>Ga0268290_100151_pt1 | contig 18013 bp, 19 predicted proteins | sample MetspRMADM_FD_191346 | JGI IMG/M metagenome (GOLD analysis project Ga0268290, IMG submission 191346) | Soil microbial communities from San-Diego area, Southern California, United States - Methylocaldum sp. RMAD-M | ecosystem: Environmental > Terrestrial > Soil > Desert | place: USA: California... | reverse complement strand
TGGCGCCGGAGGGCCCGGACACCCCTACTCATCTCCACGTGCCGCTCCTGATCTCCCCCTACGGCTACAGCACCTACCGCGGCAGCTAGGGACTGAACATCAGAGGGCTATGGCGTGGACATAGTGCTCATTCGGCTCTGGCGCGGCCCACCACCGTTTTCACGCTCTGGCCCGCCAAGGCTACACTGAAGCCGCCGATCGCAGCGCGGCGCCCACCTGTATCCCGTGCCCAAGAGCAGGACATATGCTGCCGGCCGCCACGCCTTTCGGTCAGCGCGTGCTCTTCGCGCAGGAAGCGGCCGAAGAGCGTGAAGATGAACTCGGCCTGCCGACAGGTCTTGTCGTCCCAATCTCGATCCTGAGGCTTCTCCGCGATGAGCTTCTCACCGATCGCCTCGATGGTGACAGTGGATGTTGGGGCTGGCGCGAGCGGTGATGCATTCGACGCGATCGGTAGAAGAACCGACGGTACCGTGATCGGGTCCGCCACGGCGACAATCGGTTCGGCAACAGGCCGTTCCGATTCGTTTTCGCATGCTTCCGTACCGAAGTCCGCCATGAGGTCCTCGTATGGCAGCGCGTCTGAGACGAAACGGTCGCGCGTGCGCAGCAGAGCTTCCCCCAGGACACGCAGGTAGATCGGCTCGGCGCGCGCCACGTTGCCCGGTGTCGGCAGTGCCCCGATCTCCTCGACAATCTCGCGGATGCGTGCCTGCGAGGGTGCCAGGGCGCCGCTCTTCCGCATGGCGTCGAGGCAATCGCCGACACAGGCGATCTCAGCTTCCGCAAGCCCCGCCTTCGCCATAGCAGCGCGGTCATCCTCTGTCAGGCGCCCGTTCACGCCCCGGCTAGAGGCGACCCGATAGCTCCAGCCCATTGCCTGTTCCGCGGCCATCTCGGCCGCCGGATCGAAGTCGGGTTCCTGGCGCGCGAAGGCCGCAATACGATCGAGCTTCGCCTCGTGGCCGAGGAGGCCCGATCCCTCGCGGGTCGACGCGCTCATCGCCCGCCGCCTACGCAGCACCGGGCACAGCGAGGCCGCGGTCGCTGCCCTCGTTACCGCCTGTGCGCCGGGTGTTCCGCGCATCGGCCGTCGGGCCTGGACCGGCTATGGCCGGCGCGCGGCAGCCCATGCCTTCCGCGACGAGGCCGACAGCTGCTGGGCGTTCGACCGAGCGACACCGGCGATGTGGGCCGAGCTGGAACAGGCTGTGAAGGCACGCGCGCGGCCGGACAAGCCAAAGCCTACACCCTCGCCTGTGCCGCCGTTCGCCGGACCGGTGCCTCTCCCGCCGAGCGAAGCCAGGTTGGGTGCGACACGCAGGAAAGCGAGCAACGGGCGTGGTGATCCGGAGGGCCCGGGGGAGCGGTGAGATCGGCGCTCAGGGGGATTGTGGACGCGCTGCCCCCGAAGGCTGGTCCAGCTCGAGGCGGAACGCAACAGCCTTCGTCGCTCGGCGCCGCGATGCCTTGGACACAGGCCCCTCACAGCACGCGCGCGCCTGCGTTGGATATCACGGAAGACGGAGAAAGACCTGCGCACCCATGCCGTTGCTGGGTGCTGAGAGAATAGGGATCGAGAGGGGAAAGGGCGAAGGCACCTTCGCTGAAAATCCCGGAAAGGACGGGTGAGGCAGGGCGGCGCTGAGACAGCGTCCGCTTCGCATTGGCGAGGCTCCTTCGATCTCTTCTCCGACAATGGACCTCTAGAAATGACACATCACGACATGCCCGCCGGTGCGGACGCGGCCGCTTGCCCGCTCGAGCCCACCGGCTTGTGGGTACGCGCCACGGCGAGCCGACCCCGGCGGCACCGCGACGGCTGGTTGTTCGACCTCCAGGCGCTCGATCCCACCCGCAGCGGTCGGCTTACCGCCTTCATGTCCGCTGACTTCACCCAGCAGGTCGAACAGGTCTCTGGCATTCAGCTGCACGAGGAAGATCTCCTCGGCGATCACACCGTTCTGCTGACGCTCACCGTCGATCCGCTGCTCGGCTTGACCGGGCGGATCATCGGCCTGGATCGCGGGCTAATGCTGAGGGCTTGGGCCGAGCGCGACGCGCGGGTGCGAGAGGCGCTCGACGCTAATGGCGTCTGGGAACGGCAGCGCGAATTGCCGATGCCGCGCCGGCTCCGCCGGGCATTCCTGATCGAGCCGGACGATGGCGCGCCGCACGCGATCGCGGACGGTCTCGCTCGCTGGCACGAACTCGGAATGATCGCGCTGATCCGGCATCCTCTCGCGTTCGAGGAGCCGGGTTCGGTGGCAGCGCTTCACCGCGCTCTCGATGCTGCCCACGATCAATATGAGTGGGGCACGCTCGACGCTGTGATCGTTGAACCGGGCACAGGCTTCGCCTTCCGCGCCCTGTCGGACCCGAGGCTGGCGCAGCGGCTGTGCGAGTTCCCAGTGCCGATCCTGACGCGGAGAACCCGGCCGGTGACGCTGCTCGACGGACTCGCTTTCCGCAGCTTCGACACCGCACCGGAACTTGCTGCGCTGCTGATCGAGATCCTGCACCGCGAGCTGCGTGAGGCCGACCGGCCCCGCCTCGAGGCGATCGCCCGCGAGCTCGAACCGGCACCGGCGGCCGAAGATCGGCCAGTCAACGGGGCCGCGCTCTTCGACTGACGCGCTCCCGTCCACAGTCCCGGCGACCGCATGACGGCCGCCGGGCCGCTCGCCCCGCCATTCACACGACGACACACGAACGGACACGATGCGACATCACCGATTCCCCGCCTGGAGGGACACGCCGCCACACCAGCCTCATTCCGGCGGCGACGCGCCACCGCGCGCCCGTCACGACCGCGGCAGCGCGCTCGAACCCAACTCACTCTCCGCCGACGTGCACGAACTGCGCGACGTGATCGGCTGGCTGCGCCAGCGGCTGCGCGGCGAACACAGCGTGCGGGCCTGCGTCCTCACGGTCGAGGCCGCCGGTCCCGACAGCTATCTCCTCTTGCTGGGCGAAGCGCAGGCGAGCCTGAGCTACGATCCACCGCGCCTGAAGGTCCGTCTCGATGCCCCCGAGCTCGTCCTAATACGAGCGGAGCATGGCGTTGACTTCGATCCGGCCGACCTCGTCAACCGTACCATCGCGGTTCAGTTACGCACCGGCCTGCGTCAGCGGTTCGGCCGCGGAGCCGGCGTCCAAGCCAAGCTCATGGCCCTGCTCTCGCTCGGGCAGATCCCGCTCGAAGCAGACATTGAGCGCGAGTGCACGCTGCAGCGGCTGAGGCTCGAGGGGGGCCGCTTCGGGCCGGACAACTGGGTCGAGCCGGAGGATCTCCATCATGTTGCGCTCGTCGTCTCAGAGCATGGCGAGGCGCGGCGCGACGTCGAGCACGTGCTGCAGTCGCTCGAAGCGGCAGGTCTCCTCCGCCTCCACCGGGTGTGGGCCAACTTCGAGGGTGCCGGGGCCGAGCGCACGTTGGTCGAAGCGTTTACCCGCGTCAGGAGCCTGCATGCCGAGTATGGACTGTCGGCGACCTTGGTCTGCCGCGGCGGTGGGCCGATCGAAGCATTCCGTCCGCTCAACAGCTACGCGGTTGCGCGTGCCGCGACAGCTGATCGGCTGCCGAACCTGATCGTCGGCCTCGGACATGCCGGCACGCCACGCACTGCCCTCAATGCGGTGGCGGCGCGCTCCGAGCCGACTCCGACGGCGGCGGCGATGCTGGTGCGCCACCTCGTCGAGCGCACCGGGCTCCGGGCCGAGCGCGCGCTCGCCGCTTTTGAGGCTGCGATCGAGGAGGATCTCGGGGCGGCCAGCCGCATCGCCCTGGCACGAGCCACGACCGCCTTCGACATGGCGCTGCAAGATCTCGTCACCGCGGCCGAAGCACGACTGCGACAGCTCGATCGGGCCGTCGAGCAGAGCCTACTGCTGGGATTGAGCGCGGCAGTCGGCGGGATCACGCGGAAAGAACCGGATGCCGATCCCGTCGAGGTGGATCCTCTCGGTGACACCGAGGACGACGCAGCCCTGAGCGCAGCCCTGGTGCTGGTGATCGCGACCGATACGGGCTGCATCGTCACCAACGCCCAGGATCTCTCAGCGGGCCTGCCGCTGCTGCTGCAGTTCCCGGACGGCGCCGTACCGGTCCGGGTCGAACCTTTCTCTTTCACCGCCCACTGACATCGAACGAGGACACCGATACCATGACCCACTCCCCCGACACCCCGAGCTTCCTGGCAGCGGTCAAGCGCATCGAAGCGCTGACCCAGGAGATCCGCCGCGATGGGCTGGCCGCCTTCGAGAAGGCGGAAGCCGCCTATGCCGAGGTGCAGGATCTACGCGCCGTACTCAACGCGCGGATCTCCGAGCTGCGCCGCCGCAGCGCGTAACGGATAGCACAGCCACCGCCGATGAGCGTTCATCGGCAGTGGTTGGGTGCGATTACACCGCGAGGTCAGTTGGCGAAGCCCCTACCGCATAGGTATGAGCACGGTCCAAAATCCCAGAAGCGCGGAACCGCTTGAGACGAATCATCAGATCGGCATGGACCAAATCTTGATCCGAAGCGGGAAATCGCGAGGCTAGTTGTTGATTGCTGCGCCTTCTTGCCAATCGTGGCCCGCCCTCAGAGCTTGGCAAAGAAGTAGGCGGGCGTTCGGTACAGCTCAGGCGATGGGCTCCTCGTGACCCCTTGCGGACATTTAAGCGTGCCGGCCCAGAGGTCTGCTCAGTAGGAGGAAGAGGACCTAGCAGCGGCGGCCACGACATCAGGGGGACAGGGCCGCCGGCCGGGTCGCATCGTCGAGCAGGTAGCGCGTGGCGGTTTCGAGTCCGGTTTCCCGAGCGATCCAGCGCTTGACCCAGCCCTAGTGGCCGACCGATCGTCGTCGATGACGTCGCCGCGCCGCTCGGCACGGTCGCGATCCCGCGCGATGCCGTAGGCGCCCATGTCGAAGCGGGCTGTCAGGGCTGCCGCGTCCGCCGCAACGCGATCGGCCTGGGCCCGTCGTGCAACGAGGTATCGATCCAGCCAGCCGACACCGCCCGCCTCCGAGGGATGTAGCGTCCGAGTTAGCCGATTGACGGAGCAGCGTAGCAGCGTAGCAGGTCTCAGGCTGCCTCGTTTGCCGGCAAGGTGGAAGTCAGTTCCGCGACGGTGAGGAACGATTCGAGCAGATCGGGGTACCTTGCCGCCAGAAAGCGGTGCACGTCTTGGTTGGCCAGCAACCTGCCGAGGTAGCCCTTGGCCACGGTCAGGTGGAGGTTATCGCGGCTGAATGTCTCCTGGATCGCGCCGACGGACATCTGCAGGTTTTCGAGTTCGCGCTCCATGCGGGCCATCGCGGCCGGCGTCACGCCCTTCGGCTTGGCCTTAGCGCCCGCATGGAGTTCCGATTGCGGCGTTCCGGCCAGGATCGCCGAGGCGTAGGCCACGCTGAAATTGTTGTGCTGAATCATCAGGTCGGCCGCGGCCATCTGCCGGAGGGGCTTCATTTTCCGCAGGATGTCGAAGACCGACAGCGGGCAATGCCGGTCCGCGAGCTGGACCACGACCTCCTCGCAGATCCCGTCTAGGATCTTCACACGGCGCTTGATGCTGACGACGTCCATCGACATTGCGGCCGCAATCTTCTCCTGCGGCACGCCGCGCTGCATGGCTAGGACGATCATCGCGCGTTCCATCACGGGGGAGACCCGGTTGACGTTCCGGTTGTAAGTGAAGGCCTCGTCGTCCTTGGAGACGAGGCACTCGACCTCCGTCTGCCCGGCGTCCTTAAGGATCTCCACCCGGAGGTGGCCGTCGAGCAGGAGGTAGCGCCCTGGGACGGCTGCGTCGCGCGCGATGACCGGCGGCTCCACGATACCGATTTCCCGGATGGATTGCGCGATCTGAATGTACTTGTGGCTAGCCTTGACTGTCGGCCTCAAGGTCTTCACCGGCATCAAGGCATCTATCGGCACGACCACGATCTCCGGCTCGAACCCGAGCACGAATGCCTTCTTTCCCATCTCGCTCATGCCGCCCTCCCGGAAACGCGGTCGTCGAGATCGGCCGGCATGGCATCGAGCCGCTCCGCTCGCAGCAACGCCACGAAGGCGGCATCACCCCTGAGCTTGCGCATGGCCTCGACCACGAACATCAGGCGCGACTGCGTGAGTTCGGCCTTCTTGACCAGCACCCTCTCGCGCCCGGCCTCCTGCTGGAAAACCTTGAGCAGCGCGGCCGTGGAGGTAGGACGCCGCGACGTCTCCTTCCGGACGAAGGGGTTCACGTCGGCCTCCCGACCACGCTTCCGCCGCGCTTCGATCAGGCGGCGGACCTTGATCAGCTTCCCGCCGGACAGCTTCTTCTCGGCGTAGGCCTGCGCGAGAAGGGCCTGCACACCTGTCTCGTCCGCCTTGGCGATCTCGACGGCGACGCTTACAGGAAGGATCCCCGTCTCGACGGCCGACAGCAGCCGCTCCTCGCCGCGCTCGATCAGGCCGCCAACCATGGAAACCCATTGCGGCTTGCATCCGATCTTCGCAGCGATCTGAGCGTCCGTGTAGCCACGCTCCCGCAGGGTCCCGACATCGTGGAGAAGGTCTGCGGGACGATGCTTGCGACGGGCGCAGTTCTCCACGAGGCTCATGACCAAGCAGTCCTGCTCGCTCGCCTCTATCACGATGGCGGCGACCGTCGTCTGGCCGAGGTCGATGCAGGCTTTCAGCCGTCCCTCGCCACAGACGACGCCGTAAGCCTCCTTGCCGTCCGTGGATGGGATCCGCGTGACCGTGATCGGGCGCTTCAAGCCCACCTTGCCGATGTTTTCCACGATCTCGCGGAAACGCCGCTTCTCACGTGAACGCGGGTTGAGCACCGTGATCCGATCGACCGGGATCGTGGCGACCCGTCTGCTGACCCGTTCCATCATGCCGCCTCCGTGAAGCTGGCCCGCGCCGCGAGCGAGAAGAAGAAGTCGAGGTCGTCGAAGCGGTAGCCGTCGAGGGAGAGCCCGTTACTATCGGCGAGGCGCAGATGCGGCTCGGTCATGTCGATGCGAGGTAAGACGTAGTAGTCCAGCGGTGCCACGTTGCCGGCATCCATGCGGACCGCGACCGTCACGTCCGGCGCGAGCCCGGAATCGAGGTGGATGCGCCAACGCGCCGAACCCGCTGCCGTGCTGCGATACCGGGCGATCACCACGGAGGCGGTGAATTCGCCGTTGACGTCGAGGAGGTCCGTGACCGGGTCGCGAGCGACCGTTCCGCCAGCCCGCTCTAGCCCGGCCACCACTCCGGCGATCACCTCGGGATGCAGGGCGCGCAGGTGCCGGTTCGCCTCGATGTAACGATAATCCCGGTCGGGTGCGTAGCCCACCAGACGATAGGCGCGTAGCAGGCTACCGAAACGGCGCCGATAGACGCTGCTCGACGGCATATCCTCGCGCTCGTCGATGACGAGGCTCGACAGCGCGCCGGTCGCCTTCAGGAGCCGAGCAAGCAGGTCGAGCAGCTCCGCGTCGTTGTAGCGGCGACTGCGATCCTCCACGATGGCCCGGGCACGTTCGAAGGCTTCCGCGTCGACCACGGGCCGGAACGCCCCCTTGGCGACGACCCAGAGCGCGGGGGCGTTCGTGACCCGCCGCTGCTTCAGCTTGTTCGACACGCGGTTGTAGACGTTGTCGCCGACGTATTTCGGGTTCGTCAGGATCTGGTGCACAGTTCCCCGCGTCCACGGCCGGCTGAGGTCGGTCGGGATGCCCTCCCGGTTGAGGCGATCGGCGATGGCGTTTTCCGGCTCCCCCGCGACGAACAGGGCGTAGATCCGTCGAACCGTCGCTACCTCGGCGTCGGGCCCCGGCACGAGGATGACCCGGTCGGTCTGCAGGCTCTTGCGCTCGCCGTGACACAGCTCGACCTTGGTCGCGCCGTGCTCGTCGATGAGCAGGCGGCGCAGGCCGTATCCCGCCATGCCTCCTTGGCGAAAGCCCTTCTCGACGAGGCGGCACTGCCCGGCGAACACCTTCACCGACAGCTCCCGGCTGTACTCGCCGGCCATGACCCGCTTGACTGCCTTGAGCAGTGTCGACCCGATGCTGCCGTCGTTGTCGAATTGCTCGGCGCAGTAATGCACGGTGATGCCCGCTTTGCGGCAGGCGTGCTCGTGATGGGCGCCCTCGTCGGCGTCCTGGAAGCGGCCCCAGCGGCTGACGTCGTAGACGAGGATCGCCTCGTAATCGGCCCGTCCGCCCTCGACGTCGGCCAGCAGCCGGCGCATGGCGTCCCGCCCCTCTAGCGTCAGCCCGCTGCGGCCGGCGTCCTCATAGACCCGAACGATCTCGAACCCGCGCTCCTCGGCGTAGCGCCGGATGAGCGCGAGCTGGTTCTCCGGCGAGAAGGTCTGCGGCTCGGTCGACATGCGCACGTAGGCGGCCGCACGCTTCGGTCCGTGCGAACCTTGGCCTTGGGCGGCGCCTCTCCGGATCGACCCCAATCGACGGTCTCCGATCGCGAGCGGCTTCCGCGAGGTGCCATCGGCCCGACTGGAAGCAATTCACCTTCACGACCCTAGACGGAGGAGGTCGGGAATGTCGTTTCCAAAAGCGGGCAAGGAGTTTCCCCGGGCCGGTTGGCGGCGATCCGGGCGAGCAGTAGCCACGGAGATCGCTGGAGCATTGAGGCGGGAACTCGGAAACACGCACGCAGCCGTGAAGACGGCCGCGCAATGGACAGGAGCCAGCGAGCGGGCCGCCAAGAACTGGTTGGCCGGAAAGTACGCCCCGAGCGGTGAACACCTCGTTTCGCTTGTCGAGCAATCCGAGGAGGTGCTGTTCGCGTTCCTCGTCCTGGCACGCCGGAAGGAGATCGTCTCCGCCGCCGCCGTGGCGGACGTGCGTGGACGGTTGCTTCGGGCCCTGACAGCCCTCGACGGGCCTCCCGGAGACGGTGAGGAAGGCATCGGTCGTCCGCCCGCGAACGAGAGTATGACCGCCGATCGAGACGGCTCCGATTAGTGGGAAAGGGCGACGGGCGCGCCCATGGTGCCGAAGGACCGTATCAACAGTCCTTTGGGTTGAGCGCCGTCTCTCTTGTAGCACGAACTCAGGATGTTGTGGGTGCCCGCACCTGCTGTTCCACGTTAATGTAAGCTTTCGAAGGCTAATCGGCCATTCTCGTGTCTCTGTTCGATAGGCCGCTTGTGGCACACAGCCGAACAAGTCGCGGGCGAACTCCTGACCCTTTGCCGACCTAGCGCGTCTCCACTCTGAGTGTCAGCTATACAGCCTTAAGCAGACGCTTCGCGGGCGGCCATAACGTCATCCCCGGCGGCCCACTTGTCAGCGGCCTCGCTCTGCCGCCGCAGGCTGTCGCCGCGCATCTGCTCGGGACATGAGAACCGGATGTAGGAGTAGCACTTGGGCATCGGGCGTCCGGAAGTGCGGAGGCCCGGTGGTCGACGCGGCGCTCCTGGTTCAGCGAGGAGGATGAGGCGTCGCGGCTATCATCGGGTGAATGCCCTTGCGGATGGATGCCCCCAGATGGGCGGGTAGGACGCGGGCGCCAAGACCAGTCCCGCAATTCTCCCTACCGGTTTGGTCGGTGGGGCGGAGAAGGCTCCGCCACCTGAGGTGGAGACATGGCAATGGGCCGCCACATCGCATGTCGTGGCCCATTTGCGACAGGCTCGTACCCGGCCATGTCGCGTACGCGCAGTTACACTTGGACTTGCCGCTGCACCTCCGCAGGCGCGTCGTGCTTGGACAAATCGGTGCTGATCTCGCGCACGTCGATGCCGGGGGCCGATTGTCTGAGCTCGGACGCCGCCTTGGCGAGCTTCTCCTCGCCGCGAGCGACGAAGACCATATTCCGGACGCCGCGTGCGGCGAGTTCGAAGGCGATGGCGCGACCGATGCCCGAGCTCGCTCCGGTGACGAGAGCCGTCGAGCGAGAGTAGTTGATGTTTTCCAACTTCATGCGCTTCCTCGATTAGATAATTTGCAGGCAGACGCGCCTTCACTGGCGCATTATTCAGCTCGGCCTAAATGTTTCTGAATACTCTACAGTGCCGACATTGGTTTAGGCGGAGAAAGAACGACGCTTGCGAGGCAAGATAGCCACGAAGAATGTCGTCGTCCTGTCAAAAATTGACCTGACTATCGCGAGTATTCATGACATGGGCGGAAGCTGCATTTCCCTGCGGAGGGCCTTGTCGAAGGCGCCCGCCGGAACGAACCGGCGCAAGAGGCTGACCTGCCGCGCCTTCGGTCCCGCGGTGTAACGGCGTTTGGGCGTCTCCGCGGTCGCCGCCTTAACGACAACCTTCGCGACGTCCTCGGGCGCATCGGCGGTCTTCATAATCTCGCTCAGGAACCGGTCGCGCCCGGCGCGCTCCGCCTCGTAGATTTCGAGGGGCTTGTCGGGCCGGACCAGGTTCTGGTCGAAGGCGGTCCGCGTGAAGGCGGGCTCGACGAGCACGACGCGGATGCCCTGGCCGCGGACCTCGTGGTCGAGCGACTCCGAATAGCCCTCGACCGCATGCTTGCTGGCGCCGTACAGCGCCATGTAGGGGGCCGGTATGAAGCCTTGCACCGAGCTGACGTTGATGATGCGGCCGCCCTTCTGAGCACGCATCAGCGGGAGCACCGCCTGGGTCGTGCGGATGACGCCGAACAGGTTCACGTCGAACATGGCCTGAGCTTGCGCGATGGAAGTTTCCTCGGCAGCGCCGCTGATGCCGAAGCCAGCATTGTTCACGAGCAGGTCAATGCGGCCGGTCTTGCCGAAGACCGTCTCGACCATGTCGGTGACGGACGCTTCCTGTGTGACGTCGCAGACCAGCATACTTATCACGCTCCCCGCGGCGGGCACGGATTTCCGGCTTGTCCCGAACACGCGGTAGCCTTCAGCCCACAAGGCTTTGGCGGTCGATAACCCGATGCCGGAGGTTGCTCCGGTGACGATTGCGGTCTTGGTGCTGCCCTGGGTCACGATGCCCTCCCGTTGAGGCGACAGGCGGACTGCCGCACGGCTCAATACATTACGACCGTAATTTTAATTGACAAGCCGCGACGAGTGAATCGGCGCAGCCCGCCAAATCCCGAGGCCCTGGGCGCCGGGTTCCCTCTATCGGCGAAGACGAAGCCGCCACGGGGATGTCGGCGGCTTCTCGCATCGAATGGTGCGGAGGGTTTGGGTGCACCTCGTTTAACGCGCCGGCACTTCGATGCGAGCGCCCCACACGTTGATCACCTGGGAGGGCGTGTCAGTCGCGAGGCCTTCGCTCTCGACCACGGTGCCAGTGTTGCCAGACACGTAGGCGCGCTTGGGAGCGTCGGAGCGGTCATCACGGTATGTGTCCCGCTCAGAGCCCGCGACCCTGCCTAGGCCTACCTGCGAACCAGGGACGTTGAACGTATGACCCCACCCCTGGAAGGTGCGCCCTTCCTGGGCGGTGGCTGAGGCGGTGAAGCTGGCGGCGATTGCGGCAGCAGCGAGAATGGAACGAAGGGTCATCGGGGTTCTCCTCATCGAAGGAGCGTTCGGCCCGGCCAGTCCACCCGGGACCGGTGCCTCCGCTTCCTGCAGCAACGTTGATATAAACCTATTTCGCCGGATCGCCGTGCGCCAACACACATGGTTGATATAAACTGTTCTGGGTAACCTGCCTGGGTCATCGTCCCTGGTTCTGTCAGTCGGCACGCCACGCCTATATAGTTGGTATCAACCTTCCGGTGGAGCTTCCATGGCGAGAGACCCCGTACTGACCCCGACGATGGCCGCATCGGTCGAACAGAGTTGCCTCAGCTTCGCGGCGCAGAAGGCCGCGCGCGCCATCGGACGCAGGTACGATGCCTCCCTTCGGCCGACAGGGCTGTCGAATTGGCAATTCACGTTGCTGATGATGCTGGTGCGCGAAGAGCCGCCGACCATCAGCGCCTTGGCGCAGCACCTGGCGACGGATCGTACGACCATCACGGCCAACCTGAAGCCCTTGGAGCGTCGCGGCCTCGTGAACGTCCAGGGCGACGCCGAGGATCGGCGTGTCAGGCGGGTCGTGCTCAGCGACGAGGGCCGCGCGCTGCTGACCGAGGCGTATCCCCTTTGGCAGGAGGCTCAGGAGGCCTTGGCCCGGCAGCTCGGCAAGGTCGATCAAGACGCCTTTCGTGCCGCCGTAGCGACCCTGACGAGTTGAGTCCGGCTGAAGCGTCCCTCGTACCGAGGTTCGCTTCCGTTCGAGCGCAGGCTGAGTTCCGCCTTTCACCCGGCGTCACCGGGATCGAAGTTCGTTTCGGCGCGCGAAGGCAAGGCTGCACGCAAGTGCCAACAGCCCGAGCGCCGGGACGGCCATCACGAGCGGGTCGCCGGCGCGCAGGAGACTAACCGCACCGCCGGCCATCAGGACAGCCAGGAGCAACGCACCGTACGCGACGTACCCCCGGATCCATAGCGAGACCGCACCCATCAACTGGGCGACACCAATTGCGTACATGAACCATAGCGCGTAGCCGAAGCGTGCGAAGTTCGAGGTCTCGAATTCGGACGCCGCGAGCTTCATCCCTGCCGCCACGACGAAGACCGTCGTGAGCAGGGACCGGAGCGCCCGGTCGCCGAGTTGCCGCCCGCGCAACGTGATGGACATCCTTCTGGTCCCTTATGGCGCGGAAGTCAGCGCCTCCAGCCCGTGGCGGGAGCTAGCGTTCTCGGAGTTGAGGAGGGTGAGCAGAGGGCGTCGCTCGGGAACATCCTGCCCGTTGCGAAGGCCGCGGCGTTGACAAGCCCCATGGTGACGAACCCGGCCGACAAGGCGATGAAGGTGGCGACGAGGCCGAGTCCGAGCGCCGAGGCCAACCAGGCGCCGCCCAATGCGACCCCCATCCGAAGGAGGCTGGCGGCGAGCGGCCAGCCGACGCGGCCGGCGCCCTGGGCGGCGAAGTAGAGGGCCAGCCCAAACCCGAAGAAGCCGTAGAACGGGCCGACGACGCGGAGGTAGAGCGAGCCTGTGGCGAGCATCACCGGGTCATCCCCGAACAAGCCGAGCCACGCGGCCGGATGCAGGGCAGCCGCGAGTCCGATGGCCTCCGTCAGGACGCCGGCGATGAGGGCACCGGTCAGGGCGGCCTGACGGGCACGGGCATGGTCGCCGGCTCCCAGGGCCGTACCGACGATGGCGGCGATGGGCGAACCGAGACCGAAGACGAGGGGGACCAGGAGGTATTCGAGCCGCGCGCCGGTCCCGTAACCCGCCACCGCCGCCGGCCCCGCCGCCCCGACGAAGCCAGTCGCCGCGATGACCGTGACGTTCGAGGTAATGCTGGCGATGCCCGAAAGCACCCCGATGCGCAAGATCTCGCGCGACGGCCCCCAAGCCAGATCGGGCAAGCGCCGGCTCGGGCGCAGGACGCCGCGGCCGGACCAGATGTAGGCGGCGAAGACCGCGGACCCCGCGGCGTAGTAGGCGGCGAACGCCACGCCACCGCCCGCGACGCCGAGCTCGGGCAACGGTCCCCAGCCGAAGATGAGGGCGGGCGAGAGCGGGATCAACACGACGGCCCCGACGAAGGTGACGATGGCCGGAAGCAGCATGTTGCCGGTACCGCGGATCACGGCCGACAGCGCGTTGAACAGCCAGATCAGGACCGCCCCGCCGAAGACGATGGACGCGTAGGTGGTCGCGGCACGGAGCGAGCCGCCGGTCCCGCCCATCAGCGCATAGAGGGCCGGCCCCAATGGCAGGGCGACAAGGCTCGTCGCAATCCCCAGCCCAAGGCCGAGGACCGTCGCATGCCAAGCCAAATCCCCTGCTTCCGTTCGCCGCCCGGCGCCCAGCGTGCGCGAGACCGCCGACTGGATGCCGCCGCCCATGCCGCCGGCCGAGAGCATCTGGACGAGCATCACCACGGGGAAGACGAGGGCCATGCCGGCCAAGGCATCGGTGCCGAGCGCCGACACGAAGTAAGTCTCGATCAGGCCGACCGAGGTCTGGACCATCATCACCAGGATGTTGGGCACGGCCATCAGGGCCAGGATCGGCACCAGGGGCGCTTCGAGCAGCCGACGCGTGCGCATGTCCATGGCGGAGCCCTCACGATTCCCGGGCCTGCGAGCGACGATTTCCGACATCGGCGGACATCCCCAACGGCATCCGCTGGCGCGTGTCGCCGAGCTTGTCTTGCTGCGGCGGGTGGCGCCCCGACCCGGCGGCGGCGCCACCCGTCCTGTCTCAGGCCGCCTCGACGGCGAGGGCGATGCCCTGGCCGCCGCCGATGCAGAGAGTGACCAGCCCGCGCCGGAGGCCGTCCCGGCGCATGGAATGAAGCAGGCGGGTCGTCAGGACCGCGCCGGTCGCGCCGATCGGATGGCCGTGCGCAATGGCTCCGCCCTCGACGTTGACGATGTCCTCGGGCAGCCCGAGTTCCTTGGCCACGGCGAGCGGCACCACTGCGAAAGCCTCGTTGATCTCGACGCGCTCCAAGTCGCCGAGCGACCAGCCGGCACGTTCCAGCGCCTGGCGCACGGCCGATACTGGACCAAGGCCGAACAGGCCCGGCTCGCAGGCGCCGACGCCGTACGCGACGAGGCGACCGAACGCGTCCAGGCCATTGGTTTCCGCGAAGATCCGTTCGGCTACGATCATCGCGGACGCGCCCGCGTTCAGGCCCGGCGCGTTGCCGGCCGTAATCGTCCCGTCCTTGCGGAAGGCCGGCTTCAGCCTCGCCAGCGTCTCAACGTTGGTCTCGGGACGGGGAGCCTCGTCGCGCGCGAAGACCTCGACGCCTTTGCGGCCCTTGATCTCGACCGGGACGATTTCCCCGTCGAAGGCGCCCGTCACTTGCGCCTTTGCGAACCGCTGCTGGGAGCGGGCCGCCCAGGCGTCCTGCGCCTCTCGGCCGAATTGCGACCGCGCCGCCAAGTCCTCAGTGTGCCAGCCGGAATGCTCGCCCGAGAACGCATCGACGAGGCCGTCGTTGAGCATACTGTCGAGGAGCTGGGCGTGACCCATCCGATGTCCCCAGCGCCCACCCTCCATCAGGTACGGCGCCCGGTCCATGTTCTCCATGCCGCCCGCGACCGCGACGTCGTGATGGCCGAGCCGGATCTCGTCGGCCGCCGTTGCGATGGCCTGGGCCCCCGAGCCGCAGACGCGGTTGACGGTCAGCGCCGGCACGTTGACGGGCACGCCGCCGTTCACCGAAGCCTGCCGGGCCGGGTTCATGCGGTTGCCGGCCTGCACGACGTTGCCCATCGTCACGCTGCCGAGCCGGCCTTCGTCGAGGCCGGCACGGCGCAAGGTCTCCCTGATCACGACCGCGCCGAGCTCGGTGGCGGCGGTGTCCTTGAGGCTGCCGCCGTAACCGCCGATGGCGGTGCGGACAGGATGGCAAAGCACGATCTGGCGGGTCGACATCGGCGAAACTCGGGTCAGCAGGGGCGGGCGGCGAAATTTCCGTGCAGTCAGCCGGCGGCAGGGCGGGTCCCGGCCGTAGGCAGATCGAACAGGAGGCAGGTCGTGCTTGCGGCCGCGACGAGGCGGCCGGACTCGTCGCTGAGGCGACCTTCGGCCACGGCTTGTTGACGACCGGCGTGGATGACCTTCCCGACGGCCGTCAGAAGGCCGGACCGGCCGGTGGCCGCGCGCAGGAAATTCAACTTGAATTCGAGCGTCGTGTAGCCGCGTCCGACCGGTAAGGTGGAGTGCACGGCACACCCCATGACGCTGTCGAGAAGCGTGGCGAGGGATCCACCATGGACGGAGCCCAGCGGGTTGAAGAGGTACTCCGCGGCCGGCATGCGCATGGTGGCCGTGCCAGGATCGGCGGACACGAACTCGATGCCGTGCAATTGGATTACGGGCGGTGGCGCGATCTCGCCCGCCAGGAGCGCGTGCAGGAAGTCGATCCCCGCCAGGGCTTGTCCCGCCGCGGCGATGGAACGGGGATCGGCCCACTCGATGACCCTGCGCCGCGAAGGCGCGTGCGTTTCAGGAAGAGCTTCGTCCGTCATCGATGAACCTTCGTGGGGATCTGCCGGTCGTGGAGCCGCGGCTCCACGACCGAGGAGCAACACCGTCGGTCCAAGGGCGAGACAGGTCGGCGGCCAGCTTCCGATGGGCTGTCGGCCCCGAATTATGGCTGCGAGACCGGGGCGTCACTTGTTCGGGACCGTCAGTCGCCGCGCTATTGGACGTTCACGGAGCGGAGATGGAAGCTCGGTGCGTCACGTCCGGCCTCGGGTGGCTTCGACATGAGCCCCAATTGGCCCTCGGAGACCCAGATCCTGTCGCCGGAAACCGTTACGCCGGTGGGGCCGGCGAACTGCCCGATAGGCTCGATCCCGGCACTGTATCCGGAGACCGTGACGCGGCTCAGGGCGCCACTGCCCTCGACCATCAGGAACCCGTCCTTGAAGGCCCGCAGGCCGTCCGGGAACTTCAGCGGACGCGGCGTTTCGAGCTGCGTGACTTGACCAGCCGCGCTCTGCTTCACCTCGATGCGAAACAGCTCGCCGCCCATGAAGGTGTTGACGTAGAGGTTCCCGTCGGGGCCGAAGGCGATGCCGTCGAGCCCCTTGCTCAGGGCCAGGTCCTCGACGAAGACCTCGAACTCCGTCGCCCCCGGCTTCAAGCGCAGGATCTGCGGGGCGAACGTGTTGGTGACGTAGAGACAGCCGTCGCCGTCGAGAGCGAAGTCGTTCGCGAGCGCCTTGGCGCCGGGCAGCCTGACACTCGTCTTCATGGCCCCGGTCGCGACGTCGAAGGCCTTGACCCACGCCCCTTCGGTGCCGGTCGGCCCCTTCGCTCCCAGGGCCGTGGCGTCGTTCGAAGCGACCCAGAGCACCTCGCGCTTAGGATCGGCCAGCAAGCCGAAGGTGGACCGGGTGCCATGGTCGCCGGGCTTCAGGAACTGCGACACGACGGCCCCGTCCGCGGAGACCTTGAGAACCCCGCCATCCGCGATGCTACTCACGAAAAGAGTGCCGTTCGCGTCCGACGTCACGCTCTCTGGGAAACGGGAGGTGTCCGGCAGCCGCACGCTCGTCGAACCGTCTGAGGCGAGGGCAGGAAAGCTCAAGGAGGCGACGGCGAGCGACAGCCTCACCGCGCGCATGAAATGCCCTCTGCGACGCGCGGAGCGACTTGCCTTCTTCATCGTGCACTCCTCTTGGGTGACTTGGACGGGTCACCGTCCCGTGACCGCCCGATCCACGTAGGAATCAGCACCACCAAAGATGATGATGTTAATCTATTTGACGGCGTTGAAGCAGTCAATGAGGATTTCGCCTCGGTTGGAGCGACCCGCTTCGAAAAGCGGGGTCCCGAGATGTATCAGCCTGCGATGGTCGTGCGCGCCGCCTTGAGCAACTCGTCGGCCAACGCCTCGTCGTCGACGCCCCGCGCCAGCACCACCGCCCCGACCATGGTGGACAGCGCCACGAGGGAGCGCTGCCTGCGACGCTCCTTCGTGCTTTTAGGCAGGGTGTCCGCGATGAGGCCGGCGAGTCCTCTGACCGCGTGGGTGAACCGCGACCGTAGGGCGCTTCCGGAAGGCTCTCGACCGACGTCGTTCACCAGGGCCGCGACGGGGCAGCCTTTCCCGGGTGTCCGGACGTGCCCGAGGGAGAGGTAGTTCTCGATGAAGGTGTCGAGGTTCGCCCGGTATTCGTTACCGATCGCGGCGTCGAACGCCTCAGCCGCGAGGGCATCCTTGTTGGCGAACTGGCCGTAGAAGCCGCCATGGGTCAGGCCGGCGGCCGCCATGATGTCCACGACGCCGATGCCGTGCAGGCCACGCTCCCGGAATAGAGCGGATGCGACCTCGACGACACGCTCTCGGTTGAGCTTGGCTTGCTCCTGCGAGACCCTGGGCATCCTACCGTCCTTCGCCGTTGAAGATGGTCATATAGATGCAATGTGTCATGTATTGAAGTGGCTATGGAGGTTGGGGCCCCGGTGCGATCCGATGGTCTCGTGCCGCGAAGGAAAACAGTCGACCGGCCTACGCGAGGGGGGCTGGAGCGTAGGCCGGTCGATGCATCGCACGTTCGGAGGACAAACGCGCGATCTCGGGAT
>Ga0268290_100150_pt1 | contig 18039 bp, 15 predicted proteins | sample MetspRMADM_FD_191346 | JGI IMG/M metagenome (GOLD analysis project Ga0268290, IMG submission 191346) | Soil microbial communities from San-Diego area, Southern California, United States - Methylocaldum sp. RMAD-M | ecosystem: Environmental > Terrestrial > Soil > Desert | place: USA: California... | reverse complement strand
AGAGGATCACGTCGCAGCGCTTGAAGCCCGCTTCCTCGGCGGGGCTCTTGGCCTGCATGCTCGCCACCAGCACGCCGGTCCAGCCCGACGCTCTGAGGCCATCGAGGCCGCAGGCGCCGAGCTACGCTACCTCCCACCCTACTCGCCGCGCTTCAATCCGATCGAACACGCCTTCGCCGATCGGCTCATTTGCCGGCTGAAGCGCCGGCACGATCCAATCGCCATCTGCTCGAACGTTTTGGCTAGCGCCCCTATCCTCCCCCTTGTGGATAGGAGGCAGGAGGTGGGGGTTGGTGCAGAACGGGGCGGGGTGGGCCTTCTGCACCAACCCCCACCCCGAACCCTTCCCCGCGAGGGGGAGGGGCAAGCGATGCCCCGACCGAAGCGATCAACCGGAAACCGTATAACTCAGCCAGAGGCTTACCCGCCGAACACCGAGGTGAGCACCTCGCCGCCGCGTTTGATCGCGACCTCCCACAGGCCGAGATTGCGCTGCGTCAGCCGATCCAGATCCTTGGTCGATGCGATTGGCATGCCGTTGACCGCCACGATCACATCGCCCTTGCGGAAACCCGCCCGGCCCGCGAGCGAACCGTCATCGACGGCGGTCACCGCCACGCCTTCCTCCGGCAGGTCCGCTTGAAGCTCCTCGCTCACCGCGGGCGAGGTGTTGACGAAGGTCGCGCCCGCGAACGGCGTGCGGGTGCGAATCTTGAGGCTGTCGCGGGGGCGCGTCTCCGGCGCGGGGCCGAGCTTGACCTGGATCGTCTGGCGCTTGGTGCCGCGCAGGATGCCGAGATCGGCCGCGCCTGAGATACCCTTGAGGGCGTAGCGGTAGCCGAAGGCTTCCGGATCATCGACGGTCTGGCCATCGACCGAGAGGATCACGTCGCCGCGCTTGAGGCCCGCCTCCTCGGCGGGGCTCTTGGCCTGCATGCTCGCCACCAGCACGCCGGTCGGCCGGTCGAGCCCGACGCTCTCGGCGATGTCGGGCGTCACCGTCTGCACCCGGGCGCCGAGCCAGGGCCGGCGCACGAGGCTGCCGCCGCTCTTGGCGGTCTCGACCACCGCGCGAACCATGCTGGCGGGAATGGCGAAACCGATACCGTGGCTGCCGCCGGACTGCGAGTAGATCGCGGTGTTGATGCCGACGAGGTGCCCCTTGAGGTCCACCAGCGCGCCGCCGGAATTGCCCGGATTGATCGCCGCGTCGGTCTGGATGAAGAACTGGTAGTCCGACGAACCGACCTGGGTGCGGGCGAGCGCCGAGACGATGCCCTGCGTCACGGTCTGCCCGACGCCGAAGGGGTTGCCGATCGCCATCACGAAGTCGCCGACCTCGAGGTGGTCGGAATCGCCGATCGGCATCGGCGCGATGTCGGCCGGGCTCTTGATCTTGAGGACGGCAAGATCGGTGCGGGGATCGCGCAGCACGAACTGCGCCTCGAACTCGCGCTTGTCGGCGAGCGCCACCTTCACCTCGTTCATGTTCTCGATGACGTGGTTGTTGGTGATGACGAGGCCCGAGGCATCGACGATCACGCCCGAGCCGAGGGAGCGCTGCGCCCGCTCGCCGGGCATGCCGCCGGGGCCGCGGCCCGGCTGGTCCTCGCCGAAGAAGCGTCGCATGAACTCCTCCATGGCGTTGGAGCGCGCGGAACGCTTCTCGACATGCGAGGCGTAGACGTTGACGACGGAGGGCGCCGCCCGCTTCACCACCGGGGCGAAGGAGAGCTGGATCTCGCCCTTCGACAGAGGCACCGCCTTGTCCGAGGATTTGTCCGTTGCCGGCTTCTCCGGCGCGGACTTTGCGGGCGTATTCGCCATCTGCGCGCCGACGGGTGCGGCGGCAAGGAGCAGCGCGGATACGAGACAGGCCGGCAGAAGCGGCGAGGAAGGCATGCGGGGTCTCCCGGAGGTCGCTGGAGCGGTGCGGGCTATGTAGACCCCGCGGCGGCAGGGGGCGAGGGGCGGAAGCGCGCCTGTGTCACCCGCGTCACTCAACCAAGAGGTCGACTAAGAAGGCAGTTCGGCAGCGCCGACATGCCGGACGTGGAAAGGGGCAGCCGCCCATCAGACGACTGCCCCCAAATCGTTCTCGGTAATGAGCGTCGGCCTCAGTGCCGGCGGGCGGTGTCGCCGAAGCGGTTGGCGCTGCGCACGATCTCGCTGAAGCAGGTCAGCGAGGCGTCCGCGGCGCGCTGCATCTCCGTGACCTGAAGCCGGATCGCCTCCGCCGGAGACTTGGCGCGGGCGAGGGCCTGTATATGAGCGATGGCCGCTTCACCCTCGCCCCGGGCAAAGGCGAACAGCCGCGCGTTGATTTCGGTGAGGGGCGCAATTGTGGGCACGAAGGCAAAGCTCGCGCCGATATGGACGCTGTGCGGCTTCGGCTGAAGGTTATCGGACGGCTTGGTCTCAGCGAGGCCCGGCAGCAGCGCGGTCTCGGCCAGTGTCCGTGCGAGCGTCTCGTCCGTCGCCTCGGCCGCCGTCTCCACGGTTTCGGCCGTCTCCGACACGATCTGCTCCGGAGCGGGCGGCGCAAGCGACGCCTCCTCCGCCACGGCCGCAACAGCCCCCAGGGCCTCTTGCGCCGGGCGCTCGACCGACAGGTCCCCCTCGGCGGCCTGCGTCTCGGCCGGGGCAGGATCGGCGTAGGGTTCGGAGGTTTTCGCGGCAACCTCCAAGGCCGGCTGCTCGACGGCGGCCTCTACGGCCGGGACTTCCATCGCGTCCGTTTCAGGCCCCTGTTCGGGTTCCTGTTCGACGGCTTGGCCCTTGTCGGCCGAGGCCTCGGCCAGCAGCGCGTCGGCAACCTCGGATTGAGGCGCAGTCAGTGTCGGCGGCTTGGAATTGGCGGGCGCTCCGGGTGAGCGTCCTCTGCGGCGGCTCGACGACATGGGCCTTCTCCTCGTTCGAAACCCTCGACCTCAGCACGATTCCGGGCAGGACCGGAGCGCTGCGGCGGAGCATAGCGTCGGAGCATGGGGGTGCCGAGCCCGCCCGTCGCGGCTTCGGCCCCTCATGCTCCCGCGACGAGCCATGGCGCCCTGGATGCCGTGGCCCGAAGCCGGACCGGATTAGCGGGCGGCGCTCTGAGCGAGGGCACCGTACTCCTTGGCCTGGGCCTGGAGAGCGGCGAACTGGGTCTTCAGGAACTCGGATTGGATTTCGAAGGCCTCGCGCGGGTCCTTGGCGCGCACGACGCGCTGCGCGTAGTCGAAGGTGGTCTCGGCATTGACCTTGGCGTGGTCGAGGCTCTTGAGCACCGCCGCGTGCAGCGTCGACTGAACGGTCGAGGCCGAGTTCCGGAGCTGCTCGGAGGTCTTCACCGCACCGTTCAGGAACGTGCCGAAGGCGTTGCGAGCCTGATCGACGCTCTTGTCGGCGAAGTCACGGAACTCGGCGGGGATCTCGAAGCTCTGGGTGCTCATCTGTCTCTCCTGTCAGATGGACCGGGAGATTTCGGTTTCGGGGAGCCTACAAGGCCTCCCCGCGGCTAACCGGCCCGCACCTCGTATGTTGCAGTGCAACATGAAAGTCAAGGACAGTTTCGGACGATCGATGAGCGATGCCCGGCCACTGGTCGAGTGAGGTTTATGCTTCTGTTACAAATCTAGATTCCGCTTCCGATCCCGACGCAGGGGTGTTCCGCACGAGGGATCGAAACCGGCATTATAATGACGTAATGTGCCCCTTGCCAAGGGCGATGCCGCCCTAATGTGCCGGTGCCGACAGGATGACGGGCCGATCCATGCCGCACTGCCGCATAAAGTATTCTTCGTTCAGTTGCCGGTAGAGAGCGAGCAGGGCCTGGGCGTGGACGGCGAGCGTGAGCGGTGCCCGCCAGTATCGGTCGTACGCCTCCCGGCCGAGGCGAGCGGTCAATGCATCGCTCTTGATGGATTGGAATGCGCCGGCCAGCGCCGCTGCTTCCGGCTCGACGACGAAGCCCGTCTCCCCATCCACAACCTTCTCCGCGGCGCCGGAGCGTCGCGAGGCCACGACGGGAAGCCCCTGGGCCAGCGCCTCGTAGACGGTGAGTGGCCCGGTTTCGAGCCAGCGCGACGGCGCGCAGACCGCGCGCGCCCGGCGGCGGAGGATCGTCGCGACCGCCTCGGGGCTGCGCCAGCCGAGCACCTCCGCGCCCTCCGCCTGCAACCGCGACTCCAGCGGACCGGCACCGATGAAGAGTGCCGGCAGTTCGGCCCGGCGCGCGGCCTCGGCCACGAGGTCCGCGCCCTTTTCCGGCGTGAGGCGCCCGACATAGACGATGGCATCAGCCGCGGCCGGTTCCGCCGGCGCCCTTTGCTCCACCCGCACGGGGTTGTCGATGCGGTGGTGCCGGACCCGTAGGGCGCCGAGCCGTCCCTCCATCCGCACGCGGCTGCCGTCGCAGACATGGACGACGTCGAGCTCGGCTTGGCCCAGCGCCGCCCGCAGGGCGGCGGCGCGACCGACGCGCACAAGCTTGTGCAGCCGGCTCTTCGGATCGCAGGGTGCCGCGAGGCAGGCGCCGGAGAGGGGCGTGAGGGCACAGGGCTCGGCCCGGTCGAAACGGTAATCGACGCCGTTCGGGCAGGTCAGCGCGTAGTCGTGCAGCGTCAGCACGACGGGAACGCCGCGGCCGAGCAGCACCGGCAGCACGGCAGGCGAGAGCGCGCGAGTCCACTGGTGCAGGTGGACACAGTCGGGCGCGCGCGGCAGGCGGTCGAGCACGGCCGCGAGGCGCGCGGCGGCCTCGCCGTTCCAGATTCCCGACGCCGCACTGCGCCAGGCCGGCAGCGACCACACGTCCGGCAGGCCGAGGTCGAGCCGGCGCAGGCGCGGATGATCGAGCAGCGGATCGACGGGGCCGCTGATCGCCTGGATGTAGGTCACCTCCGCGCCGGCCTCCGCCAGCGCGCGGGCGGATTCCACGGCGACCTTCTCGGCGCCTCCGCTCGCGGCAGCGAATTCGGCGAGGATCACCACGTGCATCGATGCGCTCTGCCCACAGACGGACGCGTCGTCGCGGCAGGTGATCCGATTCTCGGACAAGGACGACGCTCCCGAGATTAGACCGCAACAGTGCGGCGAACGTCCGCCCCCAAGGTTTACGGGAGATCAACTGCCGGCTGGTAAACGGGGTCGATCGTTCGCGCATCGTCGCGAAAGCGGCTCGCCGGCTTTCGGGACGATGCGTGCGAAAGAGCCGGGAGCCGCCGTGCACGTCGTCCTCGTTCTCGACCATGCCCACATCAACGGCGGCCAAGCCAAGGTCGCCCTCGACTCGGCCGTGGGTCTGCGCCAGCGCGGCCACCGGGTCACGGTCTTCGCCGCCGTCGGCCCGGTCGATCCTCGGCTCGACGCGTGCGGGGCGCGGGTGATCTGCCTCGGACAGGACGACATCGCCTCCGCCACGAACAAGCTCGCCTTCGCCGCCCAGGCGATCTGGAACGCCCAAGCGTCCGCGCGCCTCGCCGCGGAACTGAGGCTGTGCGATCCCCGTGACACGCTGGTCCATGTCCACGCCTTCGCCAAGGCGCTTTCGCCCTCGATCGGCACGGCAATCCGGCGCTCGGGACTCCCGTGCCTCTACACGATGCACGAGTTCTTCCTCGTCTGCCCGAACGGCGGCTTCTACGAATATCCGGCCGACCGGATCTGCCACCGCACCCCGATGTCGGCGGCCTGCCTCACCACCAATTGCGACGCGCGCTCCTATCCGCGCAAGCTCCTGCGGGTGGTACGCCATCTCGGCCTGGAGCACGTGGCCGGACTGCCCGGCCTGTTCCGCCACGTGGTGACGATCAGCGCGCTCCAGGAGCGGGTAATCGCGCCGCTGCTGCCCCCGCGCACGGTGTTCCACCGGATCGACAACCCGATCTCAGTCGAGCGGCAGCCGCCGGAGCGCGAGGGCCGCGGCGACTTCCTGTTCGTCGGCCGCATCTCGACGGAGAAGGGCGCGCCGATCTTCGCCGAGGCCGCGCGGAGGGCTGGCATCCGCCCGGTCTTCGTCGGCGACGGACCGAGCGCGGCGGACCTGAAGGCGCGCTATCCCGAGGCGGTGATGCTCGGTTGGAAGGCCGGACCCGAGGTGCAGGCGCTGATGCGGCGGGCCCGCGCTCTGGTCTTCCCGAGCATCTGGTACGAGGGCCAGCCGCTCACCGTCTATGAGGCGCTCGCCTGCGGCTGCCCGGTCATCGTCTCCGACGCCTGCGCCGGGCGCGAGGCGGTGGAGGACGGCGAGAACGGGTTCTGGTTCCGCTCGGGCGATGCCGGGGCGCTCGCCGCCCACCTGACCCGGCTGTCGGACGACGCGCTGGCCGCCCGCATGGCCGAGCGCGCCTACGAGCGCTATTGGTCGGCGCCGCTCAGCGTCGATGCGCATCTCGACCGCCTGGAACAGGTCTACGGCCTCGTCATGCGCGAGGTCTGTCCCGTTCCGCATCCGACCGAACGGCCGGGCCTGCGCGGCGCCGCGCCCGCGGGACCGTGACCGACCGCGAGATTGCACGAAACAGGAAGGCCGCGCTCGCGTTGGTCCGCATCAGAGCCGCATCGGAGCCCCATTGCGGCGCATGGCGACAGACCGCGAGGTGCCCGTGTCCGACAAGACGAAAGAGACCGACGAGACCAAGTCCAAAGGCTTCCAGCAGGACGGAAAGGGCGACAAGGCGCTTGCCGAGAACCAGAAGGACGAGAAGGACGAGCGCCTCGACGAGGCGCTGGAGGAGACCTTCCCGTCCAGCGATCCGGTCTCAGTGAAGATCACCAAGTAGGAGCGGATGGTGCCGGGCGACGAGCCGCCCGGCACCCGCGCCCTTACCGCACCAAGGCGACGTTCAGCTTTGCCCGGCGGCGCTGCTGCGCCATGGCCGACTTCGCCAGCATCGAGTGTGTCAGGCCCGTCAAGTCGAGGGTGATGTCCTGCCTGAGAATGCGGCCGAGCGTCGTTTGCAGCGTCGTGCCGTCGTTGTCGAAATCCCCGTGATGGACGGATTGGCTCTTCTCGCCCGGTGAGAGGAACCAGTTGCATGTCTGCGCACGCCAGAACGATCGGGGAATTGTCTGAGCGAACTTGGCCATCCCCAGGATCGGAACGCCGTCCCGAATTCCCGGAATGCGCGGACTCGCTTCGAAGGCAGCGCTGACGAGATACAGCAGTGACTTGTGGTAAATGTTGGCACAATGATCGTTCTGCTCCGTCGCATCGTCGAGCGTGTAAAGATCGAAGCTCTCGATCTTGCCGTCGTCGATGAGAGGTTTGAAGACGGTATCGAACACCTCCATCGTGCAAGCGGGCGCCCAGAGCGACAGGCTCCTGATCTTGACGTCTTTCTCGACGAGGTACTTCGCCAGTAAAGCGTGCAGGATCGAGCCGGCGCTGTGGCCCACGAGGTGGATCTCGTCGATCCCTCCACGCTTGTAGAGGGCGGCCAGATGGTCGGCCATCAGCCGCGCGCCGCCCTTCTTGTTCTTCGTCGCCCCCTCGGCGTTCTCCTTCATCTCGTCCCAGAGCGCCTTGCCGCCGAGGAGTCGCGCCAGCGGTTCGAGGGTGTCGTCGAGGCGGTCGAGCATGAAGTCCTTGGCACGATCGAGGAAATCCTCGTCGCGCCGGCTGCGGACTGCCTCCCGGAGGATGTTGCCGAGCGTCGTCCAGGCATCCGACCGCCAGATTAGGGAGAGCGGGTATACCTCGGCCTTGAGCAGGGGCTCGCGGTTGTTGGCGACGGTCTGGATCGCGGCATCCTGCGAGACGAGGCCGCCATGCGCGTAGATGACGACCCGCTTCTTCGCCCAACCCTCCATGCGCTTGGGCATCTGTTCGGTGATGAGGCTGCGCAGGGCACCCGGCGTCAGGCCGTAGGAGCCTTTGTCGTCGAGGAGCCCGTCGTCCTTGCAGGCGATGATGTAAGGGCGCAGCGAGGCGTAGATCTGGCTCTCGTAGCTGCGCGGCGCGCCGACCATCATCTCCGATGAGCCGACGGGCCGGCCGACCGCGACCGGTGCGCCGAGCGCCGCCACCCAGACGTCGCTGCCGTTGGTGAGCCAGTCGGCATAGGTCAGGAGGGCGATCCCGCCCCGGCCCCAGCGTGGCCCCCAGCTGTTCTGAATCCAGAAGCCTTCCCGGTTGTATCCGACGATGGCGAAAGCGTGGCCGCCGAGCACGCCGTCTTCGAAGGCGATTGCTTCGTCGCCCTCTCGAACCGTCTGCCATCCCCTGTGCACGCTGGCCGTCGCGAACAGAACGCCCGTCTCGCTGATGGCCGCGTGCATCGCGACCAAGTCCTTGTGGTTGACTCGGAAATACGCGCCCAGGGGCCGCTCCAGGGCATTGGCGGCGCGCTCTTCGGTGAGGGTGATGTCTCCCTTCTTGTCCTTCCAGAGCCTCGCCGCGCAGAGCCCGTGCTTGTGCCAGCCCTTCATGGCGCCCCGGGCACTGGATCCGTCGTAGTCCTCGCCGGGCCATTCGTCGTAGCGCTTGGCCATCGTGTAGAGCATCCAGGCGCTGACCGCGTCGGCCTCCTCCGTGCCGCCGCGCGCCTTGAGTAGGTAGTTCGCAACGGTGGCGAGGCCGTAGCCGGTACAGGCGCCCTCCTTGCCCTGGTCGAGCACTGGAATCTTGTGACTTCGGAAGACCTCGATGTCGGAGGTGGCCCTCACCGCGACCAGGCTCGGCACGTACAGCGTATCGCGGAAGTCGATAGTGTCCGGAAGCGCATCGAATGTGCGTTTGGCGGGGGTTTTCATGTCCATGACACCCTCCCTGTCGCGCGATGGAAAGCCGCGTCGTTCGCGCATCCACAACTTTAGGCGCTTGTGGTGATTTGCGCGAGGGTGGTCGCAATCTCAGGCGATAAAACTCTGCTTTCCGATCGGAATTCGGGCCGCGAAAACTGTAGGCCCGGAGAAATTTCTGATTTTACGAGCGATTTCAGCCGATGCATTTGGGCGGCGTCCTGCGCGCGCACATCTCCTCAGGTGACAAGTCTCGGATGAGCTGTGACCAAAGGGAGTAACCCGGTCGGAAGTCTGCTTCGGCGCGCTCGATCGGTTCTCCCGTTCCACGCGCCGCTTCCATCGAAAGGAGGCGACGCATGGAAAGCAAAAGCCCCGCCCGGCACAGGGCCGGGCGAGGCTGTTCTCGAACATACGTTTGCCGAGGCGCTTACTGCTCCAGAAGGCGCCGGGCGATGACCTGGGCCTGGATCTCGGCGGCGCCCTCGAAGATCGAGAGGATACGTGCGTCGCACAGCACGCGGCTGATCGGGTATTCCAGCGCGAAGCCGTTGCCGCCGTGGATCTGCAGCGCGTTGTCGGCCGCCGCCCAGGCGACGCGGGCACCGAGCAGCTTGGCCATGCCGGCCTCGAGGTCGCAGCGCTTGCCCTCATCCTTCTCGCGGGCGGAGAAGTAGGTGAGCTGGCGGGCGATGTTGATCTCGACCGCCATCATCGCGAGCTTGTCGGCGACGCGCGGGAACTCCACCAGCGCCTTGCCGAACTGTACCCGCTCCTCGGCGTAGCGCAGGCCGATGTCGAGGGCCGACTGGGCCACGCCGATGGCGCGGGCCGCGGTCTGGATGCGGGCCGATTCGAAGGTCTGCATGAGCTGGGCAAAGCCCTTCCCCTCGACCTCGCCAAGGAGGTTCCCGGCGGGCACGGAGAAGCCCTCGAAGGAGAGTTCATATTCCTTCATGCCGCGATAGCCGAGCACCTCGATCTCGCCGCCGGACAGGCCGTCAACGGGGAAGGGGTTCTCGTCCGAGCCGCGCGGCTTCTCGGCGATCAGCATCGAGAGGCCGCGGTGGCCCTTTTCCTCGGACTTGGTGCGCACGAGCACGGTCATGATGTCGGCGCGCACGGGGTGGGTGATCCAGGTCTTGTTGCCCGTGATCTTCCAGGCGTCGCCCTCCTTCACTGCCTTGGTGCGGAGCGAGGCGAGGTCCGAGCCGGTGTTCGGCTCGGTGAAGACGGCGGTCGGCAGGATCTCGCCCGACGCGATGCGCGGCAGGAAGCGCTGCTTCTGCTCCTCGGTGCCGCCGCACAGGATCAGCTCGGCGGCGATCTCCGAGCGGGTTCCGAGCGAGCCGACGCCGATATAGGCGCGCGACAATTCCTCTGAGACCACGCACATCGCGGCCTTGGGCATGCCCATGCCGCCGTATTCCTCGGGGATGGTGAGGCCGAACACGCCGAGTTCGGCCATCTTCTCGATGATCGCCATCGGGATGTAGGCGTTCTCGCGGTGCCACTCCTGAGCCTGCTCCACCACCTCGGCCTTGCCGAAGCGGCGCATCTCGGAGCGGATCGCCTCCATGTCCTCGTCGAGGCCGGAAAGGCCGATGGTGGCAGCCCCCGACGTCGTGGCCTCGCGGATCTTGGCGATCAGCGCGGCGCGGTTGGCGGGCGTGTTCCCCTCGGCAATCGCCGCGTCGATGGCCGGCGTGCGCAAGGACGCGAGTTCGGCGCTCGTGAAGCCGAGCGCCGTCGGGCGCACGATCTCGCCCTGGCTCATCGGGATGCCGCCGAACATCTGATCGAGATACTCGCCGACACCGATCTTCACGAGCAGCGCCTCGGTCTCGCCGAAGCTGCCCTCGCCCTGCAGCCGTTCGGCGTAGCCGGCGAGTTCGCGCACCGCCTCGCCGTATGTGGCAAGCCAGGACAGGCCGTGGGCGGCATGCTGCTCGCGCTCCAGCGCACCCGCATCGAGCTTACCCTCCGGGCCCGTCACCCGCGCCTTCACGCGGGCGGTCGCCTCGGCGACGAGGGCCTTGGCGCCCGCGGCGGCGTCCTTGGCCAGCGCGACGAAATCACTCGGGTCATTGGCGGCCTGGATGGCGGGGGATGCTGCCATGGCGAACTCTCTTCTATGAAAGCGATCAGATGGTCCCTTTATAGGCAGGATCGCCGGCACAATAGTGGTTTCTCATCGCCGCATCCCCCGTCTTTAGGCTGAATTCATCATTCGGTTTACCGCGTTGCGCGGGTTTGAGGACCACTCGCCAATCCGACGCCGCAGGCGGCGACCGCCATGCCCGCGATCTGCATCAGGGTCAGCGCCTCGCCGAACATGACGTAGGCGATCGCGGCCGAGACCGGCGGCACCAGGAAGAGCAGCGAGGCGACGCCCGCCACCGCGCCGCGCCGGATCAGCGCCAGCAACAGGAGGATGCCGCCGACCGAGTTGACGAGGACCGACCACGCCATGCCGAGGCCGAGCGGAAGGCTCGGGCTCAGATGCGTCTCGCCGGCGACGAGCGCGAGCGGAACCGCGAAGGCGGTGCCGCCGACGAATTGCAGGCAGGCATTGGTGACGAGGTCGGCCCCGGCGCCTTTCCGCTTCTGCCACAGCGTGCCGGCGGTCATCGCCAGCATGGCGGCGAGCGACACGAGGAGCGCAACGGGCGGAATGCCGGCGGCATCGACCGCGCCGAGCTTCGGCCCGAGCACCAGGCCCGCCCCGAGAAAACCGAGGCCGATGCCGGCCCAGCGCCGCGGCCCGACCCGCTCGCCGAGCAGCGGCTGCGACACGGCCGCCGTGAGGAGCGGCTGAAGGCTGCCGACCAGGGCCGCGATGCCGGCGGGCAGGCCGCGATGCACCGACCAGAACACCCCGGCCACGTAGATGCCCTGCATCAGCACGCCCGCGACCATGCCGTCGCGCCAGCCGGCGGCTTTCCGCGGCCAGCGGGCGCGCAGGACCAACGCGATGCCGGCCAGAACGAGCGCGACCAGGGCAAGCCGTACCGCAACGAAGGCCAGCGGCTCGGCGTAAGGCGCTACGTAGCGCGCAGCGACGAAGCCGCTCGCCCAGATCAGCACGAAGGCGGCCGGGATCAGGCTGGAGAGAACGCTCGACATGGCGCCCGGCAAGCAGCACGCGGGTGACCTTATGGCAATCGGAGAAACCTGAGGGCGGCCATGCTACGCCCGCACCCGCGTGCCCCCGAGATTGACGCGCCGCATCCGATAGCCCGTATGGAGCGGCCCGCCTCGACTCAGCCGAAGAAGCCATCTCCTCCCTTGAGCCGATTCAAAAAGATCCTCGACGTGACGGGGCTGGCTGCGCAGCGCTTCGTCGCCCATGATGGCTGGGCGATTGCCAGCCACATCGCGCTGTCGATGCTGACCTCGCTGTTCCCGTTCCTGATCCTGCTCGCGGCGCTCGCCGGCCTGATCGGCAGCAAGTCGTTGGCGGACGAGGCCGGCACGCTGATCTTCGACGCGGTGCCCCGGGAGGTGGCCAAGCCCATCGTCGGCGAGGTCCATCGCCTTCTCACCGAGCAGCGCGGCGGCGTACTGACCCTCGGCGCCCTGCTGGCGCTCTACTTCTCGTCCTCGGGAGTGGAATCGCTGCGAGTCGGGCTCAATCGCGCCTACGGCATCCGCGAGATGCGCCCCTGGTGGCTCACCCGGCTCGAATCGATCGGCTACGTCGTCTGCGGTGCCTTCGCGATGCTGGCCTTCGCGCTCCTCGTGGTGCTCGGGCCGCTGATCTGGCGCCAGCTCGTCTTCGTGGCGCCGGGACTGGAGCCGCTCGCGCTGACGGTCGCCATCGGCCGCATCGGCGTCACCGCCTTCCTGATCGCGCTGGTGCTGGTGATCGCCCACAAGTTCGTGGCCGCCGGGCGGCGTCCGGTGCTGTCCGTGCTGCCGGGCATCGCCGTGACGCTGTGCCTGTGGTTCCTCGCCGGCCTCGGCTTCGGTTTCTATCTCGACCGCTTCTCGAATGCCTACGCCTCGACCTATGGCGGCCTCGCCACCGCGATGATCTTCCTGGTGTTCCTCTACTGGCTCGCGGCGATGTTCCTGTTCGGCGGCGAGGTGAACGGTACGGTCATCGCGGCGCGGCGCCAGCGGCTTCAGGCGCGGATGCGGGCGCGTCAGGCGGAGGCGGCTCAGGTGACGGTGAATCCCCTCCCATGATCGCCCCCATGAGTTTCCGTTCGCGGGCGAGTTCCGCGAGCCGCTCGATCCGGATGCCGTGGGGGGGCACGTCGATCACGAAGCGCTCGGCCGTCTCGCCGAGCACGAAATCGGGGCGGACCGCTTCGAGGTAGCGCCAATCGATCCCCGTCGACCACAGGAAGTGCACCTCGCGAAAGGTGTCGGCGAACAGCGCGGTCAGCGTCGCGATCGGGCTGTGGCCGGTGTGCTGCGCGTAGGAATCGCCGAAGATGACGAGACGGCGCGGATCGGCCAGCGGGTCGTCGTTGCGAAACACTGCGTGGGTGCCGAGATGGGCGTCGCCGCCGCGGCCCAGCGCCTCCATCTCCAGCAGGAGATCGTTGGCGTAGACGCGCCGGGCCTCGCTCGCGAGGGCTGTGCCTTCCGCAAGCTCCACGCGATGAGGCGTGAACTTTCGACCGAGATCGCCCGAGAAGGGCAGGGCGGTGCGGTCCCGCCGCGTCCCGATGTCGTCGCGCGGGGGAACGCCCATCCGCCCCAGGATCGTGCTGTAGGCCAGCGCGCAGCCCTCGAACGTCCAGTGGGTGTCGGTGCGCAGATACAGCGGCGGCCCGCCCGTCTGCGCCCGGAACGCACCCGTGAGATCGACCCAGGCCCGGGCGCCCGGCGAGGCGGTGAGCCAGCGGGCGAGCCGGAGCGCGGGAGCGCGGGCCGGATCGAAGGCGAGCCCTTCGGCCCGCTCGGGGTAGACGGTGAGCTTTTCAGGCGCGAGGGCGTGGAAGTAGGTCGCGCCGAGCCGGGCGCAGCGCCGCACACGCGTCTCGATGATCCGCCGCCAGCGCCACAGCGTCCCGCGCGAGACGCCTGGCCGGCCGTACTGCTCCAGCACCCGGTTGTTGCCGCGGATCAGGAACAGCCACCCGTCCCGGCCTTCGTACACGTCGGCAACCGGGTCGGGGGCGGAGGTCATGCGCCGGTTCTAATCGGGCGCCAGACTGCCCGCCAGAAAAACCCTCCCCCGCGGGGGAGAGGGCGTGGCGGGCGGCGCGTCAGCCGCCGAACAGTCGCTTGAGGCCGGCGAGCAGGCCGCCGCTGCGGGCCGACTCCTGCGACGTCGTCGCGGACGGTGCGGACGCCTTGGCCGTGGCGACGACCGTCTGGACGAGGCCGAGCGCGGCCGTATCCGTGGTCTCGCGGTCGATCAGGATCAGGCTGCCGGTGTCGCGGTTCTCGACGTAAGGGTCGATGGCGATCTGCCGGTCGAGGGTCAGGGTCACGTCGCCGATATCGTTGACCGCGAGCTTCTCGGCCGGACCCGCCTGTCCGGTCTCCGGGTCGATCCGGCGATGGACCGCCTTCACCACCGCGTTGACGGTCTGCGTGCCGACCTTCGCCCACAGGCTGGCGCCGGGAGCAAGATCGGTCTCCGCTGCCCAGAACAGCCGCACGTCGAGGCTGTCGGTCAGGGTCAGCGGCGCGTCCGAGGTGGCAATCACCGCGCCGCGGGAGGCGTCGACCTCGTCGGCGAGCACCAGCGTGACCGACTGACCCTCGCTCGCCCGCTCCAGATCGCCATCGGCGGTGAAGATGCGGGCAATCGTCGAGGTTTTTCCGGAAGGCGCGACGGTAACGGCGTCGCCGGGCGCTACCGTTCCGCTGGCGATCAGCCCCGAGAAACCGCGAAAATCCGAGTTTGGGCGGTTCACCCACTGCACCGGCATGCGGAAGGCGGCGGCGCGCTCCTCCGACTTCACCGGCACCTCTTCGAGGTAGCGCAGCAGCGGAACGCCGTCGTACCAGGTCGCGGCGGTGCCCGGCAGGACGACGTTGTCGCCGTTCTTGGCCGAGAGCGGGATCGCCCGCACCTCGGAAAAGTTCAGCGGTGCGGCGAAGGCTTGGAAGCCTGAGACGATTGCCTCGAACTTGTCCTGCGACCAGCCGACCAGATCCATCTTGTTGATGGCGAGCGCCACCCGGTGGATGCCGAGCAGCGACACGAGGAGCGCGTGGCGCCGGGTCTGGCGGGTCAGGCCGTGGCGGGCATCGACCAGGATCACCGCGACGTCGGCGGTCGAAGCGCCGGTCGCCATGTTGCGGGTGTACTGCTCGTGCCCGGGGGTGTCGGCGACGATGAAGGAACGCCGCTCGGTCGAGAAGAAGCGGTAGGCGACATCAATGGTGATGCCCTGCTCGCGCTCCGCCTGGAGGCCGTCGACCAGCAGGGCGAGATCGACCTCGCCACCCTGCGTACCGTGCTTGCGCGAGTCGCGCTGAAGCGCCGTCACCTGATCGTCGAAGATCTGCTTGGTGTCGTGCAGGAGGCGTCCGATCAGGGTGGACTTGCCGTCATCGACCGAACCGCAGGTGATGAAGCGCAAGACCTCCTTGTTCTGGTGCTTGTGCAGGAAGGCTTCGTAGCCGAACGCTTCCGGAGACTGATGGATCGTCATCAGAAGTAGCCCTCCTGCTTCTTGCGCTCCATGGCGCCGGCGCCGTCCTTGTCGATGACCCGGCCCTGACGCTCCGAGGTGCGGGCGGCCAGCGTCTCGCCGATGATCTCCGGCAGGGTCGCGGCCGGACTCTCGACCGCACCGGTCAGCGGGTAGCAACCGAGCGTGCGGAACCGGACCTGACGCTGCTGCGGGATCTCGCCCGGCTCCAGGGGAAAGCGCTCGTCATCGACCATGATGAGCTGGCCGTCGCGCTCGACCACCGGCCGTTCGGCGGCGAAGTAGAGCGGCACGATCGGAATGTTTTCCTGCTCGATATAGAGCCAGATATCGAGCTCGGTCCAGTTCGAGAGCGGGAACACGCGGAAGGACTCCCCGCGTCGCTTCTTGAAATTGTAGAGGTGCCACGGTTCGGCGCGCTGGCGCTTCGGATCCCAGCGGTGCTGCGAGTTGCGAAGTGAAACGATGCGCTCCTTGGCGCGGCTCGCCTCCTCGTCGCGCCGCGCCCCGCCGAAGGCCACGTCGAACTTGTACTTATCGAGCGCCTGCCGCAGCGCCTGCGTCTTCATCACGTCGGTATGCACTTCCGAGCCGTGGCTGACCGGGCCGATGCCCTTGGCGAGCCCCTCCTGGTTGGTGTGCACGATGAGCTCGAGGCCAAGTTCCTTCGCGCGCTGGTCGCGGAAGGCGATCATCTCGCGGAACTTCCAGGTGGTGTCGATGTGCATCAGGGGGAACGGCAGGCGCCCCGGCGCGAAGGCCTTCAGCGCCAGATGCAGCAGCACGGATGAGTCCTTGCCGATCGAGTAGAGCATCACCGGGTTCTCGGCCTCGGCGACCGCTTCCCGGAAGATGTGGATGCTCTCGGCCTCGAGACGCTGCAGATGCGTCAGGCGGGTGCGCGCGGGCGCGGCGACGGCGGCGCTCATCAGACCAGTTCCCTTCTGTGTTCGCGTGAGGTCGCGGCGCTGGCCGGCTCCTCGAAAGCGGCGGCTTCCTGGCCCGGCGCGACGTCCGCTTCCGGTCTGTGCAGGTGCAAGCCGCATTCCTTCTTGGATTCCTGCTCCCACCACCAGCGGCCGGCACGCTCGTCCTCGCCGATCTTCACGGCGCGGGTGCAGGGGGCGCAGCCGATCGACGGGAAGCCGCGGTCGTGAAGGACATTGTAAGGGATGAAATTGTCCAGAACGAAGGCATCGATCTGCGCCCGCGTCCAATCGGCGAGCGGGTTGACCTTGATCAGCCCGCGGCCCTCATCCGCCTCCGCCAACGGCGTGTCGGCCCGATTAGCCGACTGGCCGGCGCGCAGGCCCGTGAACCACGCCGCCGCCCCGTCGAGAGCGCGGCCTAATGGCTCGACCTTGCGGAAGCCGCAGCAGGCCTGCCGCGCAGCGACCGAGTGCCGGAAGCCGTTGATGCCCTCGCGCGCGACGAAGTCCTCCTCGGCCCTCCGCTCCGGCGCGTAGGCGCGGATGCGAATGCCGTAGGCCGCCTCGGTCTCGGTCCAGACATCGTAGGTCTCGGGGAAGAGCCGGCCGGTATCGAGCGTCACGATCTCGGTGCGGCCCTTGTTCAGAGCGAGCGCGTGCGTGAGCGCCTGATCCTCGATGCCGAGGCTGGTGGTGAAGACGAGGCGGCCCGGGATGCGGTCCTCGACGAGGCGGATGCGCCCCCGGAGGTCCAGCCCCGCCATATCCCTGGCGAGGTCCCCGGCCGCTCGGACGAGAGCAGCGGTCATGTGCGTAAAATCGGATTGCCTGCTTGTCGGAGCTCTGAAATGTTCGCTATAACGAACGCTGTCAAGGCGCCGGAGCTGCTGCGCACGCAATCCTCTGCTGCGGCGCGAATGACACGGCAACGGGTTCCGAAGGCGTATCGTTGCCCGCTTAGAAAAGAATCTTCTCAACGAGGCGCCCGATCGGGCCTGTCGCCCGGCGCTGCGGGAGACGCTCTCGAGAGACCATCCTCGCCATCAACTGCGGAGAGGCCCCCTTGGACTCGATCGACTTGAAGATCCTCGCGCTCCTGCAGAAGGACGCCACGCTCTCCATCGCCGCCATCGGCGAGCAGGTCGGGCTGTCTCAGACGCCCTGCTGGAAGCGGATCCAGCGCCTCGAGGCCGACGGCGTGATCGACCGGCGCGTGGCCGTGCTCGATCCGGTGAAACTCGGGCTTGGGCTCACCGTCTTCGTCTCCATCGAGACTTCCGATCATTCCAAGGACTGGCTCGAGCGATTCGCCGACCGCATCTCGGCGATGCCGGAGGTGCTTGAATTCTACCGCATGGCCGGCGACGTCGATTACATGCTGCGCGTCGTCGTGGCCGACATGGCGGCCTATGACACGTTCTACAAGAACCTGATCGCGACCCTTCCTCTCAAGAACGTGACCTCGCGCTTCGCCATGGAGAAGGTGAAGTCGACGACGGCCCTGCCGCTGCCGGCCCCCCCGCCGCGCGGGCGGGCCGAGCCGAGGCTGGCCGTGGTTGGAGAATAATCTTCCTTTTTGCGACGCAGCAACGAATAATCTCTTCTCTCTGCAGGGCGTTCTTTAAAACGGACGTTTCGACGTTGACAGCGGCGCTCCGGCGGACGACATGGCACCCACGATGTCCAGGCAAGCACTTCTCCCCCGCACGGCTCCCTTCGGAGACCAGGAACGGGCCCATCTCGACGCGGCGCTCGGCGCGGCG
>Ga0268290_100149_pt1 | contig 18243 bp, 16 predicted proteins | sample MetspRMADM_FD_191346 | JGI IMG/M metagenome (GOLD analysis project Ga0268290, IMG submission 191346) | Soil microbial communities from San-Diego area, Southern California, United States - Methylocaldum sp. RMAD-M | ecosystem: Environmental > Terrestrial > Soil > Desert | place: USA: California... | reverse complement strand
CAGAGGATGGCCGCCGCCCTCGTCCCGCCCCCGCCCGAGGATGTCGCCGAGGCCGCCGCTCGCGCCCTTGGCGAGCAGCAGCATGAGCAGTGCCTTCACCACCGGCGAAGCCAGCGCCCCGCCGCGTCCGCCCCCGAACACCTGTCCGACGACCCCGCCGATGACCTGATCGAGCAGCCCCATGCCTCTTCTCCCGCCGGTTCACGCCGCCCGCGGCGGCCGTGCCGGTCCAACGGCGTGTGTCGGGATGGGGTTGCGGGTCAGTTCTCGTAGCTCGAACGAAACGGCTTCGATAGGTGATCCGACGGGTTGGTGCGCACGGTCTTGCCGCTTCCCCGGCCCTCCGGCACCACCGTGGTCGAGGGGCGGATCGCGCTCGGAGGCGAGACCTCGCCGGTCGGCCGGTTGGCGGAGCGCTCGTTGCCGCGCAAAGTCTCGGTGCCGGAGGGCAGGGTGCCGGCGGTGGGCTGGTCGTTGGGGTTGGCCGCGCTCTGGGCGAGCGCCGGCGCGGACAGGATCAGGCTGCCGAGGAGGGCGCCCAGAGCGGCCCGGCTGAGGGGGGAGGGGGATCGCATCGGTCGGCTCCGTTCGAGGCTTCCCGCCGCCGGCCGGGCTCACGGCGGAGCAACCCGGCGGTTGCAGGATCTGAAGAGCCAATCCCAGTCGATGGCCAAGGTTCCGCTATGGGAGGTTCCGCTCGTTGAGGTTTTGGCGCGGCAGCCTCATCCCCGCTTGCGCCCGCCGCCGCCCTTGTAGCGGGGCTTCTGGCCGCCGAGCCCCTGCGTCGAGCGCGCCTTGGGCCGCTCCTGCCAGGACACGGCCCCGGCGGGCAATTCGCGGTCGGTGCCGGGGCCCATATTGTCGAGGGTGGGCTTCGAGATGCGGCTGCCCTTCTGCCCGTAGCGGCCGGCCTCGCGCTCGACGTCGCTCTGACGCGCCATGGGATCGTCGGAGACCATGAGCTCGGTCGCCTGGAGCCGCTTCAGCTCATCGCGAAGCCGCGCCGCCTCCTCGAAGTCGAGATCGGCGGCGGCGGCACGCATCCGCTTCTCGAGATCGGCCATGACGGCCTTCAGGTTGTGGCCGACGGTGATCGCGTCCTTGGCGAGCCCCGTATCGACGCGGACATGGTCGCGCTCGTACACGCTCTCGAGGATGTCACTGATGCCGCGCTTGACCGATTGCGGCGTGATGCCGTGCTCGGCGTTGTAGGCGAGTTGCTTCTGGCGCCGCCGCTCGGTCTCGGCCATCGCCCGTTCCATCGAGCCGGTGATGTTGTCCGCGTAGAGGATGCAGCGCGCATCGGCGTTGCGCGCCGCGCGGCCGATGGTCTGGATCAGCGAGGTCTCGGAGCGCAGAAAGCCTTCCTTGTCGGCGTCGAGAATGGCCACCAGCGCGCATTCGGGGATGTCGAGGCCCTCGCGCAGCAGGTTGATGCCGATCAGCACATCGAAGGCGCCGAGCCGGAGATCCCGGATGATCTCGATGCGCTCCAGGGTGTCGATGTCGGAGTGCATGTAGCGCACCCGCACCGAGTTCTCGTGCAGGTACTCGGTGAGATCCTCGGCCATGCGCTTGGTCAGCGTCGTCACCAGCGTGCGGTAGCCGGCGGCTGCCACCTCCTTCACCTCGCCCAACAGGTCGTCGACCTGGGAGCGGGCCGGGCGGATCTCGATCACCGGATCGACGAGGCCGGTGGGGCGGATCACCTGCTCGGCGAAGACGCCCGCCGTGCGCTCCATTTCCCACTTGCCGGGCGTCGCCGAGACGTGGACCGACTGGGGCCGCATCGCGTCCCATTCCTCGAAGCGCAGGGGGCGGTTGTCGAGGCAGGAGGGCAGACGGAAGCCGTACTCGGCGAGTGTCGCCTTGCGGCGGAAGTCGCCGCGATACATGCCGCCGATCTGCGGCACCGTGACGTGGCTCTCGTCGGTGAAGACGAGGGCATTGTCGGGCAGGTACTCGAACAGGGTCGGCGGCGGCTCGCCGGGCTTCCGCCCCGTCAGGTAGCGCGAATAATTCTCGATGCCGTTGCAGGCGCCGGTGGCCTCGATCATCTCGATGTCGAAGGTACAGCGCTGCTCCAGCCGCTGCGCCTCGATCAACCGGCCCATCCGGGTCAGCTCCTCGACGCGCAGCTTCAGCTCAGTCTTGATGCCCTTGATCGCCTGCTGCAGCGTCGGGCGCGGCGTGACGTAGTGCGAGTTGGCGTAGACTTTGACGAACTTCAGCTCGTTGAGCTTCTTGCCCGTGAGCGGATCGAACTCGACGATGGATTCCACCTCGTCGCCGAACAGGCCGATGCGCCAGCCGCGATCCTCCAAGTGGGCCGGCCACAGCTCGATCACGTCGCCGCGCACCCGGAACGTGCCGCGGGCGAAATCCGACTGGATGCGCTTGTACTGCAGCGCCACGAGGTCGGCGATGAGCTGGCGCTGCTCGATCCGCTCGCCCAAGCTGACGGTGAACGACATCGCCGTGTAGGTCTCGACCGAACCGATACCGTAGATGCACGAGACCGAGGCGACGATGATGACGTCGTCCCGCTCCAGCAGGGCACGGGTGGCGGAGTGGCGCATCCGGTCGATCTGCTCGTTGATCGACGATTCCTTCTCGATGAAGGTGTCGGATCTCGGGACGTAGGCCTCGGGCTGGTAATAGTCGTAGTATGAAACGAAATACTCTACGGCATTATCTGGAAAAAAACTCTTGAACTCACCGTAGAGCTGCGCGGCAAGCGTCTTGTTCGGCGCGAGGATGAGGGCGGGGCGCTGCGTCTCCTCGATGACCTTGGCCATCGTGAAGGTCTTTCCCGAACCCGTGACGCCGAGCAGAACCTGATCGCGCTCGGCGGTTTTGATACCCTCCACCAGTTCGGCGATGGCCCTGGGCTGGTCGCCGGCCGGCGTGAAGTCGGATTTCAGCGTGAACTTGACGCCGCCCTCCGACTTGGCCGGGCGCTCGGGCCGGTGCGGCACCCAGGCCTCGCCGTTCTTGAACAGCGGGTTGCCCTCGGTGAGCAGGCGCTCCAGCGCCTCGACGGTGGCCGAGACGCCTTCCGTGGCGAGCGAGGGCGCGTCCGTCTCGGGCGCGGCTTCGGGCGCCGGACCGTCATCGGGCGGGACGAGGCCGAGCGCCTGGGCCAGCCGCGGATCGACGTCGGCCGCGTCGCCGATGGCGAAGCCCGCCTGCGGGGCCTCGGCGAAACCGTCCTGCGCGATTTTCTTGTAAGCCTTCGCTTCCCCATTGGATCCGCGTCCCTTCCGGGCCGGCTCGGGCCGAGGCACGGGCTCGACCACCTTCGGGCGGTTGCGGTTAAGCGCAGGGTTGAGCAGCGCGGCGAGATGCTCGTCGAGCGGTATCAATTCGGGCCGATCGGCCTTCGCCGACGTCTTGGAGGTCGCCTTGGAGGTCGCCTTGGAGGTCGCCTTGGAGGTCACCTCGGCAGTCGCCTGAGCCGGGCTCACGCGCGGTTTTTTGGGTGCGGGCATGACGGCAATATGGGCCCGTCGGGCGGTCTCAGGAAGAGTGTCGGAGAACCCAGAATCGACGGCGCTTGCGGCCGTATTGGGCCCGACCGAGCTCCGGAGCGTCTTCACATGAGGGAGACCGTCACGAAAACGGTCGGTTTCCGCGAGGCCGAGGCGGATCTGCCGCGGCTGGTCGAGGCGGCTGTCGGCTGAAACGGGCATCGCCCTCACCCCGCACCGCCTCCGGCAGACCCCGTTCCCAGGCCGGCTCCCCCGCGAAGCGATCCGCCAGGAAATCGACGAAGGCGCGCGTCTTGGCCGGGCGGCGGCCCGGCGGCATCAGGGCGTGGATCGGCAGGGTTGGGCAGGGGGCGCCGAGGTCGAGGGCGACGAGGCGGCCGGCGCGCAGGGCTTCCGCCACCAGGAAGGTCGGCTGGTAGACCAGCCCCAGGCCGGCCACGGCCGCGGCCACCAGGGCGGCGCCGTTCGGCGCCCGCAGGGTGCCGGAGACCGGGTAGGCCTGCACTCCGAAGCGCCAGCCGCTGGAATCGGACAGGGTGTAGCCGAGGCAGTTATGGTCCTTCAGCGCCTCGGGGGCGCGAGGCGTGCCGTGCCGGTCGAGATAGCTCGGCGCGGCGCAGACCACGATTCGGCTGGAGGCGAGGCGCCGCGCGATCAGGTTCGAATCGGCGAGCGTCCCGATCCGCACGGCGAGATCCCATCCCTCCTCGATCAGATCGACCCGCCGGTCGTTGAGGCCGAGTTCGATCGTCAGCGCCGGGTGCGCGGCGGAGAAGGCCGCGAGTGCCGGGGCGATCTCCCGCACGCCGAAGGAGAGCGGCACGTTGAGCCGCAAGGTCCCGTGCGCCTCCACCCCTTCCGCACCGACCGCCGCCTCGGCCTCCGCAATCTCGGCGAGGATGCGCTCGCAGGCCTCGAGATAGCTCCGGCCGGTCTCGGTGAGCGTGAGCCGACGCGTCGTCCGGTGCAGGAGCCGCGTACCGAGCCGCGCCTCCAGCGCCGCCACGTGCTTGGTCACCCCGGTCTGCGACAGGCCGAGCGCCCGACCGGCGGCCGAGAAGCTGCCGAGCGCGGCCACCCGGGCGAAGACCTGCATTCCCGTCACGCGGTCGAGCACGCGCACCTCACTCTCTCAGGGTGAAGTGAATGGCAGAGAAGGCGGATTATCGCAATCGACCGGGTGAGGCATGGTCCGGTCATCGCAACCGCCGTCACCGCGGCGTAGATCGAAACGACCGGACCCCGAGCCATGACCGACGCCCGCACCGCCCCCTACGCCGCCCTGCTGCTGCGCCTCACCCTCGGCGGCCTGTTCCTGGCCCATGCCGGACTGAAGCTGTTCGTGTTCACCCCCGCCGGCACGGCCGCCTTCTTCGGCTCCCTCGGCCTGCCGCCCGCCCTCGGCTACGCGGTGATCGCCGTGGAAGCCGCGGGCGGCCTCGCCCTGATCCTCGGCCTCTATGCCCGCTTCGTCGCCCTGGCCCTGGTCCCGGTCCTGATCGGCGCCATCGTCACCGTGCACGGCGCCAACGGCTTCTTCGCCCAGAATCCGGGCGGCGGCTGGGAGTTCGCCGGTTTCTGGGCGGTGATGCTCCTCGTCCAGGCCGGACTCGGCGACGGCGCCTACGCCATGCGGCGTGCGTGACGAGACAGCGTGACGAGACTTGGCGAGGAGAGCCACCGTGAGCGAACCGATCCATCCTGAGACCCGCATCGGCCACGTCCACCTCAAGGTGGCGGACCTCGAACGGGCCCTGGACTTCTATTGCGGCGTGCTCGGCTTCGCGCTGATGCAACGCTACGGCACCCGGGCGGCCTTCGTCTCGGCCGGCGGCTACCACCACCATATCGGCCTCAACACTTGGGAGAGCGCGGGCGGCTCGCCGCCGCCGCCCGGCCATACCGGCCTCTACCATCTCGCGATCCTCTACCCGACCCGGGCCGCCCTGGCCGACGCCCTGCGCCGGGTCGAGACGGCCGGCATCCCGCTCGACGGCGCCAGCGACCACGGCGTGTCCGAGGCGCTCTACCTGCGCGATCCCGACGGGAACGGGGTCGAGCTGTACCGCGACCGGCCGGAGGCCGAGTGGCCGCGGGACGGGCAGGGCGATCTCGCCATGGTCACCCAACGCCTCGACCTCGCAGGACTTCGGGCAGAAGCCTGACCAGGACCATCGCGCGAAGAGCGCCGCGCGAAACGGGCTTTTCAGGGCATCGGTCCTGAAAAGCATCGAGCGGAGCGAAAGCCCAAGGAGCCGAGACTGTCCGCAGAAGCGGGTGCCGGCGATTGAGGCCGGCAAAAAACGAGGGTGATCGCTTTCAGGCGATAGCCCCGGAAGCCTGACAGTTCCCGCTTGACGGCTCTGCGCCCGCGTGTACTTTGCGATGCAAAGCGCCTCGACGCGGGAAGACAGCCTCCATGCGTGACACCCACGGCGACCTCGACAAGGCCCTGGCTGACATCGTCGCGATCCGGATGCAGATCGCGCGGGACACCGCGTTCCGCGGCCTCGGTGCGGCGACGCTCGCCGCGACCGGCGCTCTCGCCCTCGTCGTCGCGGGCGCCCAGGACCTGCTGCTCGACGAGCCGACCGCGCGGCCGGTCGCCTTCTTCGGCCTGTGGGTGGCCGCCGCCGTCACCGCCTGCCTCCTGATCGGCTTCGAGGCGGTGCGCCGCTCGCGTCGGGTCCATTCGGGGCTCGCCGACGCGATGGTGTTCAGCGCCATCGAAGGTTTTCTGCCCGCCGGCGGGGCGGGCCTCTGCCTGGGCCTCGTCTTCGCCCGCTTCGCGCCGGACCAGCTCTGGATGCTGCCGGGTCTGTGGCAGGTTCTGGTCGGGCTCGGCCTGTTCGCCTCCGCCCGCATCCTGCCCCGCACCGTGCCGCTGGCGGGGGCGTGGTACCTGCTCGCCGGCCTCACCGTGCTGGCGCTCGCCAGCGAGACGCGCCACCTCTCGCCCTGGCTGATGGGCGTGCCCTTCGCGGTGGGCCAGGGGCTGCTCGCCATCATCATCCATCGCCATTCGGGCCAAGCTGACGGATCTGACGACGGAGACGCCGATGCCGACCTCTGATCGCCCTGACGCCCGCTTCTCCTACGAGGGGCTCGACCGGCTCATCCACGAGCGGGCGCGGCTGTCGGTGCTGACCTCCCTGGTCTCACATCCCCGCGGCCTCGCCTTCCCCGATCTCAAGCGCCTGTGCGGGCTCACCGACGGCAATCTCAGCCGCCACCTCGCCGTGCTGCAGGAGGCCGACCTCGTCAGCCTGGAGAAGGGCTACGACCAGAACCGGCCGCAGACCCTCTGCCGCCTGACACCCTCCGGACGCACCCGCTTCCTCGACTATCTCGGGGTGCTGGAGCAGGTGGTGCGCGACGCCGCTCAAGCCGCGGGCCGACCGCAGAATTCTGCCGGCCGATCCCAGGCCGACGACCGGCCGGCCGGCCACGACCGCTCCGGCCTCGCCGAACCGGTCTGACGACCGCCTCACCGACATCCCGTCGAACGCCGCATCCCCCGCCTGTCCCGCACCTCGCCCGGAGACTTTACGATGCAAAGCCCTCTCGATCGCAGATCAGCACTGCACGCGGCGATCATCATGGACGGCAACGGTCGCTGGGCGAGCGCCCGCGGCCTGCCCCGGGGCGCGGGCCACCGCGCAGGCGTCAAGACGATCCAGAGGGTGGCGGAGGCCGCCCCCGCTCTCGGCATCGGCACGCTGACGCTCTACGCCTTCTCCAGCGACAACTGGCGCCGTCCGGCCGAGGAGGTCGGCGGGCTGATGCGGCTGCTGCGGGCCTATCTGCGCGGCGAGACGGAGCGGCTCGCCCGCAGCGGCACCCGCCTCACGGTGATCGGCCGCCGCGACCGCCTGCCTCCCGGCATCCCGGAAGCGATCGAGCGGGCCGAGGCGGCGACCGCTTCGGGTGACCGGCTGCATCTGCGCATCGCTGTCGATTACTCCTCGCGCGACGCCATCCTCGCGGCGGCGGCCCGGCTCGGGGCGGAGGGCTTGAGCCGCGAGGGCATGAGCGCGGCTTTGTGCGGGCAAGGCGACGTCGATCTCTTGATCCGAACGGGCGGCGAGAAGCGGCTCTCCGACTTCCTGCTCTGGGAGGCGGCCTATGCGGAGCTGCACTTCACCGAGCGGATGTGGCCCGATTTCGGCGCCGCCGACCTCGCCGCGGCCCTCGCCGATTTTACCGCCCGCGACCGGCGGTTCGGCGGGCTGAACCCGCCCGCGGTGCCGCAAGCCGCGTAACGCCGGGGCTCGGCCCTGCCTTCCCGACGGTCAGGCTGGACGCAGCCGCGGGAAACGCCACATGCACGGAACCGAACCCGTCACGAAGCCTCAAAAAAGATCCCGATGCAGGCCGATCCGAACGCCGCGCCCCCCGCCCTCGACGACGAGACGCTCGCCTTCGCCGCGCGGGTCTTCCAGTACGCCCGGATGGGCCATGCCGACGAATTGGCCGAGCTGTTCGGGCAGGGACTGCCGGCCAACCTGCGCAACGACAAGGGCGACAGCCTCTTGATGCTCGCCGCCTATAACGGCCAAGCGGCGACGGCCCGCGTGATCCTCGAGGCCGGGGGGGACCCGGAACTCGCCAACGACCGCGGCCAGACCCCGCTGGCCGGCGCCGCGTTCAAGGGCGATGCCGACATCGTCCGGCTGCTCCTGGAAAATGGGGCTCAGGTCGACGGAGCCGGCGACGGCACCCGCACCGCGCTGATGGTGGCCGCGATGTTCGACCGCACCGAGATCGTCGACCTGCTGCTCACCCACGGTGCCGATCCGTCAAGGCGCGACGCCTCGGGGATGAACGCCGCCGACATGGCCCGCCAGATGGGTGCCCAAAACACCCCGACCCGGTTGGAGCACGCGCGAGCGAGCTGACCGGTTCCGGCGGACCCGGCCTCGTGTAGGATCGGCGTCGAGCCGGGCTAAAAAAATCCCGGACGCGAGGAATGCCGGGAGAGAAGCCATGCCGGATGCGGTTGGGGCGATCGACCAGGGCACCACGAGCACGCGCTTCATCGTGTTCGACCGCCGGGGTACCATCCTGGCGCAGGCCCAGCGCGAGCACGAGCAGATCTTCCCCCGTCCCGGCTGGGTCGAGCACGACCCGCGGGAGATCTGGCGCAACACCCACGCGGTGATGCGCGAGGGGCTGGCCCGTGCCGGGCTGGAACCGCGGGATCTGGCCGCCATCGGCATCACCAACCAGCGCGAGACTGCCGTGCTGTGGGACCGCCGCACCGGCGAGCCGCTGCACCACGCCCTCGTCTGGCAGGACACCCGCACCGACCGGCACGTCGCCGCGCTCGCCCGCGACGGCGGCCGCGACCGCTTCCGCGCCGTCACCGGCCTGCCGCTGGCCAGCTACTTTTCCGCCTCCAAGCTTGCGTGGCTGCTCGACCATGTAGACGGGGCGCGGGCGCTCGCCGAGGACGGCACCGCCCTGTTCGGCACGATCGATTCCTGGCTCGTCTGGAACCTCACCGGCGGTCCGGATGGCGGCCTGCACGTCACCGACGTGACCAATGCCAGCCGCACGCAGCTGATGTCGCTGGCGACCCTCGACTGGGACGATTCGATGCTCGGCGTGTTCCGCATCCCGCGGGCGGTGCTGCCCAAGATCGTCGCCTCGGGCGGCGTGTGCGGGGAAGCGCGCGCGCCGTTCCCCGGCGTGCCGGTCGGCGGGATTCTCGGCGACCAGCAGGCGGCCCTGTTCGGGCAGACCTGCTTTTCGGCGGGCGAGGCCAAGAACACCTACGGCACCGGCTGCTTCGCCCTGATGAACACCGGCCCCGAGCCCGTCGCCTCGAGCGCCGGGCTCATCACCACCGTGGCCTATCAGCTCGACGGGCGCCCACCCGCCTACGCGCTCGAGGGCTCCATCGCCATCACCGGCGCCCTGGTGCAGTGGCTGCGCGACAATCTCGGGCTGATCGGCGCGTCGAGCGAGATCGAGGGGCTCGCCCGCAGCGTCGAGGACAATGGCGGCGTCTACGTGGTGCCGGCCTTCTCCGGCCTCTACGCCCCGCACTGGCGCGACGATGCCCGCGGCCTGATCATCGGCCTGACCCGCTACGCCAACCGAGGCCACATCGCCCGCGCCTGCCTGGAGGCCACCGCCTACCAGACCCGCGAGGTGCTGGAGGCGATGGAGCGCGATTCCGGTTGTCCGATTGCCGAACTGCGCTGCGACGGCGGCATGACCGTCAACGACCTCCTGATGCAGTTCCAGGCCGACATCCTCGACCGGCCGACCCTGCGCCCGAAGGTCTCGGAGACGACGGCCCTCGGCGCGGCCTACGCCGCCGGCCTCGCCACAGGATTTTGGAAAACGCTCGAAGATCTTCGCGATAATTGGGCCGTGGACAAACGCTGGCATCCGCGTATCGAGGCGGATGAACGTCGGGCACTCTTCGCTGGCTGGGGGCGAGCGGTGGAACGCTCGTTCGGATGGGTCGAGGAGAACGCTTGATGGGTGCTCGGATACGCTCGCTTCGCACAGCGCTTCTGGTCACGGCGATGGCGCTGACACCGCTCGCCGTCGGCCTCGCGCCGGCCCCGGTCCTCGCCGCCCCGGCCGCCGCCTATCCGGGCCAGCAGGAGGGCGACCACGTCGTCGAGAACTTCAAGTTCGCCAGCGGCGAGAGCCTGGACAAGGTCAAGCTGCACTACACCACCCTCGGCACGCCGCACCGCGGCGCGGATGGCGAGATCGACAACGCCGTGCTCGTCCTGCACGGCACCACCGGCACCGGAAAGAGCTTCCTGATCCCGACGCTCGGGCCGGAGCTGTTCGGCGAAGGCGCGCCGCTCGATGCCCGGCGCTGGTACGTGATCCTGCCCGACGGGCTCGGCCGCGGCGGCTCCGCGAAGCCCTCCGACGGCCAGAAGGCGCGCTTCCCCCGCTACGGCTACGGCGACGTCGTGGAGAGTCAGCACCGGGTCGTCACCGAGGCGCTCGGGGTCAAGCATCTGCGCCTCGTGCTCGGCACCTCCATGGGCGGGATGCAGGCCTGGATGTGGGGCGAGCGCTATCCCGGCAGCATGGACCTGCTGATGGCGGTGGCGAGCCAGCCGATCCCGGTGAGCGGGCGCAACGCCCTGTGGCGGCGCCTCCTGATCGAGGGCATCCGCACCGATCCCGATTGGAAGGGCGGCGAATACACCGAGCAGCCGCGCCACTTCGGCCGCATCCTGCCGATCTTCAACATCATGACCGAGAGCGTGCTCGGCCTGCAGAAGCAGGCGCCGACCCGCGCTGCGGCCGACAAGGCCTACGACAAGATGATCGCCGGCTACGAGAACAAGGCCGACGCCAACGATTGGCTATACTGGTTCGACTCCTCCTACGATTACGACCCCTCGCCGGACCTGGAAAAAATCACCGCGAAGGTGCTCGCGGTGAACTTCGCCGACGACGAACTGAACCCGCCCCAGCTCGACGTGATGAACGCGGCGCTGGCCCGAGTGAAGGACGGCCGCTTCGTGCTGGTCCCGACCTCGCCCGAGACGCACGGCCACCAGTCGCTGCGCTTCGCGAGCCTGTGGAAGGGTTACCTCGCCGAATTTCTGGGCCAGCCCGAGGCAACGACGGAGAAGGAGAATTCGTCGGAGCGACCGGAGGGCAGCCGGTAGCCGTTGGGCGGGGGGCCGCTTTCGGCTCGGCATCCACCCCCTGCGTCACCGGATGGCGGTCGTTCGCTGCCGGCCGGGTGCTCTACCGAGCATCCGGTGCCGCGTCGCGGTGTGCACTTTCCTGCGGAAATCGATAGAACCTTAAGTATTCCGGTTCAGGGTGGCGGGACTGAGCGTTTTCATACCCTACCGGAACCAACATGCGTGTCTCCCTCAAGGTGGCCCTGGCGGGCTCGTTCAGCCTTCTGGCCGTGGTTGCTGCGGTTCAGGGTGGGCTCAGCGTCGTCAAACTATCGGCGATCGACCACGAAGTCCGCGACATCGCCGACAATTGGCTGCCTTCGGTCGGACTGCTCGGTGACATCAGCACTGCGACCCGCGACGAGCGGGTGAAGACCTACCGTTACGTCGCCGCCTCGCCGACCGGTGCGCTGCGCGACGAGAACGAGAAGAGCGTGCGGGCAAGCCAGGCGGCCCTCGAAGCCCTGCGGCGTGCCTACGAGCCGATGATCGCCACTCCCGAGGAGCGGGCGCTGTACGAGCGCTTCTCCACGACCTGGACGACCTATACGGGGCGGGTCGAAGCGATTGTCGCCCTGATGCGAGAGGGGCGCCAGTCGGAGGCGCTCGCCCTCCTCACCGGGCCCGAGGCGCTGGGCCTGGCGCAGGCCGCGACCAAGGCGCTGCAGGAAAACCTCGCCCTCAACAAGCGGGGTGCGAAGACCAGCGTCGAGGGCGCGGTCGGCAGCGCGGCCTCCGCCGCCACGACCGCCTGGATCGCCATGGCCGTCACCCTGCTCTCGGCGCTCGCCGCCGCCCTGTTCGGCTGGTTCGGGATCTCGCGGCCGATCACGCGGATGACCGAGGCGATGGGCTTGCTCGCGGCGGGCGATGCAACGGTCGCCGTTCCCGGGCGGGGGCGCGGCGACGAGATCGGCGCCATGGCCGCGGCGGTGCAGGTGTTCAAGGACAACCTGATCCGTACCCGCGCCCTGGAGGAGGAGACGCAGGCCGCCCGCGCCGGCGCCGAGGCACAGCGCCGTGCCGCCGCGCGCGCCCTGGCCGACGACTTCCAGCGCGCCGTGGGCGGCATCGTCGACGGCGTGACTGCCGCCGCGACCGAGCTTCAGGCGACTGCGCAGCAATTGACCGCCAATGCCAGCCAGACCGCTGGCCAATCCGGCACGGTCGCCGCGGCGGCGGAGGAGGCCGCCTCCAATGTCGGTACCGTGGCCGCTGCGGCCGAGGAGCTCGGTGCCTCCGTGCAGGAGATCGGCCGGCAGGTCGACGGCTCGGCTTCCCTGGCGCAGGCCGCCGTGGCCGAGGCCGGTCAGACGGCGGCCCTTGTGCGCGACCTCTCGGAGGCCGCGGCGCGGATCGGCGACGTGGTGGCCATGATCTCGACCATCGCCGGCCAGACCAACCTTCTGGCGCTCAACGCCACCATTGAGGCGGCGCGTGCCGGCGAGGCGGGGCGCGGCTTCGCCGTGGTCGCGGCGGAAGTGAAGGAGCTGGCCAACCAGACGGCGCGGGCGACCGAAGAGATCACCGGGCAGATCGGGCGTATCCAGGGCGCGACGGGGCAGGCGGTCGGCGCCATCGACGGCATCGCCGGGCGCATCCGCGAGATCAGCGGCGTGGCCACCGGCATCGCCGCGGCGGTCGAGGAGCAGGGGGCGGCGACGCAGGAGATCGTGCGCAACGTCGCCCAGGCGGCGGGCGGGACGGAGGCCGTCACCCGCACCATCGCCAGCGTCGCGGGCGCGGCGGACGAGACCGGCGCGGCGGCGGCCCAGGTGCTGGCCTCGGCGACCGAATTGTCGCGCCAGTCCGAGCATCTCTCGGCGGAGGTTGCCCGCTTCCTCGATACCGTCCGCGCGGCCTGAGAGGGGGTAGGGCTCGGCCCTGCACCCGCGAAAGGGCTTGCCCTTTCGAAACCCCGATTACGGGCGGAAACCCTCGAACACCATCTGGTCCGCGTGCTCCCGCGCCAGCGCCCGCTGCGCCTCGGTGCGCACGGTCCAGGTCATCACCGGCATTTGCCCGAGCCGGCGGCAGAGATAGGGGACCGGACCCGGCAGGTCGCCGACGCGCCAGGACAGGAAGTGCGGGCGGCTCACGTGCAGATGGAGCAGGCCCGACAATTCGGCCCGCGCCAAGGGGGTCAGCAGGGCGTAGTGCGGATCGTCCTGGCTCGCCTCAGCGACGATGCCGCGGGGCAGATCCGGCGCGAGTTCGGCGAGCGTGGCGACGATGCCCGGATCGAAGGATTTCAGGGCCACCGGCGCGTCGAGGCGTGCGACGATCTCGGCGGCGCGGCGGGTCAGGCGCCGGTCGCCGTCGAAGCGCGACTTGATCTCGACGATGACGGGAACGCGGCCCGCGACCTTCGCCAGGAAGTCCGGCAGGGTCGGGATGCGCTCTCCCGTGCCGGCGATGGCGAGCGTGCCGAGGTCCGCCGCCGTGCGGGACTCCACCGGCTCGGAGGCCTCCGTGAGGCGCCCGAGCGCCTCGTCGTGGAACACCATCGCCTCGCCATCGGCGCTGAGCTGCACGTCGCACTCGATGGCGTAGCCTCCCGCGACCGCGGCCTCGGCCGCCGCCAGCGTGTTCTCCGGGATGCCGGCGGCGCGGTCGTGCAGGCCGCGATGGGCGATCGGACGGGCGGTGAGCCAGTCCGGCGCCCGATCCATCGTCCCGCTCACGCGACCTCGAACATCGCCTCGACCTCGACCGCCGCGTCGAGGGGAAGCTCGGCGACGCCCACCGTCGAGCGGGCGTGGCGGCCGCGGTCGCCCAGGATCGCGACCATCAGGTCGGAGGCACCGTTCATGATCGGGGCAAGACCGGCAAAGCTCGGGACCGCGTTGATGAAGCCGCCGAGCCGCACGCATTGCACGACGCCGTGGTCGAGGTCGCCCACCGCCGCCTGAACCTGAGCGAGCACGTTGAGCGCGCAGAGCCGGGCCGCCGCGACACCCTGCTCGGCCGACACCTCGGCGCCGAGCTTGCCCTTGTGGGCCGGGTCGAGGGTGCCGTCCGGCCCGAAGCAGATCTGGCCGGAGATGACGACGAGGTTGCCGGTGCGGAGATAGGGCACGTAGTTCGCGACCGGGGCCGCCGCCTTCGGCAGCTTCAGGCCGAGCGCTTCCAGACGTTCCTTGACCGAGTTCATCGCCGTCTCCCGCATGATGCTGCGGGGCTCTGAGCACGGGCGCGGGGCGATCCGCAAGGGGGGAGGGCGGCGAGGCCGCCTTCAACCGGCGGTCTCCGTCACCTGCGCCACCACCCGTTTTGCGTCGGCGGAAAAATCGTAGCGCAGGTCGGCATGGGCCACGGTGGCCGGGCGGTGGGCGACGATGACCCGCGTCATCTTCAGGTCGCGCAGGGCCGCGGCGATCACCGCCTCGGTCGGCTCGTCGAGCGCGCTCGTCGCCTCGTCGAGAAACAGTATCTCCGGGCGCCGGTAGAGGGCGCGGGCGAGGATCACCCGCTGGCGCTGGCCTCCCGAGAGCGTCGAGCCCATGTCGCCGACCAGCGTCTCGAAGCCCATCGGTGTGCGGGCGATGTCGTCGAGGATCGCCGCGCGGGCGGCGCATTCACGGATCCAGCCAGGATCGGGCCGCTCGTCGAAACAGGCGATGTTCTCTGCGATCGAGCCGGCGAACAGCCCGTCATCCTGCATCACGCCGGCGATGCGGGCACGGTAGGCGGCGAGCCCGCCGGAGCGGATGTCGCGCCCGTCGACCAGCACCGCGCCTTCGCTGGGCGGCAGAAGGCCCATCAGGATCTTCATCACCGAACTCTTGCCGCAGCCCGAGGGGCCGGTGATGGCCAGACTCAGGCCCGGCGGCACCTCCAGGCCGAGCGCGCGGAACACCCAGGGCTCGTCGTCGCCGTAGCGCAGGGACAGGCCGACGGCGCGCAAGGCGGCGCCGCGCACCCGCGGATGCTCCCCGGAGGAGAGGAGGGCAGGCGCCTCGACCGGCTTCACCGTGGCGGGCATCGGCGCGGCGGCCTCCTCGGGCTCGGTCATGACGATGTCCGAGAGGCGGTCGGTCTGCACGTTGAGCATCCGGAGCTGGAAGCCCGACTGGATCAGGTTGCCGATGCGGGTCGAGAACTGGTCGCGATAGGCGAGGAAGGCGACCAGCATGCCGAGCGTCATCGACTGGTCGATCACGGCCCGGGCGCCAAGCACCAGCAGGATCAGCCGGTCGGCGCCGAACAGGAACTCGTTGCCGCGCCCGAACACGAGGTCGAGCCGCTGCAACCGCAGCCGCGCGTTCAGCGCCTGGACGAACTGGTTCATCCAGGTGCCGCGGCGGCGCTCGCGCAGGTTCAGGAGCTTGACGCTCGCCATGCCGCGCACGGTCTCGATGAAGTGGCTCTGCTGGCGCGCCTCCGCGACGATCGCTTCCTCGGTGCCCTCTCGATAGGCCTTGTAGGCGGCGATCCGCATGGCGGCGTTGAGGGCGGTGGCGGCCAGCGCCACGAGGGCGAGCCAGCCGCCGTAGAGGAACAGCATGATCAGCATGCCGACCGACATCAGCCCGTCGAGCAGGGCCTGGACGAGGTCGGTCGTGATGCCCTTCTGGATCGTGGCCAGCGTGCCGAAGCGGGAGATCACGTCGCCGACATGCCGCTTCTGGAAATAGTCGAGCGGCAGCCGGGAGAGGTGATCGAACAGCGAGCCTGACCACTGATAGTTCAGCCCTGTTCCCGTGAGCATGATCGCCCAGCTTCGGGCGACGCCGAGGCCCAGTTGCAGCACGAGCAGCAGGGCGAGGCCGAGGGCCACGACGAGCAGCAGGTCGAGGTCGCCGTTCACGATCACCTCGTCGATGACGATCTGCGAGGCGATCGGCATCAGGATCGCGACGAGTTCGATCCCGAGCGACAGGACCAGGATCTGCGCCATGGCCGAGCGAATGCCGGCCATCCCCCGGAACAAGTCGGAGAGCGCGAGGCCCTGAATCGCCTTTTCACGCACGAAGCTCTGGTTCGGCGCCACCTCCAGGGCCACGCCGGTGAACTCGCGCGAGGCTTCCGCAAGGCTCAGGGTGCGGCGGCCGCGGGCGGGATCGTGGATCACGATCTCCCGGCGCCCGACACGCGCCAGCACGACGAAATGGTTGAGCCCCCAGTGCAGGATGCAGGGCAGGCGCAGGCGGCCGAGATCGGGCAGTTCCACCCTGAGCGCCCGCGTCGTGAGCCCCATCGTCCCTGAGAGGTCCATGAGGTTTCGCAGCGTCATGCCCTTGAGCGAGAGGGCGTGGCGGGCGCGCAGCGTGCCGAGATCGACCTGGCGGCCGTGGTAGCCCAGCACCATGGCGAGGCAGGCCATGCCGCACTCGGCGGCCTCGGCCTGGAGCACGACCGGCAGGCGCCGCCGGAAACCGAACTGAAGATCCGACAGCAGACTCAACGCTCCCCTCCTTCCGTGACGAGATCGACGCTGCGCTTGACGTGATAGAGGGGGTCGAGGAGCCAGCGGTAGAGCGGGCGCTTCTCCAGCGCGATATCGGCCTCGACCCGCATCCCGGCCTCCAGCCGGCGCTGCTCGCCGTAGGCCGTCACGCTGTCGGCATCCGGCCGCACGATGATGCGGTAGACGCCGCCGTTCCCCGCACTCTTGGCCGCGTCCCGCGCCGCCTCGGACTGGGCGCCGCCGTCGCCTTCGAGCGGCGCGCGGGTCACCTCCGTCACTGTGCCCCGGTGCAGGCCGAAGCGCTGGAACGGGAAGGCGGCGTAGCGCAGCATCACGCTGGCGCCGGGCTCGATGAAGCCGATGGCCGAGGAATCGACGAACAGGTTGGCCTGGAGCCGACCCTCGCTCGGCAGCAGGGTGAGCAGGCTCGCGCCCGCCGCCACGGTCTGACCGGCTTGCGCCCGGATCGAGGTGAGAATGCCGCGCTCAGGTGCGCGCACCTCGATGGCCCGGCGCGCCTCGCTCTCGGCCCGCTGCTGTTCGAGCTGCGCGGCGCTGCGGTCGAGTTCGGCCAGATCGCGCGCCAGCGTCTCGTCGAAGGTCGCGAGCTTGGCCTTGAGATCCCCGAGCTTGCCCTCGACCTGGAGCCCGCCCTGACGGAACTGCGCGAGCTGCGAGGTCGCCTGGAGGTAGAGGTAGTTCTGGCTTTGGAAGTCGGCCGCGCGGGCAAAACCCCGGGTCACGAGGTCGGCGAGTTCGTCGGCCCGGGCCTTGAGCGGGGGCACGAGCTTCTCCTGCAGTGCGAGCTGCTCGTCGATCTTGGCGCGCTGGGCCTCCAGATTGGCGATCTGCTCCTTCAGCCCCTCCTTCTCGGCCTCGGCCATGGCGGCGCGGGCGGCGCGCTGGCGCTCGACGCTCTCCCGCTGGCGGCCGAGCTGGGCGATCACCCGCTCCTGGGTCGGGCCGCTCGCGGAGACGGCGTCGAGATCGATGGTGAAGAGGAGCTGGCCGCGCTCGACCCGGTCGCCCTCCTTGACCCCCGACGCACTGACCCGACCCGCCAGCGGGCTCGCCACGGTGATGAGCCCGATATCGGGCGCGAGCAGACCGTTCGCGTGGACCCGGCGCGTGTAGCTGCCGAGCCAGGCGTAGAGCCCGACCAGGGCAACGAAGACGAGGCAGAGGCCGACCACGACGCGAACGGAGAGCGGCTGCACCACCTGCGCCTCACCCAGCCAAGCGCTCCGCCGCGCTTCGACGACCTCTTGACGAAACAGCGGCGCGTTCACGGCCAAATCTCCCTCAAGCGAGCCTTCTCCCAAGCGGCAACTCGGCCTGCGACAGCGCGACAGGGTGCGGTATTCTGACGCACAAATGTCGTAATCCGTAGTGATTTCAACTTTTTACCCGGCCGAGCGGTGGGGACGGCCCTGCCGGGCAGGGCAGGTCAATTTTTGTTCCCCGACCGCAGGCCGCTCGGGCATCCGGTCCTGTATGTCCCGGATGACCGCCCGAAGGCGTAGGATGAAGGACCAAGGCTGCCCGCACGCAACCGACGCGACGCATTCACGACCAGAGGTGGTGATTTCGAGGGGCAAGATTTGTCCATCCCTGCGTTCCCGTTCGAATCCGTTCCGGGCTTCGAGCGCAAGCCGGGTTGCCTGCC
>Ga0268290_100148_pt1 | contig 18291 bp, 12 predicted proteins | sample MetspRMADM_FD_191346 | JGI IMG/M metagenome (GOLD analysis project Ga0268290, IMG submission 191346) | Soil microbial communities from San-Diego area, Southern California, United States - Methylocaldum sp. RMAD-M | ecosystem: Environmental > Terrestrial > Soil > Desert | place: USA: California... | reverse complement strand
GTTCCGGCGCTGACGACGGGCGTTGCGGTCGAAGCCTCTCGGCAGAAGGCCGGATGGGGATTGCCGCCCATCAGCATCGTGCGATCCCCAGCACCTTCATGCGTGAGCGCAGCGTGGTGGGCTTGACGCCGAGCAGTTCGGCGGCACCGCCTGGCCCGAAAATCTTTCCACCGCTCATCTGCAGAGCCGCTTCGATCTCGCTCCTGACGCGGGCGCGGCGTTCCTCCTCGGTGAGAGGCCGGCCGAGATCCGTCGGGCTATCGGCCACCCGCGGCTCAAGGCTGACGCCGCGGGCCTCCGGCAAGTCGAATCGGAGACGTCCACGCTCGGCGAGGATCGCGGCGCGCTCGATCACGTTCTCTAACTCGCGCACATTGCCCGGCCAGTCGTAGCGGGCCAGGCGCCGGGCATCGGCCTCGGTCAGGCGCAGATCCGCGCGGTTAAGACGGCGCGCGGCCGCCTTGAGAAAATGCTGGGCGATCAGCGGCACATCCTCGCGGCGCTCGCGCAAGGGGGCGGAGGCGATGGGGAAGACGTTGAGGCGGAAATAGAGATCCTCTCGAAATCGTCCCCGGCGCACCTCGTCCTTGAGGTCGCGGTTGGTCGCCGCGATCAGCCGGATGTCGACGGTTCGGGTGCGCTCCTCGCCGACGCGCTCGAACTGGCGCTCCTGCAGCACGCGCAGGAGCTTGCCCTGAAGATCGAGCGGGATCTCCCCGACCTCGTCGAGGAACAGCGTTCCGCCGTCGGCGAGCTCGAAACGTCCGATCCGATCGCGTAGGGCTCCGGTAAAGGCACCCCTTGCGTGGCCGAAGAACTCGCTCTCGAACAGGTCGCGCGGGATCGCCGCGCAATTGACGCGGATCAGCGGCCGGTCGCCGCGGCGGCTCGCCTCGTGGATGGCCCGGGCGATCAGTTCCTTGCCCGTACCGGACTCGCCGGTGACGAGAACGGTCGCGTCGGTGCCCGCCACCACGTCGATCTGGTTCCGGAGCGCCTCGATCGCCGGGCTGCGGCCGATGAGGCCCTGGTGGCGGCTCTCGGCGCGGATTTCCTCCTTCAGGTAGGCGTTCTCCTGCTCCAGGCGCTCGCGCAGGGAATCGACTTCGGCGAGCGCCTGCTTCAACCGCTCCTCCGCCTCGCGGCGCTGGCTGACATCGCGAAACACGATCACGGCGCCGAGCAACTGTCCGCCCTCGCGGATCGGCGTGGAAGTATACTCGACGGGGAAGGAGGTGCCGTTCTTGCGCCAGAACACCTCGCCATCGACCTGATGCACGACGCCGTCGCGGAAGGCCGCGTAGATCGGGCAGTCGCGATGCGGGTAATGCGCGCCGCCCGCGTGGGTGTGGTGGACGGTGGCGTGCATGTCCTTCCCGACGAGGTCGGCCGATTGCCAGCCCAGCATCCGTTCCGCCGCCGGATTGACGAAGGTGGTGATCCCTTCCGCGTTGACGCCGTAGATCCCCTCCCCCGCCGCGCGCAGGATCAGCCGGTTGCCGCGCTCGATGTCGCGGAAGATGCGCTCCATGCGCTGCCACTCGGGCAGGCCGGCGCGCATATGGTCCTCGGCTTCCCGGTCGACGCGGCGGCGCTCGCGCTCATCGAGGTCGTAGAGTGTGACGAGGAGCCGCGCCGGCTCGCCCGAGAGCACGCAGCCCGAATATTCGAGCCGCAGCACCTTGCCGGTGCCGTGGCGCGGCATGAGGGCCTGCGTCCACCATCGCCCTTCGGCAAGAACAGCCTGCGTGAACACCACGAGCGCCGATCGCTGATCGGGATGAAGCCCGCTCACCGGCATGGTGCGAAGCGCGGACTGTGGATGGCCCAGAAGCCGGGCGGCGGCCGGATTGGCATCGGCGATGCGGTCGGCCAGAGGCTCGAACACCAGCATGGCCTCGCCGTTCTCGTCGAAAGCGGGGCCGTAGAGAGCCGGAGATGCCGGGCCGCGCTCCTGCCCTGCCATGACGAAATCTCGCATATTTCCTACGAAATTTCGTCATAGGCGAAATTTCGTAGGCGCGCCAGATCAGGCTAACCGGTTGCTGTAGCTCTACTTATTCCCGGAAACTGCTATGGCACGCCGCTTGCGGTTCTGCTGAGCGATGACACACTGGAAGGTTCGGCGCGTCATCAGTGTTCCGCTCCCGTCGGTCTCGAACCGGCTGGAGCGGACAGGCTGTTCGGATGCGACGCCCCCAAGCATCCGAGCGGCCGCCTCGATCGAAGTCAGCCATCGACCGGCAGGGAGACAAGCATGAAGCGCGAAGACCTCACCGAGAAGCTCCTCGACATCAAGCGCGAGAAGGGCTGGACCTGGAAGTACATCCAGGAACAGATCGGCGGCATCTCGCCGATCCTCATCACCGCCGCCTGCATGGGTCAGATGAAGCTGCCCAAGGCGCAGGCGGCGAAGGCCGCGGAGCTGTTCGGGCTGAGCCAGGCCGAGGAGCGGATGCTGAACGAGGCCCCCTATCGCGGCTCGATCCCGCAGATGCCGCCGACCGACCCGCTGATCTATCGCTTCTACGAGCTGGTGATGGTCTACGGCACCACCTGGAAGGAGCTGATCCAGGAAGAATTCGGCGACGGCATCATGTCGGCGATCGACTTCAACATGTCGATGGAGCGCGAGCCCAACAACAAGGGCGACCGGGTCAAGCTCGCCATGTCGGGCAAGTTCCTGCCCTACAAGTATTACGGCAACGACGAGGGCGTGCCGGAATACGGCTTCAAGGAGCCGTAGGAGCGCTTCGCCGCCTCTCGTGACGACGACATCGACGGGTTCACTACCGCGCGCCCGCCTACCACTCCCATTCCGCGCCGACGCCGACCGAGGTGCGGCCGTCGCTGCCGGCCTCGCCGTTGAGCTTGATCCGCCGCGTCACGTCGTAATTGATCGTCGCGGCGGTGTCGGCCGGCTTGGCGCCGGCCTTCACGCCGACGCTGATGCGGTCGTTGATGTAGCGCGAGGCGCCGACCGCCGGCCCTCCGCTCGCGCCCGTGGAGACATCGAGGCTGTCGAGGCCGAGACTCTTGCGGGCCGACTCGAACACGTCGGGGCCGCCTGCCCCGCCGGAAAGCTGCGCCACGGCCTGCGCCAATTGCAGCGCCTGAAACGGTGAGAGTCCGGCCGCCGCCTTCTTGAACAGGATGCGCGACAGGATCTCATCCTGCGGCAGGCTCGGATCGGAGGAGAGCGCGAAATCGGGCTGGGATGCCGGGCCCGTGACCGCGATGCGGGCGGTGACATCCGCGGCCTTGGTCTCGGCGGCAAAGTCGAGGTCGGGTTGGGCGAGATCGCCCGCGAAGAGTACCCGGCCGCGCGTGAAGTCGAGGCGCTGTCCGACGAGGCTGAAGACGCCGCGGCGCAGCGAGAAGTCGCCGTTGGCCCGCGGATCGCGCGACGAGCCGGTGACATGCAGCTCGCCGCCGAGTTCCGCATCGATCCCGCGCCCGCGGACGAAGATGCGGCTCGGTGCGCTCACGGTCACGTCGAGATCGGCGTCGAAGGGCGGGGCTGCCTTCTTCCGGCGGTTCGCCGCCTCGATCTGCGCCTTGCGCTCGGCCCGCTTGGCGAGACGTTCGCGCACTTCGGGTGTCACATTCACCCGGCGGATGCCCGGCAGCGGCTGCACCGTGGCGGGCAGACGGTCGGGCACCGACACGTCGATGGAGACGACATCGACCCGGCCCTTGATGACCGGCTTGCGGGCAAGCGGCCCCGACAGGGCGAGGTTGAGGCTCGACACCGCCGTCATCAGCGGGCTCGAGACCAGGTCGGCCCTGTCGGCGGTGATGCGGAGCGTGCCGGGAAAACCCGAAGCCGGCTCGACGGCGACGCGGCCGTCCACGGCGAGGCGCCCGCCGTTGCGAGTCGCGGCGGTCAGCCGCTCGATGACGATGGTGTCGCCGCGACCCGTAACGCGGCCCTGGATGTCGGTGATGCGGATGCCGTTGAGCGGATCGGTGAGGCTGCCGCCGGAAAGCGTCGCAGAGCCCTCCACCTTCGGTGCGGCGACCGTCCCGGTCACACCGGCATCGAGCACGATCCGGCCCGCGACCCACTGGCCGCTGACGCTCAGCATCGAGTTGGCGAGCGCCGCGTCGAGGTTGCCGCGGGCGCGCAGGCTCAATCCGCCGCCGGCCTCGACGGGGACCGTGCCCGTCACGGTCACGTCGGCGCCGCGCCCGGCCGAGACCCGTCCGTCGATGCTGGCCTCGCCGTCGGCGAGCCGACCGCTTGCGCGGGCGGTGATCGGCGGCAGGCCGGCCTTGCGGGTTTCGGGCGTCACGAGGCCGGCGACGGTGAGGGCGTAGCGCCCCTCCGGCCGTGCGGCGGTGCCACGCAGATCGGCCTCACCCTCCAGCGTGCCGGACAGCGCGAGACTCGGGCTCGCGATCCGCGCGAGCGACAGCGGCAGGGCGCGGATGCCGAGCTTGAGGTCGAGATCGGACCCGGCTCTTCCCTGCACGCTGATCCGGCCCGGCCCAGCGGCCACGACGAGATTTTCGATCAGTGCCGAGCCCTGATCGAGCGTGATGGCAGCAGGGCCTGCAAGCGCCAAGCGGTCGCTGCCGCGCTGCGCCGAGAACCGGGCGATCTCGATCCGGGTGCGCCCGGCCGGGATCAGTCGAGCGGCGCCATCGAGAGCGAAGCCGCGAGCCTGCGCCGTGAGCGTGATGTCGCTCGCCGCGGCCGTGCCGCTGGCGGTGAGCCGCACCGTATCGACGCTCTGGCCCGCGGCGACGAGGCGGTCGAGGGTGGCATGGCCGTCGATGACCGGATGCGCCCGCAGATCGCGGCCGGTGAGGTCCGCATCGAGCCTCGCGAGACCGAACGTGTCGTAGCGCAGGCTCGTGCCCGTGGCGCGGATGCTTGCATCCTGGCGCCCGCCCGCGCGGGAGAGCGACACCGCCGCGTCGAGGCTGCCACCCATGGGCGCGAGGGCGAGCGGCGACAGGTCGCCGAGATTTCCTGCGCGCACCGTCAGAGTGCCCTCCATGAGGAGGCTCCCGGCATCGACCACAGCCTGTCCGTCCGCCGAGACGGAGCCGAGGGCGAAGGTGAGCCGATCGAGGGCGTAGTCGCTCCGGCCCGGCCGGGCGACATGGGCCTCGGCCCGCAGCGGCTTGCCAGCGATGTCGCCGCTCATGCGCACCGTTCCGTCGAGGGCGTCGCGCAGGTCGCTCAGCACCGCGTCGAGGCGCAGATCTCGGATTGGGCGGCCGTTGGCGGTCACGTCCGGGGCGCGAAGTGCGGCGGTGACGGCCGGCTTCAGGAGAGAACCGGTCAGCCGCGCGTCGGCGCTCGCCGGGCCAGACAGCCGCTCGTCGAGGGCGGAGAGATTCTTGAGATCGACCCGGGCGGCCACGTCGGCGGACTTGGCGTTGGCCTGCCCCTGGAGGGTGGCGGCGAGCCCGGTCCCCTCGAAACGCAGGCGATCGAAGCCGTAGCCGTCATACGTCTGCGATACGCGCCCCGTCAGGGTCGGCGCGCGACCGACGAGGCGGTCGGCGGTGGGCTCGCCGAGGACGAGACCGCCGCCGCGCAGGTCGAGATCGGCGGAGAGTGCCTTGCGGGCCGGATCACCGCTCAGCGTCGCCCTGGCATCGAGGCGGCCGGCGAGCGTCCGGCCCGCCACGCCGGAGAAAGCGCCGATATCCGCGAGCGCCGCTTCGAGTGTGCCGGTGAGCGTGTTCTGACCGATGCGGCCGGTATAGGCGGCGCGGGCGGTGTCGGAGTCGATGGTGAGCGTCGTGACATCAAGGATGCCGTCCGAGCCGGCGGCGGCGCGCAGGACCAGCTTGGCGCGGCTGCCCACGGCGCGGCGGAGCGCAGGATCGGCGAGGCGCAGGCCCTCCAGTGCCGCGTCGGCGGTGACGGCGAAAAGCTGCGCCTTCGGATCGGTGCCTGTCCGGCCGGTCCCTTGGGGCTCGACGCTCAGCAGCGCCTCGACGCGCTCCAGGGTCGATTCCTTCGTGCGCAGGCCGGCGGCCTTGAGGTTGCCTTTCACCCTCGGCGAGGAGAGCGGCCCCTTGAGGCTGCCGTCGAAGACCAGGGTTTCCAGCTCTGCCTCGGCGGCCTTGGTGACGCCGCCCTCGGTCGGAAGGGCACGGGCGGAGATCGTGAAGTCCGCCACCCGGTCGGCGGTCAGGGTGCCGCCGATCCCGAGCCGCGCGGTGCGGGAGGCGAGGTCGAGCCGGTCGATGCGGAAGGAGCCCGTATCGGAGAAGGCCATGCCGCCGTCGAGCTTGGTCTCGCCGGAAAAGATCGCCGCCGCTGGGCCCGGCACGAGGCCCTCGATGCGCGAGGTCAGGTCGAGGCTCAGGCGCCGATCCGTGCCGATGCGCGAGAGACGGGCGCCGCCCTTCGCGCCGATCTCGGGGCCGGCGTCGAAATCGAGCTTCGCGTTGAAGGAATCGAGGGTGCCGCGCCCATCCAGGTCGAAGTTGATCGGCGGTGTGCCGGGAAGGTTCGCAGCTTTTGAGAGGAGGCCGCCCTGAGGCTCGATCAGGCTGGCCTTCAGCTCCAGGCGCTCGCCCTTGGGCACGAACAGGAGCCGGGCGACGAAGCGCCCGGCCGCGTCGAGCCGGCGAAAATCCGCGCTGACATCGAGCCCCTCGGAGGGGTTGCCGAGCCTCGCCTTGCCGTCACCTGCGAGCCGCGCCGGTTGGCCCGCGACGCTCTCGCCCAGCACCAGTTCGGCCAGCGCGAAGGCCTTGATCTCGACCTTCACGGGCAGATCAGGCAGCAGGCTGCCATCGGGCTCGGCCTCTGCCGGGATCGGGCCGGGCACCGGCCGGCGCAGCACTTCGAGCCGGCCGATCTCCAGGCTGTCGACTTCGAGCCGGCCGGACAGAAGCGCCAGACGCCGCCAGACCAGCCGGGCGCGGTCGAGCTTCAGCCACGGCCCGTCGGAATCGCTGATGACGACGTCGCGAATGGTGGCGTCCGAGGAAAGGGCGCCGTCGACGGCTCCGATCGCGACCTGCGACGAGGGCGTCGAGAGCGCCTTCGACAGGAGGCCGCCGAGCACCGTCTTCTCGCCATCGGCGGCGCGTGTGCCATCGGTAGCGAAGGCGGCGAGAAGCAGGGCGACCGACAGGAACGCGGCCGTCAGGATCCATCGCCCACGCGCACGGGGACGCCCCTCTCCCGAACAGCGGGAGAGACTTTGGCGGTGCCGGCGACACGGGAATTTCATTCAGAACGCCTGTCCGAGACTGATGTACAGGGCGGCCGGCAGTTCGCGGTTTCCCTTGATCCGGTCGAGCGGGAAGGCGAGGTCGGCGCGGATCGGACCGATGCCGGTATAGTAGCGGACGCCGATGCCCGCGGCCTTGCGGATACGCTCATCGAAATCCGGCAGCGTCGAGGCGAAGGCGGTGCCCGCGTCGAAGAAGGGCACGATGCCGATCGTGTCGGTGATCTTGATGCGGGCCTCGATCGAGGCTTCCAGCAGGCTACGCCCGCCGATCGGCAGGTTGAAGGGGCCACGCGGGCCGAGGGTGCGGAAGGCGAAGCCGCGCACCGAGCCGCCGCCGCCGGCAAAGAAGCGGAAATTATCTGGGATCTCGTCGAGCCGCGCCCCCGAGACCGAGCCGAAGCCGATACGGCCGGCAAGCACGTATTTCCTCTCGTCGTCCAGCGCGTAGTAGGTCGACCCTTGAGCCTTCGCGACGAAGATGCCCGGATCCGAGCCGAGGAAGCTGGGATAGGGCGCGGCGGACGCGATCACCCGAAAACCTTCGGTGGGATCGAGCAGGCTGTCGGTCGAGTCGTAGGTGACGGAGAGCGGCACGCCGATCAGACGGTAATCGACCGTGCCGATGGCATCCTTCGAGCGGCCGACCTGTCCGTCGAGGCCGATCTGGGCCGAGAAGGTGTCGGAGAAGCGATGGCGGACCGCCACCGAGGCGCCGGCCGCGTCCACGAAATAGCTCTGCTGCACCTCGCGGGTGACGAAGGCGTTCGCCAGGAGGTCGTTGCGGGTGCCGCCGAGTGCCGGTTTGACGAAGGTGGCGGAGAGGCGTCCGCCCAGCCCGGTCGTATCGATGCCGGCGAGCTTGCGCTGAGTCGCGAACGGATCGTAGCCGAGGCCGAGATAGTAGATGTCGGCATCGAGGCGCAGAGTCTCGCCGCCGCCCCACAGGTTGCGGTTGGCGTAGTAGGCCCGCACGCCCGGCCCGTCGACGGTGGAGTAGCGCGCCGAGACACCGATGAGGTTTCGCTCGCGCTCGCTCACCTCCACGAAGATCGGCAGGTTGCCCTGCGCGTCGAGGCTCTCGCCCTCCCGCACGCGGACGGCGCCGAGGCCCTCGATGCGGGCCACCGAGCGACGGATGTCGGCGACCGCCTTCGGCGAGTAGGGATCGCCCGGCTCGGAATAGATGAACGAGCGGACCACCGCCGGATCAATGCCGTCGGTCGCCTTGACCGAGACCTCGCCGAGCCCGGCCATCGGCCCCGGATCGATGGTGAAGGTCACGTCCATGACATGCGCCGCGTCGTCCACGACGGGGTCGCGGCTCACCGCCTTGGCGAAGGGGTGGCCGAGGGCGCGGAAGCGGTCGACGATCTTCGCCTCGCGGGCAAGCACCGTGGCCGAGCGGGCCGGGACGTCGTCATCGGTGCGGGTGAAGCGCTCGGGCAGCACCTCCTCCGAAAAGGGACGGCCGCGCGGGTCGAGGGCGCGCACGCTGCGCAGGGTGTAGGCGGGCCCGAGATCGACCGCGATCTTCACGGGCACCAGAGCGCGCGCGCGCGAGATCTCTGCGGCGCGGGAGGCGACGGCCAGCGATGCCTCCCCACCCACCGGGACGCCGTCTATGCGGATCGACACCGTTCCTTGATAGTAGCCGTAGCCGGATAGAACATCGGTCAGGCGGCGCAGATCCGCCTCGGCGCGCCGCACCAGCCCCTCCCCGTCCGGCGGCGCCTCCTGGCGCAGACGATAGAGCGTCGAAGTGTCTTGAAGCGCGCGGAGGATGTCCGCGTCGTCGGTGCCGGTGATCCGCAGGCTGTAGGGCAGCGCCCCGGCGGTCGGCGTCGGCGGCTCCTCCTCGGAGTCGAACAGGCCGAACAGATCGAAGGCTTGCGCCCGCTGCGGCAGCACGATCATGGCTGCGAAACCTAGCAGAACGCCACCAATGGCCGGCGAACGCAGCAGGCAGTTCATCCGGACTTGCATTCGCGCGGTCGGGTCTCTGGCTCGTGACGGGCGATGCCTCCAGGAAAGCATCCAGATGTTAAGTACCTGTCGATCACCCGCCGGGCTACCCCGGCCCCGCTTGGCACACCGTCTGATCGAGAAATGGTGAGCGAGCAACGGCCAGGTGTGCCCGATCAGCCGCAGAACGAGAAACCGCGACCTGCCCTTGGACGTACCGAGAGGCCCGGGCTTAGTCCTCGTCCTCGATCACCGTGATCTGGGGTGATAGCGGCAGGCCGATTGAGCAGTGCAGGCCGTCCGGCTTGAAGGTCAGAACGGTGTCCGCCTTCAACTCGTAGCGCAGGCTCCGTTCGAGGACTTCCAAGCCGAAGCCGCGATGCGATGGCGTCGGCGCGACGTTTTCGAGGCCGCTTTCCTCCCAGACGAACGTCAGCCGTGGTTGAGATTCGGCTGGCTCCGTCTGCTGTGTCAGCGCCCAGGTGACGCGGATGCGGCCCTGCGGCACCGTCAGAGCACCGTGCTCGACGGCGTTCACGGCCAACTCGTGAACCGCCATGGAGAAGACTTCGGCCGCTCCGGGGCGCAGGCGGAGGCTCGGTCCTGAGATCGCAACCTGTTCGCCCTCGCGCGCGAGATGCACGAGAAGCTCGTCCGCGACGAGCGAGTGCAGACCGATCCCCTCCGGCACGCTGCGCATCAGGGCGTTGAGCACGCGTGCGAGCGCGTCCACCCGCCCGTCGAGATGGGCGACGTAGGTTTCCACGGAGTCGCTCGTCTCGGCTGAGCGGCGGATGATGGCCCGCAGCATCGAGAGCGTGTTGCGCACCTTGTGACGCAGTTCCGCGGGCAAGCCCGCCTCGTCGAGGAAGCGGCGCAGGCGCCAGTTCTCGGCCTCCAGTTCCTCGATACGTGCGTCCCGCGGATCCTGGTTCATGACTTAGCCGTTCGCTGATCTTAACAGGATGAATCGGCTAAAAGGCCGTTCATCAATCGTCGTCTAATACCGATGGATCACGCTCGTAATGTAGATAAGATGGGTCGAAGAGCGAGGCGGCCTGAAGTGCGGGAAAATCAGGTATGGTCAGCTGACGGCCGCGTAGGCGGATTAGGCCCGCTGCCCGCAACTCCTTGAGGGTGCGGTTGATGTGAACCGTGGAGAGGCCCATCGCGTCGCCGAGATCGGCCTGCGTAATGGGGAACTCACAACTCGTCTCGCTTGTCAGACCAACGGCGCGCAGCCGCAGAAACAGCTCGCAGAAGAGGTGTCCCAAGCGCTCCGTCGCCAGCCGCTGGCCGAGGCTGACGGTCCACTCGCGCTGGATCGCCGCCGTCACCAGCATTTCCCACCACAGCGCCTCCGCCAGACGCGGATATTGCAGGGCGACCTCCCGAATGGCCGTCTCGGAGATCTCGGCGAGGACCACGGAGGTCAGCGTCCCGAGCGAATGATCGGTCTTGCGCAGGACGAAGACGTGCGGGTCGCACAAATCACCGGGAAGGAAGATCGAGATGACCTGACGCCGGCCATCCTCGAGTTGCTTGTATCGGCAGGCCCAGCCTTCGAGGACGACGTTGACGTGGCGGAGCCGGTCGCCGTCTCGGGCCACGTCCTCACGTGCTCCCAACCTTCGTGTCGGCTGGGCGATCTTCTCCAAAGCCTGCTTCTCCTCCGGAGACAGGCGGACGAAGTTTTCCAGCTTGCAGACGAGCGGGTTGGACACTGGGTTTCCTTGGCCTAGTCACCGCAACCTAGCGCTCAGAAAACCGTGCGGAACTAACGGAGGTTAACTTTTTGCGCGCACGCTTAAATCTGTGAACAGATTCCTGACGCGGTACAAATGCCCACCCAGCCACCGACAATTCTGCCCGGAAGCGACGCAGAAAGTCGAGGGTTCTCATGATTCCCGCGGCACCAGCCGCAGCACGGACCAAGGCCATGGCCGATACCCGCGGCCGATCGAGCCATTTCGCGACGAAAGAGAGCGATCCGCCTGGACCCGTCGCAGTCTAGTCTGGGATGTGTTTGGTGGGGGAAGTAGGACTCGAACCTACGAAGCTTACGCAGCGGATTTACAGTCCGCCCCCTTTGCCGCTCGGGACATTCCCCCAAACCGGGTCGCCACGTTTCGTTCGCGGCGGGCGAGGCCCTTATGGTGAGGGTCTGATCGGGTGTCAACCGATCCGTTTCGTCAGTTTTCTATCCACAGGGCGCGAGATCGCAGATTCGCACCTGAGCCCGTTCGGCCCCGCGCCAACGGTCGCAGGAGAGTGTGCCGGCGACATGAAAGCTGCGGCCGATGCCGCCAAGTAAGGCAGAGCCGAGCGGGCCCTGCGCGGCGCGGAAGGCAATGCCACCGACAGCCTGCCCATCGCCGCTGACGAGACGCGCGCGGACATGTCCATTGCCGACGATCCCCGCATCGACGAGGCGATGGCGTGGCAGCGCCATGATGGGTTCGGGCGCTCCTTGCCCGAACGGGCCAGCCCGCTGGATCAGCCGCACCAGTTCCGCGGTCGCGCCGCCAGCGCTGACGGTGCCGTCGATCAGCAGGGCCTCGGCCGCCCGCGCCCGATCGACGGCCTCCAAGAGATCGCGAGAGAGGCTCGCCCCGAAAGCTTCGAGGCCTCCGGGCGCGAGGGTGACGCCGGCCGCCATCGCGTGCCCCCCGCCCTTGACCGCGAGCCCCGCCTCGACCGCGCCGCGCACCGCACCACCGAGATCCGCTCCGACGACCGAGCGTCCGGAGCCGACGGCACTTCCATCGGGCTTGACCGCGAAGGCGAAGGCCGGCCGGCCGAACCGCTCCTTGAGCCGGGCGGCGATGAGCCCGACAATGCCGGGATGCCAGTCGGGCGAGGCGGCAATCAGCACCGGGCGACCGGGGTCACGCGCGAGGCGCGCGTCCATCTCGGCCTCGGCCTCGGCGACCGCCTGTGCCTCAATAGCCTGGCGCTCCCGATTGAGCCGGTCCAACTCTTCGGCGATGCGGCGCGCCTCCATCGGATCGGCGGTCGTGAGCAGGCGTGCGCCGAGGCCGGCATCGCCGATGCGGCCACCGGCATTGATGCGCGGTCCCACGAGAAAGCCGAGATGCCACGCTTCAGGCGGCTCGCTCAGTCCGGCCGCGTCGAGGAGAGCTGCCAGCCCGGGCCGCCCACGCCCGCGCATCACCGCGAGCCCTTGGACGACGAAGGCACGGTTGAGGCCGGTGAGCGGCACGACGTCAGCCACGGTGGCAAGTGCCACGAGATCGAGGAAGTCGGTGAGCCGCGGCTCGGTCGACGCGGCGAAAACGCCCTCCTTCCGCAGTCGGCGGGCCAGTGCGACGAGCGTCATGAAGACGACGCCCGCCGCACAGAGATGACCGAGGCCGGAGAGGTCGTCGAGCCGGTTCGGATTGACCAGTGCACGGGTCTGCGGAAGTTCCTCCGGTGCCCCGTGGTGGTCGAGCACGACCACATCGAGGCCGAGGCCGGCTGCGGCGGCCAGCGGTTCGTGGCCGGCGGTGCCGCAATCGACGCAGACGAGCAGGCCCGCTCCCTCCTCGCGGAGCGTCGTGACGGCACCGACATTCGGGCCATACCCTTCCGTGATCCGGTCAGGGATGTGGATGCGCACCGGCACGCCGAGCGCCCGCAGATACTCGGCGAGGAGCGCTGCGCTCGATGCGCCGTCCACGTCGTAATCGCCGAAGATCGCGACCGGCTCACGGGTCCGCACCGAGTGGGCGAGCCGGTCGACCGCGGCCTCCATGTCTACGAGGACGGACGGGTCCGGCATCAGGTCGCGCAGGCGTGGAGACAGGTAGGCTTCCGCCTCCGCCGGCCGCACGCCGCGCCCGACAAGAACCCGGGCGAGCAGATCCGGCAGGCCGTAGGCCTGGGTCATGGTGGTCGCGAACGCCTGAAGGCCCGGATCGCCACAGCGCTCGCGCCAGGGCCGCCCGAGCACCGAGGCGGTGACGTCGAGGAAGGGGCGAGGCAGGTCGAGGGGAGAAGCGAGAGACATGGCAGCGGACACGCGGCGACCATAGCCGCTTCAGCCGGCAAAAACTGCGCCCCACAAACGACAGCGGGGCGGACGATTGCTCGCCCGCCCCGCGCTCGATAGCCGTTCGGCCGATCAGAGATTCTTGAGGATGCTGTCCACGACCTTCTTGGCGTCGCCGAACAGCATCATCGTGTTGTCGCGGAAGAACACCTCGTTCTCGACGCCGGCATAGCCCGAGCCCATGCCGCGCTTGATGAAGAGGACCGTCTTGGCCTTCTCCACGTCGAGGATCGGCATGCCGTAGATCGGCGAGGCCTTGTCGGTCTTAGCAGCCGGGTTGGTGACGTCGTTGGCGCCGATCACGAAGGCCACGTCGGCCTGCGGGAACTCGCCGTTGATGTCCTCCAGCTCGAACACCTCGTCGTAGGGCACGTTGGCTTCCGCCAGGAGCACGTTCATGTGCCCCGGCATGCGGCCGGCCACAGGGTGGATGGCGTACTTAACGTCAACGCCCTCTTTCTTCAGCAGGTCGGCCATCTCACGCAGGGAGTGCTGCGCCTGGGCGACCGCCATGCCGTAGCCGGGGACGATGATGACCTTCTCGGCGTTCTTCATGATGTAGGCCGCGTCGTCGGCCGAGCCCTGCTTGACGGGACGCGTCTCGACTTCCCCGCTGCCAGCCGCCGCGGTATCCCCGCCGAAGCCGCCGAGGATCACCGAGATGAACGAGCGGTTCATCGCCTTGCACATGATGTAGGACAGGATCGCGCCCGACGAGCCGACCAGCGAGCCGGTGATGATGAGCGCGAGGTTGCCGAGGGTGAAGCCGATACCGGCCGCCGCCCAGCCCGAGTAGGAGTTCAACATCGAGACGACGACAGGCATGTCCGCGCCGCCGATCGGGATGATGAGCAGCCCGCCCAGTGCGAAGGACAGCAGCACGATCAGCCAGAAGACGATTTTGCTCTCGTTGCCGATGAACACGGCGATCAGCACCACCAGGGCGATGCCCAGCGCGATGTTGATGGCGTGCCGCTGTGGCAGCATGATCGGCTTGCCGGACATGCGGCCATCGAGCTTGGCGAAGGCGATGACCGATCCTGTGAAGGTGATCGCACCGATCGCCGCGCCGAGAGCCATCTCGAACAGCGACTCCTTATGGATGTGGCCGTTCTCGAGGATGCCGACTGCCTGGGGGGCGTAGAGCGTCGCCGCCGCACCCGCCACGGCGGCGAGGCCGACGAGCGAGTGGAAAGCCGCGACGAGCTGCGGCATCGCCGTCATCGGCACCCGCTTGGCGATCACGGCGCCGGCGCCACCGCCGATGCCGAGACCGAGCAGGACGAGGATCCAGGCGCCGAAGCCTGCCGGCGGATGGCCGATCAGGGTCGTGAGCACGGCGAGCGCCATGCCGATCATGCCGTACAGGTTGCCCTGTCGCGACGTGGTAGGGTGCGAGAGCCCCCGCAGCGCCATGATGAACAGGACGCCGGCGACGATGTAGAGAAGGGATGAGACGTTTTCCGACATCGCCTCAGGCCTTCTTCTTGTACATGCCGAGCATGCGCTGCGTGACGAGGAAGCCGCCGAAGATGTTCACGGAGGCGAGCACGATACCGATGAAGCCGAAGAAGCGGGCCCAGCCGGTACCCTTCTCGATGAGCGGCACGCCGGCCGCCAGGAGCGCGCCGACGATGATGACGGACGAGATCGCGTTGGTGACCGACATCAGCGGCGTGTGCAGGGCCGGCGTCACCGACCAGACGACGTAGTAGCCGACGAAGATCGCGAGGACGAAGATCGCGAGCTGGAACACCGTGGGATCGACGGCGCCGTGGGTGGCGGCGGCGATGCCGTGCCCGAGCGAGTCGGCGATCGACTGCGCGTGAGCGGCGTTCTGATGGGCGATATCGGCCGCGGCGCGCGCGGCGGATGCCGCGGCCTGTGCCTGTTCAGCGGGTGAGACGGGCGGAAGGGGGGTTGCCATGGTGAGATCCTCCGCGACCGATCAGGCTTTGGGCTGAAAATTGGGGTGGACCACCTGACCGTCGCGGGTGAGGTTGGTGGCCTTGACGAGCTCGTCTTCCCATTTCACCGCCAGCGCCTTCGCTTCCTTGTCGATCAGCGTTTCGACGAAGGCGTAGAGGTTGCGGGCGTAGAGGCTCGAGGCGGTCGCCGCGAGGCGGCCCGGCACGTTGAGGTGGCCGACGATCTTCACGCCGTTGCCGACAGTGACGATCTCACCCGCCTTGGCTCCGGCGACGTTGCCGCCGCGCTCGACCGCGAGGTCGACGAGTACCGAACCCGGCTTCATCGAGGCGACCATCTCCTCGGAGACGAGCTTCGGCGCCGGGCGCCCCGGGATGAGGGCCGTGGTGATGACGATGTCCTGCTTGGCGATGTGGCCCTTAACCAGCTCCGCCTGCTTCTTCTGGTACTCGGCCGACATCTCCTTGGCGTAGCCGCCCGACGTCTCGGCCTGCTTGAACTCGTCGTCCTCGACGGCAACGAACTTGGCGCCGAGCGATTCAACCTGTTCCTTGGTGGCGGGTCGCACGTCGGTGGCGGTCACCACGGCACCCATGCGGCGGGCGGTGGCGATGGCCTGGAGGCCGGCGACGCCGACGCCCATGATGAAGATGCGTGCGGCCGGAACGGTGCCGGCGGCGGTCATCATCATCGGCAGGGAGCGGCCGTATTCGGCGGCGCCATCGACCACGGCGCGGTAGCCGGCGAGGTTGGCTTGCGAGGAGAGGACGTCCATCACCTGCGCACGGGTGATGCGGGGCATCAGCTCCATGGCGAAGGCATTCACGCCCGCCTCGGCCGCGGCCTTCAACTCGTCCTCATGTCCGTAGGGATCCATGATCGCAACGACCGTGGCACCCTTCTGGATCTTACCCAGTTCGTCGGCGTTCGGACGGCGGACCTTCAGGACGAGGTCGGCGCCGGAGAGTGCCTCCTCGGCACTCCCGGCGATCTTGGCGCCCGCGGCCTCGTACTCCCCATCGGGAACGCCGGCCCTGGCGCCGGCACCCGATTGCACGACGACATCGCACCCCAGACCTATGAACTTCTTGACCGTTTCTGGGACGGCCGCGACCCGCGGTTCTATCGGGTCCGTCTCCGTCAAGACGGCAATACGCATCAGTTGCTCCCGTTCTTACAGCCGCCTTTCGGCGTGCCGGTATCCGAGCTTGCTGGGAAGTTCAGATCTGGAAAAGGCCGACCCGAAGGCCGGCCTGAAAGAATCGATCCTCAGCTCAAGAAGAGGATCGCGAGAAGTGCTGCGAGCACGAAGGCCTGTGCCTTCCAGCCGATGGCCGGAACGAAGGCGCCGGCCGCCGCAGCCACCCAGGAAACCAGAACGCCGATGATGGCAGTCACCCACGCCTCGTGCACGCCGCCGATGGCAAGGGCCACGACCCAGCACAGAACCGTGACGGTGCCGATCTCGACGAAGCGGACGAAGCCCCGATAGGTCTGCTCGTGGGTCTTCTCGTCCATCGCCGGGCTGTAGTTCAGGCCGGTGAGGGTCTTCGTGTCCGCCATTGCGCGCCCATTCCCTGGTATCGTTTTGCTTGTCACGCGCGGATTTAGCGCAAGGCCAACTCACTCGCAATCAGCTTGACGGTCAGGTCGGCGAGTCGTGAGCCGACTTTTGTTACACCGGAGCGGGCAGGCCGGCCTCGGCCAACGCGGTTGCCTGGCGCTCAGCAAGTGTCTCCAGGGAGAAGCGTTCGATCTCGGCTTCGAACAAGCGATGGTAGTTCAGCTCCGAACGCAGGTGCAGGAAGACAGCACCGAGTCCCACGGCCGCCCGGTCCATGAACACGAATTCCTGTGGAACCGTGACCGGACCACGCTCCTTCAGCGCCTGATGCACGGAAAAGGCCTCCCGCCGCCCGTAAGCGCCGGGCTCGACGCCGTCCGCGACGGTGCGCGTGCGGTCTTCCAGCAGGGGGCCGTAGATGAAGCGGGCCCAGATGTTGAGGATGTCGACGGTCTCTTTGTCGAGCTTCTTGAAACCCCAAACTTCGTAGGCATGGACCACACGGTCCCGGTCATTCTCCAGCAGCCCGCGATAGAGATCGACCACGCCGCCGACGAAGCGCGGGTGGAAGATGCGCACGCAGCCATAATCGAGCAGGTTGATGCCCTGCGCCTCGCCAGCCTCCGAGAAGACGGTGTAGTTGCCCAGATGCGGGTCCCCGTGAATGACGGCGGAGCGGCTGAACGGGTGCCACCACGCCTTGAACATCGCCTGGGCGATGCGGTTGCGGATCTCGATCGGAGCGTCGGCGAAGGTCAGAATCCTTTCGCCATCGAGCCAGGCGAGGGTGAGGAGGCGCTTCGTCGAGAGACCGGGATGCACCGTCGGCACCCGTACGGCATCGATGTCCTTGAGCACGCTGCCATAGAGGGCGGCATGCTTGGCCTCGCGGCCGTAATCGAGCTCCTCACGCACCCGCGCGCCGATCTCCTTGGCGATCTCCGAGGTGTCGAGCCAGGAGTTCATGCGGCGATGGAGGGCGAAAGCGACCTGAAGCTGCTTGAGATCGGCTTCCACCGCCGACTGCATGTCGGGATACTGGAGCTTGCAGGCGAGCGGCGCACCGTCGAGCGATTCGGCGCGGTGGACCTGACCCAGCGAGGCGGCGGCGGCGGGTTTGAGGTCGAAGCTGCCGAACCGGCTCTGCCAATCGGCGCCGAGTTCAGCCATCATCCGGCGCTTGACGAAGGCCGCGCCCATGGGCGGCGCGTCAGCCTGAAGCTTCTGTAGTTCGGAGGCGTATTCGGGCGGCAGCAGGTCGGGCACGGTGGCGAGCAACTGCGCCACCTTCATGATCGGCCCCTTGAGGCCGCCGAGCGCCTGCGCGAGCGCCGCCGCATTGTTCAGGCTCGCGCCGTCCTTGCTGCCGAACAGGCGTGCCGCCGCCATCCGCGCGGCCACCCCTCCGACATTGGCACCGACGCTGGCATAGCGGCTCGCGCGGGCAGTGAAGCGGTTGGCTTCGCGGTCGGTCTCGGCCATGGCCTCGGATCAATTTCTGTCGGGACTCGACCGGAGATAGGCACCGCTCGGTGCCGCGCCCAGGGCTCTGGGACGGCGCGCCGCGGCCG
>Ga0268290_100147_pt1 | contig 18310 bp, 26 predicted proteins | sample MetspRMADM_FD_191346 | JGI IMG/M metagenome (GOLD analysis project Ga0268290, IMG submission 191346) | Soil microbial communities from San-Diego area, Southern California, United States - Methylocaldum sp. RMAD-M | ecosystem: Environmental > Terrestrial > Soil > Desert | place: USA: California... | reverse complement strand
CATGCCCGCGAGATCGAGGCGCTCAAGAAGCGCCTGAACGAGATCTACGTGAAGCACACGGGCCGCGACTACGAGACGATCCATCAGGCGCTCGAGCGCGACAACTTCATGACCGCAGACGCGGCCAAGGAGTTCGGCCTCATCGACGACATCCTGCACAAGCGCCCCGAACCGGCGGCCGCCTGACGGCGACCGGGGAACCCGAGGCGCCCGGGGCACGCTCGCCCGACCATGTCGGGTCATGCGTCTTTTGGGCGCCCGTCCCGGCGCGCTGCCCGGTTGATCCCGAGCCGGCTGCATGATTGCATCGGGATTCGAGCGCCTCAATCCCGACGCATCCGCCCTGTGTGACTGTTTCTTTAGGCGGATGCGCTTACATCGTATGATCGACGCGCGTGCCCTCCTGGCTGGGGCCGCGCCTGCGAACCGGAGACCGATATGAGCAAGACAGGCGGCAACGACTCGAAGAGCACGCTGTACTGCTCGTTCTGCGGCAAGAGCCAGCACGAGGTTCGCAAGCTCATTGCGGGCCCGACGGTGTTCATCTGCGACGAGTGCGTCGAGCTGTGCATGGACATCATCCGCGAGGAATCGAAGTCCTCGCTGGTGAAGTCGCGCGATGGGGTGCCGACCCCGAAGGAGATCCGGCGGGTCCTCGACGACTACGTCATCGGGCAGGACTTCGCCAAGAAGGTTCTCTCCGTGGCCGTGCACAACCACTACAAGCGGCTCGCCCACGCGACGAAGCACAACGACGTCGAGCTCGCCAAGTCCAACATCATGCTGATCGGGCCGACGGGCTCGGGCAAGACGCTGCTCGCGCAGACGCTCGCCCGGATCCTCGACGTGCCCTTCACCATGGCGGACGCGACGACGCTGACCGAGGCCGGCTATGTCGGCGAGGACGTCGAGAACATCATCCTCAAGCTGCTCCAGGCCTCCGACTACAACGTCGAGCGGGCGCAGCGCGGCATCGTCTACATCGACGAGATCGACAAGATCTCCCGCAAGTCGGACAACCCCTCGATCACCCGTGACGTCTCGGGCGAGGGCGTGCAGCAGGCGCTCCTGAAGATCATGGAGGGCACCGTTGCCTCCGTGCCCCCGCAGGGCGGCCGCAAGCACCCGCAGCAGGAGTTCCTGCAGGTCGACACGACGAACATCCTGTTCATCTGCGGCGGCGCCTTCGCCGGGCTGGAGCGCATCATCTCCCAGCGCGGCAAGGGGACCTCGATCGGCTTCGGCGCGAGCGTGCAGGCGCCCGACGACCGCCGGACCGGCGAGGTCTTCCGCTCGGTGGAGCCCGAGGATCTGCTCAAGTTCGGCCTGATCCCGGAATTCGTCGGCCGTCTGCCGGTTCTGGCGACGCTGGAGGATCTCGACGAGGAAGCCCTCAAGAAGATCCTGCAGGAGCCGAAGAACGCTCTGGTCAAGCAGTACCAGCGGCTGTTCGAGATGGAGAACGTCGAGCTGACCTTCCAGGACGAGGCGCTCAGCCTCGTCGCCCGCAAGGCGATCGAGCGCAAGACCGGCGCCCGCGGCCTGCGGTCGATCCTGGAGACCATCCTCCTCGACACGATGTACGACCTGCCGGGTCTCGACTCGGTCGAGCAGGTGGTCATCGGCCCGGAGGTGGTCGAGGGCAAATCGCGGCCGCTCTTCATTCACGGCGACCGCAACAAGGACGCACCGGCCAGCGTCAGCGCCTGACCGGCGACCATTGAGGGCCGCCCGGTTTTGAGCCGGCGGTCCTTTTTTGTTCCGGGGGAGCTCCACGCTTGAAAGCGCCCCCCGCAACGACCACTTCAGGCTCAACGCAGGACCCTACGCTTCACTCCCCCGAAAGGTTCGGGCCTGCGCCACCAGCCGCAAACTGATTATCCGCTCCCGACCCTTCGCGGCCCGGTCGGCACCTGGCAGGATGCTTGCTCTCGTTGAGGAGCGAATGCCCGGCGTCAACACATAAGGGAAGACCCCATGACCCAGTCGAAATCGCGCCAGCCGGTTGTTCCCGGTTCGACGGGCTCCTACGCCGTCCTGCCGCTGCGCGACATCGTCGTGTTCCCGCACATGATCGTGCCCCTGTTCGTGGGTCGCGAGAAGTCGATCCGTGCGCTTGAGGAGGCGGTGCGCTCGGACCGGCACATCCTGCTCGCGACGCAGATCAACGCCAGCGACGACGATCCGTCCACCGATGCCATCTACACGATCGGCACCCTCGCCTCCGTGCTGCAGCTCCTCAAGCTGCCCGACGGCACCGTCAAGGTGTTGGTCGAGGGCGCCGGTCGCGCGCAGATCGAGGCCTTCGTGCGCTCGGACGAATATTACGAGGCTCAGGCCCTGACCCTCGCCGACGATCTCGGCGACCGCGTCGAGGCTGAGGCGCTCGCCCGCTCGGTGATCTCCGAGTTCGAGAATTATGTGAAGCTCAACAAGAAGATCTCGCCCGAGGTCGTCTCCGCCGTCACGCAGATCGACGAGCCCTCGAAGCTCGCCGACACCGTCGGCTCGCACCTCGCGGTCAAGATCGCCGACAAGCAGGCGATCCTTGAGATCCCCACGGTGGCGCAGCGCCTCGAGCGTGTGCTGTCGCTGATGGAGAGCGAGATCTCCGTGCTGCAGGTGGAGAAGCGCATCCGGACCCGCGTCAAGCGGCAGATGGAGAAGACCCAGCGCGAGTACTACCTCAACGAGCAGATGAAGGCGATCCAGAAGGAGCTCGGCGATTCCGAAGACGGCCGCGACGAGCTGGCCGAGCTCGAGGAGAAGATCGAGAAGACCAAGCTGACGAAGGAGGCCCGCGAGAAGGCCACCGCCGAGCTGAAGAAGCTGCGTCAGATGTCGCCGATGTCGGCCGAGGCGACGGTCGTACGCAACTACCTCGACTGGATGCTCGGCATCCCTTGGGGCAAGCGTTCAAAGATCAAGAAGGACCTGTTGGGCGCTCAACAGATCCTCGACTCGGATCACTTCGGCCTCGATAAGGTCAAGGACCGGATCGTCGAGTACCTCGCCGTGCAACAGCGGGCGAACAAGCTCACCGGCCCGATCCTCTGCCTCGTCGGCCCGCCCGGCGTTGGCAAGACCTCGCTCGGCAAGTCGATCGCCAAGGCCACGGGCCGCGAGTTCGTCCGGATGTCGCTCGGCGGCGTGCGTGACGAGGCCGAGATCCGCGGTCACCGCCGGACCTATATCGGCTCGATGCCCGGCAAGATCGTCCAGTCGATGCGCAAGGCCAAGACCTCGAACCCGCTCATCCTGCTCGACGAGATCGACAAGATGGGCATGGATTTCCGCGGCGATCCGTCGGCGGCGCTCCTCGAGGTTCTGGATCCGGAGCAGAACGCGACCTTCAACGACCATTACCTCGAAGTCGATTACGACCTGTCGAACGTGATGTTCGTGACGACCGCGAACACGCTCAACATCCCCGGCCCGCTCATGGACCGGATGGAGGTGATCCGTATCGCCGGCTACACCGAGGAGGAGAAGCTCCAGATCGCTCGGCGCCACCTGATCCCCGAGGCCGTCAAGAAGCACGGCCTCGCAACGAACGAGTGGTCGATCACGGACGACGGCCTGATGATGCTCATCCGCCGCTACACGCGGGAGGCGGGCGTCCGGAACTTGGAGCGCGAGATCTCCAACCTGATCCGTAAGGCGGTGAAGGAGATCCTGATCACCAAGGTGAAGCAGGTCGAAGCCAACCCCGAGACGTTGCCGGAATTCCTCGGCCCGCCGAAGTTCCGCTACGGCGAGATCGACGCGGACGATCAGGTCGGCGTGGTCACGGGTCTGGCTTGGACCGAGGTCGGCGGCGAGTTGCTGACGATCGAGGGCGTCATGATGCCCGGCAAGGGCAAGATGACGGTCACGGGCAACCTGCGCGACGTGATGAAGGAGTCGATCTCGGCGGCGGCGTCTTACGTCCGCTCGCGGGCAATCGATTTCGGCATCGAGCCGCCACTGTTCGAGCGTCGGGACATCCACGTCCACGTTCCCGAGGGGGCGACCCCGAAGGACGGTCCGTCGGCCGGTATCGCCATGGCCACCGCAATCATCTCGACGCTCACCGGCATCCCGGTGCGCCGCGATGTGGCGATGACCGGCGAGGTGACCCTGCGCGGTCGCGTTCTGCCGATCGGCGGTCTGAAGGAGAAGCTGCTCGCGGCGCTCCGCGGGGGCATCAAGACGGTGATGATCCCGGAGGAGAACGCCAAGGACATCGCCGAGGTGCCCGACAGCGTGAAGAACGGTCTGGAGATCATCCCCGTCTCGCGGATGGATCAGGTGCTGCAGCACGCCCTCGTGCGCCAGCCCGAGCCCATCGAGTGGGACGAGCCGCTCCCGGCTAAGACGCCGAAGCGGGATGAGGACGGCGCGGCGGTCATCGCCCACTGATCCGATAGGCCTCCTGATGACGAAGCCCCCGGAGCCTTGCTTCGGGGGCTTTTTTCGTCGGCGGGAGGGGGCTGAGCACGGGGCCGGACTTGCGCAGCCACGTCCGCTTCCGTAACGCTGCGCCGGTTCGGGCGGTTAGCTCAGTTGGTAGAGCGTCTCCTTTACACGGAGAGGGTCGGGGGTTCGAGTCCCTCACCGCCCACCAATCGTTACAGACACTTAACGCGCCTCCTGCTTACCAGCGGCCCAGACTTGTAAGCGCATTGTAAGCAGTGGGCCCGAAAAGGGGGCAACCTGATTGCCCGGCCTACTGCATTTTCTCCGCTAGACGGGCCGGCGATGATTCGGACTGTGATCGTCAGTAGGCGGTTGGAAGGCGCGTTGTCGGCTGTGATCCTGACACCACAGAAGGTTTGAAGCGCAAGCAACCGTCCCTATTGGATTCACCTCTGGTTAGGGCGGAACCAGTATGCCAATGGAGGATTTCCACTTGCGTCGAGTGCGCCATTGGAATACAAGGGCTCACACGCCGAGGCGGGCATGAGGGGGCTCGCACGATCGGCCGATTCGAAGATCGTTCGTGCGAGGACCAGTATGTTCAATGCGTGCAACTATCACATCACGATCGCAGAGGTGGGCGGCAGTTCCCGCGATCTCGAAGCGATCTTCACTACGAGTGAGTACAATGCCCTGATTGATTATTTGGCAACGTATCCAGAAGCTGGTGCGATCATGCCCGGAACGGGTGGTATCCGTAAGCTTCGATGGGCGGCCAAAGGTCAGGGAAAGCGGGGCGGGGCCCGTGTGATCTATTACTTCCGTGATCTCAATATGCCCGTCTACATTTTGGCAGTCTACGCGAAGGGCGAGCGTATTGATCTCACGGAAGATGACAAGTCGCTAATGCGCAAGCTTGTGGACGAGATTGTCTACGAGCGGATCAGAGTGCGGGTTCGCCTGATATCAGGCGGCGCCGCCTGAACCAAAAAGACTATATAATAAGGGGCATGAGGAGAACGGCATGAGCGGTCGCAAGATAATCGCAGGGCTACAGGATGCGCTTTCGCATGCTCGCGGCGAAGCGGCCAATATTCGTGAGCGTACGGTTTGCGTGCCGGACAACGTCGATGTCCGTGCCATCCGCCGGAAACTGGATCTGACGCAAGCGGAGTTCGCGATGCGCTTCGGCTTCAGCTTGGCTGCCGTACGTCACTGGGAGCAGGGCGATCGCCGTCCGGAAGGACCTGCACGCGTTCTGCTGTCCATTATCGACAAAGAGCCTGACGTCGTTCGGCGAGCGCTTTCGATCGACGGCCCTCCACCACAGAAGCTGGCCGCTGCCGGCTAAGGGAGACGCACAGCCTGCGTAAGGTCCGATGGATGTTCCAATGATGTTGGCAGCAAATGCGCTGCCTATTATCTGTGTGATATGTGCAACCATACTCGCGTATAGAGCGAAAGAAGGCTGGGGTTGGCTCGTGTTCATCGCTGTGCTGACAGCAGCTGTGCCGCGAGCTTTGGATAAGGTGGCAGGTCCGGACTCCCGGTCCGTGGAGGCAACCGGAAGCGTTGCGCCGAAAGCTCCTTAGAGCGATCAGCACTTGGTGAATGAACGAGAAGTGCTGTCCGAAGCTACCGCGACCGGCAGCTCGTCCACCTGCGTCGTGTAGCGCGGCGTGCGCATCTCGAACTTCGTTGTCCAGGCCCGCCGTTGCCGCTCCAGGCCAGCGCGAGCGGGCACCACACTCCCGCGACCGAAGCGGGCGTTGCAGGTGTCCATCGCCCCCATGAGCCGGCCGGCACGCTCGCGGTCGAGCCGACCGATCAGCGCCCGCTGTGAAGCGGCCAGCGGCACGAGGTCGACCGTCACCACGCCGGCCTTCGAGTAGCGCCAGGGTGGACTGCCCTGCTCGCGCCAGGTCCGCGCCACGCTGTGCAGCGCCGCCGGGATCAGCGCGAGCGTGTCGTTGGTCGCCTCGGGCAGCCTCACCACCGTCGAGACCGAGCGCATCGGCTCGCCGCGGTCGTGCTCGCTGGTGTGGTAGAAGACTGTGATGTGGTCGGTGCCCAGGCCTTCGCGCCTCAGCTTCTCGCCCAGCCGCGTCGCGTGAGCGGCCACCGCCTGTTCCAACTCGGCCCGCTCCGTCACCCGGCCGGAGAACGAGCGCGTCACGGCGCAGCCCTTGCGGCGGGCCGGCACGAGTTCGAGCCCGAGGCAGGACACGCCGCGCAACTCGTGGATCATGCGCTCGCCGACCACCGTCAGCGCCTTGCGTACTGGCCGCGGATCGATGTCGCGCAGGTCTGCCACCGTGTCGATGCCCATGGCCTCCAGCTTCGGCAGCGAGGCACGACCGACGCCCCAGAGCTCGCCGACATGGATCCGGCAGAGCCAGTGCTCGTAAGCCGCCGGCTCGGTCAGGTCACACACGCCATCGAGCTCTGGCACCGTCTTGGCGATGTGGTTGGCGAGCTTGGCGAGCGTCTTGGTCGGACCGATGCCGACGCAGGTCGGGATGCCGGTCCAGGCCCGCACGGTAGCGCGGATGTCTCGCGCCAGCGCGACACGATCCTGGCGCACGAAAGCGGTCAGGTCGAGGAAGCTCTCGTCGATCGAGTAGACCTCCACGTCCGGCGTGGCGTTGCGGTAGATCGCGTTGATGCGCGCCGACATGTCCCCGTAGAGGGTGTAGTTCGAGGAGAACACGCGCACGCCCTGCGCCTCGCAGAAGCCGCGGATCTTGAAGTAGGGGGCACCCATCTTGATCCCGAGCGCCTTGGCCTCAGGCGTGCGGGCGATGGCGCATCCATCGTTGTTGCTCAGCACGATCACCGGCACACGGGCGAGCTTCGGGTCGAACACGCGCTCGCAGGAGCAGTAGAAGCTGTTGCCGTCGATGAGTGCGAGGGCGCGGCCGCCGCCGATCCGATCCCGTAGGCGCGCCTCAGGGCTGCTCATCGGATGCGCCCGGTGCGGCTGACGTGCCAGCGGATGGTGAAGCGCACCACGCCCCAGATCGCGGCATCGGCCAGCTCCTCCAGCGCGAAGACCGGAAGGTCGGCGTTGTCGAAGGCGAGCCGCGCCCGGTTGCCATCCACGACCATGCGCTTGATCGACATCTCGCCGTCGACCGCGGCCACGACGACGCTGCCGTGGCCCGGCTTCAGGCTGCGATCGACGCAGGCGAGATCGCCGTCGAAGATCCCGGCGTCACGCATCGAATCACCGGCGATGCGCCAGAGGAAGGTGGCCGGCGGATTCGGTACGAGCCAGCGCGGCAGCTCGAGGGCATTCTCAACGAAGTCGTCGGCGGGCGAGGGAAAGCCGGCACAGAGCGCCGGTCCCATCAGCGGCACACGAACTGTGGAAAAACCTTCCGATGGTAGCTCTGCGACCGTGTGCAGCCTCACCCGAGCCCCCATCTGCGTTAGAACAGATGCAGAACAAACAGCACGTGCGCTGCCGGTTCAATCGGCTCGTTGCACCAAGCGCAAACGGCTGTGTGCGCCTGTGGATAACGGGGATGGAGGGGTGATGACGATGTCGCAGGAGCGCTGCCACTTCCACTGCACGGACGGCCTTGACGTCGTGTTCGACCTGCAGGGGCGAACGGTGACCGAGGAGGAGGTGCGCCCGGTCTGCGCAAGCGTGGCGGCCGAGTTGATGCAGGGCTGCGCCGCACCGGTCGACTGGTCAGCCTGGATCGTCGACGTGCACGACGCCTACGGGCAGCACGTGATGACGTTCGGGTTTGACGAGATCGCGAACGAGGTCGGCTTTCTGCCGGCGCTGGCAGCCTGAGGAGAGCACCATGGCGATGAAGACGACTTTCCTCGTGCAGACCTTCGTGATCAAGCGGAAGCGGCTCATCCCAGGCGATCGGCAGGTCTCGCCGACGAGCAGCGGTGCGCTGAAGCGGGCCGAGGCGATGGCCGCCCGCATGCCCGGGACAGCGGCGCTGCAGATCGTGGCCGACGACGAGACCGGCGAACTGGAGAGCGCGACGATCCTCGGCCAGTACGGCGAGGTACCGGACGATTTCGCTGAGAGCCTGCAGGCTGCCTGACCATGCGCACCATCATCGAGATCAATAACGACAGTGCGGCCGCCATCCGCGACGCCGGGCCGGATCTGGCCGAACTACTCGCCCGAGCGCTGATGTCCGGCAGCGATGGAGCCTGGGACAAGCTGCGGCACTACGGCATCCGGCGCATTGTGGAGCGGCACCCGACCGAAGCGGCGAAGGTGGTCGTCGGCGAGCGCGAGACCCTGGTGCGATAGGGCCATTACCGACGCCGAACGCTCTGTCGCCGAGATGCGCGGCCTCCTCGAGAGCGGATGCTGGCGGCCGGCTGACAAGAGACATGGCCGAGCATGACCCGCGCGGGGTGATTACGGGCTCAGGCACTAAGGCGCTGCCGGTTGCCGCAACGCAAACCCTCACGTAAAAGTTGCCGTTGCTTACCGACGGATCGGCGATGACTTGCCCTGCCGTCACACAGGGCATGAAGCCATGGACACTCCAAACGCCACGCCGAGGCGGGTAACTGAGCAAGACCGTGTCGTCGGCGAGCGCATCCAAGTGCTGCGCAAAGCCAAAGGCCTCTCGCAGGCCGCGCTCGGCAGCGCCGTCGGTGTGACGTTCCAGCAGATCCAGAAGTACGAGAACGGCTCGAACCGCGTCGGCGCCAGTCGCTTAAGCGAAATCACTCGCGTACTCGAAGTGCCTGTTTCGTCCTTCTTTGACAGCGACGATGGCGACGCTGGGCAGGAGCAAGTGGAGGCGTTCGGCTTCCTACGCACTCGCGGTGCTGTCGAACTGCTTCGAGCCTTTGCCGAAATCGAGGACGATCAGTTGCGCCGTGAGGTTCTTGTGCTCGTGCGCGGCGTGGCGCGCCTCAGGCAGGAGCAGGATACCTGACTCAGCGCCGCCCGCGGGCTCGCCCTGGATGACGCGACCGTGCGGGAGATCTACGAGATCGTCGGGGAAGAGGCTGCAGCGGCCGGCATCGGTGATGACGACCGATTGACCGAGGTGCGGAAGCGGATGCTCGCGGCTGCGCGGATTGGATGATAGCAACCATTCCCACCCAGCAGATGCAGGGGGTAGAGGGCGGCAGCGACCTGAGGCCAAGCGATGCCTTCGGTGGGTCAGCCATAAGGCTTGCTGCCTCGTATGCGCCTATTAACTTGGAAGATGTTGTTATATGATCTGTTTTGTGCACATTCCAAGAACGGGTGGCTCAACTATACACGCGTCGTTCCGACCCATCTTTGGTTGGGACAGATGGAGAGTGCACGATCATCCGGGCCCGTTAAAAGACACGGCCGACCAGATGAATGCCTCTGGCGACCGGAACTGGTATGTCGGCGGTCATTTTTCGATCACGCACGTTGATGCAGCCGTCGGCTTCGCGCCAGAGGACTTTCTTTTTTCAGTTGTCCGAGATCCGGTTGAGCGTCTCTCTTCGCTGCATCGCCTCCTGACCCGAAGTCCCGAGTGGTTGTCCCAGGTTAATCTGGCAGTCGGTAAAAGTATGGATTACTTCTACGATTGCTGCATTGATAACCGAGTGCTGGAAAAAAATACACAATGCAGCTTTATATCTGGTGCAGACAACTTTGAAGTCGCAAGCGCATCTCTTGCACGATATGCCTGCTTAGGCAGCATGAGTGATTTTTCTGGCTTTCTCAATCTTTTGGGACATGAAGTCTTAAGGAAGACGGGAGTTGCCTTCAAGTATCTCGATACGCATCACAATGCGGCAGCGCCGACCGGGCTTGAGGTTTCGTCGGCCCTTAGGTCGAGGATTGAGGAAGATTTCGCAGAAGATTTCATGCTTGTTGCCGAGATCGAGCGGCGGCAAGCAGCGATGCTGAGGGAAATCCAAGAGCGCTGATATGCGCGCAGATTGGCTCAAAACAAAAGCTCCACAGCGGCTGAGCCCGGCGGGTTAGACAGCGCGCACGAAAAAAGCCCCGAGGCCGAAGCTCCGGGGCGGTCTGTGGACGAGTGGGGATAACGGGGATCAGGGGGGCGAGCGCCCCGTGATCGCTTTGAGCATGGTCTGGCGAGTCTCCTTCATCTCGTCGCGCACCGAAGACACCAGGTCGTCGATCCGTCGCTCGAGCCGGGTGATGACGTCGCCGGTCACGTAGGTTCGCGCGACCTCGACCTTGAAGTTGTGCAGGGCTTCGGTCTGGGCCGCGATCTGGATCTTCACCGCCGCCATGTCGATCGCGAGCGGGGACACCGCGTCCCTCGTGCCGGTGCGCAGCTTGCTCGTGATCCAGTCGACGAGCTTGCCGAGGCCGACAAGGAACAGCGCGAACGCCACGACATGCGCCCAGGTGATGGGACCGGGCGAGAGGAACGAGGTGTCCATCAGATCAGGCTTTCAGCAGTCGAGCAGCACCGGCGCGGGCCAGCGTCGTGAGCGGCGAGGACACGAAGAAGGCCGTCAGGATCGTGGCCTCGATCGACACGTACTCGGGCGGAAGCGGCTCGACGTTCCAGCCGAGGTCGAACGTCTTCGTCAGGCAGGCTGCCCCGAAGTGGATCGCGGGCGGAATTCCGATGCCGTAGATCAGCCCCTTGAAGGCAGGCGCGATCGCCGCCTTCGCTTGGTTGGCCGCCATCTCGGCCTGGACGACCTGGACCGCGACGTCGCGCTGCGTGTTCTGGCCGTTCTCCATCCCCTTGAGGATGGGTTGAAGCACCGAGTTGCCGAACACCTTGATCAGGCCGGAGCCCACGGTGCCGAGGAGGCTTCCGATCGGGTTGGTGAAGAAGCCCAGCAGTCCGCCCATCACCGCGGCTCCCGCGCCGGCAGGGCGGCGAGCTTCGTCGCGTAGGCGCGAGCGGCGAGTCGGGCGACAGCGAGGAAGGTCGCCACTTTGGCGCCCGGCAGCCACTCCGGCAGCAGCGGCGCGAGATCGATGCCCGGCATAGCGTCGAGCACGTCCGGCAGGGCCATGATGCCGGCGAGCAGGTAAACGCGCCAGCCGGAGGCCGCGCGCCAGCAGCGGCGCAGGCCGAGGCGGGCCCGCGCGAGGAAGGGACGGCGTGCCATGGTCAGGCCTTCCGGAACGAGGTGTGAATCAGGTCGTAGAGCCCGGCGAGGCCGGAGCGGACCGCGCCGCCGGTCGCCTGGACCCCGGAACGAAGAAGCCCGCCGGTGGGGGCGGGCTGCGGGGCAGGCGAGGGCGCGGCGGTCATCGACGCCAACGGGTCGGGCGCTGGCTCGCCCATGCCGGGCGACCACGGCGTGTCCTTGATCTTCGACCACTTGGCGAAGGCCGCCGCGAGCTTCTTGTCGTACCCGTGCTTCGCGTACTGCGCGCCGTTGTAGCCCTTCGCAAAGCCGCCCCAATCGTGCCGGCGCAGCTCGTCGTCGAGGCCGTTGGTGACGATGAAGCGGACCATGGCCGCCAGGTGCTCGGCCTCGCCGCCATTGCAGAAGGCCAGCACCATCGCCTGCGGGGTCGCGTAGCCGGCCGCCTTGAAGTTCTCGCCCAGGATCTGACCGAGGCCCCAGGAGCAGGCCTTCAGGGCTGCGGTCTCGTCGATGGCCAGAGCCTGCGCGAGGCGCGGATAGCTGTCGCTCGGATAGGCGCCGGGCTTCCACGCGGCATAGGCGAGGCCGAGCGAGGCAGCGCGGGAGCGGGCAGCTCCCGAGAGGTTGCGCCAGAAGACGTGCGGCTCGAACAGCATCTTCGGCCGCTTGAGCCGGTCGAAGCCGCCGCCCGAGGCTTCCACCTCCATCACGGTGTGGATCTCGTCCTCACCGACGCCGATGGTGTGGCCGACGCGGGGGAGGTCGTAATCGGTCAGCCGAGCGGCGGCACAGACGAAGCCGGCAGCGCGCAGTCGCGCGAACGCGCCCGCGTCGGGGGACGAGGTCATAGTCGGCTCCGGATTGTGGGGTGGACGAGTTCTTGACCGGGCTTTGATCCGACGCTCCTGGGAGGGCCGAAAACTCGCCGGATCAGTGGCTTAGCGGGTGGACTAGATTTGACCCGGTTTTGACCGATTAGGCCGGCGAGGATCAGAGGCGGGAGACGCGCACCCGGGCGAGCCCGCGATGCGTGATGCCGAGCGCACGGGCAGCGCCGAGCGAGAGATCGATCAGCCGACCCAGACGCGGGTGCGGGCCGCGGTCGTTGACCCGCACGTCGACATGGCGGCCCGTGGCGAGATCGGTGACGCGCACCGGAGTGCCGAGTGGCAGGGTCCAGTGCGCGGCGCCGAGCGCCTCCGGAACGAACGGCTTGCCGTCCGCGCGCCGGGAGCCGGACTCGTGTCCGTAAAAGGACGCGGTGCCGGTCCAGTTGGCGCGGGCGGGCGTCACGCTGAGCACGAGGCAAGCGAGAGCGGCCCGCACCGCGAGGCGTTGCAGGAGCATGGTGGGTCCGATTTTCGAGGAAGAAGACTCGGGCCGGGTGGCGCGGCGAGCGGGGTCGGCTTTACGGGCGGATCGAGAAGCTCGTGCCGTCGAACTGCAGGAACGAGCCGGCGCCCATCGCCGAGAGGAACTCGACCCGGATTTCGCCAGAGGCGCTCACGAGGAAGATTCCGTCAGCCCAGGGCGATCCGTTCACGATGTTGTTCAGGAAAGCCATGCCCGAAAAGCGCAGCGCGCTGACCGGGCGGAAGCTGGCCGGAAGCGTTGCGATCGCTGTTCCAGCAGTAGACGTGCCGCCTGCGATGCTGCGAGCGCGTCACCGGGCGCGAGGCCGGCGCCCGCGAGCCGGACCTGATCGACGCCCAGGTTTGGGCCTGCCCGTTCTGCCCCGATGCGTGGGCCCCGAGCGCGGCCGATGGTTCGGCGGTCGGGCTCCCGGCCGGCGAGGAGACCCGCAACGCTCGCGCCCTGCTGCGCGAGCGCCAGGTCGAGCGGCTGATCGGCGAGGCCCTGCGCGACGTGCCGAACGGCCGCGCCATCGCCGAGGAGCGCGTCGCGTCCTTCCTCGCGCACGAACTGCGCCTGCCGACCGACGAGGCGGCGATCGAGCGCCTCAACATCGAATGGTGCCGCCGCGCGTGGCTCGCCCTGAAGGGCGCCTCCTACGCCGACGTCGTGCGGCACGCCCAGACCTATCGCCCGAGGAAGGCCGCCTGATGCGCCCCTTGATCATCGACAGTTTCGCGGGTGGCGGCGGTGCATCCGAGGGCATCCGCGTCGCGACCGGCCGCGATCCCGACTTCGCCCTCAATCACGATGCGATCGCGCTCGCGATGCACCGGATGAACCATCCGGACACGCACTATTTCGGAGACGGCGTTCGGAACGTGAACGCCGGTACCATGTGCAATCATGCTATATTGTATAGCTTTCATCTCCATTTTATCGCAAAAATCGACGCGGCTCTTGTATTAAGCTTCGATTTCGAGAAGCGCTTCATCCAAAAGATTTTCAAATCTCTTCCTAGTGCGCAAAGAAATTTCGACCGGACTTGCAGCAGAAAGATTGTGAGCTGCCGACGCATTGCGAGCAGACACAATCAGGCTTTCTATATCTCCAGCAAGTACATCATCAGAGATATGGTGGCCGTCGGTGCAGCCGACAATTTGTTTCTGCAGTATTCTGTGCATATCAATAAACGATTCTATGCGCTGAATATAGCTGTCGAGATCCCGTCGGTCGGAACTGCGCATGATCGTGTGATTTATATTGATCTTGTACTTAGATACAGCATCAGAGAGATGCTGAATAGATGCCGAGTGATTATCTCTCGGTATAGAAAGTCTATTCCGAGAGATCGACTGTTCGTAGGTATTTTGCTTTTTGGCCGCCGAAAGCAGTGGGCCTATTCCCCGAATGAACATTTCGAGCCAGTATATAGCAACCCTTCGCTCATTGTTTATGGCATCTATAGACGAATGCACCGAGTCGGCGGCCTCTTTTCTTTTGCTGAGTATTGGTATCAGCGTGATCGCATTTTGCCGGTCAGATCTTTTGATTTGCCTGCCAACGCCGATCCAGGCAGCCCAAGCAGCAAGAAGCGCCAAACAACCTGTAAGCATTGTCTGGTATCGATTGAACCAAAATTCAAAGCAGTTAAGAGCGCCATCTTTGGTTTCATCCTGCAAAACGGCGAGCACATATTCCGAGCTACAGAGACCTGTCTCCGAAGTTGCCCAGGTGAATCCGAACAACAGCCCGAACATGAGGAGCAAGAAGGTGGAGAAGCGCCAATCCATGCGCTGATCTTTCAGGCGAGTCGCGTTCAAGCGCAACTGTTTCGCACCTTCATGGGTGTGCTGATCCGCAGGCAGCTGCTTGTCGCGATCGCTGGGTTGCAGGCCGCGTGATGGGTGATCTCTTCAACCTCGACCGCGCCTTAACGCCGAGCGAGCGCCGTCGGCTGCGCGGCGGCACGCAGGCGAAGGGTTACGCCGCGATGCCCGGCACCGGGCCGAAGGGCGAGACCTGCGGCTCGTGCGACCACCTGGTGCGGAAGCGCCTCGCAAAGGTCTACCGGAAGTGCGGGCTGATGGAGCGCCACTGGACCGGCGGGAAGGGCACCGACGTGCTCACGACCGCGCCGGCCTGCCGGAACTGGACCGCAATCGAGGAGCAGCCGGCCGAGGCGGCGCCGAAGAAGGCCGCCCGCGCGCCGAAGCCTCTCCCGCCGCCGACCGACGAGGAGCGCCGCGTTGCCGGCGAAGCCGCCCGCGCTCTCCGCGCAGCGATCGCCGACCCGACCACGAGAGGCGCGGAATCAGTCGTGCACATCGACCTCGCCCGCCCGCGCCGCGGCGAGTGGTGGACGACCTGGGCGAACCTGCCCGGCTTCGTCCGGGTGAACGGGTATGGCGGGCACTACTGGCACGCCTGCCTGCCCGACTGGACTTACACCCGGCGCGAGATTGTCGCCGAGATGATCCCCGACCTCGAGGCACTGGCCGAGCACGGCGTGCGGCCGACCGAGGTGACGAGCAAGGGAGCAGTCGCGTGACCCGCCGCTTCGCAGCCGACACGTCGGTCTCGATGGACCGCAGCATCGCCGAGATCCGCACGACGGTCCGGCGCTATGGCGCCAACGAGTTCATGCACATGGAGAGTGACGAGCGGGCCGCCGTCTCGTTCACCATGCGCGGGCGCCGCATCCTCTTCCGGGTCCCGATGCCGGATCCAAAGGACCGCGCCTTCACGCACACCGACACTGGCAAGCCGCGCGCGGCGAACGTCGCCGACGCCGCGTGGGAGCAGGCCTGCCGCGCAAGTTGGCGAGCGCTCGCCCTGGTCATCAAGGCGAAGCTGGAGGCGGTCGAGGTCGGCATCGTCGTGTTCGAGGACGAGTTCCTGGCGAACACCGTCCCGCCGGGGTCCAGCGTCACCCTCGGCGAGGCCATGCGCGAGCCCATGCGGATCGCGCACGAGGGTAAGAGCATCACGCCGCTGCTCCCGTACCCCGGGAAGAAAGAGGGCTCCGATGGTTGATCCGATGAACCTCGCCGCCGAGAGCTTCGCCCGCTGCCTCCACGCCGGGCAGGTCGACAAGGGCGGCGCGCCCTACACCGGACATCTCGGGCGCGTCGCAGCTCGCGCCCGCGCGCACGCCGAGGCGATGGGGCTGCCGGGCCAGCACGCCGAATGGTGCCAGCAGGTCGGCTGGCTGCACGACACGATCGAGGACACCGACGTGACCGCCGACGACCTACTCGACGCCGGGTTCGATCCGGCCGTCGTGCAGGCTGTCGAGTTGCTTACCCGGCCAAAGGGGAAGCCCTACCTCGAATGCGTCGCGGCCATCATCGCCAGCGGCGACCGGCTCGCGATGATCGTGAAGCTCTCCGACAACGAGGACAACCTCGACCCGGCGCGTGCACTGCCGACAGCCTCGTCGGAGCACGGACTGCGGTATCGGCGCTCAGCGGAGATGCTGCGCGGTGCGCTAGGCCGAGCCGCCCCGACCCAACCCACCACCACCGCACGAGGCCGAGATGCGTAGCGCCAGCACCGACCGCCGCGTGCGCGAACCCTCTTCATCCAACAGGAGCCAGGTGATGCCGCAGACCGATCCGTCGCGGTTCGTTGTCCGATTCCCCGACGTCGCCCGCGAACTCGGCGTCTCGCCGACCACGCTGCGCAAGCTCTGCAAGGAAGAGAAGGGGCCGCCCCTAATCCGGCTCAGCGAGCGGTGCTTCGGGGTCCGCCGGGGGGAGCTTGATGCTTGGATCGAGACTCGCAAGGTGGGCGGCCCATAGGTCCAGGGCCGCCCGCTTCTCCGGGTTGTAGAGGGCGTAATTGTAGACGCCCGCCACACCCGCCTTCGTGCCCGAGATGTGGTTCAGCACGGCCTCGACGACGTGCGGCAGCACGCCGAGGTTTCCCATACCGGTGGCGGCGGTCCTGCGCAGATCATGCAGCCGCCAGCCAGTCACCCCTGACGCCTTATCGAGCGCGGCCTTCGCCCGGGTGAAGCCCTGGAAGCCGCCGACGCCGCTTCCGAACACCAGATCCCGCCCTTCGATCCGCGGCGCATCCGCCAGGATCGAGAGCGCCGCGTAGGACAGCGGTACATCGTGCGGAAGACTGTTCTTCGTCCGCTCCTCCGGCAGGTGCCAGATCCCGGCCGCCGGATCGACCTCCGGCCAGGACATCTCCGCGACCTCGTCCCGCCGCTGCGCCGTCAGCAAGAGCAGCCGGACGATCCGGCCGAAATCGCCCTCCGGTAGCGCCCTCAGAACGGCTTTGATCTCCTCCGGCTTGAGCACGCGTTGCCGGCGCTCCTCGCGGATCGGCTTGCGGGTGCCGACGACCGGGTTGGCCTCGGCCGCGCCCTCCGCGATCAGCCACGTATAGAAGGAGGAGAGAGTGGTGCGCGCCCGGTTCGCGGCGTGCGGGCCCGAGCCCTTCGCGATCTCGCCCAGCCGCTCGGCCACCTGTGCCCGCGTCACGCCGTCGACCGGCGTCTTGTGCAGCGGCGCCCAGGCCTTCTGCATGTAATAGGCCGATTCCCCGAGCCCCTTCGCGCGGACCCGCGGTTTCAGGTGATCGAGGTACGCTTCGATCTTCGATGCCACGGTGACGGCCGCGCGCTTCCGCTCGGCCTCGCGCTCTGCGGCGGGATCGCTGCCGAGGCGCACCCGCGCGAGCCGCTCGGCCGCCGCACGCCGGGCATCGGTGGCGGAGAGCACGCCGACCTTGCCGAGGGTTTCCCGCTTCGTCTGCCCCGCGGCGTTTCGGTACTGGACGACCCAGACCCGCGAACCGCCCGCGTTGGCCCGCATCCCGAACCCGGCCAGATCCTCGTCGAAGACGATGACGTAGGCCTTACCCTCCGGCACCTTCAGGGCTGCCGCGGACTGGTTCGTGAGGCGCATCGGCTGGTAAGCGTCCGGTAAGCAGATAATAAGCAGACGGGGCCGGCGCCGACGCGCATCCCGAGCGAGACGGAGATGGTATCAGCGAAAACGCGCACGTTCTCAAGGGTTGGGAGGGGCTGGTAAGCGCCCGTTGGCCACCGACAACTGGCGGACATCTGATTTACACGGAGAGGGTCGGGGGTTCGAGTCCCTCACCGCCCACCATACAAATCAGTGACTTAGCGCAGCGGCGGCTATCGTTCCCGCGATAGCACCGAATATACTCCTTGCGCGGGATTGACCCGATCGGCGTCAAGTTCCCCCGGTCGCGAAGGGCTGTAAGTCCCGCGACGGCTTCGGCCAGGGCAGGATTGCTCGATTGCGGGCCCGACAGAGAAACTGAAACGACAGCCTGCCTTCGCGTTCTCCGTTCAGGCATGAGCGGAGGACGACATGGAAGGCGGACTGATCTGGCTCGGCATTATCGCCGGTATCTTGGGGGTGAGCGGCGTCGGCTATCTGTTTGCGTCCTGGGCCAAAGCGCGCAGGACGCAGCGCTGACGCGCCTCGCTGAGAGAGGAAACATGGGTGAG
>Ga0268290_100146_pt1 | contig 18328 bp, 17 predicted proteins | sample MetspRMADM_FD_191346 | JGI IMG/M metagenome (GOLD analysis project Ga0268290, IMG submission 191346) | Soil microbial communities from San-Diego area, Southern California, United States - Methylocaldum sp. RMAD-M | ecosystem: Environmental > Terrestrial > Soil > Desert | place: USA: California... | reverse complement strand
TCATCGCATCGCCCGCCTCGTGCCACTCTACTGGCTGGTGACCGGGCTCTATCTCGCCCTCGGTCTGGCCGTGCCCGCCCTGCTCAGCGGCGAGGGCGGCGCGCCGGACCTCGCCCGCACCCTCGCCTCGTTCCTGTTCTGGCCGATGGCCCGGCCCGACGGGGCGGTGCTGCCGCTCTACGGGCTGGGCTGGACCCTGAACTACGAGATGGCCTTCTACGCTCTGTTCGCCCTCGGCCTCGGCTTTCCGCGACGTGCTGCGGTGGCGTGGCTCGTCGGCGCCCTGGCGCTCGTCGTTCTCGCCGGGCGGATGATGCCAACACCGCCGGTCCCCCTCGCCTTCTGGTCCGATCCGATCGTGCTCGAATTCGCTCTCGGCGCAGGGCTCGCGCTGCTGCGCGCCGAGGGATTTCGTCTGCACGCACCGGCCCGTGTCGCGCTCGCCGCGGCGGGTCTGTTCGGGCTCGCCGCTGCTCCGGCTGAGCCGGCCTTCCGCCTCTTTGCCTGGGGCCTGCCCGCTGCGCTCCTCGTGGCGGCGGCGGTGCTCGGCCGGGATCGGCCTGAAGCGGTGCGCGGCGGGTGGGCTGCCCGTGCCCTCGGTGCGGCCGAACGGCTGGGCGATGCCTCCTACGCCCTCTACCTTCTGCATCCCTTCGTTCTGCGGGCGGTCCGCGAAGGGCTGCTGCGCACCGGCCTCGCGCCCGTGCTCGGACCATGGCCGAGTCTCGTCATCATGGTCGCGCTGACCCTGCCCGCCGCGCTCCTCGCACACCGGCTGGTGGAGCGGCCTCTGACCCGCCTCGTCCGCCGCCGGCTCGATCCCAGCCATCCCGCCGAGGCGACGAGGAACGCCGCGACACCCGGTTGATACCCGGCCCGACGACGGCGGCGACACGGGCGGGGATGACGGCTTGCTGCGCGGTTTTCCGACGCGCCATTTCGATCTAGCCTCCGCCGGACACGTCCCCCTCACACGTCCCTCACACGTCCCTCTTGCCCCTCGCACCCTTCGGAGGCCGGCCATGAAGACCCTGCTCGTCCCGGTCACCCTCCACGACGCCCTGCCCTCGGTCTTTGCGACCGCGGTGCTGGTGGCACGCCGCTTCGGCAGCCTGATCGAGGGCGTGTCCCTGCGCCCGGCGCTCGCCGAATATGTGCCCGTGGACATGGTCGGCGGCATGACATGGCTGCGCGACGAGGAGGCCGACCAGGCCGAGGCGCAGGATGCGGGCCAGCGCTTCGTCGCGGCGATGGAGGCGGCCGGCCTGCCCCGGCGCGAGCCCGGCGCCTCCTGCGCCCCGGATGCCGTGGCCAATGCCGGACCGCGCTACCGCTGGCAGCCCGACGTGCCGCCGGGGGACGCCTTCCTCGGCCAGTACGCGCGGCTGTTCTCGGCCACGGTCGTCGGCCGGCCGGGCGCCGATGACGGCGCACCGCGCATGACCACCTTCGAGACCGCCCTGTTCGAGAGTGGGCGCCCGATTCTCCTCGCGCCGCCCGCCGCCCCGTCCTGCGTCGGCGAGGCGATTCTGATCGCCTGGAACGGCTCGACCGAGACGGCGCGCGCCATCGCCTTCGCCATGCCGTTCCTGCGCCGGGCCCGGCGCGTGCTCGTGCTCAGCGCCGAGGGCGGGATGGTGCCGGGTCCGAGCGCGGAGGATGTGGCGCGCTCGCTCGCCTGCGAAGGGATTGAGGCCGCCCACAAGGCGCTCCCTGCCGGCCGCCGTACCCCCGGCGAACTCTATCTCGACAACGCCGAGTCATTCGGCTGCGACCTGCTGATCAAGGGCGCCTATACCCAGAGCCGCCTGCGCCAGATGATTTTCGGCGGGCCGACCAGCCACATCCTGTCGCATGCGACCGTACCGGTTCTGATGGCGCACTGAGCGGCGGCGCCCACGCTTCCGAGAGCCCACAATCGGCCTCCGCGCGAATTTCGTGTTGTCCGCGAGGACGTTCGGCCGAGTGCCATTCATCCGAAGGGCCGGCTCATGGGGCCGCTGCCGTTTCGCGGCCGGTCACGACGAAGGCTCGCGTCGCATTCAATCGTGCCCGTCAGGAGTTGCCATAGCCCGCCTCGATCGCTAAAGTCCTGAAAAGCTTGAAGTTTTCAATCATTCTAATCTGCACTTGCCTCAAATCGGCCGATTTCCAGTGGCCTTGAGCGGTGCGAATGATTGAGGCTCCGGGCTCCGCCGGCCCTCGCGGGAAGGCTTCCCGACAGGCACGACAGGTTGCGATCGCCCGCATGATTGTCTGCTCTTGCAACGTCCTCTCCGACGGACAGGTGCGCGCGTGCCTGCAGCCGGGTCCGGGCTGTCCCCGTACGCCGGCCCAGGTCTATGGTTGTCTCGGCTGCAGTCCGAAATGCGGACGCTGCGCGCGAACCATCCGTTCGATCCTGCGCAACGCCATCGATGAAGCGCAGGCTCATACATCGACGCATGGCAGCGCCCACGCCTGTTCGACGGCTTGCGAGACATCTTGCAGTTTGGGATCATTCCAAACTACAAGGGAGCCCGAGGGCGTCGCAGCCTGAGACGAGCGGTCGTTCGTCCCGACGCCTCACGAGGAGAGTGACGGATGAAGGGCGATGCCAAGGTCATCGATTATCTCAACCGGGGCCTGCGCAGCGAGCTGACGGCCGTCAACCAGTACTGGCTGCATTTCCGCCTGCTGAACGATTGGGGCTACGTCGATCTCGCCAAGTTCTGGCGCAAGGAATCGATCGAGGAAATGAACCACGCCGACCGGTTCATCGATCGGATCCTGTTCCTCGACGGCTTCCCGAACCTGCAGGAACTCGACCCGCTGCGGATCGGCCAGAACGTTCAGGAGATCATCGAGTGCGATCTCGCCGCCGAGAACGAGGCGCGCGCGCTCTATCTCGAAGCCGCCAAGTACTGCGACTCGATCAATGACCGCGTCTCCAAGCGGCTGTTCGAGGATCTGGCCGAGGACGAGGAAGGCCATATCGACTTCCTCGAGACGCAGCTCGACCTGATCGGCCAGATCGGCCTGCCGCTCTACGCCCAGCGCCATGTCGGCGGCCTGGAGCAGATCGCGCCCGAGAAAGAGTGATCCGTCTCGTCCCCTCCCCTCGCGGGAGGGGACGCCCGGTCAGGCCGGCGGGCGGCCCACTCGCACCGGCTGCGCGTTCGCTCGCTCTGGGAACAGCGCCTTCAGGTCCCGCAGCTTCGGCGCGTCGTTGGCGACGATGTAGCTGTTGGTCGGGTGAAGCGTCATGTAATCCTGATGGTAGCCTTCCGCCGGGTAGAAGGCGCCGGCCTCGATCTTGGTGGCGATAGGCTTCGAGAACGCCTTCGCTTCATCGAGCTGGGCGATGTAGGCCTTGGCCACCTTGGCCTGCTCCGGATCGGCGGGAAACAGCGCCGAGCGGTATTGCGGGCCGGTATCCGGGCCCTGCCGGTTCACCTCGGTCGGATCGAGCGCCACCGAGAAGAAGATCTGCAGCAACTCGTCGTAGCGGACCACCGCAGGATCGTAGGTGACCTGCACCGCTTCCGCGTGCCCGGTGCGGCCGGTGCCGACCTCGTCGTAGCGGGCGCTCGCCCGAGTGCCGCCGGCATAACCGGAGACGGCGTTCGTCACGCCCTTCACGTGCTGGAACACGCCCTGCACGCCCCAGAAGCAGCCGCCCGCGAAGGTCGCCGTGCGCAGGCCCGAACCGCTTTTCGCCAGATCTTTGGCAGAATCCTTGGCCGTCTCCCGGGCCGTCATCGCCGCTTCCGGCAGGCGCCGCCCGCCCTCCTCCGCCGAGGCGGGCGCCAGGGGCAGGGCCGCGCCGGCGAGCAGGGCGAGGCCGGCGAGACCGCCGAGCAGAAGCGACATGCGTGGGCGGAGGCCTTCGGTCATCATGATCTCGATCCTCGATGCTCGTCCTCGGTGACGATGCTTGTCGATGATGCCTGTCTCGGATCCGCGCCTCAGGCCGGGCCGTCGGCGGCGGGCTCGAAACGCAGGGACACGCCGTTCATGCAGTAGCGCAGGCCGGTCGGCTTCGGGCCGTCCTCGAAGACGTGGCCGAGATGACCGCCGCAGCGGCGGCAATGTACCTCCGTGCGCCTCATGCCGTAGGCGGTGTCGACCTGCGTCCCCACCGCGCCGGGAAGCGGCTCGAAGAAGCTCGGCCAACCGGTGCCGCTCTCGAACTTGGTTTTTGAGGAGAACAGCGGCAGGTCGCAGCCGGCGCAGACGAAGCGGCCCGGACGCTTCTCGCCGTTGAGCGGACTCGTGTAGGCCCGTTCGGTGCCGTGCTCGCGCAGAACTTGGTAGGCGGCGGGCGAGAGCCGCGCGCGCCATTCGGCCTCGGACTTCTCGACCTCGAACCCTCCGGCGGAGCTGGAACCGGCCGCCATCACGGCCGTGAGGCGGGTGGCGGCGAGCAGGCCCAGCAACGAGGCTCCGGCTCGCAAGGTCTGGCGGCGGTTCATGCGCGGGGACTCCGACGGATCAGGCCACCCAGCGGCTTGCGGGGAGGACGGACTCCCCGGAGGCTCGGGCGGCGTGCACAGGATCATCAATCGCGCGCAATCGATAGCACGGAACGGCCCAGGCCGCCGCGAAGACGAACCGCCGCAGGCTATCGGCCGTCGCGCTTCCGGCGCGGAGAGTACGCGGGGATAACGGAGACAACAAAGAAAACCCCGCTGCCCATGGGGCGCGGGGCGAGGAGGGTTGGTGATGACATCCTCGGAGGGACATCCGAGGCAAGAATATCGGTAAGCCGGAGCCGCTCGACCCGCATTGACATCCGTTAGGGTTGCGCCGGCCTCGGACCCGAAACCGGGCGGCGTGGCTGCCGACCTCGTCGAGGACGCGGTGCCGCGTTCGACCCGCTCCGGGGCTTCGCCGAGAGCACCGAGTCGCGCTGCGCCGCCGGGCCGTCGAGAGGGGTTGGCGACGACGAAGTCCGGTGTGCCCATGGGATGTACGGTCCGCGGCTCCGGAGGACCGGGGCGCAGGGCATGTGCGTCCTGGCACCGCCGCCCGATCCGCCATTCGCGCCGCGTTGACGCTCGGGGACGCGCACATTACCTCCTATGATCAGCCGGCCAAGACACGCTCCCAAGATACGCGCGCGGGTGTATCGCTCCGCCCGCACGACCGGCGGGACAGTCGGTGCCGGGCCGCTCGGGACCGGTTCCAGGGCCGGCACCCGGGACATGCCATGGATTCCACCCTCATTCAGAACGCCGAGCGTGACGCCGAGACCGTCCTGCGGGAGGATGCGCGCCGGGCGGTCTACGAAGCCTCGCCGGCCTCCGACCCGCGCAGCCCCGTGATGCTGTTTACTGCCGACGAACCGCTCGCCATGGATTCCGGCGCGCGCCTCGGCCCCTTCCAGATCGCCTACCAGACCGCCGGCACCCTCAACGCCCGGCGCTCGAACGCGGTGCTGATCTGCCACGCGCTCACCGGCGACCAGCACTTCGCCCATCGCCATCCCGTGACGGGCAAGCCCGGCTGGTGGGAGACGCTGGTGGGGCCCGGCAAGCCGGTCGACACGGACCGCTACTTCGTCGTCTGCTCGAACGTGATCGGCTCCTGCATGGGCTCGACCGGGCCCGCCTCGCTCAACCCGGAGACGGGCCGCCCTTACGGACTCGATTTCCCGCTGGTGACGATCCGCGACATGGTCCGCGCCCAGGCGATGCTGCTCGACCGGCTCGGCATCCCGGATCTGTTCCTCTGCATCGGCGGCTCGATGGGCGGGATGCAGGTGCTGCAATGGGCCTCGCTCTTCCCCGAGCGGGTTTTTTCCGCCATGCCGATCGCTACCGGCGCGCGGCATTCCGCGCAGAACATCGCCTTCCACGAGGTCGGCCGGCAGGCGATCATGGCCGACCCCGCCTGGGAGGAGGGCCGCTATCTCGAAGCCGGCACCCGGCCGTCCAAGGGCCTCGGCGTCGCGCGGATGGGCGCACACATCACCTACCTCTCCGAGCCGGCCCTGCACCGCAAGTTCGGCCGCCGCCTGCAGAACCGGGCAGCGCCGACCTTCTCCTTCAACGCCGACTTCCAGATCGAGAGCTACCTGCGCCACCAGGGCCTCAGCTTCGTCGAGCGGTTCGATGCCAACGCCTACCTCTATCTCACGCGGGCGATGGACTATTTCGATCTCGCCGAGGACCATGGCGGCGTGCTGGCCAACGCCTTCCGCGGCTCGAAAACCCGCTTCTGCGTGATGTCCTTCACCTCGGACTGGCTGTTCCCCACCGCCGATTCCCGCGCCATCGTCCATGCACTGAACGCGGTCGCCGCACCCGTCGCCTTCGTGGAAGTCGAGAGCGACAAGGGCCACGACGCCTTCCTGCTCGACGAGCCCGCGATGTTCTCCGCCGCCAAGGGCTTCATCGACGCGGCGGCCCGGGCCAGAGGTCTTTGAGAACTGGACTGTGAGACGATGAGCGAGAGCTTCACCGACGCCGCGTCCGGCGCGCCCTGGGAAGCCGCCGAGGCGCTGCCCCGCGGCGAGGGCGCGGCGCGTATCGACCACATCGTCGTGCTCGGCCTCGTGCCGCCGGGCGCCCGCGTCCTCGATATCGGCTGCGGCGACGGCTCTCTGCTGGCGCTCCTGCGTGACCAGCGCGGCGTCGATGGCCGCGGCATCGAATTGTCGCGCGAGGGCGTCAACGCCTGTCTCGCCCGCGGCCTGCCGGTGATCCAGGGCGACGCCGACACCGATCTCGCCAACTATCCCGACGACGCCTTCGACGTGGTGGTTCTGTCCCAGACCATCCAGGCGACCCGCAACCCGCGCATCGTGCTGGAACATCTTTTACGGATCGGGCGGCAGGTCATCATCTCGTTTCCAAATTTCGGCCATTGGCGGGTGCGGGCCGAACTCGCCTTCCGCGGCCGGATGCCGGTCACCGAGATCATGCCGGAGACGTGGTACGAGACTCCCAACATCCATCACTGCACGATTCGCGACTTCGTCGGCCTGTGCCGCGACGTCGGCGCCCGCATCGAGAAAGCCACCGCTCTCGACGCGCGGGGGCGGCCGATGCGCTTTTCGATGCCGTGGTGGTTCTGGAACCTGATCGGCGCGCAGGGGGTGTTTTTGCTCAGGCGCGGGGCCGGGCGAGGGTGAACCCGCTGCCGCAGCGGATCATGATCCTCGGGCAGAGGGCTGCCCGGAGCAGCTTGCCTTCGAGTTTCTGAGCAACACGGCGACTGGAACCGCATCCGCCGGACCCACTGCCTCGCTTTGGTCGAGAGCTTTGCCGGCCGGTGGATCGTCCTTCGCGGATCCTCCGTTGTGCGCCATTGTGCGGCCGGCTGATCAGGGCGTCCCCGGCGTGTCCGTCGCGGGCACCGAGCCGCCCATCGCCACGGCGACCGGGTAGCCATGGCGGGCAAGGTCGGCTCGGCCCTCGGCGAGCAGCGCATCGGAGGCCGTCTCGATGCGGTTCTGCAGCTCCTTGAGGAACGCGGCACGCGTCAGGCCCGGCGGAATGACCGGCAGGAACTCGATCACTGTCGTACCCGGCATCCGGCGAAAACCCCGGCGGCGCCAGTACAGACCGGTGTTCAGTGCCACCGGCAGGCAGGGCACGTTCAAGGCCGTGTAGAGGTGGGAGGCACCCTGCTTGTAGGCCGGCGGCGCCCCGGCCGGGCGGCGTGTGCCCTCGGGGAAGATGATGAGCTGGCGCCCGTCGCTGATCGCCTGCGCCGCCGCCTTGTTCATCGCTGCCATCGCACGGGTGCCCTTCGAGCGGTCGATCGGCACCATGCCGCCCCGGGCGAAGTACCAGCCGACCACCGGAACCCACATCAGCTCGCGCTTGAGCACGTAGCCGAAATCATCGAACGGAATCGTGAGCGCCAGCGTCTCCAGCGCCGACTGGTGCTTGGCGGCGACCAGCAGCGGACCCTTCGGGATGTTCTCCAGGCCGCGGAACTCCACCCGCGTGCCGCCGACCACGCGCAGAAGGAACAGCACCGTGCGGCCCCAGAACTGCGCCACCCGGATCACGCCCTTGCGTGTGACGAAGGCGGGCAGTCCCAGGATCGCGATCAGAGCTGTCGCGACGTAGAACGAGAGGTTGAAGGCGAGCGAGCGGAAGAGGAGCATCGGCGGTCCGCGTGAGACTGCCGCTCCTTTATCGCGGGGACCCGCGCTTGCCCACCGTCGCCCGGCGGAAACCCGTTGCAGCGGCTTTCCGGTCGCCGCCGGCCGTTTGGTGCGGCACGACCGCCATCACCCTATCCGGCTCGCTTTCGGTCGAGGGAGGCCAGTTGCCCAGGCCGGTTTTGATGCCGATGACGAAGATCGGGAGCGCCCTCGGGGCGGACCGAACCGGCCTGCGCTTTCGTGCAAGCATCGTGGAAGACAATGTAGGATTTAATTCTGAAAATATGTTCGGTTGTCTTAGATAGAAGGGATATATACGCAGATGCTCATCGCAAACCGGCATAACAAATGAGATTTACACTACCATAGCCTGTCGATATCGATTGGGTAAGGGGACGGAGAGGGTGTTCGCGAGCGAACGGACCCTCCTTGGAGCGCGCTCGGAGCCGCAGCCATGGTCCGCGCCCTGTGTTTCCATGGGCCTACCCACGTCCCTTGCCCGCCCGGCACGGTGCCGGATCGCATCGGGGCCGGCCGTTCTTCGGAGGTGTTTGCCGAAGGGCCGGACCGGGTGGTGAAGCTCTACCGCCAGCCCTTCGAGCCGGAGGCGGTGGCGAACGAGTTGGCAGCGAGCCGCCTCGCTCACGGATTCGGCCTGCCGGTGCCGGAAGCGTTCGGCATCGTCGGACGGGCGGGGCGCACCGGCATCCTGTTCGTGCGCCTCGACGGTCCGCCCATGACTTTGCGCTACGCCTACAACCCGTTCGGGCTGATGCTGGCGCTCCGTCGCGTGGCGCGGATCCAGCACGCGGTCCATGCCTATCCCGCTCCCGGCCTACCCTCGCAGCATGCCCGCCTCCGGCACCAGATCGAGGGCGCGCGGGTGCCGGAGCATCTGAGGAATGCGGCGCTCGCCGCGCTCGACCGCCTGCCGGTGGGGAACCGCCTCTGTCATGGCGACGTGCATCCCGGCAATGTGATCTCGACCCGGGCCGGGCTGCACCTGATCGACTGGCAGAAGGCCACCGCCGGTGATCCGGCCGCCGACGTGGCCCGCTCCGAGCTGGTGCTGCGCTACGGCCGGCTCGGCCCTGCCTGGTTCAGCCGGCTGGCTCCCGTGCGGATGGCGCGCCGGCTGGTCGCGGCGTGGTACGTGGCGAGCTACTGCGCGGCGAGCGGCCTGCCGAGGGAGACCATCACCGCGTGGCGACTGCCGGTCGCCGTCTCGCGCCTGTTCGGCCGCCCCTCCGGTACCGACGCCGAAGTGCTGGCGGCGATCGAGGCACTGGTGCGTAACAGCCCGGATTTTGAAAAGGCGAGCCTTTTCGCGGGTCCAGGGCAGAGCCTTGGTCGGGGCCAGCCGGAGCGTTGTTCTTAAGGCCCTTCGGCCAGGGTCCCCCGCTGACGCGGATCGGATGCGCCGGCCAGCAGCCCGTCCTCGGCCATCACCGAGTTGGCCGAGCCCGAGGTCGCGCCGACCTTCACATTGTGGCCCTTGGCTCGCAGGAGGGCGAGCGTATCGGGCGAGAGGCCTTCCTCGGCCATCAGCACGTCGGGCTGCCACTGGTGGTGGATGCGCGGCGCCGCGACCGCCTGGGCGAGGTTCATGCGGAAATCGAGCACGTTCACGATGACCTGGAGCGTGGTCGTGATGATGCGGCTGCCCCCCGGGCTTCCGGTGACGAGGAACAGCCGACCGTCCCGAAACACGAAGGTGGGCGTCATCGACGAGAGCGGACGCGCGCCCGGCGCCACGGCGTTGGCCTCGCCGCCGACGAGGCCGTAGGCGTTGCGCGCACCGGTCTTGGCGGAGAAGTCGTCCATCTCGTTGTTGAGCAGCACGCCCGTCCCTTCGGCGACGAGGCCGATGCCGTAGGAGAAGTTCAGCGTGTAGGTGTTGGAAACGGCGTTGCCCTCGGCGTCCACCACCGAGAAATGCGTGGTCTGGTCGGATTCGTGAGGGAGCGGATTGCCGGCGCTCACCTCCGCGGCGGTCTTGGCCCGCTCCGGATCGATTTTTTCGCGTAAGGTGGCGGCATAGGGTTTGGCCGTGAGCCCCGCGACGGGAACCTTGGTACGCGAGGGGTCGCCGAGCCAGGTGGCCCGGTCGGCGTAGGCCGGCTTCATCGCCTCGGCCATCGTGTGCAGTGCCTGCGCGCTGCCCGCGCCCATGCCGGCGAGATCGTAGCCTTCCAGGATGTTGAGGATCTCGATGAGATGCACCCCACCGGAACTCGGCGGCGGCATCGAGACGATTTCGTAGCCGCGATAGGTGCCGCGCACGGGCGTGCGGATCTCCGGCCTGTAGGCGGCGAGGTCGGCCGCGGTCATGATCCCGCCCGCACCCTGCACGGCCGCCGCGATCTTCTGCGCGATCGGCCCCTCGTAGAAGGCGTCCGGCCCCCGCTCGGCGATCGCCTTCAGGGTGTCGGCGAGGTCGCGCTGGGTGAGCGTCGCACCGCGGGGGAGGACGTGGTCGCCCTCGAAGAACACCGCGCGGCTCGACGGCCACTGTCCGAGCAGGCCCGAGGCCCGCGGCAGGGAATCGGCGAGCCCCGATTCGACCGGGATGCCGTCGCGGGCGAGTTTTTCGGCCGGGGCGATCAGCTCGGCCAGCGTGAGCTTGCCCGAACCGTAGCGCCGGTGGGCTTCGGCAAGACCCCGCACCGTGCCGGGCACACCCACCGCCTTGCCGGTCCGGGTGGAGGCGGCGCGGTCCGGCTCGCCCTGCGGGTTCAGGAACATGTCGGCGGTGGCCGCAGCCGGGGCGGTCTCGCGGTAATCGATCGCGATCGTGTCCGCGACGGTGTCCTTGGTCGCGGCGCGGTGCACCATCATGAAGCCGCCGCCGCCGAGATTGCCCGCCCGCGGCAGGGTGACGGCGAGCGCGAAGCCGACCGCCACCGCCGCATCGACGGCGTTACCGCCCCTTCTCAGGATCTCGACGCCGACGCGGGTGGCGAGCGCGTCCTGCGACGAGACCATGCCGCGGCTGGCGAGAACGGGCAGGAGTCGGGCCTCGTCTGACTGGATCGGCGGCAGCTCGGGCGCGGGCGGCCCCGCCTCCGCTTGGACTTGGGCTCGGACTTGGGCTCGGACCTGGGCCGGCCCCACGAGGGAGGCGGCGAGGAGAAGCGCGAGGGCGGCGCGAACGGGCGAGATCGGTGTCATGCCCCGAACTTATCGCAAATGCGAGGCGCGGCCATGCATCCGAAACGCCGGCCCCGAACGCCAGTCGTCCGTCGTGTGGCTCTATTGCCCGCTCAACGACGGGCCGCCCGCGGTGCCGCCGGTGCCGGGCGGTCCGCCCGTCGGCGTGCCGCCGATCACGGCGCCCGGCGTGCCGCCGACGACGGCCGGCTCGTTCGGGGTCCCGGCCGGAGGGATGCCCGTGCTCGGACCGGGCACCGGCCGCGATCCCGTGGCCGAAGCCTTGGGGCTCGGCGGCGAGGGCCGCCCTTCCTCGGTCGCCTGAGCCGCGGCGGTTGAGATGCTCAGCGCGAGAGCCAGCGCGATCGGGGTGAGCCGCATGGGGTGTCCTGTTCGAGGAAAAGCAGCGTCCCTCAACCCGGCGGCCCCCGGAAAGTTCGCTCGGACCGATTCGGACACCGCTCTCGGTTCTGTCGATTGCGGGCGATTGCGAGAACCGGGCCTCATGCCGGAGGCTGACGCCGCGAGCGAATGCCGCGCCTTCACGATGGACGCCCCGCCGCCTCGAAGGTCGAGACGGACAGCACAGTGCCGACGTCCGGCCCCGGAAAGAATCGAGGAGCGGCGTCGGCACCCATGGTCGTGCGGTGGCAGCCGTGACGGCTCGCGGCGAGATCGAGCCTTACCTATCGGGTCGTGCGCGGGTTAGGCGTCCTCCGCGTCGTCCCCGTCGAGGATCGACTCCAGATCGCCCGTGAGCGCGTCGAGTTGCTCGGAAGTCGCCCGAATCTTGAACTTCGTTCCATCCTCGGCTTCCACCGCGATCTCGATATGGTCCTCGACCTTCGCGGCGAGCGCCTGTTTGAGGGTGTAGGTGGTCACGTCCTTGGCCATGCGGTCTCCCGTAGCGGCGTTGATCGCCGGAAGGTGGGAAGCGCCGTGAAGCGGACTCGTTCCGTCGATCGGCTCGTCAATCGGGCGCTCGGCCGGCGCTCCGTTAAGTCGGCCTTGATGGCTTCGGGGGCATCTCGCCGCCATGAACGCGCCGAGGCTTCTCATTGCTCAGTTCGTTGCTCAGTCTATGGCCCTGTTCCTGGTCTTGTCGGTGATCGGCGGCAGCCTGGGCACCGCAAGGGCCGGCACAGGCGATCTCGAAACCCTCGAAGAGGCTTGGTACGGCTGTGTGCGGGACGCCTATGCCCGGCAGCGGCCGGGACAGAGCCGGGCCGGCATGCAACGCAACGTTCTCGACGAGTGCCGGGAGCAGGAGGACCGGCTGGTGGCCGCCACGATGCGCGAACATGCCCGCGAGGATGAGGCCGCGCGAAGGGCCGGCCTCCCCCTGACCGTTCGGGCAGGGGCCGGAACTTGGGCCTGGGCAGCGTCGGTCGCGGCTTACGTCGTCGACCCGGTGACCTCGTGGTTGCAGGGGTGGCGCGCCGCCGCCCGCTGAGGCCGGCGCCGACCGGACCGGCCTGAGACCGGCCGCCGTTCAGAAGCGGTAGCCGATGCCTGCGCCGACGATCAGCATGTCGAGCCTCACGGTCGCGCTGCCGGGGCCTATCCGGGAGACCTGCGGCGGCAGGAAGATCTTCTTGATCTCCATGTTGGCGTACCAGTCGCCGACGAGGTGGTAGTCGAAACCGGCCTGGAGCATCGGTCCCAGCTGCGGGTCGGTCTTCATCGTGGTGACGAGCGGCTTCGCCGGCTCGTAGGCGATCGGACGCGTGTAGCCGGCGCCTGCGCCGAGATACGGATTGAAGGCGTTGTCGGGCAGGAAATGGAACTGGACCGCGCCGGTCATGGAGAGGCTCCAAGTCGAGCCGATCGGCAGGTCGCCGATGAATGACCCGCGGATGGAGGTCCGGGTCGATACGACGCCGATCTGGCCCGCCACCGCGACGTGATCGGACAGGAAATACGTCACGTCGAGGTCCGGCAGGGGACGCGCCGGGGTGATGACACGCCCGCCGATCGGCTCGACCCGCGAGTACTGGCCGACCGGGATGGCGCCGGACCCGTCCGCGAACGAGGAGGCTCCCGGCGGTCAGTCCGCCCGGGGACGCCGTGTCCGCGGCCGGTTCGGCCGCCTGACCGGGAACGGAGACCCCGAACAGGCAGAGCGCGGCCGCGAGATGACGGCCCCATCGCGCCGCCATCGACGCCGGCTCCGAAGTCTCGTCCGCACCCATTCCTCGCGGCGGCTGCTTGCGCCGGAGCGGCATCCGCCCCGGCGACGTGCGCTCGGGACGAGGCACTCGCCCGGAGAAGGGGAGAGACAGGGCGATACGGTCGAACATGGCTCGTGTTTTTCGAAGACCCGTGAGCGTTTGTTTCAGGCCATCCCGGATCGCTGCTGCCCGACGATCTGGACGGCGTCCATGGCTTCGCGAAGCCCGGAGGGCGGCTCCGCTCGGGCGGCTCCGGTGTCCGCCCGAAGCGGGGCGGCAGGCTGTTCCAGGCACACGCGATTGCGGCCGTCCCTCTTGGCGGCGTAGAGGGCCGCGTCTGCCCGGGACAGGGCGGGCTCGATCCGCTCCTCGCCAGCCGCCACGATCGAGACCCCGATGCTCGCGGTCACGGTCACAGCCGCTCCGTTCACGGAGAAGGGCTGCCCCGCCGCCATCCCTCGCAGCCGCTCGGCGATGGCGATAGCGGTGGTGGTGTCGGCTTGGTCGAGCACGACCAGGAACTCCTCGCCGCCCCAACGCGCAATGAGGTCGTCCTTCCGCATCACGCTGCGGAACCGCTCTGCGAAGTCGATCAGAACCGCGTCGCCGCTATCGTGGCCGTAGGTGTCGTTGATCGACTTGAAGTGGTCGATGTCGGCGAGCAAAATCGCGCAGCGCGGCGGGGACGGTGTGCGGCCGGCCCGTCGGCTCATCGCCGCGAACAGCCCGCGCCGATTCGCCAGCCCGGTGAGCGGATCGGTCTCGGCCAAGCGGCTGAGCTTCAGGTGCGCGCGCTCGCTCACCATGGCCAGATAGCCGACCTGGATGAAGACATCGCACCAGAGGTCGAACAGCAGCGAGAAGATGCCGCTCTCGGGCGAAGCGAGGCGCTCACTCGCGAAATGGACCACGCCGATCGACAGGAGGAAGACGCAGAAGTAACCGCTGAAGCCCAAGAGAACGATGTATTGCGTCCAGAGGCGCATCGAGGCGGGCGTTCTCAGGATTTCCATGATGCACAAGGCCGTGCTCAGCGCGATGCCGCCGAACACCGTGGTCAGGCTCCATGACATCGTCGCCCCGGCCTGCAGCAGGACGCCGTAAGGCAGGCCGGAGGCGAGGGCGAGCACGAGGGTCTGCGGAATGCGGGGCGGCCGCTCGTAGAAGTGGCGCAGGCCCGCCCAGGACAGGGCGAGACTCGCGCCGTACAGGATGTAGACGGCGCTTCCCTTGACGCCATTGAGCGGGACGCTCGGTGGATCTCCCAGCATCAGAATCGAGGCCGCCAGCGAGCAGCACAGCGCGCCGGCCCAGACACCGAAGTAGACCTCGCGCGGATGCCGCAGCAGGGTGACGAAGAACACGACGACGAAGGCGAGCCGACTGCTGATGCTGGCGACTTGAAGCGTGTTGAAGTCGAGCATGGCCGTTCAGCTCCTCTGCGGAGGGCCCGCATGTCGGGGTGGTCCGGCGCAGGAGCGGGTGGCCGGTTCGGCGAGAGGCACGTCAGGAAAGGGGTTCGGAGCCGATGCTGCCGGGCGTCCGAGCGAGGTCGGCTGAGCGGCGCGGCCCATCACGGGACCGCGTGTCTCGAGGATCGCGGTTGCCGCCCGACATTGCCCCGTCGCTGCCTGTGAGCCTCCTCCCGGAGGAGCGACACGACGGCCTCGTTCGCGAGGGGCTGGCTGAACAGGAAGCCCTGCAGCTCCGCGGAACCGATGTCGCGAAGCGTCCGGGCCTCGTCCTCGGTCTCGATTCCCTCGGCGGTCACCGCCATCCCGAAATGATGCGCGATGTCGTGCATCGTCGTGATCAGGAATCGGCTCTCCCGTCCCTTGCCCAGAGCCTTGATGAACGAGCGGTCGATCTTGATCCGGTCGAAGGCGAAGCGCTGCAGGTACCCGAGCGACGAGAAGCCGGTTCCGAAATCGTCGAGGGCGACGCTGACGCCGAGCGCCCGGATGCCCATGATGTGATCGAGCGCGACGGCGGCGTCCCCCATCAACACACTCTCGGTCAGCTCCAGTTCAAGGCGGCCGGCCGCCAGCCCACTCGCGCGCAGGGCGGCGGCGACCCTGGTCGCGAAGCCCGGCTCCTGCATCTGAACCGGCGAGACGTTCACGGAGACCCGGCAGATGGCCGGCCAGGCCGCCGCTTGCCGGCAGGCGGTGTCGAGAACCCACGCCCCGATCGGGACGATATCCCCCGTCCTCTCGGCCAGGGGCACGAAGTAAGCGGGTGAGACCGGACCCAGGGACGGGTGGTTCCAGCGCAGCAACGCTTCGCAGCCCGTGATCGCCCCCGTCGCCGCCGATAGGATGGGCTGGTAGACGAGCGAGAGCTCTCCCTGGGACAGGGCCGCCTGAAGATCCGCGGTCTGCAGATCCTCGGTGCAAGGCCGGACGGGCCGGGCGTCCGTGACGACGCCCTCGGTCGAAGGCTTCGAGCCGGGATTCTGCGGGGCCCGACCGAGGACGGCCGAGCGCGCGATCCGATCGGTGCTCTGCCGGTCCTCTGCAGGATACAGGCTGTGCTGCGGGACGACCGGCTCACTTCTCATGGAAGGAGCTTCGTGTGGGGTGCTGTACGCATCGTGTTCGGGAGCCGCCCGCCTTAATCCCAAGCCGTGGCTATCGGATATTCAATCCAACAAAGGTTAATCGGCGGCACCTAAGGAAAGGTTATCGTATGTTTATTGTTCCTCTGCGGTCTCGATGGTCGTTCGAGGAAGGCTCCGAGTATGGAGGCGGGAGAGGGAGCGTCTCCGCTGAGGAGAAGGGGCAGATGGATGGCCCCCTTCGCGGCTCGCGTCAGGCGACTTTTCTGCGCATCGGCAGAAGGCGCGTCGCCGCTTTCCACGCCGGCGCCAGGACTTTTCCGGCGATCGGAATCAGAGCGAAGCCCGCGATCAGCCCGATCACGCCCGCACCGGCCGCGGTGACGAGCCACTCGACCGCTCCGCCGATCGCCGGCACGGCCCTGCTCGCCGCCGCCGCGGCCTCGTGGATCAGGTGCTCAGGGCCGGCGAAGCCGTAGCCCGCGAGGCTGTGGACGATGATGCCGCCGCCGACCCACACCATGGCCGCCGTGCCGAGAACGGCGAGCGCCTTCAGGAAGATGGGCATGCCGCGCACCAGCCCGCGGCCGAGCGCGGCCAGGACGCCGCTGCCCCGTCGGGCCAGCGCCAGACCGATATCGTCGGCCTTCACGATCAGCGCGACGGCGCCGTAGACCGCGACCGTGATGCCGATCGCGACGAGCGCCATCACCACGGCCCGCGACCAGACCGTCCCGTCGCTCAAGCCCGACAGGGTGATGGCCATGATCTCGGCCGACAGGATGAAGTCGGTCTTGATCGCGCCGGAGACCCGCTGGTTCTCCAGCACCTGGGCATTCGGCGCGGCGGCCTTCGCCTCGTCCTCGTGCGCGTGCGCCGCGTGCGGCACGATCATCTCGTAGACTTTCTCGGCCCCCTCGTAGGCGAGATACAGGCCGCCGAGCAGCAGGAGCGGCGTGATGGCCCAGGGCGCGAACGCGCCGAGCAGCAGCGCGGCGGGCAGCAGGAACACCAGCTTGTTGATCAGCGAGCCGCGGGCGATGCGCCAGACGATCGGCAATTCGCGGTCGGGAGAGAAGCCGACGACGTAGCGGGGCGTGACCGCGGCATCGTCGATCACGACGCCGGCCGCCTTGGTCCCGGCCTTGGCCGCCTGGGCCGCCACGTCGTCCAGCGAGGCGGCCGCGACCTTCGTCAGGGCGACCACGTCATCCAAGAGGGCTAACAGTCCGACGCTCACGATCGCCTCATCCATTCCACGCTCGCCGAGCATATGGCGCAGCGTGGCGGTTGGGCGAGGACGGGTTTTCCGAGGCGGAACCGGACCGATGGATCGCCGGCATGCCGAGAGGGGTCTCCGGCACCGCTGGATGTGATGGATCGCGCCTAAAAAACCGCGCGCCGTTCCGGGTCCGGGACGGCGCGCGAGGGGGTCGGTCGGCTCCGGTCAGGTGCGCGGCAGGCTGTGCAGCGCCTTCAGGAAGACATCGACCTCCGCCCGCGTGTTGTAGAAGGCGAGCGAGGCGCGGACCGACTGATCGACGCCGAAGCGGCGCAGGGCCGGCAGGGCGCAGTGGTGCCCCGAGCGCACGGCGATGCCGTACCCGTCGAGATGGTGGGCCACCGCCTCGTTCTCCTGCCCCTCGATCGTGAAGGACATCACGCTCGCCTTCTCCCGCGCCGTGCCGATCAGGCGCAGGCCCTTCACCTCGGCCAAGCCGCCTTGCGCGTAGTCCAAGAGGTCGTGCTCGTAGGCCGCGATGGCGGGAAGCCCGATGCTCTCCAGATAGTCGAGCGCCGCGCCCAGGCCGACGGCCCCGGCGATGTCGGGCGTTCCAGCCTCGAACTTCTCCGGCGCGCCCTTGTAGGCGGTGCGCGTGAAGGTGACGTCCTCGATCATGTGGCCACCGCCCTGCCAGGGCGGCATCGTCTCCAGCAGCGCGGTCTTCCCGTAGAGGGCGCCGATGCCGGTCGGGCCGAACACCTTGTGCCCGGAGAAGACCAGGAAGTCGGCGTCGAGCGACTGCACGTCGAGCGGCATGTGCGGCGAGGATTGCGCCGCATCGACCAGCACCGGCACGCCGTAGGCGTGGGCCAGCGCGATGATCTCGCGGATCGGGTTCACCGTGCCGAGCGCGTTGGCGACATGCGTCACCGAGACGATCTTCGTGCGGCCCGACAGCAGCGCCGCGTACTGCTCGAAGATGATCTCGCCGCGGTCGCTGACCGGGATGACCCGGATCGTCGCCCCGGTCGCCTGCGCCAGCAATTGCCAGGGGACGATGTTGGCGTGGTGCTCGATCGTCGAGAGGATGATCTCGTCGCCGGGCCCGATATGGGCCCGCCCGT
>Ga0268290_100145_pt1 | contig 18582 bp, 17 predicted proteins | sample MetspRMADM_FD_191346 | JGI IMG/M metagenome (GOLD analysis project Ga0268290, IMG submission 191346) | Soil microbial communities from San-Diego area, Southern California, United States - Methylocaldum sp. RMAD-M | ecosystem: Environmental > Terrestrial > Soil > Desert | place: USA: California... | reverse complement strand
TTCTCGGCCTGATGCCCTGACGGACACTCTCCCCGCCTCTGGCGCGGGACCTTTGGCCGTGCTTGGCTGTCGCTCAACGCATCGTCGAATCGGCGGCACAGGGGGGATCGATGACACAGACGGTCGATGTGGGAGAGACCCATCCTATCGGCGATCTGACCGTGCGCACCATCGCCATGCCCGCCGATACCAACGCCAACGGCGACATCTTCGGCGGCTGGGTGCTGTCGCAGATGGACCAGGCCGGCGGCATTGCCGGGGTCGAGCGGGCGCAGGGGCGGGTCGTGACGGTGGCCGTCGATGCGATGACCTTCATCCGGCCGGTGCGGGTCGGGGACGTGTTGTGCGTCTACACCCGGATCGGCCACGTCGGGCGCACCTCGATGAAGATCCATCTCGAAGCCTGGGCCCGGCGCTTCCAAACGCAGTTCCGCGAGAAGGTGACCGAGGCGACCTTCACCTTCGTCGCCATCGACGAGGCGGGCCGGCCGCGCCCGATCCCGGATGATCGGTGAGGGCTGCGGGCTGAGTCGCCGCGCATTGGCGCTTCCCGGCGCGACGGTCTAGAACCGCACACGACCTCCTCAATTTGCCGAGTCCGCATGCCCGCCACGCCCCGCGCCGCGATCATCCCGGTGACCCCGTTCCAGCAGAACTGCACCCTGATCTGGGACGAGGCCACCAAGGTCGGCGCCGTGGTCGATCCCGGCGGCGACCTGGACCGGATCGAGGCGGCCATCCGCTCGCAGGGCGTCAAGGTCGAGAAGATCCTGCTCACCCACGGCCATATCGATCATGCCGGCGGCGCCGCCGAGTTGAAGGAGCGGCTCGGCGTCCCCGTCGAGGGGCCGCACGAGGCGGACAAGTTCCTGCTCGATTCCCTGCCCGAGACGGGTGCGAATTACGGCCTCGACGGCGCCCGTGTCGTCACGCCGGACCGCTGGCTCAGCGAGGGTGACAGCGTCGCAGTCGGCGGCCTCACCTTCGACATCTGGCACGCCCCCGGCCACTCCCCCGGCAGCGTCGTGTTCATGAGCCGCGACGCCCGCTTCGCCCTGGTCGGCGACGTAGTGTTCCAGGGCTCGGTCGGCCGCACCGATCTCCCCGGCGGCAGCCACGAGCAACTGATCCAGATGATCAAGGAGAAGATCTTGCCGCTCGGCGACGACGTCGCCTTCATCCCCGGTCACGGACCGACCGGGACGCTTGGGCAGGAGCGGTTGACCAACCCATTCCTGCAGGGGTGACCGCCCTCGCGCACACCTGTCTCACGCCTGCCTCGGGTGATCCGATCCGGATCTGGCCGATTGGTCGGCGAGCCTAACGGGAGTTTAACGGAACCGCGTCAAAATCGGGTTGCGGTGGCGCTTTCCCGACGCGAAAAGCGATGCAAAATCAGGGGGGAACGCCTATATGGGAACAAGACGGAGATAGCAGGCATGCCCGGCCCGTCCGGGCTCGAAAAAGGGCTCACGAGCCGCCTGCCCGAGGAATTTCATGGCTGACTCCCCGAACACTGAACACGCCGACAGCTACGGCGCGGAATCGATCCGCGTGCTGAAGGGCCTGGATGCCGTGCGCAAGCGGCCCGGCATGTATATCGGCGATACCGACGACGGCTCCGGCCTTCACCACATGATCTACGAGGTGGTGGACAACGCCATCGACGAGGCGCTGGCCGGCCACGCCGACCTCGTCACCGTGACGTTGAACCCCGACGGGTCCTGCACGGTCTCCGACAACGGCCGCGGCATCCCCACCGACATCCACAAGGAGGAAGGGGTTTCTGCCGCCGAGGTCATCATGACCCAGCTCCATGCCGGCGGTAAGTTCGACCAGAACTCCTACAAGGTCTCGGGCGGCCTGCACGGCGTCGGCGTCTCGGTCGTCAACGCGCTCTCGACCAGCCTGAAGCTGCGGATCTGGCGCGGCGGCAAGGAACACCGCATGGAGTTCCGCCACGGCGACGCGGTGGCGCCGCTTGAGGTCGTGGGGCCCGCCGGCGACCGGCGCGGCACTGAGGTGACGTTCCTGCCCTCGACCGAAACCTTCACGATGACGGAGTTCGATTACGCAACGCTGGAAAAGCGCCTGCGCGAACTCGCCTTCCTCAACTCGGGCGTGCGCATCGTGCTCACCGACGCGCGCCACGCCGAGCACAAGCGGGAAGAGCTCTGCTACGAGGGCGGCATCGAGGCGTTCGTGCGCTATCTCGACCGCTCGCGCAAACCGGTCGAGGGCATGACCAAGCCCGTGACCGTGCTCGGTGAGCGCGACGGCATCCGCGTCGAGGTGGCGTTCTGGTGGAACGACTCCTTCAACGAAACCGTGCTGCCCTTCACCAACAACATCCCGCAGCGCGACGGCGGCACTCACATGGCGGGCTTCCGCGCCGCCCTGACACGCCAGGTGACCGGCTACGCCGAATCCTCCGGTGTCGCCAAGAGAGAGAAGGTCTCGCTCACCGGCGACGATTGCCGCGAGGGGCTGACCGCCGTCATCTCCGTGCAGGTGCCGGATCCGAAATTCTCCTCTCAGACCAAGGACAAGCTCGTCTCGTCCGAGGTCCGGCCGGCGGTCGAGAACATCCTCAACGAGGGGCTCTCGACGTGGCTCGAAGAGAATCCGGCCCAAGCCCGGTCCGTGATGGGCAAGGTCGTGCTCGCGGCAGCCGCCCGCGAAGCCGCGCGCAAGGCGCGCGAGACCATTACCCGCAAGGGGGCGCTCGACATCGCCTCCCTGCCCGGCAAGCTCGCAGATTGCCAGGAGCGCGACCCGACCAAGTGCGAGATCCTGCTGGTGGAGGGCGACTCGGCCGGCGGTTCGGCCAAGCAGGGCCGTGACCGCACCTTCCAGGCGGTCCTTCCCTTGCGCGGAAAGATCCTCAACGTCGAGCGGGTGCGCGCCGACCGGATGCTGTCGTCGGCCGAGATCGGCACGTTGATCACCGCGCTCGGCGCCGGGATCGGCCGCTCATCGACCGATCGCGAGGGGTTCAATCCGGACAAGCTGCGCTACCACCGCATCATCATCATGACTGATGCGGACGTGGACGGCTCGCACATCCGCACCCTCCTGCTGACGTTCTTCTTCCGGCAGATGCCGGAGATCATCGAGCGCGGACACCTCTACATCGCCCAGCCGCCGCTCTACAAAGCCGAGCGCGGTCGGCGCTCCCTCTACCTGAAGGACGAGCGGGCGCTGGAGGATTACCTGATCGACCAGGGCGTCGAGGGTGCCGTGCTGCGGCTTGCCTCGGGCACCGAGTTCGGCGGTGCGCAGCTCAAGACGCTGGTCGAGGAGGCCCGCTCCTTCCGGGGCATCCTGAACGGACTTCACACCCGCTACGACCGCCCTGTGGTCGAACAGGCGGTTTTGGCCGGCGCATTCGCCAAGGATGTTGCAGAGAACCTGGGTGAGGCTGAGGTTCTGGCCGATCGCACCGCCAAGCGTCTCGATCGCATCGCTGACGAGATCGAGCGGGGCTGGACCGGTGCGGCCGCCGAGGGCGGTTACGTCTTCAGCCGGACGCTTCGCAGCGTGACGCAGGTCGCTACCCTCGACGCGACTCTGCTCGCCTCGCAGGAGGCACGTCGTCTCGCCGAGCGGGCGGAGACCTTGCGTGAGATCTACGAGGAGCCGGTGACGCTCTCCCGCAAGGGAGACGAAACCGAATTCTACGGGCCCGTCGGCCTGTTCGAGGCGGTGATGGCGTTCGGCCGCAAGGGTCTCCAACTCCAGCGCTATAAGGGCCTGGGCGAGATGACCGCACAGCAACTCTGGGAAACGACCCTCGACCGCGACGTGCGCTCGCTCTTGCAGGTGAAGGTCAAGGATACGACCGATGCCGACGACCTGTTCGTCAAGCTGATGGGCGACGTGGTCGAGCCGCGCCGCGAGTTCATCCAGGAGAACGCGCTGAGCGTGGCCAATCTCGACGTCTGATCGTCACGACGGTGCGGGTCAGGCCCGCGCCGCCATTCCGTCGGGCAATCCGTCAAAAGAGTCGATCAAGAAGGCACGGGCCCGGCTGACACGGCTCTTGACCGTGCCGACCTGGCAGCCGAGCCGTTCGGCCGCCTCCTCGTAGGTGAAGCCCTCGGCGCCCACGAGCAAGAGCGCCTGCCGCTGCGGCAGCGGCAGCGTGCCGATCAGATTCATCACCATCCGCAGGCCCGCCGCGTGCTCCTGATCGGGATGGGCTGTGAGCGTGCTGGCGTGAACGCCATCGGCGTCCTCCACTTCGCGCCGTCCCTTGCGCACCTCCGTGTAGAACTGGTTGCGCAGGATGGTGAAGAGCCACGCCGTGAAGTTCGTGCCCGGCGTGAACCGTTCCCGATTCGCCCAGGCCTTGACCATGGTCTCCTGAACGAGGTCGTCGGCTCGGGTCGGGTTGGCGGTGAGTGAGATCGCGAAGGTGCGCAGCATCGGAAGCGCCTTCACGAGATCGTCGCGGAAGAGGGTCTCGACCTTCCCGCCATGAACCGTGAGCGCGGCCTCGAAATGTTGCAGAAGCTCGGCAAGTCGGCCGGGGAGGGGCGCTTGGCTGGCGAGATCGAAGTAGTCGCGCAGAGCGAGGGTCAGGTGCCCGGTGACAGTCTTTGCCGGTTCATCCCGGTCTGACCCGGGATCTTTCGGCAACATGTGGCAAGGCGGTTCGTCAGGCATCCGAAGTGGTACCTCGGCAAAGGCAGGAGCGATGTGAGTTGCCATCACTCGGTAGCAATTTAAAAATGAACTAATCCTAAACGGTGCCGAGAAGCGCCTATCCGAGCGCAGCTGCCGACCAGTCTGCCTGCAAAGCTAATCGATTTGTTTGCAAAGTTTTCTCAAAGACTGGCTTCGCTGCGAATCGAGGTGGCTGACAATTGAGGCATGCCTCAATCTACTTTTGGCTTGGCCGGGAAGGCTTCCATGCACCGGCTCGTGCGTGTGGCGCGTCGGGAGATCAGAGGCCACCGCACGAATCCGGCCGTGATCAGTTGGTCGGGTCACGACGACCGGGGGCATCCTCTTGGCAGCTGCGGCCTCCGGCATAGCTTCGGAGGCGGCGCGTTCTGTTCGAGACGCCGTCGAAGGAGGCCCTGCATGCTGGAAGAGTTCAAGAAGTTTGCGTTGCGTGGCAACGTGGTCGATCTCGCCGTCGGCGTGATCATCGGCGCGGCGTTCGGTGCGATCGTCAATTCGCTGGTTCAAGACGTGATCATGCCGATCATCGGCGCAATCACCGGCGGCCTCGATTTCTCGAACTACTACATCCCGCTGTCGTCGAAGGTACAGACAGGCATGCCCTACGCCGAGGCGAAGAAAGTCGGCGCAGTGATCGGCTACGGCCAGTTCCTGACGCTGGCGGTGAACTTCACCATCATCGCCTTCGTGCTGTTCATCGTGATTCGGGCTATCAATACCTTGAAGTCTAAGGAAGAAGCCAAGCCGAAGCCCGAGGCAGATGTGCCGGCCGAGGTGAAGCTGCTGGCCGAAATCCGGGATCTGCTGGCGGTACGAAAGGCCTGAGCGGTCCTACTTCCTGCCCTCGTTCTCGTCAGGGGCGACGCCGAAGGCATCAAGGATCCGATCAAGCGCCTGTTCGACGGCTTCCGTACCTTCCTCGTGCGTCTTCAGCCGCGTCTCGAGCCGGCGAATCTGTGGCTCGAACTTTTCCGGTACGGATGGTTCGTCGCCGAGGAAACGCGGCTCGGGAGCCGCCTCGGTGAGGACGCCGCGCAGTTCGTGACCGAGATGGTCGCGAACAGATTCCGGCAGCGGTGGGCTGTCAGAAAGCTTTTCGGGCGAGGTGTCGGGGCCGCTCATCATCAGTCCTGATCTGCTGAAGCGTTGTCTCGCACGGATAACTGATCGAAGACATAGACCGTTGCGTCCGGCTCCATCGTGAGCTGTCGGCACAAGTCAGCCGAAGAGCCGGGCGGCACTGCCCGTTCCGGGCGCCGAGTTCAGTCCGAGCGTCGTCGCGGACGGCAAAGCGCAGAGCCCATGGACGAGGCACAAAAACGGCCCCGGCACTGGGTGCCGGGGCCGGATGGCGCCGCCCTGGAAGGGCGGCCCATAAGGTGGGTGCTTAGTCGAGCACTTCGATGATCCGATGGCGGCCATCGACCAGCACCGGGCGATCGTTGACGACGGTGTAGCGGGTACCGCGGGTCACGTTGTACTCGTTCGGCACGTCGTAATAGGTCACGCCGGAGGACGGCAGGGTGGAGCCGACGACGACGCGGCCGTCATAATCGTAGGAGCGGACGTTGCGCTCGCGAACGTACGAGCGGAACCGCGGACGGTCCTCGACGCCGAGAATGCCACCAATCGTTCCAGTGGCCGCGCCGACCGCACCTCCGACGATGCCGCCGATCGGGCCGGCCGCATCCGCGCCTTCCTGGGCACCGCGCTCTGCACCGCGCAGGGTGCCCTGAGCCTGGGCCGCCATGGGCAGAGCAAGGGCGATGGCCGAGGCGGCGAGAAGGGTCTTGATCTTCATTCGAGCAACTCCGTCGTTATGACGTCCGCCGCGATCCAGGCGCAGCGAAGCATGGCCCTGTAACGTCCGAGCCTCGAATTCGGATGCATGGAAAATCGAGAAAGGCCGAGATTGCTCGAAGTTGCCTGCTTCGAAGGCAGAGCTTTCCCTGATCTGCCGCGTGCGGGCGCGGATGCTTCCGTGATGTCGGCCGCGACGCCCGCCGGGGTATCAGCCGGGGGCGCGCTCGGACAGGAATCGCTCCATCCGCTCCAGGGCTTTGGCGATGTTCTCGGCGGAGTTGGCGTAGGACAGACGGAGATAGCCCTCGCCGTGCACGCCGAAATCGGGACCGCCGATCACCGCCACGCCCGCCTCGTCGAGGAGCGCGGTCGCGAGGGGCTTGGCCCTCCAGCCGGTCCGGGCAATGTTCGGAAAGGCGTAGAACGCGCCCTTGGGTGTGACGCAGGAGACGTTGGGCAGGCGGTTCAGGCCATCCACGACGAGTTGCCGCCGCCGATCGAACTCGGCGACCATCGTGGCGATGCAGTCCTGCGGCCCGTCGAGGGCGGCGATGCCGCCCCATTGCGTGGCGGCGTTGACGCAGGAGAACGAGTTCACGGCGAGCTTTCGGGCGGCGTCGTAGAGAGGCTTCGGCCAGACCGACCAGCCGAGCCGCCAGCCCTTCATCGCGTAGGTCTTCGAGGCACCATCAAGATAGATCAGACGATCGCGGATCTCGGGATAGGCGAGTAGGGAGACATGCGCCTGCCCGTCATAGGTCATGGTGCCGTAGATCTCGTCGGAGAGCACGGCGATGCCGGGATGGGCGGTGAGGCCTCTCACCAGGGAATCGACCTCGGCCTTCGGCGTGACGCCGCCGGTAGGGTTCGCCGGCGAGTTGACGATCAGCAGCCGCGTACGCTCCGTGATGAGCGAGAGCGTCTCTTCCGCTGAGAAGGCAAAGCCGTTGGCTTCGCGGATCGGCACCGGCACCGGGGTCGCACCGGTGAACTCGATCATCGAGCGGTAGATCGGAAAGCCGGGGTCGGGGTAGAGGATTTCGGTGCCGGGCTCGCCGAACATCAGGATCGCCATGAACATGGTGACCTTGCCGCCCGGCACGATCATGACCGAATCGGGCGGGACCTCGACGCCGTGGCGGCGATGGACGTCCCGCGCCACCGCCTCGCGGAGCGGTGGGAGGCCGACGGCCGGCGTGTAGCCGTGATGGCCGTCGCGCAACGCCTTGATGCCCGCCTCGACGATATGGGCCGGCGTCGGGAAGTCCGGCTGGCCGATGCCGAGATTGATGATGTCACGGCCCTGCGCCGCGAGCGCGCCCGCGCGAGCGAGCACCGCGAAGGCGTTCTCCTCGCCGATCCGGCCGAAGGAAGGTACGACACGCAGCATGGCCTCGACCTTCCGTCAGGCGCCGGTCGGCGCCGGGTGTCAGCCGTTCGTGCGCGCGGCGAGACGGCTGGCAGCGAAAGAGATCGCGCCGCCGACGACGAACAGGATCGCGAACGTCTTGACCGCCGCGTAGAACAGGGCCGGCTCGATCCCCGTATCCGTGAAGAGCACGGCGCAGACGGCCGTGATCGGGATGAGCAGCACGATGGAAAGCGGCACCAGCGGGTTCATTCGACGTTACTCGCGTTCGTTGAGGGACCGCGGCGCGGCCCGAACAATAATGCGATGCGGTCTTAGCATCGCCGTTCCGCCGGAGGAAACTCCCGCGCTTCAGAATCTCTGAGCGATACGACGGCGTGGGCGGCAGGGGGCCGATCAGGCGGGAATGCGGACCGTCGCCCGCAGCCCGCCCAGGGGGCTGTCGTGCAGCGCGACATCGCCGCCATGGGCGCGTGCGATGTCGCGGGCGATGGCGAGGCCGAGCCCGGAGCCGCCGGCATCCTGGCGGGAATCGTCGAGCCGCACGAACGGCTTGAACACCTCCTCGCGGCTCTCCGGCGGGATGCCGGGCCCGTCGTCGTCGATCGCGACGAGGAAGGCGCGATACTCGCGCTTGCCCGAGATCGCCACGGTGTCGGCGTAGCGCGCGGCGTTGGCGGCGAGGTTGAACAGGCAGCGGCGCATCGCATCCGGCCGCACGGTGACGAGCGGGCTGCCCTCGATCTCGACCGCCTCGACATGGGCGCCGAGCCGCTCGACGTCGCTGCGCAGATCCTCCAGCAGGATGCGCATATCGGTCTCGGCGGCGGTCTCGGCCGAGTCGCCGCGGGCAAAGGCGAGATAGCCCTCCAGCATCCGGCTCATCTCGTCCACATCCCGCTGGAGATCCTCCACCTCCGGGGTCTGCTCGACCAGGGCGAGCGAGAGCTTGAAGCGGGTGATGATGGTGCGCAGGTCGTGGCTCACGCCGTTGAGCATCGCCGTGCGCTGCTCCATGGCGCGTTCGATGCGCCGTTTCATCTCGATGAAGGCGTGGCCCGCCTGCCGGACCTCCCGGGCGCCGCGGGGCTTGAACTCGATCTCGCGGCCCTTGCCGAACCCTTCCGCCACCGCCGAGAGACGCAGGATCGGCTTGATCTGGTTGCGCAGGAACAGGATCGCCACGCCGAGCAGCACCAGCGACGAGCCGGTCATCCACAGCAGGAAGATGTGCGAGTTCGAGGCATAGGCTTGGTTGCGCCGGGCCGTGACGCGCATCACCCCCTCGGGGATCGCCACGCGGATTTCGATGAGGTTCGAGCGGCCGACCGTGTCGATCCAGAACGGGCGTCGGATCTGGCGGCGGATCTCTTCCGACAGCACCTCGTCGAGGATCGAGAAGAACGGCCGCGGCCCCGGACTCGGCAGCTTAGCGCCCTTCAGGATGTCGATGTCGAGGTTCAGCCGCTCGCCGGCGATGCGCGAGATCGTCTCCGCATTCTTGTCCTGCGGATAGGACTCGTAGATGTCCATCAGCGCGGCGACGTCGGCGGTCACCGCCGCCGAGAGACGACGGGTCACGAGCTGCCAGTGCCGCTCCATGAAGGTGTAGGCGATCACCGACTGGAGCAGCACCATCGGCGCGATGATGATGATCAGCGAGCGGGCGTAGAGGCCCTTCGGCAGGGCGTCGCCGATGACCCGGCTGATGCGCCTCCACCCCTTCCGGATCCGGCCGAAGACGGCCGCGAGCGCGCCGGCCCGGCGGGGTTCGCTCGAAGAGAGGCCGGCGGGGGCCGCCATGGGGTCCTCAATCGATGGCGAGGCGGTAGCCGACGCCGCGAACGGTGTGCAGGAAGCTCGGATTGGCCGGATCCGGCTCGATCTTACGGCGCAGGCGGTTGATCTGCACGTCGATGGTGCGCTCGGCCGCCAGGCCGCCGTTGCCCGCGAGCGTCTCGCGCTCGACATTGCCGCCCCGCGCCTGCGCCAGGATGGTTAGGATCTCGCGCTCGCGCTCGGTGATCTTCACCGGCTCATTCTCGCGTCGCAACTCGCCCCGGTCGGCGCGGAAGCTGAAGGGCCCGAAGCTGACGGCATCCTCGCCGGAGAAGCGGGCGTCCGGCACGGCGGCATGGCGGCGGATGATGTTGTTGAGCCGCAGGATCAGCTCACGCGGCTCGAAGGGTTTGGGCAGGTAGTCGTCGGCGCCGATCTCAAGGCCCGTCACCCGGTCGTTCGGATTGGAGCGAGCGGTCAGCATCAGGATCGGCACCCGCGAGGTCTCGCGCACCGAGCGGGCATAGTCGAAGCCGCTCTCGCCGGGCATCATCACGTCGAGAACGAGCGCGTCGAACACGAAGCACTGGCCGCGCAGGCGCGCCTCGGCGGCGTTCGCGGCGGCCGTGACGCGAAACCCCTGCTCGCAGAGAAAGCGGGACAGGAGTTCGCGCACCCGGCGATCGTCGTCGACGAGCAGGATGTGGGGCGCGTGGTCCGGAAGCTCGGGCCGCGCCCTGAGGGCGGTCTCGGCCGACATCAGGCGCGCACCGTCGTGCGGCGCGCCATCAGCCGGCGGATCGCGGCGCGCTCCGCCGGTTCGATCATCGCGAGCAGGAAATCCTGGGCGGACGCCGCGCGGGCTCCGCGCCCGCCCTCCGCCTCGTCCTCCTCGGCCGGCGCATCGAGCGCCCGCACGATCCGGCGAACCTGGACGCGGGTGAGGTCGGCCGTCAGCGCCCGGCCGGACGGGGTGCAGAACAGGAGCCGCTGACGCCGGTCGCTCGTGCCGGTCTGCTGCTCGACATAGCCCTGATCGATCAAATCCTTGAGTACCCGGTTGAGGCTCTGTTTGGTGATGCGCAGGATATCGAGGAGTTCGGCGATGGTGAGGCCGGGATAGCGATCGACGAAGTGCAGCACCCGGTGATGCGCCCGGCCGAAGCCGTACTGCGCCAGAATCCGGTCGGGATCGCCGACGAAATCGCGATAGGCGAAGAACAGAAGTTCGATCAGGTCGTCGCTCTCGCCGCCCGTCGCCGGACAGCTCGGGAGTGAAGCCTCACCCGGAGCCTGTACCGCTGCGTCGGCGTCTGGCGTCATCACACGGTCCACGTCGTGAAAACCTCGGTCGGCAGTAGATCGCGGGGCTCCGGACGGCCCGGGAAGATAAGTCAGTGTTGTTGACATATCTCAGCCCCATTGCTACCCGTCAACCCTGCCGGTCCAGCCGCTCGCTGCATCGTTCTGCGTCCGCGCGCCGGCTCTTGCCCCACCCTGCGACCCCGTGCTTCGCCGAGGCCGCGCAGAGGAACTTCGAGAAATGTCCGTGATTCCCTTCGATGAGCGCGAAGGTACGATCTGGTTCGACGGTGCCATGGTGCCGTGGCGCGAGGCGAAGATCCACGTGCTCAGCCACGGCCTCCACTACGGATCGTCGGTGTTCGAGGGCGAGCGGGCCTATGGCGGCCGAATCTTCAAGAGCCGCGAGCATTCCGAGCGTTTGCGCCGCTCGGCTCAGCTTCTCGATTTCGAGATCCCGTACTCCGTCGACGAGATCGAGGCGGCCAAGGCCCAGGTGCTGGCGACCAGCGGCCTTCAGGACGCCTACCTGCGCCCCGTCGCGTGGCGCGGCTCGGAGATGATGGGCGTCGCGGCGCAGAAGAACACCATCCACCTCGCCATCGCCGCTTGGGAGTGGCCGAGCTACTTCGATCCGGCGACCAAGATGAAGGGCATCCGCCTCGACATCGCCGATTACCGCCGTCCCGACCCGCGCACCGCGCCCTCCACCTCGAAGGCGGCGGGCCTGTATATGATCTGCACGATCTCGAAGCACCGCGCCGAGAACAAGGGCTATGCCGACGCGCTCATGCTGGACTGGGAGGACAACGTCGCCGAGTGCACCGGCGCCAACGTCTTCTTCATCACTGATGGCGTGATCCACACCCCCCAGGCCGACCGCTTCCTCAACGGCATCACCCGCCAGACCGTGATCGAGCTGGCCAAGCGCCGCGGGATCGAGGTCATCGAGCGGCGCATCCGCCCCGAGGAGCTGACGGGTTTCTCCGAGTGCTTCATCACCGGCTCGGCCGCCGAGGTGACGCCGGTCTCGGAGATCGGCCCCTACCGCTTCACGCCGGCGGCCCTGACCAAGGCGCTGATGGACGACTACCTCGCCGAAGTGCAGCCGCGGGCGGCCGCCGCTTAAGGGTTGCGCCACGAAGTTCCGGGCCCCTCACTAAGCCCGGAACTTCGCAACGGGCTCCGCGTTCATGAGAACAATACATGAACGAAAAGAGAGCGTCGATGACCCGTAAAACGACCAAGGATCAAGCTGCGGCCGAGAACCCGAAATCCGATCCGACCGACGACTCGAACCGGATCAAGGATCCGGACGAGTGGACGACCGGCTCCGAGCCGATGACGGGGGCGCAGGCCTCCTACCTCAAGACCCTGTCCGAACAGGCTAAGTCTCCGGAGGCCTTCGAGGCCGATCTCGACAAGGCGGAAGCCTCGAAGCGCATTGATTCTCTGCGTAAGGAGACCGGTAAGGACTGATCGATCAGCGATCCACGATCAACACGAACATCGGGCGACGCCGACGCAATCCAGCGCCGTCCGAGTGACTGCAGTGCATTCTCCCGCGGTCGGCGGCCAGATCGGCTCAAAGGCTTCGCGGGGCGCCTCACAACTTTCGCCGTCTCCCTCGAAACCAATGCTACTCCGGCAGGGAGGGATCAGCGCTGTTAGGGCGGGTTTTATGAGACGCCTTTAAGCTCGCCGCAAGTTTCGATCGGTAGCGTGCCGCAACAGCAATTGGTTCGGAACGATCTGTCGTGCCTCCGCTCTCCTCCGACCCGCAAATCGTCCGCTGCATTGCGTCGTTGCGTGATGCCTGCCAACGATTTTCGCGGCATGATGGTGGTGCGACAGCGATCGAGTATGGATTGGTCTGCACCTTCGTTGGGCTCGCAATCCTTGCCGGGCTGCAGGTCTTCGGAAGTACGCTGATGCAAGCCTATCCGAAGATCGTGAGCTTCCCCACGATCGAGTAGCGCTTCAAATTTGTGTTCTTTACTTCTACCGCGAAGCCTTAAGAACGCACGGTTTCGTTCTGACGGCTTGAAGGCAAGCGAGCCTTGAGTCGTCGTCAGTTCTTGCCACCGGGCTTGCGTTTCGACGGAATGGTTCCTCCGGTATCGGGACCGGCAGTCCGTGAAGACGAGGGGGCGGTTCCTGCCTTCGACGGATCGACCCCCGGTTTCGGCTGGCTCCAGAACGCGTCGAACGCATCCTTCATCGCCTTGACGTTCTGCTCCTGAACCTCTGCGCCGGTCTGGAGCATCTGCTGGATCACCTCCATTGAGGCCTTCGTCGCGTCCGCCGCTGGCGCAGCCTCCGCCTTTCGGCCCGTCGAGCGCGGCTCGGGAGCTCGTGCCGGGGGCGCCGCCGCGGGCGTCATCTGCGCGGCGGCCGCGCTGAGGCCGTTGAGCCAATCCGTCCATAACGTGCCGACGGGATAGGGGGAGGGCGGCGTCTCCGCGGCCGGAGCCGGGGCGGGTGCGTTGAGAAGCAGATGGACGATGCCGGCGACGATCATGCCGGCCATGATCGGCAGCATCTGCCGGAGGGCCTGGGATCCGACGCCGCTTGCCGCCGAGGCCTGCTGAATCACCGCCTGCGCGATCATGGGGGAGCCGAACAGCCCCGCCAGCATGTCGGCGCCTCCCTGCGGCGCCTTCCCCGGCTGGGCGAGCCCGAACAGGCGTCCGAAGCCCATCGGATCGGCTCCGGCGTTACGCTGCATGCCCATGGACAGAGCCGGCAGCAAGGCCTCCATCGCGCGGCGGGTCTGTTCCGGTGTGAGGCCGAATTGCTGCCCGAAGGCCTGCACGCTCGCGTCGCCCTGGCTCTGAAGGATGTCGAACATCGTGTACATGGCCGGGCGCCTCGAAGCAGCAACGGTCCGGATGCCGAACGCTTTCGGGTCTTGCGACGATCGCGCCGTGACAACGAGCGCATGTCGCGGGCCCATCCTCGTTCCGGCCGCGCGCCGGCGATGACCGTCGACACTCACGCCCGGAGGCTCGCCGGAACGGCCTCAGCCGCAAGTGTGTCGCAACCGGACGGGGCTGACCAGCACTAAGCCCGATTTCGCGCCGATTTCCTTAGGGATAGCGGCGGTTCGGTGCCGGGATTGTCAAAGGGACATTCCGCTGGAGGGCGCTGCCTGCACCGCTTCATCGGCCGAGGGGGGATCGATGGTCGAGCCTGCCACTTTCCTCACACCGCGCTCGAGTCGGCTCACGGTTCGGAAGGCGAAGGCGAGACCCGCCACGCCGAAGGCGATCGATCCGATGCCGGTGCCGGCGATCACGCCCTCAGGTCCGTACCACGCCGCTCCCATGAGGGCGGGCGGGACCGTGCCGAGTGTCGCCCGTCCCCAGTTCAACAGGGTCGAGATGAAGGGGAAACCGAGATTGTTGAACGAGGCATTGGCGAGGAACAGGAGCCCGTTGAAGAACCAGACCGGCCCGCTCACCAGGCAGAAGAAGCCGAACAGTTCGGCTGCGACACCCTTGAGTTCGAAAGCGCTGGCCAAAGGTTCTCGCGCCAGGGCCAGGAGAAGCCAGACGACGACGACGTAAAGCGCTGTCACTCCCGCGCCGACCCGGAGCACGCCGCGCATCCGGTCGAAGCGGCCCGCGCCCCAGTTCTGGCCTAGGATCGGGCCGATCGAGCCCGACATCGCGAACAGCCCACAGAAGGCGACCGGGGCAAGACGCTCGATCACCACGTTTCCGGCGATCGCCGGAGGCCCGAAGCCGGACAAGGCATGCGCCACGAAGGCGCTGGCGATCGAGGGGGCGAGGTTGGTGAGCACCGCCGGCCCGGCGATGCGGGCCACCAGCGGCAGATCGCCGAGGATGGCGGCGAGGTGCGGCGCTTCGAGCAGCCGGTAGCGCCGGACCCCGGCCCAGCCGACGGCCACGAAGGTCACCCGGGCCACGCAGACGGCGAGCGCGGCGCCGTCCACGCCGAGACCGAAGCCGAAGATCAGAAGCGGATCGACGAACACGGTGATGACGGCACCGCCGAGCGTGACGTACATCGCCTCGCGCGCCGCCCCGACTGCGCGCAGGAGGCCGGTGAACAGCATGCCCGGCCCGAGCAGCAGGTTCGACGGCAGGCTGATCCAGAGATAGCGCTTGGCGACGTCGAGGGTGTGCCCCTCGGCGCCGATGGCCGAGAGCAGCGGGTCGAGCACGGCGAGCAGGAAGGCGGCAAGGAGCCCCGACGCGATCATGCAGTGGACGGTGACCGAGGTCGCGATCCGCCGTCCCCCGGAGGAATCGTTCGCGCCGATCGCCCGCGAGACGAGCGCGCCGGCGGCGATCATCAGGCCGATATTGATGGCAATGGCGAAGAACTGGACGATCGAAGCGAAGCCGACCGCGGCGGTGAGTGCCGGGTCTCCGAGCTTCGAGACGTAGAACAACGACAAGAGATCAACGGCGAAGATCGCCATCAGGCCGACGGAACCGGTCGCGCTCATCACTACGACGTGGCGCAGGATCGAACCCGAGACGAAGCGCGCCACGCCCTCGTCCCGACTCCGCTCCGGCACCTCACCTTCGCCCACGTCAGGCATTCGGCTCGGCATCCTCGGGTTCGAGCGCGCGAGCAGCGGATTCGTGCGGCTGCGGTTCGATCAGGCCGCGGGTCTCGGCGCTGAGCGCCCGCGACGGGCTCTTCGGCGCGGTGAGCGGTTCAGGCCGCAATTCCGGAGTACCGCGCAGCCAGCCGGACCCGTCCGGCATGGCCCCTGCCTGCTGCAGCACGAGGCGGGCGACGTCACGCTTGCGTACGTCCTCGACGCGGCGCGCAGCGGCCTCAGCGGAAAGCCCCAGGCTTTCGAGGGTGGCGCGACCGAAGCCGAGGGCGGATTCGACGGTCTCGCGAAGCTGGAAATCGACGTCGCGGTTCATCAGCTCGATGGCGTGCGTGCGGTCGTAGGCCCGCACGTAGGTGCGCACGTTCGGGAACTCCTCGTGGACGATGTCGACGATCTTCAGCGCTGCCGGCGCGTCGTCGATGCAGACGCAGATCAGCTCCGCCTTGGCGAGGCCGGAGGCGCGCAGCACGTCGAGCCGGGTCCCGTCGCCGTAATAGATGCGGAAGCCGAAGCTCGTCGCGTTGCGGATCTGCTCGACGTCCTTGTCGATGACGGTGATGTTGATGCCCTCCGCCAGCAGCACCTGCGCCAGGATCTGCCCGAAGCGGCCGAAGCCCACCACGAGCACGCGGGTGTCGCCGGATTCCTGCGCCTCGCCGACGTCGGAGGGCGGCTCGGCCTCCTTGGGGCGGCGGGCGATCAGCGCGTCGAGTCCCTTGGCGGCGATCGGCCCGACCAGCATGGTGAGAGCGGCGAGCGCGACGCAGAAGCGGGTCACGTCCGAGGCGAGGATGCGCAGGTCGCCCGCCGCCGGCAGGATCACGAAGGCGAATTCGCCGGCCGGCGCCAGCACCGCCGCGCCGCGCAGGGCATCGAGCCAGGGCGAGCCGAACAGGCGGAACAGCCCGGCGACGAGGGCGATCTTCACGGCGATCGCCGCCATGGTCGCGGCGAGCAGCGCCAGCCAGTGATTCGTGAGCAGGCCGCCGTCGATCGACATGCCGACGCTCATGAAGAACAGGCCGAGCAGCATGCCGCGGAACGGCTCGATATCGGCCTCGAGCTGATGGCGAAAGTTCGACTCGGCGAGCATCACGCCCGCGAGGAAGGCGCCCATCGCCATGGAGAGGCCGGCCTTCTCCATCACCAGCGCCGTGCCGAGCACGACAAGGAGGGCGGCTGCCGTCATGACCTCACGTCCGCCCGCGGCCGCGAGCAGGCGGAAGAACGGGTTGAGGCCGTAGCGCCCGACGAGCACCACGCCTGCCACCGCGACCGCCGCGCGACCGGTGGAGCGCAGGCCCTCGTCGAGCCAGCCGTCCTTCGGCGTGGCGCCGGCCGAGGCCAGCAGCGGCAGCAGCGCCAGGATCGCCACCACCGAGATGTCCTGGAACAGGAGCACCGCGAAGGAGCGCCCGCCATAGGGCGAGCCGAGATCGCCGCGCTCCTCCAGCAGTTGCAGCGCGACGGCCGTGGCGGAGAGCGCGATGGCGATGCCGACGACGCTCGCCGCCGCCGGCGTCAGGCCGTAGGCGAGGGCCGCCCCCGCGATGACGAGCGAGCAGAGAGCGAGCTGAGCGGCACCGAGCCCGAAGATGTCGCGCCGCATCGAGACGAGGCGCGTAATCTCGAGTTCGAGTCCGACGATGAAGAGCAGGAGAACCACGCCAATCTCGGCGACGCTCGCCGCGGTCTCGGGCTCCGCAATCAGCGAGAAGCCGGCCGGGCCGATCACCACGCCCGCCACGAGATAGCCGAGCACCGCACTCTGGCCGAGCAGACGCACGAGCGGAACGCCGATCACCGCCGCCGACAGAAACGTCAGCACCGGCGGCAGGAAGCTGGCATGGTCCGTGGCGCTCGCCATGAAAGCCCGTTGCCTCGCTGGTTCCGGAAGGGAGAAGGGCATCCCCTTAGCCCGCTCGCCCCGCTATCGCGAGGGCGATTCGGGTGTCGTTCGTCACATGTCCGGCCCCTTCATTAGATCGCCGCGCCGCAGCTTCGTCGGAAGGCAGCATTGCCACACGCGTGAGGATGCAGGTCCCCTGAGCGACCGGCGGGGGTCACGGATCGCGGCATGTGTGCTATGTAAAAGTGACGGACAGGCTCAAACCTGTCGCGGCTTTCGGGCTGGCCGCTGTTGACAGACCCGGCCACCCCTCTCCACATCCGCCGGATCATGAGCGCTGACACCATCAACCTCACCGCTGACCCGAACCGGGTCCCGCAGCCGGCCGTGACGGGCGACAAGCCGCCACTGGAGATTCTGCTGTGCGCGCCCCGCGGCTTCTGCGCCGGCGTGGTGCGCGCGATCGACGTGGTCGAGCGGGCGCTGGCGATCTACGGAGCGCCGGTCTACGTTCGCCACGAGATCGTCCACAACAAGTATGTGGTCGAGACTCTGAAGCGGAAAGGCGCCGTGTTCGTGCGCGAGCTGGACGAGGTGCCCGATAGCGGCGCACCCGTCATCTTCTCCGCCCACGGCGTCGCCAAGACGGTGCCGCAGAACGCCGACGCACGCGGCCTCACCACCATCGACGCCACCTGTCCGCTGGTGACCAAGGTCCATCGCGAGGCCGAGATCCATCACAAGCGCGGGCGTCACGTCCTGCTCGTCGGCCATTCCGGTCATCCGGAAGTCGTCGGCACCATGGGCCAGCTGCCCAAAGGCTCGATCACGCTCGTCGAGGACATCGACCAGATCGATGCCCTGAACCCGCCGGCCGACCAGGCGCTCGCCTGGGTGACGCAGACGACCCTGTCGATCGACGACACCAAGCATATCGTCGAGGCGTTGAAGGCCAAGTTTACCGGCATCCATGGCCCTCACAAGGACGACATCTGCTACGCCACCACCAACCGCCAGGAGGCGGTCAAGGAGGTCGCGCCGCGGGTCGATGCGCTGATCGTGGTGGGATCCTCCAATTCCTCGAACTCGCAGCGGCTGCGCGAGGTCGCCGAGCGGGCCGGCTGCCCGATCACCCGCCTCGTCCTACGCGCCGAGGAGATCGACTGGGACGCCTTCAAGGATATCCGTCGCCTC
>Ga0268290_100144_pt1 | contig 19022 bp, 19 predicted proteins | sample MetspRMADM_FD_191346 | JGI IMG/M metagenome (GOLD analysis project Ga0268290, IMG submission 191346) | Soil microbial communities from San-Diego area, Southern California, United States - Methylocaldum sp. RMAD-M | ecosystem: Environmental > Terrestrial > Soil > Desert | place: USA: California... | reverse complement strand
ATTGCCGACCACCGCGTCGAGCCGGCCCCAGCGCTCGTTGAGCGCCGCGCCGAGACGGTCGATCGCGTCGTAATCGGTGAGGTCGAGGGGCACCAGCGTCGCGTGGCCGCCGGCCTGCCGGATCGCATCGTCGAGTTCCTCCAACCCACCCTGCGTGCGGGCGACCGCGACGACATGGGCTCCAGCCTGCGCCAGCGCCAGCGCAGCGGCCCGGCCGATGCCGCGGGAGGCGCCGGTGACGACGGCGATGCGGCCGTCGAGGATCTTGTCGGCCATGGCGTTCAGTCCGCTTCGGCCAGCATCGCGAAGCGCTTGGGCCCGGCAATCGCCAAGTCGGTCAGGCCGGTCGGGTAGTCACCGGTGAAGCAGTGGTCGGTGTATTGCGGGCAGGCGGCGTTGCGCGCCTCCTCGCCCATCGCCCGGTAGAGGCCGGGGATTGACAGGAAGGCCAGCGAATCGGCACCGATGTATTTCCGCATGCCCTCGAGATCATGGGTAGCGGCGAGCAGCTTCTCGCGCTCGGGCGTGTCGATGCCGTAGAAATCGGGATAGGTGATCGGCGGCGAGGCGATGCGAAAATGCACCTCGCGGGCGCCGGCGTCGCGCATCATCCGCACGATCTTCACCGAGGTGGTGCCGCGCACGAGGCTGTCGTCGACGAGCACGATGCGCTTGCCCTCGACCGCGGCGCGGTTGGCCGAGTGCTTCATCCGCACGCCCAGTTCGCGCACGGTCTGGGTCGGCTGGATGAAGGTGCGCCCGACATAGTGGTTGCGGATGATGCCCATCTCGAACGGCAGGCCGGCCTCCTGCGCGAAGCCGAGCGCCGCCGGCACGCCGGAATCCGGCACCGGGATCACGACGTCGGCCTCCGGCAGAGCCTCGCGGGCGAGTTCCTGACCGATGGCCTTGCGCACGCCGTAGACGCTCTTGCCGTTCACCACCGAGTCGGGGCGGGCGAAGTAGATGTACTCGAAGATGCAGGGCCGCATCGGCTGCTTCTCGGCGAAGCGGATCGACTCGACCCCCTCTTCCGAGATCACGACCACCTCGCCGTTCTCGACGTCGCGGATGAAGCGCGCGCCGATGATGTCGAGGGCGCAGGATTCGGAGGCGAGGATGTAGCGCCCGTCGAGCTCGCCGAGCACCAGCGGGCGGATGCCGAGGGGGTCGCGGGCGCCGATGAGCTTCTTGTTGGTCAGCGCGACGATGGCATAGGCGCCCTGGATCTGCTGCAGCGCGTCGATGAAGCGCTCGACGATGCGCGGTTTGCGCGAGCGGGCGGCCAAGTGCAGGATTACCTCGGTGTCCGAGGTCGATTGCGTGATGGCGCCGTCGCGCACGAGGTCGCGGCGGATCGAGAGCGCGTTGGTCAGGTTGCCGTTATGGGCGACCGCCAGCCCGCCGCTGGCGAGTTCGGCGAACAGCGGCTGGACGTTGCGCAGGATGGTGCCGCCGGTGGTCGAGTAGCGCACGTGGCCGATGGCCGAGCGGCCGGCCAGCCGCTCGATCGTGGCGCGGTCGGAGAAGGAATCGCCGACGAGCCCTTGGCGGCGCTCGGAGTGGAACACGCCGTCGTCGTAGGAGACGATGCCCGCCGCCTCCTGGCCGCGATGCTGCAGGGCGTGGAGGCCGAGCGCCGTGATGGCCGAGGCATCGTCGTGCCCGTAGATGCCGAAGACGCCGCATTCCTCGCGAAGCGTATCCCCGTCGATGTCCAGGTCGCGGACATCGGCGCTCGCGCTGACAGCTGACATGTCGATCTCGAATCCTGGAGGCGCGCGGGTCTCGCGGGCCTCGCATCCGGCACGGCAGGAAACGGCCGAAGGCGTCTCCGCCTGCAGCCTCTGCCGCGAGGGATGACACCGGGACCGTCGTGAAACCGTTACCTAGGCGCGGATCGCGTCGCAACCAAGACCGATTCCAGCATATCCTTCGTCGTCCGCGCGCATTGCTTGCGCACCACGGATATTCGGGATGGGTCCGTTCGGTGGGTCTCAGCGCTTCGGCTCAGGCCCAGCCTCGCTGCGGCGCTGGGCGGGGAGGTCGGTCTCCGGCGGCGGCTCCTCCGGCCCGTCGCCCTTAGGCTTGCGGAACTGCTTGAGGAAGCCCTCCGGATTGTCGGGCAGTTGCGCCACCAGCGCTTCGCCCGAGCTCTCGAGCAGCGATCGGCTCTTGGCCTGCGCCGCCCAGTCCGGAACCTTGCCCTGAACGAGCCAGGCCAGGAACACCCAGCCGATCACGCAGATCAGGAAGCCGCGGCCCGCCCCGAACAGGAAGCCGAGCGAACGGTCGACGGCGCCGATGCGCGAATCGAGCACGAGGTCGGAGATCTTCACCGTCACCAGCGAGACCACGATCAGGGTGGCGAGGAAGATCGCGGCGATGGAGGCGACGAGCGCCACGGTGTCGCTGGAGACGTGCTGCTTGACGGTGGGCAGGAGCAGCGGGTGGAGCGACCACGCCACCGCGGCAGCGGCCACCCAGGCAATGATCGCGAGCACCTCGCGGGTCACGCCGCGCACGGCGGCGAGCAGCGCCGAGACGAGCACGATGCCGAGCACCACGAGGTCGAGGACGGAAAACGGCATCGCAGGATATGGTTCGCTGGGGCGGGACGGGGCAGCCTTGCCCGGACGACGTCGGCTCCCCCGGGCCGCGCGTCCGCTCTGGTCCTTAACCATATACCCTGGCGAACCTCGGCCGTCACCTTCGGGACCGGCGGGTTTGTCGGACGGCCGATTTCGCCGGCCGCCCGGCGGGCAGGGATCGGTGCGGGGTGCGGACGGCGGCCGCCTCAGAACGGATCGTCCGGCACCGCATACTCGTCGCGCCCGCGCTCGCGCCTGCCCCCGACCCGCCGCGGGGCGCCCGAGGCGATGCCGGCGACGAGATCGGCGATGTGGCGCAGCGCCTCCGTCGGCAGGGCCCGCTCGCCGGTCTCGCCGCGCCCCTGCGGGGTGATCGCCTTGCCGAAACCGAGCTTCAGCGCCTCCTTCAGCCGAGCGGGCGCCTGCGAGACCGGCCGCACCGCCCCCGACAGGCCGAGTTCGCCGAAATAGACCGAGTCGGAGGGGAGTGCCGCTCCCGAGAGCGAGGAGACGAGCGCGGCCGCGACCGCGAGATCCGCGGCGGGCTCGGAGATGCGCAGGCCTCCCGCGACGTTGAGGTAGACGTCGTGGCCACCGAGCCGGATGCCGCCATGGGCCTCCAGCACGGCGAGCACCATCGAGAGACGGTTGGGATCCCACCCCACCACGGCGCGGCGCGGCATGCCGAGGGAGGAGGGGGCGACCAGCGCCTGGATCTCGACGAGAAGCGGCCGCGTGCCCTCCATCCCGGCGAAGACCGCGGTGCCCGGCGCGGCGTGGTCGCGCCCGGCCAGGAACAGGGCGGAGGGGTTCGGCACCTCGGCGAGCCCGGCATCGGTCATCTCGAACACGCCGATCTCATCGGTCGGCCCGAACCGGTTCTTGACCGCCCGCAGAATGCGGAAGTGATGGCCCTGGTCGCCCTCGAACGAGGCGACCGCATCGACCATGTGCTCGACCACGCGCGGCCCCGCGATCTGCCCGTCCTTGGTGACGTGGCCGACGAGGATGACGGCCGTGCCGGTGGTCTTGGCAAAGCGGATCAGGGCCTGGGCCGAACTCCGCACCTGGGTGACCGTGCCCGGCGCCGATTCCACCGTCTCGGTCCACATGGTCTGGATCGAGTCGATGATGACGAGCGCTGGCGGCTGACCCTGCGACAGCGTCTCGACGATGTCCTCGACATTGGTCTGCGCCGCCAGCTCCACCGGGTACTTGGCGAGCCCCAGCCGCTCGGCGCGCAGGCGCACCTGCCCCACCGCCTCCTCGCCGGAGATGTAGGCGACGCGCTCCCCGCTCTTGGCCATGGCGGCGGAGGCCTGCATCAGCAGGGTCGACTTGCCGATGCCGGGATCGCCGCCGAGCAGAATCACCGAGCCGCGCACGAAGCCGCCACCGGTGACGCGGTCGAGCTCGTTGATGCCGGAAGGCGTGCGCGGCGCCTCCTTGGCTTCGCCGGTCAGGCCTTCGAGGGGGAAGACGCGGCCCCGCGCCCGCGAGGGCCGGGTCGCCGCCGGGCCGGATTGGGGGCCGGCGGAGGCGGCTTCCTCCTGAATCGTGTTCCAGCCGTTGCAGGCCTCGCAGCGCCCGCGCCAGCGGTTGTAGACCGCCCCGCAGGACTGGCAGACGAAGGTCTGTTGGATCTTGGCCATTCGAGGAGGAGGGCGTCTGTGAAGGAGACCGGCGGGTCGGCCGTTGATCACTCTACATAAGAGCGAACATAACGGGAACCCAGCCCCGTCAGGATCTCGTAGCCGATGGTGCCGGCGGCTTGCCCCACCGCGTCGATGTCGAGGGCATCGCCGATCAGCGTGGCTTTGCCGCCGCGCCGGGCCTGCGGTGCGCCGGTGACGTCGAGGATGATGAGGTCCATCGAGATCAGGCCGACGATCGGGCAGGGCATGCCGCCGACCAGCGCGTGGCCGGAATTGCTCGCGGAGCGGGGATAGCCGTCGGCGTAGCCGAGCGAGAGCGTGGCCAGCCGGCGCGGGGCGGGGGCCTGCCAGCGGGCGTTGTAGCCGCAGGTCGCGCCGGCCTCGACGTCACGGACCTGCAGGATCGCCGCCTCCAACCGCACCACCGGCCGCATCGGGTTGGGTTTGCCCGGCTCCGGGTTGCCGCCGAAGAGCGAGTAGCCCGGCCGCAGCAGGTCATGGCGGGCGCCGCTCGCGAGGCAGGTCCCCGCGGAATTGGCGAGCGAGGCGCGCATATGCGGAAAGGCCGCCCTCACCCGGGCGAAATCGGCGGCTTGGCGCGCGTTGAGCGGATCGCCGGGCAGTTCCGCGCTGACGAGATGGCTCATCACGAGATCGATGCCGGCCCGCGCGATCACCGGATCGCCGGCCAGCGCCAGAGCCTCCGCCACGGAGAGGCCGAGCCGGTTCATGCCGGTATCGACATGGAGCGCGGCCGGCCACGCGCCCTGCGTGGCGTCGGCCCACTCGGCGAGTTCCTGCGCGTCTCCCAGGACCGGGCGCAGGCGGTGGGCGCAGAACGTCTCCGCGCTGCCGGGCGGCAGGCCGTTGAGCACGTAGAGCGCGGCCTCCGGCAGCGCGGCGCGGGCGGCGATGCCCTCTGAGAGATGCGCCACGAAGAACGTCCGGCAGCCCGCCCGCCACAGGGCCGGGGCGACTGCAGCGAGGCCGCAGCCATAGGCGTCAGCCTTCACCACGGCGCCGCACTCGGTCTGCGGCGCGTGCGCCGCGAGAGACCGCCAGTTGGCAACGATGGCCGCGAGATCGATCGTCAGGCGTGCGCCGTGGCCGGGGGAAGCATCCGCGGCGATGATCAAGACTTCCTGCCCGCGGACGGCCAGGAGACGGGCCGGGTCATGATCTCTTCGAACGCATAGGGGCACTCAGCGGGAAACACGTCTTCGTCGAGGTCGGTCTCGCCCGCGGCATCGATGCGGGCGCGGCGATAGGCGCGGGCGATGGCGCCGGGAAGCCTGTGCTTCAGGCTCGGATGGCGCTCCAGCAGTTCCTCGACATCAAGGCGGCCATTGCGGATCGAGAGATGCCAGCTTCGCGTCCGTTTCTCCGGCTGATGATTCCACTTCAAAAGATGCATCAGCGTGAGCCGCAGCGCGCTCTCCATTTGGTTGTAGATCGCGCCGCCCAAGTCCTCGATCTCCTCGGCCAGATTGAGTGCGTCGAGTGCGTCGAACTGCCCACGCCGGAGGGCGAGGGCTTGCTCGTAGGCCCAGGCGTAGAGGTCCCGGTCGAGGTGATCGGGACCCGAGCGTGCGTGGGCGGCCTCGGCGAGCCGACGCGCGAGGGGTTCGGCGAACGCCGAAGAGGGGGCGCCCGCGACGAGTGCGATGAGATAGCGATCGGCTGGCCCACCGTCCGGCGCCACGTCACTGACCTTTGGCAAGACCGACGCAGGCGAGACGGGTCGCCCCTCCTCAATGAGGCGGCCTACAACCTCGAACACGCCGCGATGAAGGTTCTGTGTCCAGTCCTCGGCGCGTAGGATCGCAGCGATCCGGGCATAGGCGGCGGGCTCGACCAGGATGAGGCCGACGAGCTGCTGCTCGGCCTCGAAGACCTCGTTCAGCGTCGGTGGCGCGGGCGGTCGCGCCTTCGGTGCGAGAGCCAAGGGAAGCTCCGATCAATCCATCTCGATTGATCTTATCACATCTGCTCGGGCATCCGGTCGCTCTGCGCCAGGTTCGAGAACCGGGTGATGTTGGCGTCGAACTGCAGCTCCACCGTGCCGGTCGGGCCGTGACGCTGCTTGCCCAGGATGACCTCGGCCTTGCCGTGAACGCGCTGCATCTCCGCCTCCCAGGCGAAGAACTCCTCCGTGCCCTCGCGTGGCTTCTTGTTGCCGACGTAGTACTCCTCGCGGAACACGAACATCACCACGTCGGCATCCTGCTCGATCGAGCCGGATTCGCGCAGGTCCGAGAGCTGGGGCCGCTTGTCGTCGCGGTTCTCGACCTGACGCGAGAGCTGCGACAGGCCGATGATCGGCACCGCCAGCTCCTTGGCCAAAGCCTTCATCCCGGTGGTGATCTCGGTCATCTCCTGCACGCGGTTGTCGCTCTTCTTGCCGCTTCCTGACAGGAGCTGGAGGTAGTCGATGATGAGGAGGTCGAGGCCCTTCTGGCGCTTGAGGCGGCGCGCGCGGGCGGCGAGCTGGGCGATCGAGATGCCGCCGGTCTGGTCGATGTAGAACGGGATCGTCTGCATGTCCCGGGCGGCATCGGTGATCTTGTAGAAGTCCTCCGGGCGGATGTCGCCGCGGCGGATCTTGTAGGAGGGCACGCCGGATTGCTCGGCGATGATACGGGTCGCCAATTGCTCGGCCGACATTTCCAGCGAGAAGAAGCCGACGATGCCGCCGTTGACGGTCTGCATGGTGCCGTCGGGCTGCTTCTCGCCGCGATAGGCCTTGGCGATGTTGAAGGCGATGTTGGTCACGAGCGAAGTCTTGCCCATGGCCGGGCGCCCCGCGAGGATAATGAGGTCGGAGGGCTGCAGTCCGCCCATCTTGGCGTCGAGGTCGGTGAGCCCCGTGGAGATGCCCGAGAGCTTGCCGTCGCGCTGGTAGGCTTTCGCCGCCATATCGATGGCCGCGGTCAGCGCGTCAGAGAACTTCTGGAAGCCGCCGTCGTACTTGCCGGATTCGGCGAGTTCGTAGAGCCGGCGCTCGGTCGCCTCGATCTGGTCGCGGGGCCTGGACTCGACCGGCGCCTCGTAGGCGCCGTTGACCAGATCCTCGCCGATGGTGATGAGGCGACGGCGGATTGCCAGGTCGTAGATGGTGCGGCCGTACTCGCCCGCGTTGATGACGGTGGTCGCCTCCGCCGCCAGCCGGGCGAGGTATTGCATCGGCGTGACGCCGCCGAGATCGATGTCGCCGAGATAGGTCTTGAGCGTGATCGGTGTGGCGAGCTTGCCCGCCTTGATCAGCGAGACCGCGACCTCGAAGATCTGGCGGTGGACCGCCTCCATGAAGTGCTCAGGGAGAAGGAAGTCCGAGACGCGGTAATAGGCGTCGTTGTTGACCATGATCGCGCCGAGCAGGGCCTGCTCCGCGTCGATGTTGTGCGGCGGCACCCGATACTCGGGTTGCACCGTCTCGAGATTGGCCGTGAGGGCGTTGGGCAGGGCCATGGCGCTTGTCCGTCGCTCCAGTGCGGGCGGCCCGGTCGGCCGCCCCGTTTCATGCCCGCCGGACCTTGCCTCGGGATGGTGAAGCCTTCCTTAGCCGACCCAACCTGAGCCGGCTGCGACACGCACGCCACGGGCCCCGGAACGCGAGACGCCCGCGGCTCCCGTGGCGCGGGAATCGCGGGCGTCATGCTGGAACGGATTGAGAACAAGTCAACGCCGGAGGCCGGCGTGTCCCCGTTCTCCACCGCGAAGTCATGGGTTTCGAAAGGACAAGTCCTTTCGCGGGTCCAGGGCGGAGCCCTGGTGAAGGGAGCTCGAGGCGCTGCCCCGAGACCCCGCCAAAGGGATGATCCCTTTGCAACCCAGGATCAGCCGCGGTCGTCGGCGCCCTCGCCGGCATCGGCCAGGGCCTGGCCGACTTCGAGGCCGAGGTCGTCGAGGTTGAACTGCTCGCGCTCGGTCACGGACTCGCCGCGGGCCTGACGCTCGGCCTCTTCCGGCGAGCGGGCGATGTTGACGGTTACCTTGACCTCGACCTCGGGGTGCAGGGTCACCGGCACGGTGTGCAGGCCGAGCGTCTTGATCGGCTGGTTGAGCACGAACTGCCCGCGTTCGACGCTGAAGCCCTCCTTGGTCACGACCTCGGCGAGATCGCGGGTCGAGACCGAGCCGTAGAGCACGCCGGTCTCACCGGACTGGCGGATCAGCACGAAGCTCTGGCCGTCGAGCTTCTCGGCCACCGTCTGGGCCTCGTTGCGGCGCTCGAGGTTGCGGGCTTCGAGCTGGGCGCGCTGGGCCTCGAAATGCTTCTTGTTGTTCTCGGTGGCGCGCAGGGCCTTGCCGCGGGCGAGCAGGAAGTTGCGGGCGTAGCCGGGACGCACGTTCACGGTCTCGCCCATCTGGCCGAGCTTGGCGACGCGTTCGAGCAGGATGACTTCCATGGGGCTTCTCCTTGAGGTTGCTTGGAAGCGGGTGCGATCAGGCGTCGCCGCGGGGTTTCGGGCGGCGCCGGTCGAGGGCGGTATCGGCAATGCCGAACAGGATCAGGGCGAGCATGGCCACGCCCTGGGTGAGGAACAGCAGCACGTAGAGGCCGGCGAGCAGGGCGAAGCGCCCCGGCCGGCCGCGGCTGCGGTCATGGAAGGCGGCGAGCCCCTGGAGCGCGAAGGCCGCGCTGAAAGCGCCGATCAAGGCGATGCCGAGCGCGCCGGGATAGCCGGGCACCATCGCCAGCGTCAGGGCGGCGGCGAAGACCAGCAGCGTGGAGCGCGGCATCATCGTGGAGGGGAGGTCGGGCCAGGGCCGGAGCAGGCGCCCCGAGATCTGCACGATGCGGGCGGCGGCCCAGAGGTAGAAGGTGAACAGGATCGTGAGACCCTGGGCGGCGATCGCGGGTGCAACGGTCGCCAGCGCATCGGCCACCTCGCTGGCGAGGTCGTCGGTCTTCGGATCCGTCTTCGTATCCGCCTCGGCCGACGCATCCTTGGCAGGTTCATCGCCCTGCGGCTTCGGCTGCGGAGCGGCGGACTCGGCGGGTTTTTCGGCGCTGCCGGCCGGAATCTCGTTCGTGGTGCCGCTCGGCGGAGGGGCGGGGATCCGGCCGCGCTGAACCTGGACCTGCACGACCCGGCGGCTCATCGCGGTGAGCTGCGCGCGGAAGGTGTCGTAGTCGGGCGAAGCGATGACGGCGATCGCGATGAAGGCGAGCGCCGCGGTGCCCGCGACCCAGGCGAGCAGGCGCCCCGTGGGATACCACTCGATCGTGCCGTCCGCCGTGCCGTCCGCTTTTGGCCGCCCGAGCAGAGCGAGATAGGCGAGCCACCACGCGGGGATGGCGAGGTAGGCCGCGAAGGCGAGGCCGAGATAGGGCGAGACGAAGAGCGCGAGCGCCAGAGCGCCCGAGACCACAGCGGCGAGCGCCGCGCGGTGACTCCAGCCCAAACCGACGATCAGGATCGGCAGCGGGGCGAGCAGGTAGAGGAGAATGGAGAGCGTCGTGGCCTTGAGCAGCACTCCGAACAGGAGCGCAGCCACGAGTCCGGCACCGGCGCCGACAGGAATGTCCTTGGTCATGAAGTCCGCTGTCCCGCTGTCCCGTGATGGGCAGGGTTAGGGGCGGGAAACGATGCCCCAACGATCGGACGGCCCCTTTTCGGAGGGCCGCCCTCACGGTGTCGATCGGCCCGCAGGAAGCGGGCCGGGAAACGCTCTACTTGATGACGTAGGGCAGCAGGCCGAGGAAGCGCGAGCGCTTGATCGCCTGGGCGAGTTCGCGCTGCTTCTTGGCCGAGACCGCGGTGATGCGCGAGGGAACGATCTTGCCGCGCTCCGAGACGTAGCGGGAGAGCAGCTTCACGTCCTTGTAGTCGATCTTGGGAGCGTTCTCGCCCGAGAACGGGCAGCTCTTGCGACGACGGAAGAACGGACGACGGCCACCGCCGCCACCACCAGCACCGAATGCCATGATCAGTTCTCCCCGCCGAAGTTGCGCTCGGGACGGTCACCGCGGTCGCCGCGATCACCACGGTCTCCGCCACCGAAGTCGTCGTCGCGGCGGCGCGGACGGTCACCGCGGTCGCGGTCCTTGCGGTCGTCGCGGTCGCGCTTCTGCATCATCGCGGAGGGCTCGGCCTCCAACTGCTCGACACGAACGGTCATGAAGCGCAGTACGTCCTCGGAGATCTGCATCTGGCGCTCCATCTCGGCCACGGCAGCCGGGGGGGCGGAGATGTTGAGGAGCGTGAAATGCGCCTTGCGGTTCTTCTTGATACGGTAGGCGAGGGACTTGACGCCCCAGGACTCGATCTTCTCGATCGTGCCGCCGCCCGTCTCGATGACGCCCTTGTAGGTCTCGACCATGGTCTCGACCTGCTGGGCCGTCACGTCCTGGCGCGCCAGGAAGACGTGCTCGTAGAGAGGCATTTTTGGGCCTTTCCTTGCCATAAGGAAGCCCGCCCGCGCGTCGCGGGTGTGTCGGGCCGGTTCGTCTCGCATTCTCTCGGCGCCAAGCCCTTCGAGCCGTGATGATGGCCCGAGCGGTTGATCGAAGGCGGAGACACCGGACGACGGGTTTTTGAAGAACCCTGTGCCGTACACAAACGGCACCGTCCGTTCAGCCCCCGGCCGGAGCGAACGCGAAGGCCGCGCCTTAGAGGGATTTTCGCGTCAAGGCAAGGGTGACGTGTCGACGAGCAGGTCGAAATGCAGCACGGCTTCGCGAGTGCAGCGCCGGTCGTCGAGCGAGAGCACCTAGCCTTCGCCGGGCCTTCGCTGGATCCGAGCGCCGGACTGCGAAGGCGGGCTCGGCCCTGTCCTTCGGCACCACGCGGAAAACCTATTTCAGCGAGCCGGCGATGGCCTGCTGGATTCCCAGGATGTCGGCGCCTCGCTTCAGGGTGCGCTGGATCGGCTCGGGCCGGCCCGAAATCCAGATCTTGAGCTCCGAATCCATGTCGAAGCTGCCTGCGGTCTCGACCGAGAACGAGGTGATCGCCCGGTAGGGCACGGTCAGGTACTCGACCTTGCGTCCGGTCATGCCCTGGCGGTCTACCAGGATTAGCCGCCGGTCGGTGAAGACCATCAGGTCGCGGATCACCTTGAAGGCGACGCGCACGCTTTCGCCCGGTGCCAGCACCCCGGCGAGCTGCCGGTCCACCTCGTCCGCCGAGAGGTCGCTGCCGTGCCCGAGCAGCCCGTCGAGAAAGCCCATCGTTCGCCTCCAGTATCCGGTGAGGATGTGGGGCCGGTCCCGCTCCCGCGCGAGGGACCTTCGGCCGCTTCAGCGGTGACGGCGCTTACGGGGCTTCTGTCCCTTGCTCTGTCCCTTCCGCTGGGTCCGCTCCATGCAGCTTGCCCAGATGCGGCGGCCGATCTCGCGTAAGCCCAGATTGAGCGGGTCCGGGGCGGAGAAGACCTGCGCCCGCGCTTCGCTGCGGCAGAACGCATCCTCCGCGCTGCGGATCGGGGGTTCGCCCTGCGCAGCGGCCGGCGACGATCCGAGGCCGGCCCCGAGGCCCAATCCCAAAATTGCGCCGAGAATCGCGCCGAGATACAGGCCGGCCACGGTCAGGCCGCGCCGCCGTCGCGCTGGCGAGCGGAGATGGTGGCTCAGGATACGCAAGGTTTGGCCCTCCCTGTTCACCCCGGCGCGGGACGCACCATCGAAGCGTCCGGCACTCTAATGTCGGGGGAAGCGGATTTGCCAAGCGTTGCCGGGCGATCCCGGCCCGGAACTGCGTAGTCTGCCCACAAGGAATGCCGTCGGCAGGACCGCCGAGGTGACCTCGTACGGGGACTCGAACAGGGCCTTGCACGGCGTTGTTGCGCCGCAGCGTGAGCCGCGGCTCGCGGGGCGCCTTGTGCTGCATCGGGGCGAGCCCGGGTGAGGCTTCGGCGAAGCTTCCTGCAAAAGAAAACGCGCCGGGCTCGAAGCGTCCGGCGCGTGGGATCGTCCTGAATGGGGACCTCTTGGCAGAGGGTTCCGCGGAGCTCCCAGGAGCTGGGAGCAGCGCTGGAGACTTAGCGGCGGATCTTCACATTGGCCTTGCGGGCGGCGTAGCGCGCGTCGCGAGCCGCCTTCTTCTCCGCGGCTTCGGCAGCCTTGCGCTCGGCGAGGGCAGCAGCCTCGGCCGCCTCGCGGGCGAGCTGAGCGGCGAGTTCCGCTTCCTCACGCAGGCGCTTCTCCTCAGCCGCCTTGCGCTCGGTCTCGATCCGGATGCGCTCACGCTCGCGGGCGCGCTCATCGCGGGCGCGAGCGACCTCGGCACGGGCCTGGGCCTTGGCGCGCACCTCCGGATCGTCCAGAGCCGGACGGGCCTTGAACTTCTCGAGCAATGCCGCCTTGGCGGCCTGAGAGTTCTGACGGCGGTCTTCGAAGTTCCTGAAGTCGAATGCGCTCATATGACCTTTCTCATGCGGTGACACGACCGACGGCCGGATCGATCCTGCTTCCGGACGGTCGGAATTCGGCGCTGGGTTAAGATAGACCGGCGCAGTCGATGCACGAGTGCGCCGCAACACGCAACAGATGTCGCCCCTGTTCGGGGCGGCTCCGATAACATTTTTGGGCCTGTTGCGATACGGAAGCAGGTTTGGGGCGGGAATCCCGAGGATCCAGCTTCAGGAGGCCTGCAGGTTGACCGCGGCCGGCTTGCCGCTGCGGCGGTCGTTCTCGACGTCGAAGGTCACCTTCTGCCCCTCGACGAGGCCGCGCAGACCCGCCTGCTGGACGGCGGAGATATGGACGAACACGTCCTTGCCGCCGGTATCGGGCTGGATGAACCCGTAGCCCTTGATCTCATCGAACCATTTCACGGTACCAGTATGCATCCGGATTCCTCCTGCGCGCCGCGGCACCCCGTGTGAAATGCGTCCCGTCATCGGCCGAAAAGGCCGTCCCGTTCGTCGAAGCGACCGAGGAAATAAGCCGGTGCCGCGTCCCTTCCGGGAGCATCGAAGGCCTTGTCAGAGGCGGCCACCAATCGACGAGGCATAGTTATGTTCGGTGAGGCAAACCCACAACCGGCGCAAAGGTTTCCCTCCAATAGGGCTCGCCATCCAAGTCGGAAATTCGTGGCAGAAACTTGGCCATTTGGGACGAGTACGTTGGGATGGTGAGGATCTTGGCCCGACTGCTTCTGTCTAACATTGTCGTGAGAACAACATTTGTTGGAGGGTGAAGTCTTCTCACGACTCGGTCGAGTCATGCCTCCGAGCTCGGAGTAATCGGAGTAATCAGCGCCTCGAAGGAGCCGCGGCGGACATGGCAGTCGCGTCGGCAACCCTGGTTTCGAGTGCACGGTCGCGGCTTCAGCGAGGCACTCGCTCGCGGACGACTTCGCGTGCCGCGCATTCGCAGCCACGAATAAAGGGCCGGTCCCCCGGCCCTCTTTGCCACTCAGGCCATGGCGGCCGCGCCGTCACCGCACTCGGTCGAGGCGTACTCCTGACGGCGCGGACTGCGCGCCCGTCAGTAATCGTGGCCGCGGCGGTTATAGCCGCGTCGGTCGAACGGGTCGCGATCCCGGAAGCGCTGTTCACGGTAATGATCATCCCGGTCGCGCATGCGCATCTCGCGGCGATAACCGCGCTCACGCTGACCTTGAGGCTGACCTTGAGACCGCAGGTCGATGCCTGGGCCGTCCGGGCCGATCGTGATCGACTGTGCGGAGGCCGGCGCCGCGGCGATCATCGTCGCGGCCACGACAGTGCCAGCGAGCAGGGTCGTCATGGTCTTCATCATGATAGCGTGCTCCGTCTGGAATTCGGGCCTCATGCGCCGATGTTGTCCAGGTTCCAGCATTTGCAGGGTCTGATCGATCCGTGGAGATAGACTGGATCTCGACCACGGACGCCTTCCATCGAAGCGGATCTTCTCGATTTTCGAAGTCGGGCAGGTGTTGCGGACAAAGTAGAGGCTGGGCAGAGGCTGGCTTGAGCGGAGGGATGGCTCGTGCCGCAGGCCATCCTCGGTCTGTCACCGATGGTCGGGCGTTCGCCGAGGACGAGGCTTCGGACCTGCCGCCTTCTGGTATGGGTGAGCCCGCGCATGTCCCGCCCCGGAAGCTCTGCCCGAGGCGAACATCGTCCAGTCCCGCCTGGTTCAGGCCCCGGAATCCGTTCGCATGCCCGTCCGCCCACTGATCCTCTATCCCGATGCGCGCCTGCATCAGGCCGCCGGTCCGATCTCCGCTCCCGGCGAGACGGTGCGTGCACTTGCGGGGGACGTGCTCGACACCCTCGGCGCCGTCTCGGCGATGGGGCTGACCGCGATCCATATTGGGCAGCCGGAGCGGGTGGTGGTGATCCGCCTCCAGCCGGACGAGCCGCACGCGGTCTACGTCGATCCCGTCGTCGCCTGGGCCTCACCTGAACGGGCCTCGCATCCGGAGGGCAGCGTCTCGATGCCGGGCGTGGTCGAGCCGGTGGAGCGGCCGGCCCGGGTCCGGGTGCGCTACCGCGACCTCGACGGCGCCGAGCAGGAGGAGGAGGCCGAGGGCCTGCGCGCCGCCTGCCTGCAGCACGAGATCGATCAGCTCGACGGCATCTTCTGGATCGACCGGCTGAGCCGGCTGCGCCGCGACCGGGTCCTCAAGCGCTACGGCAAGCTGCGGGCGCAGCGGGCGCGAACGGAAACGTGAGGGCGGGCCGTCATGCGATGGGCTTCGTGCTATGGCTGCGCCCATCCGACTGCGCTCCTTGCCCGTGAGCCGCCGATGCCCCGCCCGCTGTCTCGCCTTTCCCAGCCCGCCGCCCTGATCCTCGCGGTCGCGGGCCTCTGCGCCTCCGGCCTTGCCGGGTCCGCCGCGGCACAGGGCACAGCGTCCGGCACCGGGAATCGTCCGGGCGATCAGAAGGGCCCGGCCCGGCCCGCTTCCGTGATCGGATGCACCTCGCTGGCCAATCTGCGCAGCCTTCTGCGCAACACGGGGGAGGACCGGGCCGCCGCACTCGCGGCCGCGACCGATCCGAAATCCGATCTCGGCTGCAGCCCCGTGGACCGCGCCGCGGTCATGGGGCTCGCCGACCACGTCGCCCTCAACGGTCGCGCCTACGACTGCCTCATCCTCAAGGGCACGGCAGTGTGCCACTGGACGGTGGCGGGCGCCGTCACGCCGCCCGAGCGGCCGGCGGCGAAGCCGGCCCGCAGCAAGTAGCTTCGGAAGCGAGGGGCTTCTTCAGAACCGTGCCGTCAGGAACAGGCGGAGGTTGCGCCCCGGCAGCAGGATCTCGTCCTTCTTGAACGAGGCCGAGTTGCGGATGTCGTCGTCGAGCAGGTTGCGGCCCTGGAGGCCGAGCGTCACCTCGGTGGCGCCGTAGACCGCCGGGTCGAGGGCCTGGGTGTAGGCGAGTTCGGCCCGCAGATCGTTCCAGCCCGGCGTCGTCGTCTCGAACGGGGCGATCTCGGTGTGGTCGAAGGCGTGCAGCAGGTTGATCCGCGCGAACCAGCCGCCCGCCCGCACGAAGGCGCCGCCACCGAGCCGGTGCGGCGGGATGCGCGGGACGTAGGAGCCGTCGTCGAACTGGGCGCGAACGAAATCGTACTGCGCCTCCAGGCCCGCCCAGCCGTCGCCGACGGGCAGGAGGTCGAGCTGCGCCCCGATCTCGGCGCCGTAGAAGGTGGCGTTGGCCTGCGAGTAGACCACTTGGCGCAATTCGTCGCCACTGCCGCAGGAGGCAAAGTCGTCGTCGCAGCGATTGCCGGTGTCGCGCTTGTAGATGAAGCCGGTATAGCGCGTGTAGTAGCCGGTGGCGTCCAGGCGCAGCGGCCCCTCCGCCCGGCGCAACGAGATCTCGACCGTGCGGGCGCGCTCAAGCCGCAGGGTCGGGTCGCCGATCTCGAAGGTCGCGGTCGCGTCGTGCGGCCCTTGCGAGAACAGCTCGTAGCCGGTGGGTGCGCGCTCGACATAGGAACCGTTGAGGCTCGCCACGAAGCCGTAGGGCAGCTCCTGCAGGGCACCGATGCTGGCGCTCTTCGGGGCGAAGCGGCGGGTCAGGGCGTAGCTGAACGGATCACCGTCCGTCGGCAGGTAGCTGTCGGGGAACTGCGTCGCGGTGCTGTTGAGCCGATCGCCCTCGATCCGGCCCGCGGCCTGGAACCGCAGGCCGTTGCCGACGGCGAGTTCCTCGAACAGGTAGCCGGCCAGCACGCGCGACTCGGTCGGCGGCAGGAAGCTCTCGAGCTGCGAGTTCAGCACGCGCCGGCCCGCCTGGACGCCGATCGCGCCGGTGAGAGTGCCGAGCGCGGTGAAGACCGGGACGTGCTGCGCCTCGAAGCGCGCCTCGACCTCGCGGTTCTTGAAGATCGCCTGGACGCCGTCGATCCCGTCCTCGCCGATGCCGATCTCCTCGTGGCGGTAGACGGAGCCGCCGGCCCAGAAGCGCAGTACCTCGAACGGTCCGCTCAGCGGCCGATACTCGCCGCGGGCGAGCAGGCGGTCCTGGTTCGGGGTCAGCCGGGTGCGCGCTTCCTCGGCCTCACCACCGGGGATCTGGTAGATCGCGTCGTAGTGGCTGTAGGCGAGGCCGACGAAGCCGCGGTCGCCGATCGCCGAGATGCCGAACGCTCCGCCCTGCGATTCCGTGGCCGAGTTGCGCTGAATGCCGCCGGGAATGGCATAGGAATCGGTCGCGGTCTTGAAGCCGTCGGCGTGGACCGCGATGCCATCGGCGCCGGCATCGACGCTGGCTGCTCCGAGCCGGCCGTTGTCGACCGTGGTGTAGCCGGTCGTGACCTGTCCGGTGACCCCGCGGGCCGGGATGAAGGTCGGCACCTGGTTGTTCTCGGCCGAGACCACGCCGCCGATCGCGCCCGAGCCGTAGCGGAGCGTCGCGGGGCCGCGGATCACCTCGATCCGGCTGGCGTTCAGCGGGTTGACCGGAACCGCGTGGTCCTCGCCGAGATCCGACACGCCGCCGTTGACGATGCCGTTCTCCTGAATGCGCACCCGAGCGTTGTCGAGACCGCGGATGATCGGCCGCGAGGCCGCCCCCGGCGCGTAGGTCGAGGACGAGATGCCGGGCCAGTCGAACAGCGCATCGCCGAGCGTGCGCGGCTGGTCGCGAGCGATCCGGTCCTGCGGGATCACGGTGACCGGCGAGAAGGTGGTCGCCACCACCGGCAGCACCTCGGCCGCTCGCGCCGCCAGAGGGACCGAGGCAGGGGATAGGGCCGGGGATGGGACAGGTGGCGGGACGGGCGAGGGAGCGGCGGACCGGCCCTGGATCGGGCTCACCGAGGTCACGCTGATCTCCTCCAGCGTGGCCGCCTCCTGTGCCCGCACCGCGGGGGCGAGTCCGGGCGCGGCCGTCAGCAACGCCCCCGCCGCCAGCAGCATCCGTTTCGAGCGCCCGCGCCGCATTCCCATCGATCCAGACTGATCACGTTACAACGTTTCATCATCGGAATGTTACAATGTTGCAAGCCTTATCCGCGGCGCCCGCCGTCGCGGAACCGGTGTGTGACCGGCCTGCATCAGGGATTGGTCCGGTGCGCTGCTGCACGGTGCGCGCGCCGTGCCCCGGTTCACGGCGTCGCGGGCGCTTGTGCCGAGCGGGGCCGAACGTGACATTGGGGCTCCCGGAGGAGCCTTCTGCCTGCCCTGCGCTTCTTCCTCCTCGGTCTCGCCCTCCTCGTCCTTCTCTTCCTCGTTCCGCTCGCGGCCCATGCCCTGTGGTGGACCGCGAAGGGTGGGCGCGCGCAGAGTTGGTCGTCGGCGGACTGGTCGAGCGCCGGCCTGCTGCCGCCGGCCGCCGCCGTGCCGGGGGCGATGGTGCGGGTCTACGCCGCCCGGGTTGGGCGCTGGCGGGGCATCTTCGCCCATCACAGCTGGGTGGTGATCAAGGAGGCAGGTGCCCCCCGCTACACCCGCTACGACGTGGTCGGCTGGGGAACACCCGTGCGCACCGATGCCTACGCCCCGGATGGGCGCTGGTTCGGCAACGCGCCCGAGATCGTACTCGGGCTCGACGGCGAAGCCGCGGCGCGCGCGATCCCCCAGATCCGCGCGGCGGTGGCGGACTATCCCTACCGCAGCCAGGGCTCGTACCAGGCGTGGCCGGGGCCGAACTCGAACACCTTCGCCGCCCACGTCGTCGCGCGTATCCCCGACAACGACGTGCCGTTGCCGCCCACGGCGCTCGGCAAGGACTGGACGCCGCCGGGCCGCACCGCCGAGCGCACCCCGAGTGGCACCGGCCTTCGCCTGTCCTGGCGCGGCTATGTCGGCCTCACGGTTGGCTGGGTCGACGGGCTCGAGCTCAACCTGCTCGGGGCGGTAGCGGGCCTCGACTGGCGCCGCCCGGCCCTGAAGCTGCCGGGCTGGGGCCGGATCGCGCTGATCCCCGGCGGCGACGCGGACAAGGCGGCGCCGACGGTCGCGAGACCGGAGCGCCGCCCGGCAACCGATTCGGTCTCCGGCTGAGCCGGCTTCGCGGTGGGACTCAGCGCTTCGACGATGTCCGGCCCGGCAGCGTCACCTCGCCCTGCCACTGGCCGGAGAACTCGGTCTTCGAAGTGTAGGCGAGGGAGAAGCTGCCTTTGCCCTTCGCGCCGGCGAATTCACCGGTGGCTGCGCTGTCCCGGTAGGTCCCCGTCGCCGTGACGCGGCCTTGGGCGTCGGTGCTGACCGTGCCCCGGTAGAGGCTCGAGGTCGAGCCGCCGGGAGTTGTGAAGGTGATGGTGCCTTCCACCGGCCCCTGGCCGTTCTTGAGCGTGACGGTCTCCACCCACTGCACCCGGGCGCCGTCGAGCGGGGTGCCGGGGCCGGTATTGAGCCCGGAGGCGGTCTGCTGGAGCTTGACCTCGTTC
>Ga0268290_100143_pt1 | contig 19280 bp, 17 predicted proteins | sample MetspRMADM_FD_191346 | JGI IMG/M metagenome (GOLD analysis project Ga0268290, IMG submission 191346) | Soil microbial communities from San-Diego area, Southern California, United States - Methylocaldum sp. RMAD-M | ecosystem: Environmental > Terrestrial > Soil > Desert | place: USA: California... | reverse complement strand
GGGTGAGGTTTTCGCAGCCATCAGACTCGTGCGCGGCGCCGGTGTGCACCATCCGGAACCGGAACGCCCCATTGCCGCAGAGCGGATCGTCCTCCGGCGCGCCCCAGCGCTCCGTCAGGTCCGCCCGGCGCTCGTCCGGCAGCCGCTCGAACCAAGCCATGTAGTCGGCCAGCGATACCGAAAAGCCCGGCTCGCCGTCCGTCAGCGCCGCCATCAGCGCGCCCGCCTCCGGCAGTGCGCCCGCGGCAAACCCCGCTGCAGCGAGATCGGCAGCGATGGCGCGGGCGCTCGAAGGCGTGTCGAGGCCGACCGCGTAGCCCGCGCGACCACCGCGGGCGGGGTAATCGGACAGCACCATCGCCAGCCGGCGTTTTCCGCGCGGCGTTCCTCGCAGACGGATCCAGGCGGCGGCACGCTCAGCGAGCGCGGCGATGCCGACGGGATCGGGTACAGCGCGACGCTCCGAGAAACCCTCGACCGCCTCGGCCTCCTCCTTGAAGGAGATCGGGAAGCCCGAGAGCCGTCCGTCGAATTCCGGCAGCGCCACCTGCATGGCGAGGTCGGATGCGTTCATGCCGCGGCCCGAAGCGGCCCAAGCGGCGCGCGGGGCGCTGATCGTGTAAGCCTGGAGCACGGGGCAGTCGGCGGCGTCGAGCACGAAGCCGGCATCGTCACGAGCGGAGAAGGCGGTGGCCGCGAGCACGATGTCGGGCCGGCGCTGCCTGAGCGCCGCGCGCAAGACGGTGACCGCCTCCGGGTCCTTCAGGCTCGACACCGCGAGCGTGACGCAGCCGATGCCGCGCGCGGCGAGAGCGGCGGCGAGGTGCACGGCCGGCGCCGTCTCACCTGAGAGCACCGCGGAGCGATAGACCAGCAGAAGCGCCAGCGGCCCCGGCCCGGCGGCCTGCATCGCCGCCTCGATCGGGAGCGGTCCGCAGCCGGGGCACCACGCGAAGCCGCGCGGCAGCGCCTTCGGGGGCTCCGGTTCGAAGGCAGCGCCCGCCTCCATCGCGAGACAGCGCAACAGGTTCTTGAGGTTCTCCGGCCCCCCCGCGCGAAAATAGGCGTCGAGGCGGGTGCAGGTCTCCGGCGGCAGGGTCGAGAAGGCGTCGAGGCGCGGGTCCGGACGGTCATCGCCGGGCAAAACCGCGAGCTTGACGCCCTGCGCCCGTGCCGCCGCCGCCGCGCGCTCGATGCCGTAGCGCCAGTAATCGAGCCCGCCGAGGCAGCGGATCACGCAGACCTTGGCGCGGGCGATCACCGCCTCGACGTAGAGATCGACCGACATCGGATGGCGCAGTTGCGCCAGCTTGGCGAGCCGCAGGGAGGGCAGGCCGGGCTCGGCCGCATACGCGCGAGCGAAGGCAGCGAGGTCGGTGTCCGTAAATGACAAGAAAACGATCTCGCCCGGCGTCTGGCCGAGATCGACCGCCGCCTCGCCCTCGTCGAGGGAGATCGTATCGAGGCGGATCAGGTGCATCGCGCGGGCGCCCTCACGACTCCAGGCGGACGCGGGCCGGCTGCGCCCGCTTGCGCCGGATGCGCCAGACCAGCCGCAGGAGCAAGAGGGCCAAAAGAACGATCGGCAGCCAGGGCAGGCTCGCGACAGTGAACCGCAGCGCGGAGGCCGCGCTCTCGCCGAGGATCGGTCCGCTGCGGGACCACACCTCCTGCACCGGAGCGAAGGCACCCGCCCGCGCCCGGCTGGTGCGGAAGGCCACGGTGACGACCTCGGTGTCGACCCGCTCGTCGAGGGTGCGGCGCGCCCCTTCCGCCTCCTCGATCTGGTTCTGGACCTGGGCCAACTCGCCCGCGATCTTGATCAGATCCTCGGCGCGGTTGTCCGGCTTCTCGGCGAGCGCGGTCAGGCGGGTGCGATAGTCGTTGAGCTGTGCGAGACGCCGGCCGGTATCAGCGATGGCGGCGGTGAGATCCTCGGCACGGGTCGCCTGCTCGATCAGCGCGACGTCCTCCGCCGCCTCGCCCGGCAGGGGCGCGGTGACGAAGGCGACGTAGCCGGCGACCGACGCGTGCGGCAGCCGCACCTCGATCCGCGCCTGTGGCTGGCGCGTGCCGCCGCCGTCCCGGATCGAGGCGTTGAGCAGCGTGCAGCCCGCGGACTCGTTGAGGCAGCGGTCGCGCACGGCGGTGAAGTGCGGCGCAACCCGGTCGGGCGCGAGCCCGATGGTAAGGTCGTGCCGATAGGCGAGCTTGGCCGCGCTTCCCTGACGCGCCGCGGACACGAACGGCGCGGGGGCTGCCGCCTCGGCCGCTTCCCCGCCCTGCCGCAGCTCGCGCCGGGTGTCGGAACAGCCGGCGAGGAGGGCGAGCACGGGAATGGCCGCGAGCAGAAGCCCGCGCGGCAGCCACCCTCCGGCCTCGCCTCGGCTCATCCGCGCAGAGCGGCGGCGACCGCGTCCTGATCGAACCCCTTGAGGCCGATGACGACGAGGCGCCCCTCGCGGGGCTCCGAGCCCTTCCACGGGCGGTCGTAGTGGGAGGCGACGCGCCGGCCCACGCCCTGCACCACGAGGCGCATCGGCTTGCCCTTCACCTCGGCAAAGCCCTTGATGCGCAGCACGCCCTCGGTCTCGGCAGCCCGCTCCACGCGGGCGGCAAGGTCTTCCGGACTGCCGGCGACGCCGACCGGGATCGCGACCGATTCGAAGTCGTCATGGTCGTGATCCTCGCCCTCACCGTGATGCGAGGGGCGGGCGTCGAGATCGTCCTCGGCCGCCGCCGCGATGCCGAGCAGCACAAGCGGGTCGAGGCGGCCGTGCTCGGTCGCGACGATCTCGACCGCGCGCGGCAGGTGCGCCTCGATCTCGGCGCGGACCTTGTCTCGGCCCGCCTCGTCGAGCAGGTCGGATTTGTTGAGCACCACGAGGTCGGCGCAGAGGATCTGGTCCTCGAACACCTCCTCCAGCGGATTGTCGTGATCGACCGATTGGTCCGCGGCGCGCTGGTTGGCGAGCGCATCCGGGTCCTCGGCGAACATTCCGGCGGCGACCGCCGGGCCGTCCACCACCGCGACCACGCCGTCCACGGTGACCCGAGAGCGGATCGCCGGCCACTGGAAAGCCTGGACCAGGGGCTTGGGCAGGGCGAGGCCGGAGGTCTCGATCAGGATGTGTTCCGGCGGCTCGGGTCGGTCGAGAAGCTTGGTCAGCGCCGGCACGAAGTCGTCGGCGACCGTGCAGCAAATGCAGCCGTTCGGCAGTTCCACCACCGAATCCTCGTCGCACCCCTCGATGCCGCAGGCGGCGAGGAACGAGCCGTCGAAGCCGAGATCACCGAATTCGTTGACGATGATGGCGAGCCGACGCCCGCGGGCCTTCTCGACGGTGTGGCGCACAAGCGTCGTCTTGCCGGCTCCGAGGAAGCCGGTGACGATGGTGCAGGGAATTTTTTCAACGAGGCTCATGGCTCTAAGGCGTCCGGTTCGGGGCCGCCTTGAGCGGCGGGATGCGGGCGACGACGCCCTTGCGAAATGCCTCGGGCCGCTCGCGCCAGGGCACGACGCCGTCGGGGGTCTCGAGGTAGCGGCGCAGGCCCGCCAGGAGGGTGCGGGCGGAGGTCTCGGCGTCTTCCAGAGCGTCGAAGTCGCCGTAGACGTAGGTCCAGCGGTTCGGTGAGGCGACTGCGACGGTGCAGGGCCGCTTGCAGACCGAGAGGCACTCGGCGCCCTCGATCGTCAGGCCCGGCACCGGCGCGCGCCCGGCTTCCGCATGCAGCGCGGCGAGGAGCTTGGCCCCGGCGCGCGGCTCGGAGGCATCGCCTGCCGCGCGGCAGGTGGTACAGACCGACAGGATCGCGGTGTCGGGATCAGGCATTGGCACGGGTGCCCGCCTCGCGGCCGAACAGCCCCCAGGCCCAGCCATAGGCCAGCCCGATCACCGCCCAGAACACGAAGCCGATGGCGAGCGAGCGCGCGGCGAACTGCGCGGCCGCGGCCGGGGGCACCTGCGAGGAGACGGTGTCGACCGATTGCGGCGCCCCGGCAAGATGCGGCGCGACGATCAGGACGAGCCCCCCCAGGATCGTCAGCGGCACCCGTCGCACGGCGATCAGGTAGAGGCCGAGCCCGGTGGCGATCACCGTCATCAGCCACCAGGACTGGCGCAGCACGAGCGGCGCGGCGCCCATGCCGGGCAGTTCCGGCGGCAGGCCGATGGCGGGGGCGAGCGCCACCGCGAGGAAGCCGGCGATGCCGACGACGAGCCCGCTCTGCGGCGTCGGCTCGCGGCGCAGGGCCAGCATCACCGCCGCGAGCAGCAGCGCGTAGCCGACGCCGCCGACCAGGGTGGCAAGGCCGGTGAAGGCCATGCGCTGCAGGCCCGGCGCGGGCTGCCATTCCTCCGCCTTGCCGTGGTCGTGCCCCCCCTCGCCGTGCGCATGCGCGTGGGCCGGGACGATCAGGGCGGCGAACGGGGCATCGGGGGCAGCATCAAGGGAAGGTGCGAGGGCGGCATGCGCGCCCTCGCCCTCGTAGGTCTCCGCCTGGAGGATCAGCGGGGAGGTCAGCGCGAGCTGAAGGCCCGTCGCGACGACGGACGCGAGGAAGCCGGCGACGAGCGCCGCCGACAGCAACCGGGTGATCATGGAACCGCTAGAAGCCGCGCGGATCAGTGGCAGGGGAAGTTCTGCGCGTGGCGGAAATCGTGCGCCGCGTTGTGCAGCACGGTGGCCGGAGCGAAGCCCGCCACGAAGACGAGACCAAGGCCGAGGAAGGCGGCGACGAGCAGGGCGCGGGCGCCCTCGGCCGAACGGGTGGTGGCCTGGGTCTGAAGGGTCGCAGTCGTCATCGGGTCACGGGCTCCGGCCGCCCCACCGGCGGCGTTCGAGGACATAAAAATCGCCGGACGGCAGGTCTCCTGGCTCGCGGCTGGTATCGTGCCTGCCGCCTTCCCGGATCACCCGGTGGCTCGTGGCAGGAACTCACCGCTTACAGTTGCGGGGGCAGCCGCGGAATCGAGGCTTTCAAAAAACCTCTCACCGCATTCCCTTTTCACCCCGTCGCCGGGGCACCGTCACGGAGCGGTCATAGCCTGATGCGGACGGACGCACAACGTGTCCCGCACCGGCCGCAATCACCGCAGCGCCCAGAGGAAGGCCGCCACCGCCGCCAGACCGAGCCCGCTGCGGACCGCGTGCAGCCGGATCCAGCGTTGCATCAGCGGCGCCACGACCGGATCGGTACTCGATGCAGCGAGCAGGGCGCGGTTGGTCGGCATGATCGCAAGCAAAGTGTAGGGCCAGTTGGCGAGCGCGAGCGCCGACCCGAGCCCCCATCTTAGATCGCCGGTACGCGCCCAGGCGAGCAGACCGAGGGCGGTGGCGGCCAGCGCCAAGCCGCCCTGCATCCGGGTCGCGCGGCGATAGCTCGGGCACCATTGCTGCAATTGGGAAGCCGGGTCGAGGACGAGCCGGGCCGGATGCTCCACGAAGCCGACATAGAGCGCGGCGCCGGCAAAGGCCGCCGCCGCGACGAGGGCGAGTTCACCGATCAGCATCGTGGTCTCCCGGTTGTTCGCCGCTCCGGCGTTCGCCGGCCCGCTCGCCGATGGTCCGCACGAGGGCGCGGGCCGCCTCGAGCGCCGCAGGGTCGAGATCGCGGGCGAGTGCGGCCGCCCAGGGCGCCTGCCGCGCCGCCGCCGCCGCGTAGGCATCCCGGCCGGCGGGCGTGAGGAGAACGAGGCGGGCGCGCAGGTGGTGGGGATTGTCCGCGAAGCTCACGAGGCCCGCTTTCGCCAGCTCATTGACCGTCCGCTGCACGCCCTGGCGCGTCATGCCCATGTCGCGGGCGATGCGGGCGACCGGCAGCGGCTGGGCGGCGAGCGCGACGGCGCCTAGAACCTGCCAGCGGGCGCTGGTGAGGCCGAGATCGCCCACTAGCCGATCGCCGGCGGCCAGCAGCGAGCCGCTGGACCGGAAGATCTCCAGCACCAGAGCCGTCGCAGCGTCCGCAGCCTCGTGTTCCGACCGTTTCATGACAATATGCTGCCGATTTGACAGTACATTGTCAACAGGCTCGCTTTGACGCGCTGGCGGCGCGTGAGGCAAAGGGTGCAGATGCTTCAGGCCGCCCCTCGGATGACCCTGGTGCTCGGCGGTGCGCGCTCGGGCAAGAGCGCCTATGCCGAGCGGCTGATCGAGGCCTGTCCCGCCCCCTGGCTCTACATCGCCACCGCACAGGCCTGGGACGAAGAGATGCGCTCCCGCATCCACGAGCACCGGGCGCGGCGCTCGGAGTCTTGGCGGACCCTCGACGTGCCGACGGCGCTGCCGGAGGCGGTGGCCGCCGCGACGGGGCCGGTGCTGGTCGATTGCCTCACGCTCTGGCTCACCAACCTGCTGCTGGCCGAGGCCGATCTCGACGCGGCCACCGAGGCGCTGGCGCGAGCCTGCGCCGCAGCGCCGGGCCCGCTGGTGCTCGTCGCCAACGAGGTCGGCCTCGGCATCGTGCCGGACAATGCGCTGGCCCGCCGCTTCCGCGATGCGGCCGGGCGGCTGCACCAGCGGCTCGCGCGTGAGGCCGACCGCGTCGTGCTCACGGTTGCTGGCCTGCCGCTGACGGTCAAACCCTCACGCGAGAATCCTTGATGACCGAAGATGATGCGCGTCACCGCGAAAAGATGGCCAAGCGCAAGGCGGTGCAGGACGCCGAGGTTGCCTCGAAAAAAATCGAGAAGGGCCTGCTCATCGTCCATACCGGCCCAGGCAAGGGCAAGACGACGGCCGCGCTCGGCCTCGTGCTGCGCATGCTCGGGCGCGGGCACCGGGTCGGCGTGGTGCAGTTCATCAAGGGCGCCTGGGACACCGGCGAGGCGCGCGCGCTCAAAAGCTTCGGCGACCAGATCGCGTGGCACGCGCTCGGCGAAGGCTTCACCTGGGAGACGCAGGACAAGGCCCGCGACATCGCCGCCTGCCGCAACGCCTGGGAGACGGCGCAGGCGCTGATGGCGGACGCCAGCATCCGCCTGCTCGTTCTCGACGAGCTGAACATTGCCCTGCGCTACGACTACCTCGATCTCGACGCGGTGCTCGCCGACCTCGCCGCGCGGCGTCCCGACCTCCACGTCGTCGTGACCGGCCGCAACGCCAAGCCGGCGCTGATCGAGGCCGCCGACCTCGTCACCGAGATGGGCAGCGTGAAGCACCACTTCTCGGCGGGGGTGAAGGCGCAGGAGGGGATCGAGTTCTGAGCTTGCATTCGCTCGGTCAATCCCGTCGGCGTCGCGCCGCAGGATCGCTTCGCGGACGCTCGCGACGGCGGCGCTAGATCCACTCCGTCATTGCGGGGCGAAGCCGAAGCGATCCAGAAGCAGAGCCGGAGCCGGATGAAGCTTCCACATTATCCGGGTCAGCATCTCCTCGAACGGGACGCGGCCTGGGCCGCGCCCCATCCTCCGAGAATATTCAGTACTCGATGATGTCTTCGAGCGCGTAGTGCTTGACCGTCTTGCGGTTGGCGATCAGCTCGTCGATCGTCGGCTCGCCCTTCATCGCGCGGGCGATGGCGAGCTTCGTCGCCTCGTAGTTGGTGCGGTAGAGATCCTTGCGGTCGAGGTTCTCGTCCTTGGCGCAGCGCTCATCGAGCCAGATCGTGATGATCATGCACAGCTCGTCGAGCCCGTCCTTGGGCAGAATGCCCTCGATCACGCAATCGACGATCGCATCACCCGTGGCCGCCTGAACCACGCCGCCGAGAAGCTCGGCGTACTCGGCCGTATGGATCGTGACCTTGGTGGTCATGATCGTGGAGGGGCGCACGAGCTGGTTGAGGTCGCGCACCACGAACATGCGGGTATGGCCCTGGACCTGCCCGAGCATGCCGGCGAAGGCATGGCCCACGGGGCCGCGGGTGGAGCCGATCAGCACCTCCGGCATCGCGTCGGTGAACTGCCCTTCGGCCGCGAGCACGGTCGCCTCGCCGGTGCGGAACCAGATCTCGGACATGTGGGTCATCCCTTGCGTATCGTGTGACGTCGCGCCCGGCGGGCGGTCGGCGCGCAGACATCATCCCCGGCCGCCCGCGTCAATCGTCTTCGCCGGGCATCGTCGCCGGGCAGGACGATCGCTCGTCACGCGCGCAGGCCGACGAAAGCTCCGACCGGAGCGCCCCTGGTCTGCGGGAGCAAAACCCTCCATGTCAGCTCCGCCACGGACGGAAAGGATCGATCGATGAGCGAGCCCGGCAAGGGCAGCGGAATGGGCGGTGGAATGGGCAGCGGTGCGGGCAGCGAGCGCGGATGGAGCCTGTCCGCCACGCCGGAGGGCGAGGGCGTGCGCCTGGAGCTGGGCCTGCCCGATCTCGGCGGCCGCCCCGTCACCGCGGTCATCACCCTCGACCGCGTCGAGGCGCGGGCCTTCGCCCGGGCGCTGCTCGCCGCCGCGGGCGACGCGACGGAGCGGACCTTCGTCAGTCCGCAGGAATCCTGAAAAGTGCCCTGGCCGCCGATCCCGATCAGCGCTGCGTGCGCCGTCCCGGCAGGCGGGGCACCACCGTGCCGCGCGGCTCCACCGGCGCGTCGCAGGCGTAGGCGAACTCGGTCTGCAGGTCGCTGAACACCGTCTCGCCGGTAATCCTGCAATCCTCGCGGACGGTTTCGTCGAGATAGGTGCGCGCCGCGGTGCGGAAGCGCGCGGCCCGTGTCTCGGCGGGAGGGCGGCCTGCGCCGAGCCCACCGACATCGCAGCCGGTCACCTCGCGCAGGGCGTTCGAGACCACCAGAACCCGGCGGCGCTGGCGGTTGTCGTAGATCTCGTAGGGCTCGTTGCAGCCGATCGTGACGACCTGCGGCACCTGGGAGACGTAGGTCTGCGAGATGTAGCCGAAGCCGGTACAGCCCGAGACGGAAAGGCTCGTACCCAGCGCGAGCGGGAGCGCGAGTCGCCGAACTGTCGTCGCCATCTGCCGCCTCATACGCGCGCCATTGTCCGCCCGCGAGGGGCGCGAACCGGCGCATTGAAACAGTCCAGCTTGCCCGGTCAAGCCGGCGGGCACACGATCGCCCACCAGCCCCGCGGCATCGCGGGCTGCACGGGCCCGTGACGGATCGCTTCGGAACGGGCCGCCGGGGCCGCCGCGTTGCCTGACGGATGGCTTCGCGGCAAGGCGCGGCAAGGTGCGGAAGGGCGCGGAAGGGAAGGACGGGCGGCATGGTGGAGATCCGGCACGACACGGTGACGGCGAACGGCGTGCAGCTGCACGTCGCGCGGACGGGCGCGGGCCGGCCGCTGGTGCTGCTGCACGGCTGGCCGGAATTCTGGCTCACCTGGGAGCCGGTCATGGTGCGGCTGGCCGACCGCTTCAGCCTGATCGCGCCGGATCTGCGCGGCTTCGGCGCCAGCGAGAAGCCGGATCCCGGCCCCTCGGACCAGGCCGGCCCCGAGGTGCACGCCGCCGACATCCTGGGCCTTCTCGACGGGCTCGGGATCGAGCGGGCGGGCCTCGTCGGTCACGATGTCGGCGCCTCTATCGGCCAAGCACTCGGGCGCACGAACCCGGACCGTCTCACCGGCCTGCTCTTCTTTGACTGCCCCTATCCCGGCATCGGTCCGCGGCTGGCGCAGCCGGAGATGCTGGCCGAGATCTGGTACCAATCCTTCCACCTCAAGCCGTTCGCGGCGGAGGTGGTCGGCGCCAGCCGCGGGAGCTGCCGCGCCTATATCGGTCACTTCCTGCGTCACTGGGCCGGCGGCAACCCGGCCGCGTTCGACGACGTGCTCGACGCCTTCACCGACAACTTCCTGGCGCCCGGCAACCTTCAGGGCGGCTTCAACTGGTACCTGAGCCAGCAGAAGGCCCGGCTTGCCATGCTGCGGGGTGAATCCCCTGCCCTGCCGCCGATCCGCGTGCCGACTTGCATCCGCTGGGGCACGCAGGACCCGCTGTTTCCCTACGCCTGGACCGATCGCCTCGGCGAAACATTCTCCGATCTCGATCTCGCTCCCTTCGAGGGCGCCGGGCACTTCCCGCACCGGGAGCGGCCGGACGCGGCGGCGAAGGCGATCGCGGACTTCTTCGAGCGGATCGGGGACTGACGACGGTATCGGCGCGAAGCCTGCCATCGACGGAAAACAGGCCGAACCGGTCGCACGTTCGAGAGCCCAAGATAATCCTTCATGCTCGAACGCGGTCGGCGCGAGCGAACTCGCCGACAGCACGCAATAAACGGATCATTATTCCGTTGACCCGGCGCGTTGGTCACGGCGACATTGATGTGCGGTCCAGCCTCGACTGCGCTCATCCGGAACAGCCTCCCGAGCGGGACTGATCTGCGGCGGGCGATCAGCGACGGCGGACTGTCCCAACCTTCCTGAACACATCCTCCCGGAGCACTCGCGGCTCCGGACGACCTCGGCTGCCCATTCCGGAGCTTGTCCCGTGCTGCGCAAACCCGCCCTCCTGCTCACGATCGCCGCTGGCATCCTCGTACCGACGGGCCTGTCGGCCGCGCCGGACCCCGCGGCCAAGCCGCTCAAGGACGGCGCGACCAGGGAGGCCAGACCGAACACGAGCCAGGAAAGCCCCCTCGTCTCGACCGAGTGGCTGGAGAAGAACCTCGATGCCAGGAACCTCCGGATCGTCGAGGTCAGCGTCGAGCCGGGCGTGTTCGAGCGCGGCCACATCCCGGGCGCCCAGAACGTCGTCTGGCACACCGATCTCGTCGAGACGGTGAGCCGCGACATCGCCGGACCGGACAAGTTCACGGCGCTGGCGCGGCGCCTCGGCATCGACGGGGACACGACGGTGGTGCTCTACGGCGACAACAACAACTGGTTCGCCGCCTGGGGCGCCTGGGTGCTCGCCCAGTACGGCCTCGTCGACAACGTCAAGCTGCTCGATGGCGGTCGCAAGAAGTGGGAGGCCGAGAAACGTCCTCTCGACACGCGCAATGTCGAGGTCGCGCCCTCGACCTTCACGGCGCAGGCGCCCTCGCCGAAGCTAAGGGCGCGCTTCGCCGACGTGCTGGCGGTCGCCAAGCGGGAGCGCGACGAGCAGATCCTCGACATCCGCTCGCCCGACGAGTTCAGCGGCAAGGTCATCGCCCCGGCCGGCATTCAGGAGTTGGCAATTCGCGCGGGCCACATCCCCGGCTCGGTCAACATTCCCTGGTCCAAGGCGGTGAACCCGGACGGCACCCTGAAGTCCAAGGAGGAGCTGAAGGCCCTCTACGCGGCGGCCGGCATCGACGGATCGAAGCCGATCATCACCTCCTGCCGCATCGGCGAGCGCTCGAGCCATTCCTGGTTCGTCCTCAGCCGGATCCTCGGCTACGACGCGCGCAACTACGACGGCTCCTGGACCGAGTACGGCAACGCCGTCGGCGTGCCGGTGGTCAACCTCGCCGGCACCATCTGGGGCGGCAAGTGAGAGCCGCGCCTTCGGGAGAGGCGCTGCCTCTCCCAACGCGAAGCGTGAGCGCGCCCGGAGCCGGGCGCGCTCTTCCCGTTCGAGCAACCCTCGCCGCGGCGATCGCCGTCGGGCTGGCCGCGGCGGCCTGGCGCCTCTCGGGCGAGCCGGGCGGTGCGCGGCTCGGCCTGTCGCTCGTCTTCGGCGCGCTGTTCGGCTTCGTGCTCCAGCGCAGCCGATTCTGCTTCTACTGCCAGTGGCGCGATTATCTGGTCGGGGGCGACCCGCGGGGGATGCTCGGCATCCTGGCGGCCCTCGCGGCCGGCGTGGCGGGCTACGCCGTGGTGTTCGGCGCCTGGATGCCGGACCCGTCGGGCATCCGCCTGCCGCCGGACGCGCATATCGGCCCCGTCGGGCCGGTTCTGATCCTGGCCGGGCTCAGTTTCGGCGCCGGCATGGCGATCTCGGGCTCCTGCATCAGCGCCCATCTCTACCGCCTCGGTGAGGGCTCGCCGACGGCGCCCTTCGCGCTTCTCGGCACCGGGCTCGGCTTCGTTCTCGGCTTCGTGAGCTGGAACCCGCTCTACCTCGCCAGCCTCTCCGAGGCGCCCGTGCTGTGGCTGCCGCGCCATCTCGGCTACGGGCTGAGCCTCGCGCTCTCGCTGGCCCTGCTCGCCGCCCTGGCCTGGCCGCTCCTGCGCCGTCTGCCCGCGCCGGAGGCGCCGACCCGGATCGATCCGCTCCGGGCCGTGTTCGTGCTGCGCTGGCCGGTCTGGCTCGGGGGCCTCGCGGTCGGGGCACTCGGAACGCTGGCCTATCTGCGGGTCGGCCCGCTCGGCGTCACCGCGGAGATCGGCGGCCGCTCCCGGCAGGCGGCGGGGGCGCTCGGCCTGCTGCCGGATCGCCTGGAGGGACTCGACACCTTCCGCGGCTGCGCCACGGCCGTGCGCGATGCTCTTCTGACGCCGAACGGCCTGTTCATCGGCGGCCTCGTGCTCGCCGCCTTCGCTGCGGCTCTCATCGCCGACCAGTTCCGGCCCGCCCTGCCGACGCGGGGACAGGTCGTGCGCGGCCTGACCGGCGGCGTGCTGCTCGGCTGGGGCGCCATGACGGGGCTCGGCTGCAGCGTCGGCACGCTGCTCTCCGGCATCATGGCCGGCGCCGTGTCGGGTTGGGTGTTCGGTTTCGCGATGTTCGCCGGAGCGGCAGCGATGCTGTGGCTCGGGCGGCGAACGGGGCTTCTCGCCTGACGCCGATCGCGCGAGCCCTACCCCCGCGCAATGATCTCGCGGATGCGCAGGCCCAGCGTCTCGACCACGAACGGCTTGGTCAGCACCGCCATGCCGGGTTCGAGGTGGCCGTTGCCGACCGCCGCGTTCTCGGCATAGCCGGTGATGAACAACACCTTGAGATCGGGGCGCGAGACGCGGGCGGCATCGGCCATCTGGCGGCCGTTCATGCCGCCGGGCAGGCCGACATCGGAGATGAGCAGGTCGATGCGTACGTCCGATTGCAGCACCTTCAGGCCGCTGGCGCTGTCGGCGGCCTCGATCGCGGTGTAGCCGAGATCCTCCAGCACTTCCGTGACCAGCATCCGCACCGTCGGCTCGTCATCGACCACGAGCACCGTCTCGCCCTGCTCAGCCCGGGGGGCGTCCACCAGGGGTCCGAGCGGTTCGGATTCCTCCGCCTCGCCGTCGAAGCGGGGCAGGTAGATGCAGACCGTCGTGCCCTGACCGAGTTCGGAGTCGATCCGCACATGTCCGCCCGACTGCTTGGCGAAGCCGTAGATCATCGACAGCCCGAGCCCTGTGCCCTGGCCGGTGGGTTTGGTCGTGAAGAACGGGTCGAAGGCCTTGGACCGCACCTCCGGGGTCATGCCGGTGCCGGTGTCGGTCACGCAGAGCGACAGATACTGGCCCGACGGCATGTCGTGCTGGCGCGCGGCCTGCGCATCGAGCCACTTGTTGGCGGTCTCGATGGTGATGCGGCCGCCATCCGGCATGGCGTCGCGGGCGTTGATGCAGAGGTTCAGCAGCGCGTTCTCGAGTTGCGGCGGGTCCACCAGCGAGGGCCAGAGCCCAGCGGCGCCGACCACGTCGATGGTGATGGTGGGCCCCACCGTGCGGCGGATCAGTTCCTCCATGCCGGCGACCAGCCGGTTCACGTCGGTGGGCTTGGGGTCGAGCGTCTGGCGGCGGGAGAAGGCGAGCAGGCGGTGGGTCAGCGCGGCCGCCCGCTTGGTCGCCCCCTGCGCCGCGCTCATGTAGCGGTCGACGTCCTTGAGCCGACCCTGGCTGATGCGGGTCTGCATCAGCTCCAGGCTGCCCGAGATGCCGGCGAGCAGGTTGTTGAAGTCGTGGGCGAGGCCGCCGGTGAGCTGGCCCACCGCCTCCATCTTCTGGCTCTGGCGCAGGGCCTCCCCGGCCTCGGCCAGAGCCCGCCCCTGCTCCTTGATCGCGGTCACGTCGCGCACCGAGGCGTAGATGAGGCCCTGGCGCGGCACGGTGTTCCAAGAGAACCAGCGATAGCCGCCGTCCCGGGCGCGATAGCGGTTCTCGAAGCCGAGCTGCATCTCGCCCCGGGCGAGGGCGGCGGCGGCGGCGAGGGTCAGCTCCCGGTCCTCGGGATGGACGAAGTCGAGGAAGGGGACGGCCTTCAACTCGGCCTCGCTCCAGCCCAGGGTCGCGCTCCAGGCCGGGTTGAGACTGACGAAGCGCCCGTCGAGATCGGCCACGGCCAGAAGGTCGCTCGAGGCCTGCCAGATCTGGTCGCGCTCGGCGGTGCGCGCGGCGACCTGCTCCTCCAGTGTCTCGTTGAGCCGGCGCAGGAGCACGATGGCCCGGTCGCGCTCCTCCGCCAAGGCGCGGCGCTCCTCCACGTCGATGAGGACGCCGGGGAAGCTCAGCGGCATCCCGTCGGGGGCGTGATCGACCCGGCCATTGGCCTCGATCCAGTAGTAGCGGCCGTCCGCCCGCCGCACCCGATACTGATGGGCGTAGGCGCCGCCGCGGGCGATGGCCTCGCCGATCGCCTCCGCCAGCCCCGCCTTGTCGTCGGGATGGACCGTCTCGACCACCTGGGCGAGGCTCAAGCCCTCGCGGCCGAGCGCCGGATCGAGGCCGAAGGCGCGAGCGAAGGCCTCGTCCACGGTGAAGCGGTCGGCGGTCAGGTCCCAGAGCCAGGTGCCGACGATGGCGCCGGCCGAGAGCGCCAGCTGGACCCGCTCGGCATTGACGCGGGCCAGCGCCTCGCTCTCCCGCAGCCGCCGCTCGACCTCGATCCGCTCGGTCACGTCGAGTTCGGCCACCACGCCGCCGACGATGGCGCCCGCGCGATCCCGGATCGGCGCGGCGTTGTTGAGGAACAGCCGCCGTCCGCGGCGATCGAAGCGCTCGATCTCCACGAGCTCGCCGCGCACCGTCTCGCCGTGCAGCAGGGCGCGGGCCATGGCCCATTCCTCGGCGCGCAGGCGCTCGCCCGTCTCCGGCCAGTAACCGACCCAGTCGCCGTAGCCTTCCCAGCTCGCGGTTTCCGGCGGCATGCCCCAGATCTCGCGGTTGGCGGGATTGTCGCGCACGATCCGCCCGTCCGCATCGGCGATGATCACGCCGACCGGCAGCCCCTCCAGGTTCGCCGTCAAGAAGGCCTCGCTTCGGCGGAGGGCCGCCTCGCCCTCCCGCTGGAGGGCTTCGGTGCGGACGCGCTTGGTCGTCTCATTGGTGAAGATGAACAGGCCGGCGATGCGGCCCTCCCCGTCGAGCACCCGCGAGTAAGAGAAGCTCCACCACGTCAGCGCCTCGCCCCTGTCGGTGGCGAGCGTCCAGGGCACGTCCTCGAAGCGCCGGCTCTTTCCGGCAAAGGCGTCGTCGATGATCGGCTTGGCTTGGTCCCAGGCATCGGCCCAGACCCGGTCGAAGCGCTCGCCCATCGCCCAGGAGAGGCGGGGGCCGAGCAGCGGGAAGTAGGTGTCGTTGAAGAAGAAGTGCAGATCCGGACCCCAGGCCAGGATCATGCTCTCGGGCGAGTTCAGGATGAGGCTCAGCGCCGTGCGCAGCGACTCGGACCAGGTCTGTGGGGGGCCGAGGGGATGATCCGTCCAATCGCGCTCGGCGATCATGCGGGCGGCCTCGCCGCCGCCAGCCAGGAACGGGAGGGATTCGGTCATGCCCGACCGGCTTTACACAGGTAAAGCTTGGTCGGACAGAGCCATCTCAGATCATGCCGCGCGCCCGCGCCGCCCTTCCACCAGCCACATCGCCAGCAAAGCCGCGGCGAGCGCCGCCAGGGCCCACAGGCCGATGCCGAGGGGATAGACCTCGACGCCGCGCACGGTGGCGCTGTCGCTCGGGCGGAAGCCGATCCAGTCGGCGCCGCCTAAGCGCCCACCGCGGGTGATCTGGAGACGGGGCACCTCGATGCCGCCGCCCGCCGCCACCCGGCGTACCGTTCCGCCGGAGCCCTCGGCCACCGCCTTCAGCCGCTCGGTGTCGCTGAACACGTCGGCGAGCTCGCGCGGATTGGCCGGGCCGACGCTGACGAAGGCGACGAGGTTGCCCGAACGGATGGTGTGGAGGCCGAGCTGCTCGGCCTCGAAGGTTGCGGTGAACAGGCCGGTCTCCGCCTTCGTCAGGTCGAGGCTTCGCTCCTTGCCGGTCGGACCCGTGATCGTCACAGGACCGGCCTCCTCGGACATGGTCTGGCGCTCGACGCGGACCTCGCGACCGCGGCCGGTGGTCTGAGCGCGCAGAGCCTCCTCTTCGAGCGCCGGCTCCTTCATCAGCCAGTGGGCGAGGCGGCGCAGCAGGTCGAGATAGGGGCCGCCCTGCTGGTAGCCGCGGGCCCAGAGCCAAGCCTGGTCCGACAGCATCAGGGCAACGCGGCCCTTGTCCTCGCGCGACAGCGCCAGCAACGGCAGGCCGTTGGCACCCGACAGGATCGGCTGCACGCCCGGCCGTGTCTGCGCCGAGATGATGCGCAGCCAGTCGCCCCAGGCCGGCGGGTTCGCCTCCGAACCCGGCAGCGCCCGGGTGACGGGGTGGCGGTGTCCGGTCTCGGTGAGATTGGCCTTGAAGGGCTGCTCGACCACCTTCGCCGAGGGATCGCCGGGAAGGATCGTCGCGAGCCGGGTGCGGGCGAGGCTGGCGGGACCGGCGAATTCCGGCCCGGCGGCGATGAGGAGAGCGCCGCCCTCGCGGACGTAGCGGACGATGTTGTCGAAATAGGCCTGCGGCAGCACGCTCTGGTTGGCGTAGCGGTCGAAGATAATGAGGTCGAAATCCTTGATCTTCTGGACGAACAGCTCGCGGGTGGGGAAGGCGATCAGCGAGAGTTCCGAGATCGGGGTGCCGTCCTGCTTCTCCGGCGGCCTGAGAATCGTGAAGTGGACGAGATCGACGGAGGCATCCGACTTCAGCAGGTTGCGCCAAGTGCGCTCGCCCTGGTGCGGCTCGCCGGAGACGAGCAGCACCCTGAGTTTTTCGCGAATGCCTTCGATCGGCAGGACGGCTCGGTTGTTCACCGTGGTGAGTTCACCCGGGAGCGGCTCGACCTCGATCTCGACCACGTTCGGGCCGCCGTGCTCGATATGCGTGGTGAGCGAGAACGGCACGCCGGTCGCGATGCTCTGCCGGTCGATCTCCTCGCCGTCGCGGCGCACGGTGACGATCGCCGTACCGGTGCCGCCGCGCTCCATCACCTCACCGCGCAGGGTCACATCCTTGCCGACGATGCCGAAGCGAGGGGCCTCCAGCATCTTGATCTGGCGGTCGCGCTCGTCCGGCCGACCGGTGACGAGGACGTGCAGCGGTGCCTTGAGCCCGAGGATGTCGAGCGAGGCGGGGATATCGTGCACCACGCCGTCGGTGAGCATCACCACGCCGGCAATCCGCTCCGGCGGCACGTCGGCCAGCGCCTGGGTCAGCGCGGTGAACAGCTTGGTGCCGTCGTCGCCCTCAGCGCCCTGCCCGTCGCCGACCTCGATGAAGCGCGGCTCGATGTTCGTGAGCGCGCCGAAGCGGCGCTCCAGCTCGGCCTTGACCGCATCGGTCATGGCCGGACGATCGCCCAGCGTCTGCGAGCCGGAGCGGTCGACGATGATGGCTGCCACGTCCTTCACCGGGTCGCGGTCCTCGCGCACCAGGGATGGGTTGGCGAGCGCGAGGACGACGAGGCCGAGGGCCACCGCCCGCAGCAGCGCCGTGCGCCCGCGGGCGAGCACCGCGACGACGGCGAGGATCGCGGCGAGCACGCCAAAGGCGGCGAGTACCGGCCACGGGACGAGGGGCGTGAAGCTGAGGCTCAGCATGGGGCGGGGCCTTCAGAAGGAACCACGAAAACCCCTCCCCGCTCTGCGGGCGAGGGTGGCCCTCGCGTGAGCGAGGGTTGGGAGTGGGGAGCGCCATTTCCGCAAGCGTCGTCCCCTCTCACGCCTGCTCCGCGGGCACCCTCCCCCGCCGGGGGAGAAGGGTTCGATACTCGGCGTGGTCGCGCGGAAAAAATCACTGTCCCAACCGCTCCAGCAGGGCCGGCACGTGGACCTGATCGGCCTTGTAGTTTCCGGTCAGCGTGTAGATCACGATGTTGATGCCGCCGCGGAATGCCATCTCGCGCTGGCGCTGGTCGCCGCCGGTGACGGGGTAGAGCGGCTCGCCGTTGCGGCCGACCGCCCAGGCGGCGGCCAGATCGTTGCCGGTGATGATGATCGGCGTGACGCCGTCGCCCGCCCGGGCCGGGCGGCGCTCGCCGCCCTCGCCTGCCGGTGGGATCGTCTCGACCCAGGTCTGACCGGTGCCATAACGGCCGGGAAAGGAATCGACGAGGTAGAACGCCTTGGTCAGCACGTGGTCCTGGGGCACGGGCTCGAGTTCCGGCACTTCGAGGGTGCCAAGCATCTTACGAAGATAAGCCGTCTCCGGGGTCGGCGGGCCGTTCGCGCGGGCGGTCTGGGCGTCGCGGGTGTCGAAGATCACCGTGCCGCCGTTCCTCATGAAGGCATCGATCTTACGGATCGCCGCTTCGCTCGGCTGTGGACGCCCGGCCACGATCGGCCAGTAGATCAGAGGGTAGAAGGCGAGTTCGTCCTTCTCCAGGTTCAGGCCTGCGGGCTCGCCCGGCTCCAGGGCGGTGCGGGCAGCCAGCATCTGGCTCAGGCCCGACAGGCCGGCCTGGCTCGCGGCGTCCGTCGCGGCATCACCCGTGACGACGAAGGCGAGGCGGGTGGCGAGCGCCGATTCGATGCCGTTGGGCCGGCTGCCCGGCGCCCCCTCGGCCCGTGCCGGGGGCGGCGCGAGGAGGGCGAGGCCGAGCAGCACCGGCAGGAGGAGAGCGGCGGTTGCCGCTCGCCCGCGCACGAGACGGCCGGAATGACGAAAAAAGCCGCCGAGCCAGAGGCCAGCCAGGGTGTCGAGGGCGAGCAGCGCCAGCGCGAGGCTGAACAGGAGCGCGCGCAGATCCAGCGTCTCGGCACCGGCGAGTGAGCCCATCCGGGCGCCCTTCAGAGCGGAGAGATCGAGGGATTCGAGCCGATCGCCCGGCACCAGCGCGTTGACGGCGATGCCACCCTCCGCCGTGCCGTAGAAGCCCGGCGGGTGCTCGGGGCCGGCGTGGTCGGCGAAGTCGGCCGGCACGGCGGTGGCGCTGGCGGGCGGCGAGCCGAGCGCGCCGAAGCCGTCGAGGGTCAGGCGCGGAGCCAGCAGCGCGGCTTTCGCCTGCCGGCCGTCGCCCTCGCCGAGCTTGGCCGAGGGGCCGGCGAGCCCGACGACCCGGCGCAGCATGTCCACGAACAGCCCCGACAGCGGCAGGTTCGACCATGTGGTGTCGGCGGTCACATGAAACAGCACGACGAGCCCCTGCCCCCGCTTCTCGGCCGTGACGATCGGCGTGCCGTCCTGGAGCGCTGCCCAGGTCTTGCCCGGCAGAT
>Ga0268290_100142_pt1 | contig 19302 bp, 12 predicted proteins | sample MetspRMADM_FD_191346 | JGI IMG/M metagenome (GOLD analysis project Ga0268290, IMG submission 191346) | Soil microbial communities from San-Diego area, Southern California, United States - Methylocaldum sp. RMAD-M | ecosystem: Environmental > Terrestrial > Soil > Desert | place: USA: California... | reverse complement strand
CGTGCCCATGTCGTAGGTCCCGAAGCCTGAGGCGAGGTGGTAGGGCACCGACGCAATGCGCTGGTCGAGATTGGCCGGATCCGTTGTTTTGGTCGTGCGAGCGTCGGTGTAGGAATAGGAGGCGACGAGCTGTAGCGGACCGTAGTTTGTACGTCCCTCTACTTCGAAGCCCTGCGAACGCACCTCGCCGGTCTGTGTCTGGAACCCGGTGTTCGCCGGGTCGGGCACCAGGGCGTTCTTTTGATTGATCTGATAGACGGCGCCGGTGATGAGAGTGTCGGCATCCGGGATCTGCCAGCGAACGCCACCCTCGTATTGCTCGCCGGTCGTCGGCTGGAACGGGTTCCCGTTCCGGTCGGTCTGCGCGAACGTTGAGAAGGACTGGCTGTAGGAGACGTAAGGCGCTACGCCATAATCGGCGAGGTATACGAGGCCAGCGCGCCCGCTGAAGGCGCCGTCGTTCTGCTCGACCCTGTCGCCCGACCGGTAGGCTAGGTTCTGGGTCTTAGCGAAATCCTGCCGACCGCCGAGCAGGAGCACGAAGCGATCGATCTTGATCTGGTCCTGTGCGTAGATCCCAACCTGATCGATGAGACTCTTCGAGCCGGAATTGACCGCGTAGTTCACCTGTGGGGTCGTAAGCTCGTAGATCGGGTTGTAGACGTTGAGCGGGCCGACAGTCCCTGTCTGGAAACGATCCGAACCGAGGAAGGCGCGGTAGTAGTCGATGCCGGTGAGCAGCGTATGCTCGGCAGCACCTGTCGCGAACCTGACTTCCAGGGAGGTGTCGCTGGTGACACCGGTCGCATTCTCGTTGCGCACGCTGATGCGGCGGTTCACGCTCTGCGCGTCCGGCCGCAGGCCCTGAACCATCAGGTAGTCCCAGTCCACGCCTGCCTGATAGTAGCGCAGGGCGTGGCGCAGCCGCACCGTGTCGGAGAAGGCATGGTCCACGAAGTAGCCGATGGCGCCAGAGCGGCTGCGATACTTGTCGAAGCTGGGCTCTCCGTAGAAGCGGTTCACCGCGAAGCGGCCGAAGGGCGGGTTGTCGAGCAGCGTCCCTCTTGCCGGGAGAGGAGCCTGATGGGCGGTGTCGATCTCCTGATAGTAACTGAGCAGTGTGACGGAGGTCGCACTCGATGGCTGCCACGTGATGGCAGGCGCGATGTAGCGCTTGTTGTCCGGGGTGAAATCGATGAAGCTGCCACTGTCGCGGAACATCCCTGTCAGGCGATAGGACCATTCGCCGTCCTCGGTCAGCGGGCCCGAGAAGTCGGCCACGATCTCCTTCCGGCCGAACGAGCCGACCGTGAGGCCCATCTCGCGCAGAGGCACGGCCAAGGGGCGCTTGCTGACCGCGTTGACCACTCCGCCCGGAGAGAGCTGGCCGTACAGGATCGAGGCTGCGCCCTTGAGGACCTCCAGCCGCTCAAGCCCGTAGGGTTCCTGGGTGCCGTCGTAACCACCCGACGTCAGTTTCATCCCATCGCGCAGCAGGCCGCTATTGCCTTGCGAGACCTCGAAGCCGCGGACGAACACCCTGTCGCGGTTGACCCCGGAGCCGGGCGCGGCACTAACGCCAGGCACGTAGCTCAGCGCATCCGTGAAGGTCTGTGCTCCCTGGTCGCGTAGCTGGCGCTGCGGCACCACCGAGATCGATTGCGGCGTCTCAAGGATCGGCGTGTCGGTCTTAGTGCCGGAGGCGCTACGCGTCGCGACGTAGCCGCGCACCGGGCCGTTGGCCCGCTCCAGGGCGGTGCCCTCGACCGAGAGCTGCTCCAGGGTGACGGTGGCCTCGCCCGTGGGTTCGCCCGGGACGGCGCTCCAGTCCGCGCGGAATACCGCGACCGTGTCCGTGTCGGTGAAGCGGTGGATGAGGCTCGTCCCCGCGAGGAGGCGTGAGAGCGCCGTCCCCGGATCGAGCAGTCCTCTGATCCCCTCGGTCCGCTTGGCCTCGATGACCTCTGTCGCGGCGACGAGCCTAAGTCTGGACGCCTGGCCCCATGCCTGGATTGCAGCTCCGAGATCGCCGGCCGGAATATCGAACCAGATTGGGACGTGGGTGGACTGGCCTCCGCTCGCCAGCGTGGCCTGCGCATCACCGGGCGCTGCTCTGGCCACGGCCGGAACCATGAGCAGGAGTGCAGCGAGAGGCCAGGCCGATTGGAGGGTAGGCAAGGAACGGGTGCCCGGGCGTTGCGTCATTGCAGGCTTGCGATCTCGTACACGTTGGCTTGCTGTGCAGACCGGCGTGTGGACGGTCCTGTGGATCAAGACGAAGCCGCGTCGCGATCGCACACCCCTGCCGTCGAAATTTTTTCGTTCAGGCTGTTACGGCGCCGCCCGCGTCGGATCCCGCTGGATCAACGTGAGCAGGGGAAGCCGGCGGATCCGGATCGGCAGCGCCGCCGCCATGGCATCAAGAGCCTTGTCGCTGTCGGCGGTCGAGAAGTTGCCCGAGACGCGAAGCCCATTGAGGTCGTGGTCCATGACCACGATGCGGCCGCGCCGATAGCGGCCGAGCGCGGCGACAACCTCCTTCAGCGGACGGCCGTCGAACACCAACTGGCCCTGCCGCCATGCGGCGCGGCTGCCAATATCGCTCTTCCGGACGGCGCCGGCCCGCGCGGCGGTGAAAGTCACCTCCTCGCCAGCATGGACATCGATGCCCGCCGCCTCCGGCGCGTCGGCGGCGTGGACGCGCACGGTGCTCTCGGCGACGAACAGACCGGTTTCCGCGCCGTCCCGGCTGACGCCGAAGGCGGTGCCAAGCGCGCGGGCCGTTCCGTTTTTGTCGGCGACCTCGAACGGGCGCGCCTTGTCGGGATGGACAGCTACGTAGATCTGGCCGGTATACAGGACGAGTCGGCGCTGATCCGGCCCGAAGACGATGTCGAAGCTTGTGCCGCCGTCGAGATCAACCTGCGATCCATCGCTGAGGACCACGCTGCGCCGCTCGCCAGTCGCGGTGCGTTCGTCGGCGAGCCAGGCCTGCGGCGGCCCGAAAGGCTCCACGGCGACGCCGCCGAGTGCGCCGAGCCCGCATAGCAGGACCGCGATCGCTGCCTTCGGCGGACCGTGCCTGCGACGCGGCAGAGCAACTCCGAGCGTCCGCCACAGCTCCTCCGCCTGCTCGGCCGCCGCCTGATGCGCCGGGTCCGTGTGCTTCCAGGCTTCGTAGGCCTGGGCAGTCGCCACGTCGTCGTCGCCCGAATGGAGGCGCACCTGCCATTCGAGCGCCTGCTCGGTCAGTGGATCGAGGGCGTCATCGGGCGCTTCCGGTTGCGGCATGTCACATGACTCTGGGAGAGCTCCGGCGACTGGTCCGGTCCAGTCAGTCAGCGCGATCCAGAGCGTGCGATGAAGCAGCGCCGTAGCGCAGAGAGAATGTACTTGGCCACCATGGTTGGTGAGACGCCGAAATGGCGTGCGATCCGTGCGTGGCTCCAATCCTCGATCCGGTTAAGGAGCAGCGCTTGGCGCCACCGGGCCGGCATCTCGTTGAGGGCGGCCCGCACCGCTTCGTATTCCTGCCGCGCAGCCACGACTCGGTCTGGGAGAGGTGCCGGATCCGCAACGTGCAGAACTTCGTCGAGGGGGGCGACAACGCCGTGGCGCCGGGCAAGGCGCGAGGCGTCGACGGCAAGGTTGCTGACGATGGCGCGCAGAAACTGGCGCGGACTCACAAGTGGCGCGCTCCCCTGCCCACCCCCCTGTTCGCGTTCCCGGTTAGCGAGCAGGAAACGCACGACCGCATCCTGAACGAGATCGGCGGCAGCGTCCCTGTTGCGCAGCTTTGCTGCGGCCAAAGCATTCAGCTCGCCGTAGTAACGCCGCAGGAGCTGGTCGAGTGATCCGCTCTCCGCGCCGGTCGGCGGGCGCGTTGACGCGCCCGACCAATCGTCGGACCACGCGCTTGAAGCAGACATGCTGGTGGCCCTCAGGCGAGAGAAAGACACTCCAGCGATTGTACCGACTGAAGGTTCTCTAGCAAGTTCAGAAGCTTAGAGTAATTTCAAGGTGATGCTCAGGCTGCGTGCCTATGCTCAAGCGGGATTGCGCCAAGCGATTGTGCCCGCTGCCAAAGCCCACGGTGAGTAGCTTCCAGTTCCTGCGGCTGCTCGCGGCATCGCTCCGCATAGCGTTGCACTCAAGCAACAATTCTCCCGTGGATCGGTTGCCATCGGTGCAGCTAGCTTCGGTACCACCACGCATAACAACAGCTGGTGAGTCGGCGAGGGTTCAGTTTAGGCATGCCCTGCCTGCACCGCTACCGGACCGTGGCCCAGGCCAATGACCAAACTGCGCCGTTCGCGGCCGTCGATGGTGGGAGCATAAGAAGCCACCTCTGCCCGCAAGTGAGTTCGGCCTCCGCTTTCGGGGGAGCCAACTTCCTGCCCCATGGTCACACATGGTTGAGAGGTGGAACGACCGCTGACGGGTGGGGCGTCAAAGCCCGCTTACCACCCTGTCCGGAACTTCAGGTGAAACGGGTCAAATGTCCGCAAGGGGTCAGGAGTTCGCCTGCCGCTTGTTCGGCTGTGCGCCACTTGCAGACCTCCGTTCAGTGCCAGTGGAATGGCCGCTTGTTACCCCGAAACTGCCGTTGCCGAGAGCGATACAGTTCGGGGCACGACCGAGACATGGGGAAGCATACCAGGCTCGTTGGCTTCGACAGGGCCTCGCCAGGTCAGGCGCCAACGCCACACCTCCTGGCTTTGGAGGCTCTGTCGCCCGGAAATCCCTACACGGTGGATTGACCAGCACTTTCGGTGAACTTTAAGTGCAGCCATGCGCGGGTGCCTGCCTCAAACGGTCCGAGGCCGCGCGATCATCGCCGTGATCGCGCTCTACGCGCTCGCGCTGCAAGCCTTCCTCGGTGGCCTCGCCCCACTACCAGCCGCGCCGCTCGGCGCCGTGATCTGTGCCGAGCACGGCGGTTCGAGCGCGCCCGACGATCACGGGCCTGCCTGCCAGCATCATGCCTGCTGCACGGCGGCGCAGGCCGCGCAGTGGCTCCATCTGATCCTGTCGGTCTTCGCGACGGTAGCCTGGGCCCCGCCCCGGGTGACCCTCGCTCCATTGCGCGACGCCGGTATGGTCCAGGCACGCGCACCCCCCGACCACTCCGTCAGCCCACGAGGTCCACCTGCCGTCTGACCGATCCACTTTTCAGATCGCTCAGACCCGGACCTCTCCCATGTCACAGTCTCTCCAGGGCGACGCGACGGCTTTTTCCGCCGTTGTCGCCGCGCGTCCGGCACAGGACGCCGTCTACCGCGCCGTCTGGCGCTGGCACTTCTACGCCGGCCTGCTCTGCCTGCCCTTCCTCATCCTGCTCTCGGCCACCGGCTCGCTCTACCTCTTCAAGGACGAGATCAACGGCACCCTGTTCGCGTATCGAACGACGGTGGTGCCCCAGGCGAGCCGCACCCTCAGCCCGGACATCCTGCTCTACAACGCCTCAGAGGCCGTGCCCACGGGGGTGCCGGTCTCGATGGCCGACCCTGCCGACCCGACCGCTACGGCCGTGGTGATGATGGCCGAGGGGCCGCTCCGGACCCTCGTTTACCTGAACCCCTACAACGGCGACGTGCTCGACCGCGTCGACCGTGACGACGAGTTCATGATGGTTGTGCGCCGCCTGCACAGCCTCGCCTACTTCGGCACAATCGCGAATAGCGTCATTGAGGTCGTGGCCGGCTTCGCCATCATCCTCGTGGTCACCGGCACCTACCTCTGGTGGCCCCGTCGGCAGAGTGGCGGGATCGTCAGCGTGCGCGGCACGCCGCGCAAGCGCGTCTGGTGGCGCGACCTGCACGCCGTGACGGGCCTGGTCGCGGGCGCCGGCCTCTTCTTCCTCGCCGCGACCGGCCTGCCCTGGTCAGCCTGGTGGGGCCAGCAGGTGCGGACCCTGTCCAACGAGGCCGGCGTCGGCCAGCCGCGCGCGCTCTGGGCCAACAAGCCTGTTTCGAACGTGCCGATGCAGGAGATGCTCACCACCACCGGATGGTCCGGTCCATGGAGGACGCGCCGGTCCCGGTCTCCCAGCCGAGCGCGGCGGCTTCCATCGGCCCAGCGCGCGCCGTCGAGATCCTGCGCGGCCTCGGCATGCCGCCCGGCTTCGAGATCTCCCTGCCTGTGGGGGACACTGGGGTCTACGCCGCGGCAGCCTACCCCAAGGACGTGGCTTCGCAGCGGATGATCTCGCTCGACCAGTACACCGGCAAGCCGCTCGTCGACGTGCGCTTCGGCGACCTCGGCGGTGTCGCCCGGGCGATCCAGTACGGCATTGGCATCCACAAGGGCGAGCACTGGGGCCGGGCCAACCAGCTCGCGATGCTGGCCTTCTGCCTCGCCACCATCCTGCTTGCGGTGACGGCCGCAGTGATGTGGTGGAAGCGCCGTCCTGCTGGTCGCCTCGGCGTCCCTCCCTGGCCCCGCGACCGTCGCGTCGCCGCAACGGTGACCGTGATCGTGCTCGGCCTCGGCGCGCTGTTCCCGCTGACCGGCTTGGCCATCCTCGGCATGGTCGTCGTCGACCTGCCCATCCAGGCCCTGCGCCCGCGCCTGGCGTCCTGACTGCGCAACCGGGGACGAACGCGTCCCCGCCGCGCGCCTGTCCCATTCCCCTTCTCCGGTCGCAGCGTTCGCCTTCGCTTGCCGCCACTCGACGAGTGTCCGTCATGTCCCACCGCCGTCCAGGCCGATGCGCCCGCGCGCTGACCTTCATCCTTGCCACGAGCCCGTTGGCCATCGCCGCGGCACAGGCCCAAGGCGGCAACCAAGCTGTCGCCCTGGAGGAGATCTCCGTCATTTCGGACAGCAACGGCGTCCCCGGAGGAGCACCGGCCGCGTCGGCCGGCACTGCCGGGCCCGGCCTACCGCCGGTCTTCGCCCCCACGCCGCTGGACAAGCCTGTCGGTGAAGTGGTCACCAGCGTCGGGCGCGAGGGCGTCATCGACAACCGCGCCGCCACAAGCGTGGCCGACATCCTGCGCAACAGCCCCGGCGTGACGGTGCGGCAGGGCAATGGTCCCCGCGACGTCGTCGTCTCGATCCGCGGCAACAACGCCCGCGCCACCGGCGTGTCGCGCAATATGGTCGTGCTGGAGGACGGCTTCCCCGTCACCCAGGCGGACGGCTCCTCGCGCTTCGACCTCGTCGACCCGCGCGCCTACTCGCGCATCGACGTGTTCCGGGGACCGCAGTCACCGTTCTTCGGCAACTTCGCCACCGGCGGCGCCCTGAACTTCGTCACCCGTCGAGGTTCCGAGATCAACGGCGTCGAGTACGGCGTCGATGCCGGCAGCTTCGGCTACCTCAACAACTACGCCGCCTTCGGCGGGGTCAGCGGCCCGTTCGAGTACAGCCTGTTCACCAGCGACACGCGGGGCCACGGCTTCATCAGCCACAACTCGTTCGACACCCAGACCATCAACTTCCTCGGCACCTACGCGCCGACGCCGGACGACCGCTTCACTCTGAAGATCATCAACAACGAGGTCGCCACCGACCTGCCCGGGCGCGGCTCGCTCAACCAGTTCCGGCTCAACCCTTTCCAGCGGGGCTGCGCCTCGGCCGCGGTGGCTGCACCCGGCTGCGTGACCTACAACCTGCTCCTCAACGGCCGGAACGGCGCCACCGTGTCGGTGACCGCCGACGAGGGCGCGTTCTTCCGCGGCGACCGGCGCACCATCGTGGGCGGGCGCTGGGAGCACGACTTCGACGCCTTCACGACCTGGCGCACCCAGCTCGTGTTCGACGACCGCCAGATCAACCAGCCCTTCTATACGTCCTCGGGGCGCGGCGACTTCCCTGGCTTCAACTTCCTCACCGACGTCACCCGGCGCGGCGACCTGTTCGGCCTGCCGGCGACCGGCTACGTCGCGCTCGCCTTCAACACCCTCGACAGCAACAGCCTGACCTACAACCGCGCGCCTTACGGAGGGCCCCGCCTCGGCGCCCTGACCGCCGACCTTGAGGCCACCCAGGCAAACCTGGGCGGCCGCGCCCGCGTCGAGCTGCAGCTCTCCGACCAGTGGATCGCGGTCGCCGGCATCAGTGCCGAGAACACCACGATCAACGGACGCAACATCACCTACGGCTTCCCGGCCGCCGGCGGCGTCACCACCACACTGGCCAACATCGACCGCAGCTTCCTGAACGTCGCGCCCGAGCTTTCCCTGCTCTACCGGCCCGATACCGCCTGGCAGGTCCGGGGCCGCGTGGCGACCGGCTACGCCACGCCCTCGGCCTCGAACCTCACCGTCACCTCCGCCGGCGTACCCGGCAACAACGGGCAGCTGCAGACGCAGGAGAACCTCGGCTTCGACATCGGAGCCGACTGGACGCCGATGCCCGGCGTCCGCTTCAGCGTGACCGGCTTCTACGAGTTCTTCCGCAACGAGCTCGTCACGCAATCGCCGGGTGCCGGCCTCCTGAGCTACACCTTCAACGCGTCGGCCTCGGAGCATCGCGGCGTCGAGGTCGGAGCGGACTGGGCCTTCGCGCCGGGCTGGCGGGCGACTGCGGCCTACACCTTCGACGACCAGATCTACACCAAGTACGTCGAGCAACTCAGCGCCGGCAGCCTGACCCGACGCTTCGACCGCGCGGGCAACCACATCCCCGGCGTGCCCGCCAACCAGCTTCTCGCACGGATCGGCTACGAGCAGGCGACCGGCCCCCTAGCGGGCCTGGGCGGCTACGTGGAAACGGTGTTCCAGGACGACTTCTTCATCGACAACGCCAACCTCCTAAAGGCGCCCGGCTACGCCATCGTGAACCTCAACGTGCACTACACGACGGAACTCGTTGGCTACGCCAAACGGCTGAACCTGTTCTTCGAGGCGCGGAACGTCCTGGACGAGACCTACGTCGCCTCGGCCCAGAACCTCGCGAACTCGATCAGCGCCGCCTCCGGCCTTCAGAATGGCGCGAGCGTCCTGGCCAACACCACAGGCTCGGTGTTCGCGGGCGCCCCGCGTAATTTCGTCGGCGGCATGCGGCTGTCCTTCTGATGCCGACCAGGAGCGTGACGCCTCGACAGGTACCGAGGATGCGTGCCTGGCGCGCGGCCATCGCGGTGGCCGCCCTGTACGCGCTCGCGCTCCAGGCCGTGCTCGGCGGTGCAAGCCTCGCTCTGTCTCCCGACCCCGCCCACGTCCTCTGCCGGCAGGACGCGGGCAGCGATGACGGACCGTCCAAGGCGCGCCTGTCGCACGGGCACCCGGATTGCTGCCTCGTCGCCCACGTCCTGAACTCCGCCGCGGTCCCGCTCTCCTCGGTGGTGCCGGTCGTCTGGCCCGCTCGCCAAGCCGTTGCCTTGACCTGGCGTCCGGAGGTCATCGCCTGTCCGCGAGGCCCTCCGGGAGCCAGGGCCAGCGCACGCGCCCCACCCGTCGCCTGATCGGTCGCCCTTCCCCGATCCTTCAGGCCACGGACCTCATGCCATGTACCGAATTCCCCGGGTCGAGCTCTACGCCGCCCTGTTGTTGACGCTGCTTGCCTCCACCTCCGTCTTCGCCCAGACCGCCGCGACGGAGTCCGTCACCCTTTCCGAGCTCAGCGTTGCCGGTTCCGCCGCGCCGTCGGCCGAGACGCGGCTCCCACCGGCCGCCCAGGCGGCAAGCCTCACCGTACCGACCGTCGAGCAGGCCCGCGCGGACCTTCAGCGCACGCCGGGCGGCGTCGCCCTCGTCCCGGACACGGCGTTCAAGAACCGGCCGGCGCAGACGCTCAAGGACGTGCTCGACTTCGTGCCCGGCGTCATCGTGCAGCCTAGGTTCGGCTCGGACGCCCGGCTGTCCATCCGTGGCTCGGGCCTCTCCCGCAACTACGGCAACCGCGGCATCAACGTCTTCCAGGACGGCATCCCCATCAACACCTCCGACGGCCTCGTCGACTTCTTCGAGATCGACCCGACCGCCTACCGCTACGTCGAGGTCTTCAGGGGCGCCAACGCGCTGCGGTTCGGCGCCAACGCGCTCGGCGGCGCGATCAACCTGGTCACCCCGACAGGCCGCGACGTGTTCCCCTTCGACGCCCGCATCGACGCAGGCAGCTTTGGTTACCTGGAGGGACAGGCCGCCACAGGCGGGGTGTCGGGCCCGTTCGACTACTTCCTTACCCTGTCCGCGGACCGGTTCGACGGCTTCCGCGAGCACAGCGACGGCAACTCGGTGCGCGGCAGCGCCAACTTCGGCTACCAATTCTCGCCGGACGCCGAGACGCGCTTCTACGTGAACGCCAACACCATCAACCAGCGCATCCCCGGCGAGGTGACCCGGCAATCGGCGCTGACGAACCCCCGCGCCGCGAACCCGGTCTGGGTCCAGCAGAACCAGCAGCGCAACATCGACTCGGTGCGGCTCGCCAACAAGACCACGCTGCGCTTCGACGAGACGATCGTGGACTTCGGCCTCTTCACAGTCCAACGCCGCGTCGACCACCCGATCTACGAGTACCTCGACTACACGGTGCAGGACTACGGTGGCTTCGTCCGCGCGACCGACGACAGGATCATCGGCGGCTTCCGCAACCGCCTGGTCGTGGGCGTGAACGTCGACAATGGCACCATCGACTACAGGCAGTTCGTCAACCTGAACGGCGCCGTGAAGGGACCCCTGACCTTCTCGACCCTTGACCGTTCGGAGAACATGTCGGCCTATGCCGAGAACTCGTTCTTCGTCCTGCCGAACGTCGCCCTTGTCGGGGGTGGCTTCTTCCTGCACGCGACCCGTGACCGGAAGGACCGCTTCCTGGCCAACGGCAACCAGTCGGGCCGCTCAACCTACGACATCACCAAGCCGAAGTTCGGCGTGCTCTGAGACGTCGACCCCACGTGGCAGGTCTACGGCAACGTCTCGGGCAGCGCCGAGGCGCCGACCTTCGATGCGAACTCGTTCGCGACCGCGGCGACCTCAAACCTGCGCGCTCAGACCGCGACTACGTACGAGGTTGGCACGCGCGGCATCCGACCGGATCTCACGTGGGACCTCTCGCTCTACCGCTCAGAGATCCGGAACGAACTGCAGTGCCTGACGACGTCGATTTTTAGCCCCTGCAGCATCGTGAACGCAGACCGCACCGTGCATCAAGGCGTCGAGGCGGGCCTTGGGGTGACGTTCTTGAAGTCGCTCGTCTCGGCTGAGGACCGCGTCTGGTTCAACACGGCCTACACCTACAACGACTTCTTCTTTGTTAGTGACGCGCTCTACGGCAACAACCGCCTGCCCGGCGTGCCGACGCACTACCTGCGCGCCGAGGTGCTCTACCGTCATCCGAGCGGCTTCTACGCCGGCCCGAACGTCGAGTGGTCGCCGCAGGCTTACTTCGCCGACAACGCCAACAGCCTGACGGTGCCTTCCTACGCGCTCCTGAACTTCAGGATCGGCTTCGACCAGGGCTCGGCTTGGTCTGGGTACCTTGAGGCGCGCAACCTCCTGGATAGGCGCTACATCTCCAGCGTGGCCATCGCCGGCGTCGCCAACGTCGTCTCGGAGATCTTCAATCCGGGCACCGGTAGGGCGGCTTACGGCGGTCTGAGGTACCGGTGGTGATAAGGCAGCCAGTCAGCAGGCCGAAGCTAGGTGAGGCCGGCCTCAGGGCTTCAACCGCGAAGGCGCAGCGGTTCCGCGACGAGATCCGGCCTGTCATTGCGGAGCTGCGCGGCGCCGGCATCACGACCTGCGAGGGCCTTGCACGAGGTCTGCGTGTTCAGGGTATTCGGAAGCCGCGCGGTGGCTTGGTTTGGACGTCCTGCGAAATCCGCAGACTGCTACGGAAGATCTCAGAGTAGTCGAGACTGACAAAAAGGTGCCAGAGCTGAATGCCGTACGTCGTGCCACTTAGACGGTCGGCTCGCGCTATGAGCCGACCTTCGCCCGTCAGGCGCGGAGCCGCTGCTTGCGACCCACAGCAGCCTTACGCGGGCACCTCTGCAGTCGACCGTTTCCGAAGGGACGACAGGCTGTCGACAAATATGGCTGAGGGTAAGGGCGAATCATGCTCCGAGACCTCGTAGGGGCAAGAGTCCCGCTGGATGTTGCTATCGTGCGACAGTCTGTGCGGACCCAAGGCGCTACCATCTAAGTGACGGTTCCCCTGGGGGATCAAAAGGGAACGCGGTGAGGGGTAACCCGATGCCGCGGCTGCCCCCGCAACTGTAAGCGGCGAGCCTTCCGCCACCATGTCACTGGGCAGCCTCGCCCGGGAAGACGGTGAGAGGGCAGCGACCCGCGAGCCAGGAGACCTGCCGTCAGTCGTGGTCACACGCGAAACACATTGGGCGGGGTGTCCTGATGGGTGTCGAAGCGCCGTCCCTTGTGCTTGGGGGCGGTGAGCCGAGGCCTCGTTCGCGGTGACGTGCCACTGCCGTTGCCCGAGGCTACTCGTACCATGGTCCGCGTTGATCGTACCCGCTCGCTTGCCGAGCACTTGCCTGCTGCCCTGTATCTCTCCACCAGCGCTCTCGTTCTGAGCTCGACCTCTCTGACGGCACAGGAGCGTGCGGAGATCACCACTGGTTCGCACGCCGTTGCGCTGGAGGAACTGGCCGTCCAGGGGGCGGGATCCGGCACAAGGCTTCTAGCACCGACGCCATACACGGCGGCGCCGACCGGGCTGAACCTCACCACACCGAACCGCAGTGGCAGCCGCCTCGACCTGTCGCCGCTGCAGACGCCCGCCAGCATCGAGGTCATCCCAGGTCAGAAGATCCGAGAGCGTGGGCAGGAGACCGTGCAGGAGGCGATCACCCAGAACGCCGCTGGTATCACGACCATCGGTGCGCCCGGTAACGGCCTCGGCGCCTACACCTCCCGCGGCTTTGCCGGCGTAAACTCGGTGATGCAGCTCTATGACGGCAACCGGCTCTATGTCGGTGCCGGTACGATCACCTACCCGTTCGACACCTGGAACGTCGACCGGATCGAGGTGCTGCGTGGGCCGGCTTCCGTGCTGTACGGGGACGGCGCGATCGGCGGCGTCATCAACGTCGTGCCCAAGAAGCCGGTCGCCGTACCGATCAACGCCGCACGCGCCGCCCTCGGTTCCGATGGCGTGAAGCGCCTTGCCATCGACAGCGGTGGACCCATCGGCGAGAACGTCTTCTACCGCCTCAACGTCAGCGCCAACCAGGCCAATGGCTGGCTGCGTCAGAACGGTGACTTCAGCAACCTCGCTGTCTCGGGTGCCGTGCTCTACCAGGCAACGCCTGATCTCGCGTTCACCCTGTCGCACGATTACGGCTACCAGGAGCCGCTGCGCTACTTCGGCACGCCTCTGATCGGCGGCCGGATCGATCCCCGCACCCAATTTAACAACTACAACGTCAACGACAGTCGCATCGTCTTCGAGGACAACTGGACTCAGTTCAAGGCCGAATGGACGCCCACGGCCGACATCACGATCCGCAACACGGCCTATCGCCTTAAGTCGGATCGGCACTGGCGCAACGTCGAAACCTACACCTTTGTGCCAAGCACTAGTCTGATCCGTCGAACCAACCCGATCGAAATCTTCCACAACCAAGAGCAGATCGGCAACCGCCTCGATGCCGCCTTCAAGGGCGAGCTGTTTGGTTTCCGCAACGAGTTCGTCGCCGGCTTCGACGTCAACCATATCAAGTTCTCGCACACCAACAACTCGCCATACCGCGGCGAGACCAGCGTCAATCCGTTCGTCTTCAGCCCCGGCGTCTTCTCCAGTCTCGACCTGACCACGCTTGGATACGCCACCAGTTCGGATCAGTATTCTCTGTTTGCCGAGAACCGCCTCGTTCTGACGGAACAGCTCTCGCTGATTGCTGGCGTGCGCTACGATGCGCCTACAGTTCGTCGCTCAGACCCGCGCACTCCCTCGGCAGGGTTCACGAAGGATTTCAGTGCGCTGAGCTACCGCTTCGGCGCAGTCTACAACCCGACGCCCGACAGCTCGCTCTACGCGAGCTACGCCACCGCCGTGGATCCCGTAAACTCGCTGATCACCCTGTCGCTGGCGCAGAAGGATTTCGAACTCTCGACCGGTGAGCAAATCGAGGTCGGTTACAAGCAGCTGTTCTGGGAGGGCAGGGGTGAGTTCACGCTGGCTGGTTACCGGATCACGAAGGACAACCTGCTGACGGCCGATCCACTGCGGCCAGCCGTGTCCATCCAGGTCGGCAGCCAGTCTTCGCACGGTGTCGAGGCGTTCGCCTCGCTTGGGCTCTGGGAGAACTGGCGCGTCGAGGGCAACATCGCCTTGGTGCATGCCCAGTACGACGACTTTCAGCAGGCGGTTGTCGGCGCCGCCGTCAACTTCGCGGGCAATCAGCCGATCTCTGTTCCCGCTCGTGTCGCCAATCTCTGGCTGTCCTGGGCCTTCGCACCGCGCTGGGAGGCACGGGCTGGCGTGCAGTTCGTCGGTGAGACCTTCAGCGACTTCGCCAACACCGTCCGGCGTCCGGCCTACGAGGTCGTCAACGCGAGCGTGGACTACCGCGTGAGCGAGACCTCACACTTCAGCGTGCGTGCCTACAACCTACTCGACAAGGTCTACCCCGTGACGGGGAGTTCGGTGTCGTGGCTATTAGGCCGGCCGCGCTCGGTCGAAGTGGCCTACAACGTTGCCTTCTGAGGGCGTCTGCGCATGCATATCGAGCAACGCGAACTGCCCCAGGCCGGGGCAGACAATCCCGTTCTGGCGATCCAGGCGGCGGTCAAGCGGTTCGGCGCACGCACCGCCCTCGATGGCTTGGATCTCACGCTCCGTGCCGGAGAGGTCTTCGCCCTACTCGGGCCAAACGGAGCCGGCAAGACCACGACGATCAACCTGATCCTCGGCTTCCTGAAGCCGGATGTCGGCGCAGTCCAGGTCTGCGGGATCGAGACGGGATCCGATCCGGTCGGTGCGCGAGGCCATGTCGCCTACATCCCCGAGCACGTCGCCCTCTATCCAGGCCTCTCGGGCATCGAGAACCTGCGCTACTTCGCGACCCTGGCCGGTCTCGACTTGTCCGTCGATGCCTCGCGCCGACTGCTGACTGAGGCCGGTCTGCCCGAAGAGGCTCATGGTCGACCCGCCGCATCCTACTCGAAGGGCATGCGCCAGAAGGTCGGGATCGCCGTCGCCCTCGCCCGTCGAGCGCGGCTTCTCCTTTCGACGAGCCGACCTCCGGGTTCGATCCGAGCGCGGCACCGGGGTGCTGATGGCGACCCACGACCTCTTGGAAACAGCCAGTCGCCGGCTTTCAACCTGCGCGCAGTCAACCAAGCCGCGAGAGCCTCACGCGTCGGTTCGGTGATCTCGAACGGAACCGGCCTGCCGGTCTTGCGCTGGCAGACGGTCGCTCGAAGACGCACGGCGTCGCCCAGGTGGATGTCGCTCACGCGCAGGCCGACGAGATCACACCCGCGCAGCTTGCTGTCGACGGCGAGGTTGAACAGGGCAAGGTCTCGCGCGCGGTTGGCGAGCTGGAGGCGCGTGCGCAGGGCCCAGATGTGCTTCGGCTTCAGCGGCGGTTTAGGGCCGACGATACGGCCGCAATTCCAGGGAACACGCGGTCTGGTGGAAACGGTAGCGACTTCGGGCATAACAGGCTCCTGGGTTGAGGAGCTCGTCATGAGGAACCCGATGCTGCCGCTGAGCCCTATTGCGAATGACGGTTCTCTGCAGCATTAGCCGACATTGGCGCCGGCGGGCCTGGACCGCTGCTCCCGACCCTTTGCAGACCCTGGGAAGGTCCGGTTTGAGGCTGTTAGGGCAGCAGCGGCGTCGGCTAGAAGATTTCAGGACCTGATGATGACGGACCAATCGACAGCCGCCACGGCGGAGAAGCGTAGGGCCTTTCGCAACCTCCACGAGAGCGGCTTCTTTCTCCTGCCCAATGCCTGGGACCGCGGCAGCGCGGTCCGGCTCGCCAAGCTCGGCTTCAATGCCATTGCCTCGACGAGTGCGGGGGCGGCCTGGGCCGCCGGCAAGGACGATAGGGAGCTCGGCCTGGAAGCCATCCTCGACCACCTGAGGATGCTCGTTGCCAGCACCCATCTGCCGGTCAACGCGGATTTCGAGAACGGCTTCGCCGACAGTCCGGAGGATGTTGCGCGGAACGTCGCCATGGCGGTCGATACGGGTGTGGCCGCCCTATCGATCGAGGATTGGTCCGGAACCGCGATGTACGAGGCGGATCACGCCGTCGAACGGATCGCTGCCGCGCGCAGTGCAATCGACGCCCTTGATCCCACGGTGATGCTCGTCGGTCGCAATGAGAACTTCCGTGACCCCAGCATGTCTGTCGGCGCCAGCATCGAGCGCGCTGTCGCATATGCGGAGGCCGGCGCCGACTGCCTCTTCGTGCCCTTCATCCTTGACCACGGTGCCGTGGCGGAACTCGTCTCAGCGGTTGCTCCGAAGCCGGTCAACGTTGTCGTACATCAGTACGACGGGGGCATCCGGGTGTTCGCCGAACTCGGGGTTCGTCGTTGCAGCGTGGGTGGCAGCCTCGCCCGAACGACCTGGGCGGCTTTCGATGCCGCCGCGCTGACTTTGAAGCGCTACGAAGCAGGCGATGGGTGCTGACAACCGAGCATACTGGAGCGTCCGCTTTCAGGACCGCAGAAGATGAAAGGCTACGACGAGATTAGGTCGGTCGCGGAACGTCTGCTTCAGGCCTGGAGGTCAAGGGCCGCTCCCCACCCATCGCGGGCTTCGGTAAAGGACTGCCATGTAATAGCCATGCGTGCACGAGGAGCGCCTTAGTTTGCTCAAGCGACTTGCCGTTTTTGATGATGAAGCAAACCGCTCCATTCTCGCTTACGGAGCAATCGTCATGTGCTTTGTAAGTATGCTGACTGGATCGCTAGCAGTTCGATCTCATCGTGAAGCATTGATGATGCAAACCATGTCGTCATTACCTGCAACGGTGCTGGCATTGGAGAAAGTAAAAACTGGTTTTTCTGCAAAAATTGCCTTCATGAGGACTGAGGATGGCATTCTATTGGAATGTCAAATCCAAGTTGGTCTGAATAGAGACGGCGATCATCTTCACACTGGTTCGGTCGTTTACGTGATCCCTCGTTCAGATTCCTGCGGTGAGCCTGTGGTCGTAGGTCCGCGCAACACCACAGTCCTTGCATCCGCTAGTGGCGCATTTTTCTTGTCCTCGCTAGTTCTAGGTGTCCTGGCGGCGCAGAGCATGTTGCGATCCCGCCGCACGGGCGCCCGGGAGTGAGTTCTTGCCCAACGTCCGATTGCCACCCCATCCGGACCTTCGGCGGAAGTGGCTCAAATGTCCGCAAGGGGTGGGGAGCGGTCCTTGCTGGTACGTTGGTAGACGTCCTCGCGTCGCCCGGACGGACGGAGAAGCGCGGACTTTCGACCGCGCCTTCGTTCTTACTGCTGCGCCTCGCGGGCCTTCCGCGCCATCTCGTTGAGAGTCGTCACCGCATCGTCGAAGCGGTGTTCCGCCTCGGCGTTACGCTGGAAGGCAACACGCTGCACCAAGATCTCGCGCGGGGTCGGCTGCTGGTGGAACAGCGACATCACCTCGTCGATGAAGTCGGTCAGCGGCAGGTAGCCCTGGCGCGTGGCCTGCCCCAGGGTGAGGTCGGTCTGCACCGCCGGCGGCACCAGCTCGATGACCTCAACCTTGCCTTTGAGCGCCTCGCGCAGCGCGATGGTGTAGCTGTGCAGCGCTGCCTTGGTCGCCGAGTAGGTCGGGGCCGAGACGAAGGGCACGAAAGCCAAGCCGGACGTGACGTTGACCAGGACCGCGTCGGGCTGGCGGCCAAGATGCTCGATCAGGGCATCGGTCAGTCGGATTGGGCCGAGCAGGTTGGTGGTGACGGTCGCCTCCGCGTCCGCGAGGTCGCGGGGCTGGTCCAGGACCTCGAAGCGCATGATCCCGGCGTTGTTGACGACCACGTTGAGTGTCGGTTGCTCGGCCGTCACGCGCCGTGCGAAGTCGGCTACTCCCGCGACGCTATCGGCGTCGAAGGCCATGGCGCGCATGTTCGGACGGCCGGCAATCGCCTGTTCCAGCACGTCCCTCCGGCGGCCCGCGACGATCACGGTGTTGCCGAGGTCATGGAAGCGATGCGCCAGCGCCTCGCCGATGCCGGAGCCGCCGCCGGTGATGAGGATGGTGTTGCCTGCCGTCTTCATGGGCGCATCGTTCTCCGTTGTGCCCGGACCAGGTATCGCCGATGCTTTCCTGCCAGAAGTAGGCACCGAAAAGATTTATACGCACCAAAAGGAGAGTGTGGGATGCGCAGGGCGTTAGCCGATCCCCAGATCGAAGCGAGGCTTAAGCAGCCGGTCCCCGAGGTCGTTGATCCGGCCATCGAGGCCCTGGTGCAGGACATCATCGGCAAGGTGGCCGACAAGTGGACCATGCTGATCCTCGAAGCCCTGCACGAGCACGGCACCCTGCGTTTCACGCAGCTCGGCAAGGCGGTCGGCCGGATCAGCCAGAAGATGCTGACCCAGACCGTGCGCCGGATGGAGCAGGACGGCTTGGTGCGTCGGACGGTGCACCCGGTGATCCCGCCCCAAGTGGACTACGCGCTCACGCCGCTCGGCGAGAGCCTGGGCGCGGCATTCTGCGGGGTGTGGATCTGGGCCGAGACGCACCACGCCGAGATCGAGCGGGCGCGCGAGGCCTTCGCGGCGCGGGGCTGTCGGCAACCCGTCTCGTCGTGAACATGCGTCGGGGAGAGGTTGAACGCCGCTCTTCCGGTAAACTGCGTCGGGTCGACGGACAGCCGCCTACATCCTGGGGGCAGCCGAGGACGCGTCGTCGCCTTCGGGTGGGGAGCAGCCGCAGGCAGAGACGGACAGGGTAGGACAGCCGACGATGGACAAGTGGTTCGAGCCAGTACCGTTTGTGACCAGAGTTTGCCTGTCCGCACTCGGGGGCTGTTTGGCCGGCTGGTTATTTTTCGTGTCGCATGATTTCACGCATCTCGAATTTGAAAAAATCTACATCCTTGAAATGATTCAGACGACACTATTATTTGTAGCTATTACATTCATCATGACTTTGCCGTTGACGGCAGTGGCCTTGTTGCTTGGTTTGATGCTGCGGAAACAGATCGCGAAGCGACCGGCAATGTGGACAATCGTGGCAACGTTCTTGACCTGGATCACGGCCATCTCGGCTTTGGTACTTTTCGGTGGCAAGAACCAATGGTGGATGATGCATTCAAATTCCGAACGTCTGAGATACGTCATTACCAGCGGCGATAATATGCTGTGTTTTGCTGGCGCCGTGGGGGCGGGAGCCACGTTCTACATGCTGGGACTGACCCGTTTGGGCCAGGA
>Ga0268290_100141_pt1 | contig 19366 bp, 18 predicted proteins | sample MetspRMADM_FD_191346 | JGI IMG/M metagenome (GOLD analysis project Ga0268290, IMG submission 191346) | Soil microbial communities from San-Diego area, Southern California, United States - Methylocaldum sp. RMAD-M | ecosystem: Environmental > Terrestrial > Soil > Desert | place: USA: California... | reverse complement strand
CGGCGCGGCCTCCACCGCCGCGACGACGCCGAGGCTGTGGGCGATGAGGATCACCGGCCGGGTCGCCGCCGCGACCGCCTCGACGACGCGGTTGCGCCACGCCTCCGGGTCGGGCCGGTGCCAATCGTCCTGCGCGACGATTCGCGCGGTCTTGAGCCGCGCCGCCCAGCGCGCCTGCCAGTGCTCCTCCTCGGAGCCGGCATAGCCCGGCAGGATCAGGATGTCGCAATCGGCAGTCTTCATGACCGTTTTCTTGGCAGGTTACTTGGCAGATTTCTCGCACCGTCTTCTCAGACGAGCGGCGTCCTTACGCAACGAGCGGCGGGCCGCCCGGCTCCCCTGACAAACGTCACGCGAGCCAATCGGGCAGGCGGTCGAGGCGGATCAGGTCGTCGTAGCTCGGGCGTGGGCGCACGATCGCCGCGCGGTCACCCGTCACCAGCACCTCCGGCACGAGGCGGCGGCTGTTATAGGTGCCGGCCTGCACCGCGCCGTAGGCACCCGCGCTCATGACCGCGATGAGATCGCCCGACACCACACCCGGCATCTCCCGCCCGAGCGCGAGGTAGTCGCCGCTCTCGCAGACCGGGCCGACCACGTCCGCCGTCAGCCGGGGCGTGTCGGCGGCGGGCTCGCGCACCGGACGCAGGGCGTGGAAGGCCTCGTAGAGCGTCGGGCGGATCAGGTCGTTCATCGCCCCGTCGACGATGACGAAGGTCTTTTCCTCTGTCGGCTTCACGTAAATCACGCGGGTGACGAGGATGCCGGCATTGCCGGCGATCATCCGCCCGATCTCGAAGACGGGGCGCAGGCCGAGCGGCCGGAAATGCGGACGCAGGATCTCGGCCAGCGCCGCCGGATCGGGCGGGGCTGCGTTGTCGTCCCGATAGGGGATGCCGAGTCCGCCGCCGAAATCGACGTGGTGGAGCCGGTGCCCGTCGGCGAGCAGGTCGCGGGCGAGTTCACAGAGCAGGCGCGCGGCGTTGTCGAACGGGGTCAGGTCGGTGATCTGGCTGCCGATATGCGCATCGACGCCGACGATCTCGAGGCCGGGCAGCCGGGCGGCGCCGGCATAGACCGCGCGGGCGCGGGAGATCGGGATGCCGAACTTGTTGTCGGACTTGCCCGTCGAGATCTTGGCATGCGTCAGCGCATCGACATCCGGGTTCACCCGGATCGAGACCGGCGCCTTCCGCCCGCGCGCGGCGGCGACCTCGGACAGGGCGGCGAGTTCGGGCTCGCTCTCGACGTTGAAGCAGAGGATGTTCGCATCGAGCGCGGCGGCCATCTCATCGCGGGTCTTGCCGACGCCGGAGAAGACGATGCGCTCCCCCGGCACGCCCGCGGCCAGCGCCCGGCGCAGTTCGCCCTCGGAGACGATGTCCATGCCCGCGCCCTGACGCGCGAGGGTGGCGAGCACCGCCTGGTTCGAATTCGCCTTCATGGCGAAGCAGACCAGCGCGTCGTCGCCTGCAAACGCCTCGGCAAAGACGCGGTAGTGACGCTCCAGGGTGGCGGTGCTGTAGCAGTAGAACGGCGTGCCGACCTCGTCCGCCAGCGCCGTCAGATCGACGTCCTCGGCATGGAGACGCCCGTCCCGATAGTGGAAGTGATGCATGTCAGGATCATCCGCCGCGCGGAAAAGGGGATCGGCACGCCCGAATGCCCCTGCGCGCGGTGCGCTGTCTACCTCGAACCGAGCCTCTGAACCGAGCCTCTGAACCGAGCCTCTGCCGAACCTCTGGCGCCAGCGCCGGCGCGGGCCGCTACAGAAGCGGATCGAGGATGAACGGCTCCTTGGGGATCTTGTAGCCGCGTTTCGATCCACGGGAGGTCGTGACCGGAACGCCATCGCCGCCCGCGGGGATCGCCGCGGCACTCAGCTCGTCGCCCGCCTGCACGGCCTCGGGATCGGGGGCTGCGCCGCGATCGCCGACGGACACCGTGCTGCCCGGCAGGCTCCGCGCCGAGGCCGGTGCGCCGGGGCGCGTGCTCGTCGGAGCGATCTCGGACACGGCGGCACCCGGCGGTTCCAGGCTGCCGCGCCGGCCGCAGGCCGTGCAGGCCAGGGCAAGGCCGAGCGCGATCAGGATCGAGAGGCGGGCGGAACGGGCGGGCATCGGGATTTCCGGCGGTCTTTCCGGCAGGGCTGCGCCAGCTTAGCCGTTTGAGCCTCGCCCCGAAAGGCGGCCGCCGGCATCTTGACGGAAAGAGGCACGCTCAAGCCTGGACCGCCGGGCGCGAGCCCGGCTCCGTCACGACCCGGCGCGATCTCAGCTCTTCTTGTTGCCGCGCTGCGAATCCTTCGGCGGCGTGTAGGCGTCGATCGCCCGGCGGCAGTTTTCGGAGAGCTTCGCCCAGTTGGTCTTGAAGCACTGATCGGTCGCCGGATCATCCGGATCGAGATTGCCGCAATAGCTGAGGTAATCGCCGGTGCAGTACTTCTTGAGCGTCTCGTTGCCGCGCTTCGACTGCTGCGCCTGTGCCGGAGCGGCGAGCAGGGCGGCCGCGCCCGTCAGTGCGAGAACCAGGGGCGTCAGCTTTAAGGCCATGATGTTCGCTCGATCGCGGTTCGTGGGAAGAGATTCGTGTGAGGAGATCCGGGCGCGATGATGCCCCCGCATGTCCGAAACAAGGCGGGTGCGGGGCAAACGCGAGGTGGTTCGGTGCTTACGGGCTCGTGCGGGGCATCGCAAGGGATAGGGGCACGATAGGCCGCAGGCGCGTTCCGCTCGGTGCGTTTCAGCTCTCCGCGAGCGCCGGGGAGGCAGCCGGGAAGCTCCCGGCCTGGGGCAGACGGTCGCGCCGGGCCAGGGCGTCGGCAACCTCATTGATACGGCGCCGCAACTCGGCGGTCTCCTCGCTCCCACGCGCGGCCAGAGCGGCCTGGGCCGCCTTCAGCTCCGCATGCAGGGTCGCGATCTCGGCTTCGATCCCGAGGCGCGGGGGCGCGGCCCCGTCCGCGGCGCCCTCGGCCAGCGACGGCGTGGTCCCCGCCTGCGACCGCCGTGCCGCCTTGAGATCGTCGAGGATGGCGCGGTGGGCCTCCTCCAGGGCATGCAGGGTGGCGAGCCCCGTCTCGCCCTCGGCGCGGGCCTTGGCGAGATCCCGGTCGAGCCCGGCGATGCGTTCGAGGGCGCGGGCCACCTCCGCCTCGCTGAGCATCCGGGCAGCAACTGCCGCCTCGGCCTCCATGGTCCGGGTGCCGATGGCGACCATGTCGCCGTGGCGCCGGGCGGCGATGGCCTCGGCCTTCCGCTCCAGCCTGCGCTGCGTCACCGCGAATTCCGCCCGGAGGTGGTCGCGCTCGGCCACGACCTCCGACACGCTGACCGGAAGGGTCGCCTCGATCCGCCGCCGAGCGAGGCGGCCGGCGCGGGCGTTCACGGTTGGCAGGATCGTCAGGGCACAGAGGCTCGCCAGGAGGAAGCCGAGCCCGAAGATCATCACGGTCTCGATCACGAACGGGCCCTCACGCCGCCTCGGCCGACAGGTCCGGCCGCTGCGTCTTTTGCCCGTCTTGCCCGCGCGGAGGCAAGCGGGCTGTCTTCTCTCTGGCCTCAAACGCCTGCGCCGCCTCCGCGGCCAGAGGACGCTCCGGTCGAACCTAGGCCCGCTCCGTGGGCGTTTTTCATGCCTGTCACCCGACCCGGCCGCTCTCCGAGCGATCACACGGGATCGCGCCGGGCAGGGACGGAGCCGGTTCGAAAAAATCAGAACGGGTTCCAGGTCGGGCGGCCGGTGAACTTCAGATAGCCGATATTGATGCCGAGCCGGGCGCCGACACCGGAGCGGATCGGCACCACGACGATGCCGCCATCGGTCACGGCGGTCATGCCGAAGCCGCCGATGAAGTAGGCCGAGCCGTCGACTCCGCCGAAGCGGCGGTAGAGGTCGCGCACCGCGGGCAGGTTGTAGACGAGCATCATGGTGCGCGCGCCGTCGCCGCCGACATCGAAGCCCAGCGTCGGACCCTGCCAGTAGATCCGGCGCTGCCCGGCATTGCGGGTGTAGAGCGTCCCCTCGCCGAAGCGCAGGCCGCCGACGATGGCACCGGATGCCTCCTGGCCGAGGATGTAGCCGTTGGGTTCGCCCCAGCGGCGGGTCGCCTCCTCGACGGTCAGGGCGAGGCCGCGCGACACGCTGCCGAAGAAGCGGTGCCCGTTCTCGACCACCTCGGAGACGCGGAACGAGTCCGGACGCACGCTGTCGTCCTGATAGGCCAGGGCGGGTGCGGCACCGGCCAGGAGGCCGCCGGAGAGCCCGGCGGAGAGGCCAAGCAGGGCGGCGCGGCGGGTCGTGCCCCCGGTTCGGATGGGATCGTGCGGCATGTCGGTCTCCCTACCGGCTCCCGTGCCGCTCGCCGCTGGCCCGCGCCCGCCAAACCGGCGCGGGTGCCCCCGTCATCGGAAGCCACCGGATCGAGGCACGCAGGGAGCGCGCAGTCTCATGACCGATCAAGTCAAGATTGGGTTAACGGGCGGTTAAGCACCCCGAGCCGTGTCCGCTGGAGCGGCTCCTCCCGCCCGGCGCCGGTCGAAATCGGAGATGGCGCTCTGCTGCGGCAGTTCGAGCACGTCGCGGTAGGCGGCGGAGGCGAGCGCCGCGAAGGGGCCGTTGCGGTAGAAGCGGGTGTGATGGCCGTAGGTGATCGTGTCGCCGCCGGGGCCGACGACGCGCCCGCCGGCCATGGTCAGCACATGGTCGCCGGCCGCGGTGTCCCACTCCATGGTCGGGACGCAGCGCACGTAGATGTCCGCCTCACCCGCCGCGATCAGGCAGAACTTGAGGGCCGAGGAGGCGACCCGCCGCTCGCCGACATGCAACCGCTCCAGGCAGGCATCGGTGTCGCTGTCGCCGTGCAGACGGCTGACGAGGGCGACGAGACCGTCGGTGGGCGCCGCGCGCACGTGAACCGCCCTGAATTCGCCGGGCCGCCCCTCATGGATCGGCGCCTCACGGGCGGTGGTGCCGGCCGCCCAGACCCGGCCGAGGCCCGGCGCCGCCAGCGCGGCGGCGATCGGGCGGTCCCCCTGAATGAGGCCGATATTGACGCAGTACTGCTCGTTGCCGGCCAGAAAGTCGCGGGTTCCGTCGAGAGGATCGACGAGGAAGAATAGGGGCGCGGGCCGCGCGGTGCCCGAGGTCTCCTCGGCGATCACCGGGATGCCGGGAAAGGCCTGGGCCAGCGCGGCGACGATCAGCTCCTCGGAGCGGGTATCAGCGAGGCTCGCGGGCGAGCCGTCCGGCTTGATGACGTGCGGGCAGTCGCCGCCGTGATAGCCCCGCAGGATGCGTCCCGCCTCGCAGGCGATCCCGGCGAGCTGTTCGGCGATGGCGTCGCGCATCGAGGCCGGAACGGGAGCTGTCAGGGCTGCCGATGGGGCGGCCGGAATGGAAGCGGGGGCGGTCATCGCACTGTCATCAATGAAGGAGTGAGGCTTGTCGATCCGGAGCCGGAGCAAATCCGGTGCGCAAGCCTGCGTGATCCGGCCCCCATGCCCGCCGGTTGCGGCGAATTCGGGACATCAGTGCCGTTGCGCGGCGCCCTTGACCAAGTCTTTACCAAGAATTGGGATCGAAGATCAGGCCGAGGGCCATCCGCCATCCCGTCGCGGGAGGGCGGAAGGGCCCGGCGGATTGACGTCCGCGGCTTTCCAAAGCGGTCGCCGGTGACTATTCGCTTGGCCCTATCCGGTGCCCGCCGCATCCGAGGGGCGAGCTGCCCCACCGATCGACGACACCTCGCGACACCTCTTTCGACAGCCGGGAACGGAGCGCGCCATGAGCGGTACCAGCAGCCTCACCCTCGACGCCCTCGACCTCTCGGCCCTGCTGTGCTCGCGCGTGTGCCACGACGTGATCAGCCCGATCGGCGCGATCGTGAACGGCCTCGAAGTGCTGGAGGACGACGACGACCCCTCGATGCGCGAATTCGCCCTCGAACTGATCCGCAAGAGCGCTCGCACCGCCTCGGCCCGGGTGCAGTTCGCCCGCATCGCCTTCGGCGCGGCGGGCTCGGCCGGCGCCTCGATCGATCTGGCCGATGCCGAGAAGGTCTCGCGGGCGATGTTCGCCGACGAAAAGACGCAGATCGCCTGGAGCGCTCCCCAGGCCCTGTTTCCGAAGAACAAGGTCAAGCTCCTGCTCAACCTCGTGGTGATCGCGTCGAGCGCGATTCCTCGCGGCGGCCTGATCGACGTGGCCGTGACCGGCGACGGCGATGCCCCGCGCCTCGTCCTGCGCGCCAAGGGCAGCCACGCGCGCATCCCGCCCCATGTCGAGGCGCTGATGGCCGGCACACCCGAGAGCGGCAGCGTCGATGCCCACGGGATCCTGCCCTTTTATGCCGGCCTCGTCGCGCGCGCGGCGGCAATGGACGTCCGCTTCACCATCCAGGGCGACGAAGTAACGGTTACCGCTACGCCCACCGAGGCCGCGGTCGGGCTGCCCGGCGCACTCGCCCCGAGTGTCGAGGACGAGCGCCCCTCCGACAGCGCCCCGCCGGACACGCAGCTCGCCTGAGGCCGGCGGCGTCGGAGCCTGCCGGCGCCGGAAACAACATGCGGAAGAGCAGGCGGACGCACATCTTACCAAATCCTGCCCGTTTCATTCTAAAAACAATTGTGAGGCAGGCCTCGCCCTCAACGCTTCACTAACTTTCCAAGGCGAGAGTGCTCGTCGCACGTCCCTTAGTGCGCGTAGACGAGTACCCCCCATGGACGATCTGCTTCGCGAGTTTCTGGTCGAGAGCGCCGAGCATCTGGACACGGTCGATGCGGAGCTGGTCCGTTTCGAGCAGGACCCCAACAACCAGCAGATCCTTCGGAACATCTTCCGGCTGGTCCACACCATCAAGGGCACCTGCGGCTTCCTCGGCCTGCCACGGCTGGAAGCGCTGGCCCACGCCGCCGAGACCCTGATGGGGCGCTTCCGCGACGGCTATCCCGTCAGCGGTGCCTCGGTCACGCTGATCCTCGCCACCCTCGACCGGCTCAAGGCGATCCTCGCCGACCTCGAAGCCACCGGCTCCGAGCCGGCCGGTGCCGACGCCGACCTGATCGGCGCCCTCGAGCAGATGGCCTCCGTGGAGGCGCCCGCCGCTGCCGCTCCGCCGCCCCTGCCCGAACTGCCGCCGATCGTCGAGCGGGAGCTCAAGCCCGGCGAAGTCTCGCTGGAGGATCTGGAGCGCGCCTTCATGGAAGCCCCCGGCCCCGACGAGCTCCCCGCCGCGCCGGTCCTCGAGGCCCCCAAGCCCGCCCTCGATCCTGTCCTCGAAGCCGCCGAGCCCGCGTTCGAGAGCGCGCCTGAGCCGGCAGCCCCGGCCCCCGAGCGTCCCGCCGCCGCCGCGCCCGCCGAGGGCGGTGAGGGGCCGATCGCCAAGGTGCAGACGATCCGCGTGAACGTCGACACCATCGAGCACCTGATGACGATGGTCTCCGAACTGGTGCTGACCCGCAATCAGCTCCTCGAGATCGCCCGCCGTCACGAGGATTCCGGTTACAAGGTCCCGCTGCAGCGCCTCAGCCACGTCACCGCCGAGTTGCAGGAAGGCGTGATGAAGACGCGCATGCAGCCGATCGGCAATGCGTGGCAGAAGCTGCCCCGTGTGGTGCGCGACCTCTCGGCCGAACTCGGCAAGGGCATCGACCTCGTGATGTCGGGGGCCGAGACCGAACTCGACCGCCAGGTGCTCGACGTCATCAAGGACCCGCTCACCCACATGGTGCGCAACTCGGCCGACCACGGCATCGAGGCCACCAAGGACCGCCTGAAGGCCGGCAAGCCCGCCCGCGGCTCGATCCGCCTCTCGGCCTATCACGAGGGCGGCACGATCACGATCGAGATCGCCGACGACGGCAAGGGCCTCGACCTCGCCGCGATCCGCAAGAAGGCGGTCGAGCGCAACCTCGCCCCCGCCGCCGACGTGGAGAGGATGACCGACGCGCAGGTCGCGAAGTTCATCTTCCATGCCGGCTTCTCCACCGCCAAGGCGGTGACCTCGGTCTCCGGCCGCGGCGTCGGCATGGACGTGGTCAAGACCAACATCGAGACCATCGGCGGCGTGGTCGATATCGCCACCGAACTGGGCAAGGGCACCACCTTCACCATCAAGATCCCGCTGACGCTCGCCATCGTCTCGGCGCTGATCGTGAAGGCCGGCGAGCAGCGCTACGCGGTGCCGCAGATCGCGGTGCTCGAACTGGTCCGGGTCGATCCCAAGGGCGAGAACAAGAGCGCGAATTCGATCGAGCGCATCCACGGCGCGCCGGTGCTGCGCCTGCGCGAGCGGCTCCTGCCGATCGTCACCCTCGACGGTCTGATGCGCGGGCAGGCGACCGTCGAGGAGGGCGAGATCGTCGAATCCGGGTTCGTGGTGGTGGCCCAGGTCGGCCGCCAGCGCTTCGGCGTGCTCGTGGACGAGGTCTTCCACACGGAAGAGATCGTCGTGAAGCCGATGTCGTCGAAGCTGCGCCACATCCCGCTGTTTGCCGGCAACACGATCCTCGGCGACGGCGCCGTGGTCTTGATCGTCGATCCCAACGGCGTGGCCAAGCTGGTCGGTCAGAGCGCGCAGTCCGGCGCCGCGACGGAGACCGAGGTCGAGGAGACCGAGGCCGGCGATGCCAAGGCGACGCTTCTCGTATTCAAGGGCGGTGCGGGCGGCTTCAAGGCGGTGCCGCTCTCCCTCGTCACCCGCCTCGAGGAGATCGACGCCTCGAAGATCGAGCATCTCGGCGGGCGTCCGCTGATCCAGTACCGCGGCCGCCTGATGCCGCTGGTGCCGGCCGATCCGAGCATCGAGATCCGCTCCGAGGGCAACCAGGCGCTCGTCGTGTTTTCCGACGGCGACCGGGCGATGGGCCTGGTGGTCGACGAGATCGTCGACATCGTCGAGGAACGCCTCGACATCGAGATCAGCGCCGACCGCTCCGACCTCATCGGCTCGGCGGTGCTGCGGGGCCGGGCGACAGACATCATCAACATCGCCCACTTCCTGCCGCTCGCCTACGACGACTGGGCGCGCGGCCCCCGCAAGACCGTGGTCAAGGCGCCGTCGCTCCTGCTCGTGGACGACTCGGCCTTCTTCCGCGACATGCTTACCCCCGTGCTCAAGGCGGCAGGCTACGGCGTGACGACCGCGTCCTCCGCCGACGAGGCGATGAGCCTGCTCAAGGGCAATGCCGGCATCGACCTCGTGGTCAGCGACCTCGACATGCCCGGCCGCAGCGGCTTCGACCTCGTGGCCGCCATGCGCAAGAGCGGCGGGCGGCTGGCCGAGATGCCGGTGGTGGCGTTGACCGGCACCGTCGCCGCCGATGCCATCGAGCAGGCTCGCCGCCTCGCGATCAGCGACCTCGTCGCCAAGTTCGACCGCAGCGGCCTGCTCGCGGCGCTCGCCGAGATCGGTGAGGCCGCCGAACCTGCCGACGCCCGCGCCGCCGCCTGAGACCTGAACGGACCGGAAAAGGACACGCCGCCATGCAGGCCGCCAACGGCAATGCCGTTCCCACCGACACCACCGACTACGTCACCGTCTTCGTCGGCGAGACGATGTTCGGGCTCACCATCGACCGGGTGCACGACGTGTTCGTGCCCGCCGGCATCACTCCGGTGCCGCTCGCGCCCAAGGAGATCGTCGGTCTCCTGAATCTGCGCGGGCGGGTCGTCACGGCCCTGTGCCTGCGCCGCCGGCTCGGCATTCCGGGGCGCGAGGCCGGTGCGGCCGAGATGGCCATCGGCCTGGAGCAGGCGGGTGAGACTTTCGCCCTCATCGTCGACGGCGTCGGCGAGGTGCTGAAACTCGGGGCCGACACGCAGGAGCCCGTACCGATCAACCTCGATGCCCGCTGGCGCGACATCTCGCTCGGCGTTCACCGTCTCGACGGACGCCTCCTCGTCATCCTCGACGTGGATGCGCTGCTCGCCTTCGGCGACGCCCGCGAGTCGAAGGTCGCCTGAAGCTTTCGAGGGATGCGCCCATGAAGACCAGCCCGACCAAGGACCCGGCGAAGACAGCCCTGATCGTCGACGACTCGGCGGTGATCCGCAAGGTTGCCCGCCGCATTCTGGAAACCCTCGACTTCAGCGTCCGCGACGCGGAGGACGGCGCCACGGCGCTGGCGATGTGCGCGGAGGCGATGCCGACGGTGATCCTGCTCGACTGGAACATGCCGAACATGGACGGCTACGAGGTGCTGCGGCACCTGCGGCAAGCCCCCCTCGGCGACCGGCCGAAGGTCCTGTTCTGCACCACCGAGAACGATGTCGGCGCCATCGCCCGGGCTCTGCGCGCGGGCGCTGACGAGTACATCATGAAGCCCTTCGACCGGGACATCATGATCGCCAAGCTCGATCAGGTGGGTTTCGTGATGCGGCCCTCCGAGGCCGCCTGAACCCTCCCCAGTCCCTCCCGGTCCCGGGGGCCGCGCGGTCCCCGCCCCTTTCTCGCTCCGCGGAAACGAGTCTCTCATGTCGGCAATCCCGGCCGTCGCACACGCTCCGTCGGCGCGCAGCCCGATCAAGGTGCTGGTCGCCGACGATTCGGCGGTGGTGCGCGGTCTCGTCTCCCGCTGGCTCAGCGAGGCCGGCCACGAGGTGGTCGCCACCGCGCCCAACGGCCGCGCCGCCGTGGACGCCCTCGCCCGCTGCAACCCGGACGTGGTGCTTCTCGACATTGAGATGCCGGAACTCGACGGCATCCAGGCCCTGCCGCTGATGCTCGCCAAGCAGCCGGGGATCCAGGTCGTGATGATGTCGACGCTGACCCAGCGCAACGCCGATGTCTCTCTGCGCTGCCTTTCCCTCGGCGCGGTCGATTACATCCCCAAGCCCGAGAGCAACCGCGGCGTCACCACCTCCGACGGCTTCCGCAACGACCTCGTCGAGCGCATCCGGGTATTTGGTGCCGCCCGCGCCCGGCGCCGGCCGGCCCCGACTTCGGTGGAGGCGGCGGCCTCCGCTGCGCCCGCCGCGCCGACGGTCTCGCGCCTGTCCGGCACGGTCACGCTGCGTCCGAAGCCCCGCACCGTGGCGCCGCCCCGCGTCCTGCTGATCGGCTCCTCCACCGGCGGTCCACGGGCGGTCGGCGAGGTGCTGGAGAAGATCGGCGCGGCCACGCTCCGGCGCCTGCCGGTCCTGATCGTGCAGCACATGCCGCCGGTCTTCACCGCCGTCTTCGCCGAGCATCTCGGCGCCCGGATCGGCCTGCCGGCGGCCGAGGGCAAGGCCGATGAGCGGTTGCAGCCCGGCCGCATCTACGTCGCCCCCGGCGGACGCCACATGCGGCTCTCGGGCTCGGCCGCGGAGACCGTGATCCGCCTCGACGACGGGCCACCGGTGAACTTCTGCCGCCCGGCGGTGGACGTGATGTTCCTCGACGCCGCCGCCCTCTACGGCGGGGCGACGCTCAGCGTCATCCTCACCGGCATGGGCTCGGACGGCACGGCGGGCGCCCGCGCGCTGGTCGAGGCCGGCGGCACCCTGCTCGCCCAGGACGAGGCGACCAGCACGGTCTGGGGCATGCCCGGCAGCGTCGCCAAGGCGGGCCTGTGTCACGCCGTCCTTCCGCTCCCCGAGATCGGACCGGCTCTGCGCAACGCGATCGCGGAGCGGGTTTGATGACCGAAGCGGATTTCGCGTTCCTGCGCGACTACCTCAAGAAGCGCTCCGGCCTGAGCCTCGGCGCCGAGAAGCGCTATCTCGTGGAGAGCCGGCTCACCCCAGTCTGCCGTCGCTTCGCGATCGCGACCCTGACCGACCTCGTCGGCACCCTGCGCCTGTCGCGGGAGGGGCCGCTGGAGCGGGCAGTGGTCGAGGCGATGACCACGAACGAGACGTTCTTCTTCCGCGACCGGGGGCCGTTCGACCTGTTCCGCGACGTGCTGCTGCCGAAGGCCATCGCCGCCCGCGGCGCCCAGCGGCGCCTGCGGATCTGGTCGGCGGCGGCCTCCACGGGGCAGGAGCCGTACTCGCTGGCCATGATGATCCACGAGGCCGCGGCGCAACTCGCCGGCTGGCAGGTCGAGATCGTCGGCACCGACCTCTCGACGGAGGTGCTGGAGAAGGCGCGACTCGGCCTCTACAGCCATTTCGAAGTGCAGCGCGGGCTGCCGGTGCAGCTTCTCGTGAAGCACTTCACCCAGGTCGGCGAGCAGTGGCGGATCAGCCCGGCGCTCGCCGGAATGGTGAGCTTCAGGCCGCTCAACCTGCTGAACCCGTTCGAGCATCTCGGCCAGTTCGACATCGTCTACTGCCGCAACGTTCTGATCTACTTCGACGCACCGACCAAGACCGACGTGCTGGAGCGGATCGCCAAGACCCTCACTCCCGACGGCGCGCTGCTGCTCGGCGCGGCCGAAACGGTGATCGGCCTCACCGAGGCCCTTGTACCGGACTCCCAACACCGCGGCCTCTACCGCCAGGCCGCAGCCGCCGGGCGGGCGGCGGTGCCCCACCGCCTCGCGGCGGGGTTCTGAGCAGGGCAATCGCCCAAAGCGATTCCCTGATGCTCCTGCCGGCCTCGCGCCAGGGCACCCGCCTTCCGCGGGCTCAGGCTCTCGCCGCGAGGCCGGCGATGCGGCTTCGAGCGGGATCCTTGAGGTTTCACGGACGACGTCTCGCGGCAGGCTGCCGGATCGGCTAGCCTGCCGGCCATGACGCACGACGCGCCGCGGCTGCTGCCTTGCGGGGACACGGCCTTCACCATCGAGTTCGGCAAGCGGATCGACGCGCATCTCAGCGCCCGCGTGCTGGCTCTCGACGCGGTGCTCGCCGCCAGCGCGCTGCCCGGCCTGCTGGAGACGGTGCCGACCTACCGTTCGCTGACCGTCCATCTCGATCCGCTGCGCGCCGACCCGGCCGAACTCGGACGCGCCGTGCTGGCACTCGCGGGCGAACCGCTCGCGGCGGTCCCCTCCACCCGCCTCTGGCGCATCCCCGTGGTCTATGGCGGTGAATTCGGGATCGATCTCGAGGCGGTCGCCGCACATCACGGGCTCGCGCCGGGGACGCTGATCGAGCGCCATAGCGCGCCGGAATACCGGGTCGCGATGATCGGCTTCCTGCCGGGCTATGCCTATCTCGAAGGGCTCGACCCCGGGCTCGCCCTGTCGCGCTGGCCCAGCCCGCGCCCGCTGACGCCCGCCGGCACCATCTCCATCGGCGGCGCCCAGGCGCTGGTGGCGAGCATCGCCGCCCCGAGCGGCTGGCATCTCCTCGGGCGAACTCCAGAAAAGACCTTCGTGCCGGAGCGCGACCCGGTCTTCCTGCTCCGCCCCGGCGACCGGGTGCGCTTCGTCCCGACCCCGGCCGCGCGCTGGGACGCGCTGGCCGCCGCGGCGGAGGCCGGCGAGTTGGTGGCCGAGTTGTGCGAGGGATGAACGCCCACCTCCATCTCGCCCGCCTCACCGGCGCGGCCTCGCTTCAGGACGGCGGACGGCGTGGCTATCTCCGCTTCGGGCTTTCAGCCTCCGGGCCGATGGACCCGCTCGCCTTCGCCGCCGCCAACCGCCTCGTCGGCAACGCACCCGATGCGGCGGCGCTCGAACTGGGGCTTGCCGGAGCAAGCCTGCGGGCCGAGGGCGGCGCGGCGCGCCTCGCGCTGGCGGGCGCGACGAGCGGGCTGCGCCTCGACGGCGAGCCAGCCGCCGCGCACCGCTCCTTCATCCTGCGGGAGGGGTCGGAGTTGAGGATCGAGCGGCCGCGCGAGGGCGTGTTCGCCTATCTCGCGGTCTCCGGCGGGTTCGCCGCCCGCAGCGTGATGGGAAGCCGTGCCCTGCATCAGCGCGCCGCGCTCGGCGGCCTCGACGGGCGGCCCCTGCGCGAGGGCGACCGCCTGCCGCTCGCTGCCTCAACTACGGGCGAGGCGGAGCACGGCCTCGACCCGATCCCGCTGGAGCCGGCGGCGCCGATACGCGTCGTCCTCGGCCCCCAGGACGATCACTTTCCGCAAGCCGGCCTCGCGACCTTCTTGGGCCAGACCTTCACCGTGTCGAACCGGGCCGACCGGATGGGCTATCAGCTCGACGGCCCCGAGATCGCCCACGGTCCCGGCGGCTTCAACATCATCTCAGACGCCACCGTGGCGGGCTCGGTGCAGGTGCCGGGATCAGGCAGACCCATCGTCCTGCTCGCCGACCGCCAAACCACCGGCGGCTACCCGAAGATCGCCACCGTGATCTCTGCCGACCTCAGGCGGATCGCCCAGCGCCGGCCGGGCGAGACGGTGCGGTTCGCGGCGGTCGACCTCGCCACCGCCACCCGGCTTGCCCGCGAGGAGGCGGCGCGGATCGCGGCGCTCAGTTCTCGCCTCAAGCCGGTCGAGGGTGAGGCCGAGCGGCTGATGGCCGCCAACCTCGCGGGCGCGGCGGTGGACGCCTTGCGCGCGGAGGATTGATCTTTTTCAGCGGGGGACGAAGCCGGCCCTGACGCGTTATCGGGCCATGTCGCGCAAGCCGAACACCTCGCCCAACACCTCCGAGCCGCCTCGACTCGGCTTCTGCTGCACCTTCATCCCCGACCCGGACCCAGGCCACAAAACCCTGAAGGCCGCCAAGGATGCGGCCAAGCTGATGAATCTCGGCACGGTGACGATGGCGCATCTGGAGCGCCTCGGCCCCACCGCGCGCTTCGAGAAGCTGGAAGGCGTGGTGCGACACAACCTCGCGGCCCTGGAGCGTCAGATCGCCTGGGTCTCAGGCCGGCCGCCCCTGGAGCGGTTGCTGCGCATGGCGAGTTCGGTGCTCCCCGGCTACACCCATCCGGTGGCCCAGCCGCTCTATGCGGAGCCGGCGATGCGCGCCCTGATCGAGACCGGCCTCGCCCGGATCGGCGAGCGGGCACGGGCGGGTGCGGTGCGGCTGAGCATGCATCCCGGCCCGTTCTGCATCATCGCTTCCCGCAATCCGAACGCGCAGGCCAACGGCATCGCCGAACTGGAATACCACGCCGAGGTGATGACGATGCTGGGCTACGGTTCCGGCTGGCACCCGCATGGCGCCCACCTCAACATCCATGTCGGCGGGCGCGAACCCGGCATCGAGGGATTCCGGGAAAGCCTGTCGCTGATCTCGGAGACGGCGCGCAACCTGCTGACCGTCGAGAACGACGAGTCGCTGTTCGGCCTCGACGCGGTGCTGCGGCTCGGCGACCGGGTGCCGGTGGTGCTCGATCTCCACCACCATTGGGTCGAGAGCCGCGGCGCGTATATCGAGCCCGACGACCCCCGCATCCGGGCGGTGATCGCCTCGTGGCGCGGGGTGCGGCCGGTGAGCCATATCAGCGTCTCGCGAGAGTCGGTCCTGCCCGAGCACGACACCGGCACGCTGCCGGATTACGTGGCACTCGCCGAACAGGGCCATTCCTGGCGCGATCTCGCGGCGCATTCCGACCTGATGTGGAACGAGGCGGTCAACGCGCTGGTCGCCCGGCACTTGGTCTGGACCGATTTCGAAATCGAGGCCAAGGGCAAGAACCAGGCGAGCGTACCGCTGGCGGCGCAGATCGGGCGCGACCTGTCCCTGGCCACGGCATGACCGCCTCAAGCGCCGCTGGGCGGATTTGACCCGGCGGAGTGTGCCCGTCACCATGCTAGCTTCCTCATTCGTGCGCGGGGCTCGTCGGCCCGGCGCCCGTGGGAGCCGCGACCGAACACGATGAGCGAGGCCGAACGGACGATCTCCGTGAGCGACGACCGCCAGGGCGAGGCGCGCCGCCGCCTCGACCGGCTGGTGGGGCGGGCGCGGGCGGCGGGCCTGTGGGAGCGGGTCTGGCCGGTGCTGTGGCGCGGGCTCGGTGTCGCCCTTGCCTTCCTGGCGGTGTCGTGGCTCGGCCTGTGGCTCGATCTCTCCCCGCTCTGGCGCATGGTCGGGCTCGGCCTCTTCGCCGTCCTGTTCGTCGCGGCGCTGCTTCCCGCCTTTCGCCTGCGCGCCCTGAGCCGCCGCGAGGCGCTCGCCCGCATCGATCGGGAGGCCGCCCGCCAGGGTGGAAGCGTCCACGACCCGGCCTCGTCCATCGAGGACACGCTGGCCGTCGGCCAGAGCGATCCGGTCACCCGCGCCCTGTGGGCCCTGCACCAGTCACGGGCCGCCGCCGCCGTGGCGCGGCTGAAGGCCGGGCGCCCGCGCCCGCACATGCCGGGTCACGATCCCCTGGCGCTCCGCGCCGGCATCCTCGTCGCGGCTTTGGCCGCTTTGTTCGTCGCCGGCCCCGAATGGCGCGGGCGCGTCGCCGCCGCCTTCGACTGGCGCGCGCCGCAGGCTGCCGCGCCGAGCTTCCGGGTCGATGGCTGGATCGACCCGCCGATCTACACCCGCGTGCCGCCGCTGATCGTGACGATGTCGGGCGCCACGAAGGACGCCGTGCAGCGCCTGCGCGCACCGGTCAATTCCACCCTGATCGTGCGCATCGCCGGCCAGGGCGAGGCGGAGCTCACTCCCAACGCCGCCCTGGTACCGGTCCCCAGGGACGAGAAGGCCGCCCCCGGCCGGCCGGCACCTCAGGGCGTCGCGCAGAACAGCGCCAAGGGCAACGAGACCCGCACCAGCCTGCGGGAGGAACGTTTCCGGCTCGCCGGCGGCACCGCCGAACTCGGCATCGCCGCCTCCGGCTCGGAGCCGCAGCGCCTCGTGATCGAAGCGATCCCCGACCAGCCGCCGGAGGTGCGCCGGGTCGGCGACCTGGAGGTCAACGGTCGCGGCACCTTCAACCTCAGCTATCGCGCCAAGGACGATTACGGCATCGCCTCCGCGGACGGACTGGTCGAGCCGCTGAAAGCCGGTCGCTCGCTCGTGCCCGTGCCCAAGATCGCGCTCGCGCTACCCACGGACGCCACGGGCGAGACCGATACCAAGACACTGGTCGATCTCACCGACAATCCCTGGTCCGGCGCGCGGGTGAAACTCACCCTCGTGGTCCGCGACGAGGCCGGGCAGGAGGGCCGCACCGAGACCGCCGAGATCGTGCTGCCGGCGCGCCCCTTCAGCCAGCCGCTCGCCCGCGCGCTCGCCGAGGAGCGCCGCCGTCTCGTCACCGCGCCCGACGAGGATCGCGACCGGGTCCAGACCGCTCTGGACGCCCTGCGGATCGCGCCGGAGCGCTTCACGCCGCAACCCGGGATCTTCCTCGGCCTCACCACCGCCGCCAACCGGCTGCGCGCGGCGAAGTCGGACGAGGATCTCACCAACGTCGCCGACCTCCTGTGGGAGATGGCTCTCAAGATCGAGGACGGCGACCTCTCGGATGCCGAGAAGGCGCTGCGCGCCGCCCAGGACCGCCTCAAGGAGGCGATCGACCGCAACGCGCCGGACGAGGAGATCAAGAAGCTCACCGAGGATCTGAAACAGGCCCTCGACAAGTTCATGAAGGAATTTGCCCAGCGCGCGAAACCGCAGCGCCAGCAGCAATCGGAGCGCCAGCAACAGCAGCAGGGCGGCCAGACCGTGACGCCCGACGACCTCGAGAAGATGATCAAGGACATGCAGGAGGCGATGCAGCGCGGCGATACGGCGGAAGCCCAGCGCCTGCTCGATCAGCTCCGCAACGTGCTGGAAAACCTCCAGAACGCGGAGAGCGGCCAGAAGTCCGACGGCGGCATGGCCGAGATGAACCGTCAGCTCGACGAACTCGACAAGATGTCCCGCGAGCAGCAGGAGCTGCGCGACGAGACCTACAAGGAGGGCCAGCAGGGCCAGCAGCGCCCCGGTCAGCGCCAGAGGCCGCAGCCGGGCCAGCAGCAGGGGCAGCAAGGCCAGCGCGGGCAGCAGCCCGGCCAGCAGGGCGAGGGCCAGGAAGGCCAACAGGGGCAGCAGGGCCGCGGCCAGCAGGGGCAGCGAGGTCAGGGCCAGGGTCAACAAGGTCAGAGCGGCGGGCAGCAGGGCCAGAACATGGGCCAGCGCCAGCAGGGTCTGCGCGAGCAGCTCCAGGACCTCAAGAATCGGATGAAGCAGCAGGGACTTCAGGGCGAAGAGGGTCTGGCGGATGCCGAGGAGGCCATGCGCGAGGCCGAGGAGGCTCTGGGCCGCGGCCGCAACGGCGACGCGGTGGACGCGCAGGGCCGCGCGCTCGACGGGCTGAAACGCGGCGCCGAGGGCATGCAGAAGCAGATGCAGCAGATGGCCGAGGGGGAGGGCCAGGGCGAGGGCCAGCAGGATGGCCAGTCGCAGGGTCGCCAGGGTCGCTCGGGCTCCTCCGACGACGATCCGCTCGGCCGCCCGACCCGCGGGCGCGACCTCTCGAACGGCAACGTGCGGGTGCCGAACGCGGACGAATCCGCGGTGCAGCGCGCCCGGCGGATCATGGAGGAGTTGCGGCGCAAACTCGGCGACCCCTCGCGTCCGCAGGAAGAACTCGATTATTTCGAGCGCCTGCTGCGCCGGAACTGACCCCGCCGAAGAACCTTCTTCCGGGCCGTGCTCGCGCGAGCACGGTCCCTCACGAGATCACCGACCCATGTCTGCCAACCAGCTCGTCCTTCTCGCCTGCCTCGCTGTCGCCGGCGTGCTGCTCTTCGGTCTCGTCAACATGATGCGGGGCGGAAGCGCCAACCTCTCGCAGAGGCTGATGCGCCTGCGCGTCCTCCTGCAATTCGTCGCCATCATCGTCATCATGGGCGTGGTCTGGTGGCGCGCGGCCTGAGTGCGCCCTCCCCTCGTCATCCGGTCCCGCGCCCGAAGGTCACGATGCTGCGGGTCTCGTCCCGGTCGGCCCGGTTCGGCATCACCCGCCAAGGGGTCAGCACCTGCAGCCGGCCGCCGTCGAGCTTGAACATCCGGGTCTGCTTCGTGCCGGCCCATTTCGGGTCCGAAGCGATGTCGAAGTCGGCGGTCCAACTGTCACCGTCGAGGCGAAACCTTCCGGTACAGGAGACGAGGGTGCTCATCAGGGCCGCACGTTGCGCCTCCGTTTCGGCGGGCTTGCGGCCTTCCCCGGTCAGGACGAAGAAGACGCGCTTGCCGGGCATGAGCGAGGCGAAGTCGGTCGGGTGCTGGCCCATCACCGGCAGCTTCTCGCCGTTCTCGCGCACCTCGACCTCGTAAGAGACGAGCTTCCACAGCCGGTCAGCCGGACATCGTTCTCGTCCCGGGCCGTCCCCAGGCTGCGGCCAATGCCTGAAGCGCGATCGCGGAGCCAAGACGAGACAGGGCCCAGCGGATGCATGATCGCGCCCCTTGCATCCCACGAGATCACCGCTCCGCGCGGAAGCGCATCCGACAGCCGGCGGCGCGCCGCGCGACGTGAACGGAGTGTGGCGCCCAGGCCCCACCGGGGCGGCAAAAGCGTCGGAGCCGGATGAATCCGCGGGCTGTGCCCCGGGCACCGTGATATTCGAGGCGGGTTGAAACGGACGGACCGACCGCCGATGAAG
>Ga0268290_100140_pt1 | contig 19398 bp, 26 predicted proteins | sample MetspRMADM_FD_191346 | JGI IMG/M metagenome (GOLD analysis project Ga0268290, IMG submission 191346) | Soil microbial communities from San-Diego area, Southern California, United States - Methylocaldum sp. RMAD-M | ecosystem: Environmental > Terrestrial > Soil > Desert | place: USA: California... | reverse complement strand
ATGCTGAGGAACGCGCAACGATGGTTATGACGTATCTTGCCCTGATGGAAAGAGGGGCGGCGGAAGACAAAGATCGTGCGTTGGTGCTCGCTCCCTTGTTCCGCCCTACCTCGGATGGCATCGTGAAGGACGATGCCGCGCCGGAGTTTTCTCCGGCTGCCATTGCATCGAGATATCTCACGCGCTGACCTGCTGCTCCATCGCCTCAACGGCCCGTGACCGCTCACGCAACCCGAAATGCCGGGCGGTCGCATCTATCGCGGCGAGGAACAGCACGCCGAGCCGCTCGGACTCGCCCATGCCCTGGCTGGCCATCCACGAGAACGAGTGGCCGTTGATGACCCTGTGAAAGAGGATGGCGAACATCTCCTCGCCGATCCGGGCTTTGACGCCGTCGATGAGGTGGAGCGATTCCGCCCGGTCGTCGGGCACGCCGGCGATCTTGCGGGAAGTGTCGACGCCTCGCTCGTAGCGCGGGGTGAGCATGACAGCGCCGATCAGCGCCTGCTCAGCGTCGATGTTGGATGGCGGCTGGCGCATCACGGATTCGTCGAGCTTGCGCATGACGGTCATTCCGCGGCCGCCGGAAACGCTGCGCCGCAGATGATTTCAGCCGCCATGCCGATCCGGCGCGCAGACATCGTCGCGTATTCGGGGTTCAGTTCGATCAGCGTGGCGTCGAGGCCGAGCCCGTCAGCGACGAGCCCAACCGTGCCGGCACCACCGAAGGGGTCGAGCACCCTGCCGGCGACGGGCGGGGTAAAGCGGCAGAGGCCCTCGCACTTCGGCTGCGGGAGCGCGTGGACGCGGGCTCATCACGGCGGGCGATGTCGATACCCGGTCAATTGTCGATGTTCGACCTTCCGACCTGGAGGGATACGAGCGTTGCCATTTCTTCGCGGGCATCGGCGGCTGGGAACTCGCGCTTCGCCTGGCGGAATGGCCCTGCGGCTTTCCGGTCTGGACCGGCTCTGCCCCCTGTCAGCCATTCTCAAGCTCGGACAGCGGACGATTGAGATGGCGCGGCACTACGCGAAGGGCGCCGATCTCGCGCCTAAGATGCGGAAGGTCGTCAACACGCTCGATGAGGAGTTCGAGCGGCGCATCAAGCCTTCTGACAAACCGACTGGAAAAGTGTCAAACTCCGGCCCGGCCACTTTTCCGAAGGCTCAGGAAAGTGTATAGTTCTCAACGGCCTAAGACTAGATGAAGTGGTAGCGAGGGAGGGATTTGAACCCCCGACACAAGGATTATGATTCCTGGGAGACCTGTTTCAGATCAATCCCTTACGGGTGCCGTGTTGCAGTCGTGTTGCGCTATTTGATTTCCAGCAAGCCCGTTTCGATCGCCGCCAGCTTCGCGGCCTCATCCTCTCGTGCCTCAAACAGGTAGCCGTACTGGTCGAACGTCTGCTGGATCGAGGCGTGCCCCATGAGGCTTTGCACGCGCTTCGGGCTCAGGCCCTGTTCGATCCACAGGGCGGCCGCAGCGTGCCGCAGGGCATGGAGCGAGAACTTCGCATCTGGCTTCCCATCAGCGCCCGGCATCGTCACGCCTGCTGCCACCTGGATCGGCCAGAACACCCGATTGAGGATGTTGCCGTGTGTCTCGATGCCCCCTGCCCCGGTTGGGAATACGAGACCGAGCTTCCCGATCGGGCACGCCAGTTTCCACGCCTTGAGCGTAAGCAGAAGCGTCGGAGGCAGCGGGATATCGCGCGTGCCGGCCTTCGACTTCGGTGGGCCGAACTTGTTGAACCGGTCCGCCCGCCGCCGCACGCTCAGCACGCCACGCTTCAGGTCCACATCCTCCCATAGGAGCCCGCGCAGCTCGGACCCGCGCAGGCCGGTGAAGATCAGTGTGAGGATCAGCGGCCGCCACCTATCAGGCGTGTGATCGATGATCGCCTTCAGCTCCTCCCGCGTCGGCATTTCCGGCCGAGCGTCCTCACGCTTGGAGCGCTTCACGGGCGAGGCTGAGCGGACGTTGTTGACGGTAACCAGCCCGCGCCGCTGTGCTTCCGTCACCATCGCGGAGAGGGACACCAGCACCCGCCGGCACATCTCCGGAGAGCGAGGCTTCTTGTCCGCGCGAAGCTGATCGATGAAGGCGTTTACGCTCGGCGCGGTGATCTTCGACAGCTTCGTGGCGCCGATGAACGGCACGATGTGCAGCCGGACATGCGCCCGGTACTGCCGCAGCGTCGTCGCCTCGAGCTTGTCGCGCTCGCATCGCTCAAGCCACATCTCGGCCGCCTGCGCGACCGTAGGCGACACGCTGTCCGGCGTGTGGACGCCCTGCGCCACCTGATTTCGCGCCTGGACGAGAAAGGCGTCCGCCTCCTTCCTAGTCGAGAATTGTCGGAAGCGCCGGGCCCCTCCCCCGTCATTGTAGCTCGCCAGCCAAACGGTTTTCCCGCTCGGTAACGTTCGCTTTCGTATTGTTGCCATTCGGAATGCTCCACAGGGGCCCGCGCTGTTCACGCTTGCTGCACCCTTTGGATATAACGTCATATGGGGATTGACGCGTCAAGCATCGGAAGCTACTTCATATGGAACGGGTGACGCATGGCCTTCCTTAGTGATTTGGTTCGCGAAGTCGCGAAAGTGGAAGGCATTGAGGAAGTATCCGTTGGGATATTTGCTCGGCACGCTCGCGAGGCCGGCTTGATTAGACAAGGAGGCAGAGGGAAATCAGCCGCGAAGATGAATCTAAGCGATGCTGCAAATCTGCTAATGGCTGTGAATGGCTGCGGCTTTGCGAAGGACATCGCGGAAAACGTCCCGAAAATTCGTGCTCTGCCTTTACTGTCCAGGTGCGCAGATCATGCTTACGAATTGGAGGTGGAGGACCTGTCATTCGGTGAGAGCTTGGAGCGCTTCATTCATCTGATGGTGAACGAAGAAGAACGCACTTCATATCCAGGCATGTGCTTCATCAAGTTCTCACGCCCAGAGCTTCGCGTGGAAATCAAATGCTACCCTGCAATTGAAGGGTTAGAACAGGGCGCGACTCTAACGTATGGAACGACGGAAGATGAGCACTCTGAAATGTTCGGAAACGATCGTTTAGAGCAGACCGTCATTTCCTATTTAACCCTTTCGCATGTCGCGAAGGTGATTTCGACCTAGGAGATACAAAGATGACGAGCAATGCAACGCTCCTCGCTGGAGCGAACGATGGCGGCTTGCCTGATGATCCGGTGATCGTCGGAGCCGAGAACATCGCCCTGGTGATCTACGGCGAGGCCGAGGGGAAGCGTCAAGGCAACATTCGCCGGATCTATCACGCGATTTCCAAGAAGGAGCTGCCAACCTTCAAGCTCGGTGGCCGTGTCCACGCCCGACGCTCCACGATCCTGCGGTGGATTGAGCAGCAGGAGAGCGCGGCGTGAGCAAGTCCGCTGCCATCACCCCTGTCGGTTTCATCGTGCAGGCGGCTCACTCGTCTGAAGGCAACGCCGTTCGATTCCGGTTCGGCCTTCCGGATGCGCCAGGCGGCTTCGTGCTGATGCTGGACGCTGAGACGGCCGGCCTCATGGCTCAGGACATCAACACCGCCGTCGCCGTAATCGAGCGAGCCGAGCGCGGCCGCGACGACGCTTGAGGATTTTCGCGGCGCTGCATCGCGAAAATGAAGGTGGCCGGGAAGCGGCGGCAACCGCCCCCGGCCCATCATGAACTCCGGGAAGGATCTCGATGATGAGCAGACGATATAGCACGATCCCTGAAGGATCAGTAAAGCCCGAGGACCGATTCAGCGCGATCGGGCACGCGATCGAAGATGCGACGCTCGACCTCCATCTGTTCGCCGATCTCACCATGCAGTGGTGGCACAGCGTCGTTGATGAGCGATCCGAACACCGGCCGGTCGATTTCCAGATCACCCACCGCGAAACCCGAATCCTGAATTTCGCGCTCGGCGAGATGTGGAAGCGCGCCCGCTGGATGGAGAACCAATACGCGGCCGATCAGGAGGATGGGCAGTGAGCGCGATCCCTCCAACCACATCGCCCTTCGCAGGCGTGGCAGATTTCTCCGTGCCGCTGCAATCGACCAGGAAACCCGAACGGAATGCGTCTGGCTTCCCGCGGTGGATGGTGCTGGCCGCCGTCGGCCTGCCGCTGCACTACGCCGGCCGGACGCGCCTGGGGGCGCCCCTGTCGTCCGCCGGTTGATGCGGACGCTCGCCCGCTTCGCCTGACCTCAACCGCGCGGCGGAAACTTTGTCGCGCGGCTTCAGCATCTTCACGGGCAGACCGATGGCGGATCTGGAAGAGCCGAACATTCTCACATGGGTGCCGAAGGACAAGGCGTGGGCCATGGAAATGTGGTCCGCGAATGTCTGGAAGGACGTGCGCATCAGCAAGGGTGAGCTTCGGCTCGCCTGGGCGCTCACGTTCACGTTCCACAGCACAGAGAAGCGGTGTTGGGAGACCAACGCAACCATTGCAAAACGTGCCGGCGTGAGCGTCGAAGCAGTGCGCAACGACCTCAAGGCACTGGAAAAGCACGGTCACATCCTGCGCCGAGATGAGTACGTCAGAGGCGCCATGCTCCGCGTGATCCGCCCCGTCTTCAATCGAGATGTGCAGAACCAGGCCCCGCGCCAGCGTCGCGGCGGCCGCCAATCTGTTGCGGCCGGGGGGACTGAGGTTCAGTGCGAGGGGGGACTGAGCCTCAATTGCGAAGGGGGACTGAGGTTCAACCCCCATGTATCCTCTGAAGGTTTATCCTCTGACTCATCCTATGGCGTCGAGGGCTTCATAGAGGGGGAAGGGACGGAGGAATTCCACGATCGAGAAGATTGGGAAGAACTCCATCCGTAAGCCGTAGCCCATCGTAAACCGAGCAAGGGCTACCGAGTGCATGCCCCATTTTCCTGACAGCTAACGCTTTACAAGGGCGACCTACGTAACGCGAAGATTTCCGCACCAAACTTGTGCCCAAGAGGGTCAGAACCCAGCATGACGCAAAATAATAAGCGGCGGGATATCCTAAAAGCTGAAATATTCACATACCTATTTTTTAGGCGCCTACGAAGAGAGCCCTATAAGAGTACGTTTTCTGCTTTGTCGAATGTCGCGACGATATTGACTCTACCTGTGGTCCTGATTTTCTCTCTGCTTACATGGATGGAGGCAAGGCAAGCCCGGCAAGATCAGCTCCAATATTTTCAGTTGGAAAAATCCCCCAACGTGCAGCCAACTCTATTTACATTCAAGTCGATAGGCGGGACTAACGAAAAAGTTATATATCTTACGTGGAAAAATCTGGGTGAGAGTACTGCATTCAAGTTTAGAGCGGAGATTTCTTACAGTGGCGGAAAGAAGATGTTCTCATCTGCCGAGAATCGCAACTGGGGTATTTTGGATGCAAGCAACAAATACACGCTTCGAAAAAATACGGAGACTACTTATCTGATTGCGACGACCAATATGATACAAAAGGAAACTAGCATAAGAATCAAGGAAATTCGTGCCTCGATGACCAATGATTTTGGAGCCGACGGCGAGTTTTTTCTAGGGCAACTCAAGTACACCTATCGCGATAACTTTGGGGTTGAATACAGCGGCACAAGCGCGCTCTGGGCCAAACGGGACGAATAGCTGGTTAGGCATAGACGCTGTTTTTTGGTCCGAATGCCGCCGCGGCATCGCACCTCTCTATGTCAAGCGTCCCTGATTGACACAGCCTATCGATACGATAGATGTCATCTATCGAACGAATAGGGAACGGTCATGGCCCGCTACCCGGACCTCATCGAAACGCTCGCCCGCCTGGACGGCCGCCCGTTCCCGTCGATCGACACCTATGCGCGCTTCCTGCGCTCGGGCGGCTACCTGTCGGAGACGCGGCGCGGGAACACCTCGACGCGCGTCACGGCCAACGACGCCTGCAACCTCCTCCTCGGCACGCTGACGACGGAGAGCCCGACTGCTGCGCCCCGTGTGGTGGAGACGTTCCGCGGCTTGGTGCGCCTGCCTGCGCCGCCCGCGAAGGATCTGCCGCGCACCCTCGGCCTTCTGATCCAGCTTCCGAATTTCGCCGAGTTCTTGGCCGGCGCGATCGACTATGCCCGCCCGCTGCGGAACGAGCTCGGCGAGTTCGGTTTCGAGCTTCAGGTGAGCCGGTCCGTACCGGCCGCTGGGCTGATGCTCCGCGACCCCTTGGGCCGTCGTCGTCGGATCGCGGAATGGGTGGTCGACGTGCGCCGGCATGGTGCGGGTGTGGGCCTGCCCGAGGCCGAGGGCGGCGCCGATCGCCGCCTGATCGCCAGCATCACCCACCGGACGATCTTCGCCCTGGGCGACCTCCTCGAGCGTGAGGAGATCTCGGCATGAAGGCGACTCTGATCCAGATCGAGGCGGTGCGGGAAATCGCCGATCGCGAGCTGAGCCCTTACGACGGGCGCGAGCGCACCGGGACCATTTTCCAGATGAGCCGGGCCTTCCTCGCGTTCGACCTCGCCGACACGCACGTGACGACGGCTCCGAACGTCCGTCTTGCCATGCAGGCCCTCCGGAGGGCGCCGGCATGACGGCTGACCTGATCGAGAAGAACAAGCGCCTGGGCCGACAGATCGAGCGCCTCCAGCAAGATATCGGCAAGGTAAGCCGCCAGCGTGATGAGCAGGCCGTGCGGGCGGCACTCGCCGAGCGTCGTGAGCGTGACATGCGCCGCGAACTCGACGGCATCCGCGAGCGCATGCGGGAAGCGAGGGCGCTCGGATGACCCGCTCCGGCCCCCGCCAACGCGGCTACGGCACCGCCTGGGACAAGGCCCGTGCTGGCTTCCTCCGCTCCCATCCCTGGTGCGCCTGGTGCGCTCAGGAGGGCAAGCAGGTGAAGGCCGAGCACGTCCACCACAGCACGCCCCACAAGGGCGACCAGCGGGTGTTCTGGGACAAGAGCCGATGGCTCCCCCTCTGCACCGCCCATCACAATCGGGATGCTCAGCAGATTGAGACGCAAGGCTTCCGTGATGCGGTGAAGGCCGATGGCCTGCCGATCGATCCTTCGCACCCCTTCTACCAGTCATAGTCCCTGGGGGCGGGTCGAAAGTCATCGATTTAAAGGCTTCAGGACCGGGCCTTTTCCTCCGCTCAGATTTAATTTCGAAAGGACGCTGCGAAATGGCCGTTGGTCGAATGGAAAAGGCGGTGCCGTTCCCGGAGTTCGCGCCGGATCAGGTGCTGAGATTCACGTGGGCCGACATGATCGCGCTGGAACTCGCCGCCTACGGCATCACAGCCGAGGAGATGGACCGGGAGCACGCGCGCGGCGAGATGCGTCCGGCCTGGACGAGGGTCATCGAGCAGAAGTTCGCGGCGAACGACACGAAGCTCGTCCGGCAGGCAATCAAGCTCGCGCTGAAAAAGCCGGGCGGGATCGATCGTCCGACTATCACCGACAACGATCTCAACGACCTCCCATTTTCCCCGGCCGAGGTGATTCAGAAGGTGGCCGACGCGCTGGCCTGCGCGATCACCGGCCGCGCCTACGCGACGATGCAGGAAGAGCGTCGCGCAGCGGAGGAGGCGGCGAAGGCCGCGGCGTGACGGCATGGGCGCGCGAGGGAAAGGCGCAACGCCACGGCGCGTGCTCACGGCAGAAGAAACAAAACAGCGCGCCCGCAAAAGACCGTGGGAACGCAAAGGGCTCAGTCGAGCGGCCCGCGTCATCAAGTACATCGAGAGCTTGAAGATCACGTCCGGCAAGTTCGCGGGCAAGCCATTCAAGCTCAGAGGATGGCAAAAGGACTTCCTCAACAAGGTCTACGCAACGGACGAACAAGATCGACGCCTAGTACGTACAGCGGTCCTTTCGCTCGGTCGAAAAAATGGAAAAACGCAGTTGGCTGCAGGACTTGCGCTTTGCCATCTCATTGGCCCCGAATGCGAGCCGCGTTCGGAAGTGTACTCGTGCGCCAATGACACCGGGCAGGCGGGCAAGCTGTTCGATGAAATGTGCGCGATGATCCGCATGGATGAGCGCGCGCAGGACGAGACGAACATCATCTCCTTTCGCAAGGAGATCCAGCACTATCCGACCGGCGGCAAATACATGGCGATGTCCGCTGACGACAAGACCAAGCTCGGGCTCAACCCTTCCATGGTGGTCTATGACGAGCTGGGCGCGGCCAAAAACCGGAAGCTGTTCGATGCCTTCGATACGGCGATGGGGGGCCGAGAGGAGCCGTTGTTCCTCGTCATCAGCACGCAGGCCGAGAGCGATTTCGCGCCCATGTCGGAGCTGGTCGATTACGGCACACAGGTGCAGGCGGGCATCGTCTACGATCCGACGTTTCATCTGACGCTCTACGCGGCGCCACCGGAGATGGACCCGTTTTCGCCCGCGGCTTGGCGTGCGGCCAACCCGGCGCTCGGCGACTTCCGGTCCCTACCCGACGTGGAGCGCCAATCCGCGCAGGCGCAGACGATGCGTTCGAAGCGGCCCGCTTTCGAAAACCTCGTGCTCAACCGGCGCACCGCCGCCGAGGCCCGGTTCGTCAACCTCGTGGAGTGGCGGGACAACGGCGACGAACCCCGCGCGCTGGAGGATCTGGAAGGTAAGCCCTGCTTCCTCGCGCTCGACCTCTCGGCTACCCGCGACCTGACCGGCATTGTCGGCATCTGGGGCGACGAAGACGCCGGCTTCGACGTGCACGCCTGGGCCTTCCTGCCGGGCGAAGGGCTGGCAGATCGCGCCGTCGCAGACCGCGTGCCCTATCCCGAGTGGAAGGAGCGCGAATTGCTGATCGCGCCGGATGGCTCGGTTGTGAACGATCCGGGCCTGATCGCCGAGTTCATCGCCGACCTCAATGAGCGCTTCGACGTTCGCGGTCTCGCCTTCGACCGCCACAAGATGAAGGCCGTCATCGCCGAGTTCGACAAGATCGAAATGGCGGTGAAGCAGGTGAAAGCCGACGACGACGACGGCTTTTCCGAAGCGCTCCGGCTCGGCGCTCTCCCGATTGTCGATTGGGGGCAAGGCTTTGTCGGCATGGCGCCGGCCGTGGACGCGCTGGAGAACGCCATCGCCATGCGGCGGCTGCGTCACGGCATGAGCCCGGTCCTGACGTGGAACGCCGCCAACGCGGTGGTGACGAAGGACAGCGCTGGGAACCGGAAGCTCGACAAGTCGAAGGCCCGGCAGCGCATCGACCTGATCGTGTGCCTCGCGATGGCGCTCGGCCTCGCCAAGGTCCGAGCCAAGCCGGTGAAGCCGGCGCCGGACCTCTCCGCGTTTCTCTCTAATCCGGTGTGGGCATGAGCCTCCTGTCGTTCCTCGGCCGCACGTTCACGCTCCGGGATCGGAGCTTCTGGACGCTGTTCGGCGCCGGCCCGACCTGGGCGGGCAAGGCGGTCACGCCCGACGCGGTGCTCCAGATCGCGACAGCGCTCGCCTGCATCCGGCTCTGGGCGACGACCGTCTCGACCATGCCCCTCCACGTCTACCGGGAAGGGGCGGACGGAGCGCGCGAGCAGATCAACGAGCATCCCATGGCGGTGGTACTCCGCGACCGGCCGAATGCCGATCAGACCGCCGCTGAGTTCCTTGAGGGGATGGTCGCGTGCTCGATGCTGTTCGGCAACGCCTACGCGCTGAAGACCGTCACCGCCGGGCAGGTGCGGGCGCTGGTGATGCTCCGGCCCGACCTGATGACCGTGCGTCGCGACCGCGAGACCTACGAGCTGCGGTATGAGTACGCCGACCCGCGCGGGCGCGAGACCTATACCGCCGATGAGGTTTGGCACTTCAAGGCGTTCGGCCTAGGCGGCGACCTCGGCCTCTCCGCAGTCGAGTACGGCCGGCAGGCGTTCGGCCTTGCCATGGCGACCGATGAGGCGGCAGCGCGCACCTTCGCAAACGGGATCAAGCCGGGCGGCTTCTTCACTACCCAGCATATTCTCAGCGATGAGCAGCGAGAGCAGAATAGGAAAAACCTGATCGAGAACATGCAAGGCTCAGAGAATGCCGGGCGCATCGGCATTCTAGAGGGCAACTTTGCTTGGCAGCCGGTGCAAATGCCGTTGAAAGACGCCGAGTTGCTGGCGTCTCGTGGCCTGCATATTCAGGAGATCTGCCGCCTCATGGGAAATGTCCCGTCGGTCCTAGTCGGGCACACGGGTGACGGCGTCACCGCCTGGGGCAGCGGCATCGAAAGCTTGATCCGCGCGTGGCGCGCGTCGAGCCTCGACCAATTCCTCTCGCGGATGGAGCAGAGCGCAACTCGCGCCCTTCTCGCGCCTGCAGACCGCGGCCGGGTGTGGTGCGAGTTCAACCGCGACGGTCTCCTTCAGACGGACAGCGAAGCCCGGTCCAAGATCCACGCGGCCGCGGTGCAGAACGGCTGGAGCACGCGGAATGAGATCCGCAGGCTTGAGAACAAGCCGCCGATACCGGGCGGCGACGTGCTCACCGCTCAATCCAACCTCGTGCCGCTCGACCGGCTCGGCGTCGTCGTCACGCAGACTCGTGAGCAGGACGTACAGCAGGAGATCCGCCAGTGAACGTGAAGCGCAGAGCGTTCCCGCTCCAGATCAAGGCCGCGCCGGGCGACGATGGCCGGTTCACGGCACCGCCGGCGCCCGCGGCACCGGCCGCATCGAAGTGAAAATGATTACCTCGGCGCCGGGCTCGGCGGGCTCCCTGATCGAGCCGGAGCGCATCCGCGAGCCGATCATGCTGCCGCACCGTCCGATGACGGTCCGCGCGCTCCTCCAGCCCGGCCGCACCGGTTCGAACCTCGTCTACTTCGTCCGGCAGACCGGGTTCGTGAACAACGCCGCTCCGGTCGCAGAAGGCGCCCTCAAGCCCGAGAGCGACATCACCTTCGTGCCCGACACGGTGCCGGTGCGGACGATCGCGCACTGGATTCCGGTCTCTCGGCAGGCGTTCGATGACGTGCCCGGCATGGAGTCGCTGATCGACGGCGAGCTGCGCTACGGCCTCGATTACGTCGAAGAACAGCAGCTCTTGTTTGGCGACGGCACGGGCGAGAACCTGAAGGGCCTCGCCACGCAGGCGACGCCGTTCGCCATCCCCACCGGCATGGTCAACACGGCGGTGGCCGGCTCGCCCACCGACAAGATCGACACCCTTCTGCAGGCCATCGTGCAGTCGGAAGTGGCGCTCCTGCCGGCGAGCGGCATCGTGCTCAACACCATCGACTGGGCGCAGATCATCTCCGCCAAGGACAAGAACGACCAGTACCTGGGGAACGGCCCGTTCGGGACGCTCCAGGGCCGGAGCATCTGGGATCTGCCGACCGCCGTCACCCCGGCCATGCCGCAGGGCAAGTTCATGGTGGGTTCGCTCGGCACCTCCGCACAGATCTTCGACCGCCTCGACGCTGAGGTGGTGGTGTCTTCGGAGGACCGGGACAACTTCATCAAAAACACCCTCACCGTGCGCGCCGAGAAGCGCCTTGCCCTCGCGGTGAAGCGCCCGGCCGGCATCGTCTACGGCTCGTTCCGCGCCGCGTCCTGATCCACGGGGCCCGGCTACGGCCGGGCTCTTCACCCACCGGAGGAGCACCATGCAGACCGTTCGAGTGCTGCGCCCGTTCGCCAACGGTCATCACGACCGCATCGTGCATCCGGGCGACCTGATCGAGGTGACGAAGGACCGGGCGGAAGCCCTGAAAGCGAACAGCCTCGTGGAGGACGCCGCCGCCGAGAAGGCCGGGCCGCCGCCCGCCAACAAGATGGCGCCCGTGGCATCCAACAAGGCGACGCCGGCCCGCCGCGGCCGTCCGCCGAAGGGGGCCCGCTGATGTCCCTCGCCATCGCCGAAAAGCCAGCCGTACCCGTCGTCACCAAGACCGAGTTCCGCGAGCACGCGGGGCAGGAGGGCATGGGCGCTGACGACTTGTTCGTGGACCGCACCATCGAGGCGGTCACGGCATGGCTCGCGGGGCCGAGCGGCTGGCTGGGCCGGAGCTTGGTCGCACAGACCTTGCGCCTCACCGTTCCCTTCGGCAGCGAGTACGGCATTTTCGGCATCGTGCTCCCGCGCCCGCCGTTCATCGAGGTTAGATCCGTTGCCGTCGTCGACGCCGCCGGCATCGCGACGACGGTTCCGCCCGCCGCCTACTACACGCACCAGGAGGCGGACGGCTTCACGCGGTTGGCGTTCACGACAGCCTTCCGCGCGCCGGTCCTGCCGCCGGGCCCTGCCTGGCTGCGCGTCGAGTACCGGGCCGGCTACGGCGACAAGGGCGAGGACGTAGACCCCGGCATCCGCCACGCACTCCTGATGGCCGTGATGCGCCTCTACGCGGGTCGCGGCGATCCGACCATGACGCTGCAATCCGATCCCATGATGGGCGACCTGTTCGCGGCCTACCGCATGTGGACGCCACAATGATCTCCGCGGGGGCCATGAACCGCCGCGTGCGGATCGAGGGCGCGACCATCACGCGCGACCCCGACAGCAACGAGCAAATTCGCGAGTGGGGCACCATCGCGGAGGTCTGGGCGCATCGCCGGGACACGTCGGCCCGCGAAACGATGCTGGCCGGCGCTGTGGCGGCTCAGCAGGTGGCTGTTTTCACCATCTGGTGGCGCGACGGCATGGACACGACCATGCAACTCGTCAGCCAGGGCCAGACCTTCAACATCGCCGGCATCTCGGAAATCGGCCAGCGCTACCAGTTGCAGATCACCGGCACCGCGACCGGATCGGGAGCGCCGCAATGATTGGCGGGCGCCTCGGCGGGCTCGCTGCCTTTCTCCTCCAGCTTCGGCACAACGAGGCGAAGTTGCAGGAGGCCGCCCGCGCGCGAGCGCTGGAGGAGGCCGAGCGCGCCGCGGAAGCGATGCGGGCTGTGGTGCCGGTCGAGCAAGGCGCCGCCCGGGAGAGCATCCGCGCCGAACCGACCGCGAAGGGCGCCCGCGTCGTCGTCGGTGGCGAGGGCACGACCAAGGACGGGTACGACTACGTGCGCGCCCTCGAATATGGCCGCCCGCCGAGCAAGAGCGGGCCGGGCCAGCGGGCGAGCCGCGTCTTCACCCGAACATTCGAAGAGACTCGCCGCGAGGGCGGCGCGCGGATGGCGGCAGGCGTCGCCGAAGACATGAAGGGTTGATCCCATGGCAGGCGGCGCAGGCGCACTCAGCTTCGATGTCACGTCGGACGTGTCCAATTTTTCCCGCGCGATGGCGCTGGTGGAGAGCACGGCCAAGCAGAAGGCGGCGAGCTTCGCCCTGGAGTTCACCGGGGCCGGCAAGCGCATCGAGACGGCCATTGGCGATTCTGCCAAGCGCGCGGCGACGCAGGCGGGCACGACCCTCGCGACCGCGGCCAAGAAGTACGAGACGGAGTTCGCGGCAGCGGCGAAGACAGTCGGCACCAACCTGACGCAAGCGCTTGGACAGGCGACCGCGCCGGCTGCGCTCGGCGCCCTGCGGACCGCCGCCCTATTCACGATCGGCGCCTTCGCCGGCTTTCAGGTGGTCAAGCTCAGCATCGACGCGGTGACGGCGGCTGTCTCGGCGGCATCGGCCGAACTCGACCGCATGGCGAAGATCGGCGGCGATGCCTCGCGCCTCGGCGTGTCATCTACGTTCCTTCAGACCTACAGCGCGCAGGCCCGCGCCCTGAAGGTGGATGCGGACGCCCTGGTGAAGTCGCTGGAGACCACCCGCGCGGCGTTCGCGGTGCGGCAGGGCGAGGGCGGGGAGAACGCCCGTAACGAAAGCACGTTCGGCGGCCGGCTCCGGGAGCAGATGGCCGCCGGCAACGTCACCGCCGCGCAGGTTGGCCGCTTCGATGCCGCCGCCGGCACAGAGGCGCAGTTCAAGGCCGCGCTCGACATCATGGCCGAGTTGCAGGCGAAGGGCCGCGACCTCGCCGCGCTCGACCTCGCCGCGAAGATCTTCCTGCCGGAGCTTGTGGACCGCATCCGCAGCGGCGCGCTGGAACTCGCCCAGTTCCGGCGCATGATCGATGACGTGAAGAACCCCGACCTCGTGTTGCTCAAGCCGGAGGAGATCACCCGCGCGCAGGAGCTACAGCGCCGGCTTGAAGACGCGCAGGCAACCATGGACCGGGCCGCGACCGAGTTCCGGCACGAGCTGGCGCAGGCGGGCACGGGGCTACGTGAGGATGCCATCGCCTGGAAGGAGCTGATGGCGTCGGGTGCGCGCGTCGCCGTCACCATTCTTCAGCAGGCCCGCCAGATCCGAGAGGACATGACCGCCAGCGAGCCGGCCGTGTTCGGACGCGACTACTGGCGGGAGGAGGACCGGCCCGCCTCGGGGCTGAAGAAGGACATTGGCCGGACCACGCCGGCGACTTCCACCGGTGACGTGGAGCGCGACGCCGCGCTCGACCGGCTCCGCGGCAACCTCGGCAACCGCACGCTAATCGAGCAGGCTCAGCGAGCCTCGCAGCAGATGACGGATGGCCTGCGCCGAGACCAGACCAAGCCCATCGTTTCGACGCCGAAGCCCAAGGAGGCGTCCGAGTCCTTCGATGCGGTCGAGACCTACATCAACGGCATCGAGCGCTCCACGGAGGCGCTCAAGGCCGAGACCGCGGCGCTCGGCATGGCCGGCGGCGAACGGCTGGCAGCGGTCAACGTCGCGAAGCTGGAAGCCACGGCCCGGCAGCAGGGCATCACCCTCACCGAGGGGCAGATCGCGAAGGTGCGCGAACTCTCCCTCGCCACGGACGAGTACAAGACCAAGATCGAAGAGAGCATGGAGGCGCAGGCCTTCATCCGTTCGGTGGGCGGCGACGTGTTCCGCGGGATCGCCGCTGACGCCAGAAATGGCGCCAGTGCGATCGATCTCATCACCAACGCCGTGGAGCGCCTGGCCGCCCGGCTCAGCGACAAGGCGTTCGACACGTTCGCCGACGCCCTTTTCGGCAAGAGCGGCAGCGGCGAGGGTGGCGCGCTCGGCGGCTTCCTCAGTGGAGCGCTGAGCAGCCTGACGGGCGGCATCGGCGGCACGGGATCACCGACCGGAGGCGTGCGTCTGTTCGCCGAGGGCGGCATCGTGCGAGGCCCCGGCACCGGCCGATCCGATTCGATCCTGGCACGGATCTCCAACGGCGAGGCCATCATCCCGGCGCACATCGTCGCGACGAACCGCCCCCTCGTGCAAGCCCTGATCAGCGACCGCCTGCCGAAGTTCGCGGACGGCTACATGCCTGACCTCGCCGCGCTCACCGCCGGCTCGTTGGCGCAGGCTGAATCTCGCATATACGCCGCGCCGACCGCGCCGCGCCTCGGCAACGATCACACGCCCGGCTTCAACACCGAGGTGACGATCGTCGGCGGCGACAAGACGAGCGCCGAAACGACGATGGGCCCGCGCGGCCCGCGCACCGAGATCACGATCGATAAGGCCGTGGCGGCCGCGCTGATGAATGGCGCGGACACACGGTCGGTTCTGAAAAAGCTGACCGGCGGCCGGCTGGCAGGAGGGTGAAATGCAGATCCAGGTGGCGCACAGCCTACAGCTTCATGACAACGACGGTCCGGAGCAACTGCCCCCCGCGCTCGTCCTCCCGATTGCGGAAGGCCAAGCCGTCATGGGCGAGACGGTGAAGGCCTATCTCGCCCGCGTCGCGTGGCGGTTCGAGCTTCCCACCGCTCTGATGATCAACGGCGAGTACTACGCTCGCGCCGAATGGGAGACACGGGCCTTCGCCGCGAATGACCGGGTGGAGTTCATCAGCCGGCCGCTGGGTAGCGGCGCCGGCGGCTCGACAGCGAAGACCATCATGTCCGTTGTCGCCCTCGTGGCGTTGACCGCGGTGGCGGGCCCGTCCGGCTTCATCGGTGCCGCGCTCGCGTCCTCCCTCGGCAGCGTCGGCGGTGCAATTGCGGGTGCGGCGATCGTTGGCGCCGCCGCCGTCCCTGTGGCGCTCTGGATGCGCCCGGCCGCGCCCTGGTGGCGTCGAGCCATCCGCACCGCCCGCGACAGCCTCCGGGCCGTCCTCAACGTCGCCTGCCGCTTCTGGAGCCCCATCACATGACCGCGATCAACGCCCTTGTCCGCCGCGACCGCGTGCACGTCATGACCGACGGCGCGGTCTATCAGCCCGACGGCGCTGTCGTCGGCTCCATGCAGAAGGTCTATGTGCTCGCGCAGGCTGACGCCGTGCTGGCTATTCGCGGGCCGACCTACATTGGGCCGCCGCTCTACGGCGCGCTCAATGGCGCCAGCCTGACGGGTTTCGATGACCTCCTATCGACGCTCATTCCGGCCGTGCTGCACACGCTCGACAGCCTCGCCGCCTTCGACTCGGAGGTCGTGGCGGAGGCGAACGCCCGCCTGGATCTCCGCCGCGCCGACGTGGTGGTGGCCGGGTGGTCACGCGCCCGCGGCCGGGGCGAGATACACAAGCTCGACACGTCGGCCGAGGAATGGCGCCTCGAACCGCAGGGCGAGGGCTTCATCATGCCGGGCGACAACCCCGCGCTGATGGCCCGCCTCGAAGCGCACGGGTGGGATCTCTCGGACGAGCGGCAGGACGAACGCCGCCTGATCGAGCTGCTTCGCCATCAGCGCGCGGTGCCGACCAGCCTGACGGGCGGACCTCAGTTCGTCACGGTGGGCGCCTTCGCGCAGCACACCGTCATCACGGCGCAGGGAATCGCAACCCGGATCGTGGAGCGGTGGGCGGACAGGATCAGTGAAGCGGTAAGGGCCTGAAATTGCAAGTTTTCGTTAACCATTTGGCAACCCTTCAAGCCGCAATCAGCTTAACGATCACCTAAAGTACACGCCTCATTAACCATTGCGCCCTAGCTTGAGAGGGCAAAGAAAAACGGCCCCAGCATCTCTGCCGGGGCCGCTCTTTGATGGGGCGAATTGCGTTAGAGCCTTCCGAGCGCACGCAAGATCGCTACGGCTGCACTAGCAACTGCTAGCGCGGCCACTACGGACTCGTAGTTCACAGGGGAATCCTTTCTCTCTGTGGGCTACGAGTCCTTTGTTATCCCCGGAACCTTACCGATTCGTTCAGGCCTGAGGCTTTCCGCGCGGGTTGGAAACCATACCCGCAGAATGCGGTGATCAGAGGCGAACAGCCGGCAGCAGAGCAACATCACCAGCCACCGGCGCACGCTCGCCAAGATCGAGCATGCCGCTGGCGCGATCGGGAGCGACAAACGAACGATCTGAAGCGCTATCGCCGGTGATGCAATACAGCACTCATTCCGGTGGTTGATAGAGATTAAACTGACGGTACCGGATCTGGATAATAATTATTGATCTCTTCGATTGAATTCTCTTTGATGTGCGCATGTAGATGTTTCAAATCTTGCAGGAGCAGATGTAAAGAAAGACCTTCAGAACGCGTAAGTACCAAATTATTTCGATGCTTGATCGAGTTCTCTAACAGGACTTCCATAGGTTCAATGCCTTCTTGAAACGCTCGCCATATAATATAGCCACCCCTCCCAGCTATTTTTAGTTTCTGACCGTTTGCTATTCTGACTACAAGTCTATCCATGGCTTTGTAGAATGTATCGTAAAAATTATCAATTGTTGACGGCTGCTCTTGTACAGGCGATCCAACATCTGAAATATTCATAAACCATATCTGGCCTGTATTATTTTCATCGGGTCCCTCATAAAATATTCCCTTGCCATGGGTTTTTGTCCAAATTTTAGCAATAAAATACAGCTGCAAATTAAAATCGTCATAAACACTCCTAGACATGGTGGACTCTAGAGTGCGTCGCATGATTTCGGTTTGATGTGCGCTCTCTTTTGCAGAAATCTCAAGCTCGCGTTGTTGGTCGGCAAGGACGGCTCTCGTCTCAGCTAGCTCTGCCCTCTGGAGTGAAAGTTCTCTGCGCTGCAATTGGGTAGCCACGAAGAGCCACAGAAATGCGAGAGGCGCAAAAATGCCGGCAGCAACATCGCCGATATCGTTAAGCTGCAGGCTCCCGCATTTTGGGTCGCTGACCTCGCAGCCAAAGCCGAACTCGCTGCGCCGGACAAAAACGAGGAGCGCCGAGATGGCGAGATAAGCAACCGTCACCCCATACCAGGGTCCCAAACTATCGAGCCTTGCCACCCCTTTTTCCGCATATGCCTGCCGGGACGTTTCGGGCGTAACTTCGGTGCTCAACGTGTTCCATCCGTGTTGCGCGGACCAACCTACGCCGGGTCGTAACCCGTTGTAAAAGCACGAGACGTGTTGCAGCGTGTTGCAAGCCCGCTGGAGCACCATTCGGCCAACGAAAAACCCGCCAAGTCATTGACCGGGCGGGCAAAAGAAGTGGTAGCGAGGGAGGGATTTGAACCCCCGACACAAGGATTATGATCTGAGCGCGAGCAAGCCTAAGTCATTGATCCAACAGGCGTCGCCAGTGAGCTGCGCTAGCACTGCGCTACCAACTGCTCCGGCCGGTACTCAGGCCGGGTTTGCTGGTGCCCGCTTGAACGCACGCTCAATGGCCTCGATGACCTGATCGGGTGCCAGATGGTGGATCATGTGCCCCTGCCCTGGAATGGCGATGAGCTCGCTTCCTGGTAGCTCGTGGTGCAGCCTTTCAGACTGGCGACCGACATCGGCGATCTGATCGTCCGCGCCCACGATGATCACCACTGGCAGCGTCAGCTCGCGGTAGTGCTGCTGAAGCTCAACCGTAACAGGCGTCATGAGAGCGGCATCCTCGGCAGCCGCCCGCAACTGGGAGGGGCGTAGCATCAGCTCCTTCGGCATCAGCCTGTCGAAGCGCTCTGGCACGTCCGCAGGCGCAAACATCGCCTTGATCAAGCCCGGCAGGATGAGGCGGCCGATCACAGGTGACACGGTGTAGCGCATTACGTCCCCGATCACCGGGATCGCAGGGGGTGAGAACAGAAACACGTCCGCTCGCAGTGTCGGATAATAGTAGCCTGACGCGAGCACGAGGCCTCTCACTAGCTGTGGCGCCTGCAACGCGAGAGCGACCGCAACCAGGCTGCCCCAGGAGTGCCCAAGCACAACAGCTTGAGACACGCCAAGCCGCTCCAGGGCTGTTTGGTAGAGGGTCGCGTGAGCGCGCGGGGTCCATAAGGCGCGTGGCCGTTCACTGTAGCCGTAGCCAGGCCGGTCGATGATGATCACGCGGTGGCGCTTGGCGAGTTGATCGACGATGCCGCTGACTAGGAAGTCCTGGATCATGGTGCCGTTGCCGTGGATGAGCACCAGCGGGTCGCCCTGTCCTTGCTCAAAGTAGTGCAGGCGCACGCCGTCCACGGTCATGAACTGGCCGATGGGCGGGTAGCGGCGCTCGGCCTCACGGGCCTTTGAGGCCGCGTAGAGGGCTGAGGCACCCAGGGCGGCTGCCGCTCCTACAAGGGCGGGCGCGAGCCAGCTCCGCCTGCGGGTATGTGGCTCGATGGAGTGAGTACGGTTGTCGTTCATGCGGCCTCGCTTGA
>Ga0268290_100139_pt1 | contig 19611 bp, 11 predicted proteins | sample MetspRMADM_FD_191346 | JGI IMG/M metagenome (GOLD analysis project Ga0268290, IMG submission 191346) | Soil microbial communities from San-Diego area, Southern California, United States - Methylocaldum sp. RMAD-M | ecosystem: Environmental > Terrestrial > Soil > Desert | place: USA: California... | reverse complement strand
AGCGGGCCCGGCGGCCCGGCCTCCTTGAGGCGAAGGATCTGCACGTCATGGACGAAGCGGCAGGGCGGCGGCAGGGCGTAGACGCCCTCGGCCTCGTCCGCCGACCGGCAGATCTCCAGGGCACCGCCGCCGGTGACGAAGCAAGCGCTGTTACCGCCGCGGGACGACCCGGCCTGGGACGGGATGACCGGCATCGCGAGCATGGCCAGTGCGAGAGCGGAGACCGCCGCCCCGCCTGGAACAGGTCCGGCTTCGGAGTCGAGGGAACCGCATCCTGCGGCGAAGGAGGGGAAAAGGCGCGGCTTGTGCACGGCGAAACCTTAGCCCTACCGGCCCACTTTCGGGAAGCAGCCCCCGCAGCCCTTCCCCATCACGATCAGATCGTTTTCGACACGCGAGAACCGAACATGGTGAAAGGATTGGCTCACCAACACGGATTATCGTGTGTGTCCGTTCGATCAAGAGGGCATCCCATCGATGAGCAGCGGTCTCTCGGCACCGGCCGGTCTGTCGGAGGTCTCCCGCCTCGCGACATTGCTGGCCGATCAGGCGCTCGACGCGCAGATCATGAGCCGTCCGATTCCCGACGATCAGGTCCAGGCCCTGCTGGACGCCGCCGTGCTCCTCGACGAGTACGGCCAGGAGATCCCGCCCCTGCTCGGGCAGATCGTCCACGAAATCGGCTCCTCCGCGCCCGAGCGGGCCGTCCGCTCCGGCAAGCGCCCGGACGAGGACGAGGTCGGGCGCATGGCCTGGATGCTGCGCCCGTTCCGCTCGGCCAAACGCCCCGGATAAGAGACGGACTTGCGGGGGCCGGGCCGCGCCGATAGAGCGCGGGCGACGTGGCGCGTGCCATCAGCCCGGATTACAGCCCCATGACCACCTACAAGCTTCTGCTCCTGCCCGGCGACGGCATCGGCCCCGAGGTCATGGCCGAGGTCGAGAAGCTGGTCGGCTGGCTCAAGCGCGCGGGTCTCGCCGATTTCGAGACCGAGCGCGATCTCGTCGGCGGCGCGGCCATCGATGTCCACGGCAAGCCGCTCGCCGACGAGACGCTCGCCCGCGCCGACGCGGCCGACGCGATCCTGCTCGGTGCGGTCGGCGGACCGAAATGGAACGGTGTCGCCTACGACATCCGCCCGGAGGCCGGCCTGCTGCGCCTGCGCAAGGATCTCGGCTTGTTCGCCAACCTGCGTCCGGCGATCTGCTACCCGGCGCTGGCGGACGCCTCGGCGCTGAAGCGCGAGCTGGTCGAGGGCCTCGACATCATGATCGTGCGCGAGCTCACCGGCGGCGTCTATTTCGGCGAGCCGAAGGAGATCACCACGCTTGCAGACGGCTCGAAGCGGGCGGTCGACACGCAGGTCTACACCACGGCCGAGATCGAACGGATCGCCCACGTCGCCTTCGATCTCGCGCGCAAGCGCTCCGGCCGGGTCGCCTCGGCCGAGAAGAACAACGTGATGAAGACCGGCGTCCTGTGGAAGGAGGTCGTCACCCGCGTTCATGCCGAGCACTATAGCGAGGTCGAGCTGGAGCACGTGCTGGCCGACAACTGCGCCATGCAGCTCGTGCGGCGCCCGAAGCAGTTCGACGTACTGGTGACCGACAATCTGTTCGGCGACGTGCTCTCCGACGTCGCGGCGATGCTCACCGGCTCGCTCGGCATGCTGCCCTCCGCCTCACTCGGCGCGACCGACGCACGCGGCACCCGCAAGGCGCTCTACGAGCCGGTCCACGGCTCGGCCCCCGACATCGCCGGCAAGGGCTACGCCAACCCGATCGCGATGATCGGCTCGCTCGCCATGTGCCTGCGCTACTCCTTCGGCCTCGGCGAGGCAGCCGACCTCGTGGAGGGCGCGATCACCCGGGCGCTCGCCGCGGGCGCCCGCACCCGCGACATCGTCGGCGACGGCCAGACCCCGATCAGCACCGCTGAAATGGGCGACGCGATCCTGCGCGAGCTGGAGATACAGGCGGGCTGAGGACTCGTCGCGTCATCGCGAGGCAAAGCCGAAGCAATCCATAGCGCCGCGCTGCTGATTTGCTTGGCTTACGCGCGCAATGACGGCGGAGATGTTTCCCTACTTCTCACCCAGCGGCAGCCAGACGTGCCCGTCCCGGCCCAAAAGTTCGTCCGCCTCCTTCGGCCCGGGGCTGCCCGCGGGATAGAAGCACACCGGCGCGTCCTTCCAGGCCTGGGTCAGCGGATCGACGGCGGCCCAGCTCGCCTCGATGGTGTCGGCGCGCTGGAACAGGGTCGGGTCGCCCATCATGCAGTCGTAGAGGAGCGTCTCGTAGCCGACGGTGGGCGCCGGGTCGAAGAAGTCGGCGTAGCAGAAGCCGGTCTCGATGGCGGCAAGTTGCATCTGCGGTCCCGGCCGCTTCACGTTCAGGCGCGTGGCCGAGCCGGGCTCCGGGTCGATCCGCAGGCGCATGACGTTCTGGACGAGCCCGCGGCCCTCCGCCCCGCGAAACAGGGTGAAAGGCGGCGTCTTGAAGTGGATCGCGATTTCCGTGCGCCGTCCCGCCAGCCGCTTGCCGGTGCGCAGGTAGAACGGCACGCCAGACCAGCGCGGGTTCTCGATCTCGAGCTTGAGGGCGACGTAGGTCTCGGTCCGTGAATCCTCAGCCACGTCCGGCTCGTCGCCGTAGGCCGCCGCGTCCTGTCCGTCCTCGCGGCCGGCGGCGTACTGGCCGCGCACCGCGTTCTCCGGCGTGACCGGGCGGATCGCCGTCACCAGCTTGGTCTTCTCGTCGCGTACGGCCTCGGCGTCGAAGGCACCCGGCGGCTCCATCGCCACCATCGTGAGAAGCTGGAACAGGTGGTTGGGCACCATGTCACGCAGCGCGCCCGTCGGCTCGTAGAAGCGGCCGCGCTCCTCGACGCCGATCGTCTCAGCGGCGGTGATCTCGATGTAGTCGACGTATTCGCGCCGCCAGATCGGCTCCAGCATCGCGTTGGCGAAGCGGATCGCCAGGATGCTCTGGACCGTCTCCTTCCCGAGGAAATGGTCGATCCGGTAGAATTGGCTCTCGTCGCCCTGCGCCAGGATGGTCTCGTTCAGCGCCTTGGCGGAAGCGAGATCGGCGCCGAACGGCTTCTCGATGACGACGCGGCGGAAGGCCCCGTCGGTCTGCTTGAGCAGGCCGGCCTTGCCCAGCCCTTCTACCACGGGCCCGAAGAAGCGGGCGGCGACCGCAAGGTAGAACACGACATTGCCGGTGAGGCGCCCGGCGAGATCCTTGAACGTGGCTTCCTCGGCAAAGTCGCCCTGCATCACGTGCAGGCGCTCGCGGATAAAGCCCCAGGGCTGAGGATCAATCCGCTCGGCATGGAACTCGGCGGACGGGTCCTTGGTGAAGGATTCCATCGTCGCGGTCAGGTCATCGCGCCAGCCTTCGTCGGTGAGCGAGTTATGATCGACGCCGAGGATGGAGAACTTTTGGTCGAGCAGCCCACCGCTCGCGAGATTGTAGAGGGCGGGCATCAGGAGGCGCTTCGTGAGATCGCCGCCGGCACCGAAGATCACGAGGGTGCAAGGCGGGGCCTGCGGCGGATCGGGGCTGTCGTGAACGCAGGCATCAGACATGGAACGTCCGGGGCTGTCGGCCAGCGACGGGCCGACCGATGGAATTCCAATTTCAACAGGGGCAGGCGGTCCATGTTCCGGCCGAGCTGCCTTGCTTGCGCCGCCGACCCTACTCGTCCGTGCGAACCGCCGAGCCTCCGTCGATCGGCAGGCGCACGCCCTTCAGCTCTTCGCCGGTCGGCAGCGAGCGGGCATCCCAGCCGCCGCCCAGCGCTCGGATCAGCGAGACGGCGGTGGTGAAGCGGTTGAGACGGATCTGCAGCGCTGTGATCTCATTGTTGATCTGCAGCGCCTGGGCCGTCACTACGGTGGTGTAGTTCTGCGTACCGGCCCGGTACTCGTTGAGTGCGATCTCGACCGCCCGCCGCGCCGAGGCCACCGCCTCATCCTGCTTCGCCTGCTGCCGCGCGAGGATGCGCACACCGGCCAACCCGTTCTCGACCTCGCCGAAGGCGGTCAACACCGTCTGGCGGTAATTGGCCACCGCCGCCTCGTAGGCAGCGCGCGCCGATTGCAGCACGGCGGCGCGGGCGCCGCCATCGAAGAACACTTGGCTGCCGTTGGCGGCGATCGACCAGACGCGGTTGGCCGCCGAGAACACGCCGTTGCTGGTCGCGCCCGAAAAGCCGCCTGAGGCCGAGAGCGTCACCGTGGGAAAGAAGGCGGAGACCGCCACACCGATCTGCTCGCTCTGCGCCTGCACCAGCCGCTCGGACTGAGCAATGTCGGGCCGGCGCTCCAAAAGGTCGGAGGGGATGCCGACCGGCACCGACGGGGGACGCACCGGCAGGGGCGAGAACGGGAGCTTGAACTCGGAGGGCGGCCGGCCGGTCAGGATCGCCACGGCGTGCTCGAAGGTGGCCCGCTGCAGATCGACGGCGATCAGCGAGGCCTCGGTGGTCTGGAGCTGCGTCTGTGCGGTGATGACGTCGGAGCGGGCCGCCACGCCCGCATTGTACTGGTTCTCAGCGATCGCGAGGCTGCGCTTGAAGCCTTCGACGTTTTCCTGGAGCACCCGCTTCAGGGCATCCTGGTAGCGGAGTTGAAGATAGGCCGTCGCCAGTTCCGCCTGGAGGCTGAGGCGCACCAGGGCGAGGTCGGCAGCCGAGGCTTGGGCGGAGGCCACATCGCTCTCGATCTGGCGGCGGATGCCGCCGAACAGGTCGAGTTCCCAACTCGCCTGCCCCTGGAGCGACACCGTCGTGCGCTCGGTTCCCAGCGCCCGCGAGCGGGTGATGCTGGGGGCGCCGATCACCGTGGGAAACAGCGCGGCCCGGGCCTGCGCCACGAGGGCGCGGGCCTGGTCGTAGACCGCGATCTGAGCGCGGAGGTTCTGGTTGTCGACGTCGATCGAGCGGATCAGCCGGTCGAGGGTCGGATCGTTGAAGGTCCGCCACCAGTCGCCGCGCTCGGCCGCATCGTTCGGCACCGCCGGGCGCCAGCCCTTCTGCGCCTGGACGTAAGCGAGGCTGTCCTCCCGCATACCGCCCTGCTTGAACGCGAGGGGCGTCTCGACGGAAGGACGCGAATAGTCGGGGCCGACCAGGCACCCGGAGGTCGTCGCGGCGAGCGCGGCGACGCCTGAAAGGCGCAGCAGGACCGCAGCCCCTTCCCTCCGCGCTCGACGCGGGCGGCTTTCGCGCAAGTCACTGATCACGAAACAACCATCCTCACTCGGCCGGCACCGTCGCGGGTCCACCCCGGCGACGCTTCGCCCAGAGCCGGAGACGGTCGAGATACAGGTAGACGACCGGGGTCGTGTAGAGGGTCAGGATCTGGCTGACGATGAGTCCACCGACAATGGCCGTACCCAGCGGCCGGCGCAGCTCGGCACCCTCGCCGCCGGCGATGATCAGCGGCGCCGCGCCGAGCAGGGCAGCGAGCGTCGTCATCATGATCGGACGGAAGCGCAGAATGCAGGCCTCGTAGATCGCGTCCCCCGGCGTCAATCCTCGGTTCCGCTCCGCGTCGATGGCGAAATCGATCATCAGGATCGCGTTCTTCTTCACGATGCCGATCAGCAGGAACACCGCGATCAGGGCGATGATGGTGAACTCGGTGCCCGTCGTGAGCAGCGCGACGATGGCGCCGATCCCGGCCGAGGGCAGGGTCGAGAGAATCGTGATCGGGTGGATGTAGCTCTCGTAGAGGATACCGAGCACGGCGTAGACGGCCAGCAGCGCCGCCAGCATCAGCAGCGGCTGGCGCGAGGCCGATTCCTGATAGCTCTTGGCCGCCCCTGCGAACTCACCGTGGATCGTCTGCGGCAATTGCAGATCGAGCATGGTCTGGTTGATCACGGCGGTGGCCTCGCCGAGGCTCTTACCCGGCACGAGGTTGAACGAGATGGTCGTGGCCACGAACAGGCCCTGGTGCGCCACCTGAACCGGGGCGTTGCCGGTCTCGAAACGGGCGAAGGCGGAGAGCGGAACCATCGTCTCCTTCGCGCTCGACACTGGCGCGCTCGACGAGGCGCTGCCGCGGCTCGCGGCGATGGCGTTGGAGGCGGCGTTGCGGGCCGAATCCGCAGCGATGGTGGCGGCCGTATCGGTGGTGGATGTACCGGACGTCGAGGCTTGCGAGGCGGTCGTGGTCCCGCCCCCCGCCACCGTGCCGGCGACCGCGTTGGTGGTGGCCGAGCCCCGCGCCCGTCCGCCCGTGGTCGAGACGTAGATCGTCTTCAGCACCTCCGGGTTCTGAAGGTATCGCGGCGCGATCTCCATCACCACGTGGTACTGATTGAGCGGGTTGTAGATCGTCGAGACCTGCCGCTGGCCGAAGGCGTCGTAGAGGGTGTTGTCGATCTGGTCGGGCGTGATGCCGTAGCGGAAGGCGGTCGCACGATCGATAACGAGGCGGCTCTCGAGCCCGCCCTCCTGCTGGTCGGACGTCACGTCGGCGAAGATGTCGGTGCGTTTCTGGAGCGCCTGCAGCAACTTCGGCGAGGCGGCGTAGAGTTCGGCCGCCGTGTCGCCCTGGAGCGTGTACTGGTACTGAGCGAAGCTCTGGCGCCCGCCCATTCGCAGATCCTGGCGTGGGAACAGGAACAGACGCGCGCCTGCGACCTGGGCGAGCTTCGGCCGCAGCCGGTTCATCACCTTCTCGATGGAATCGCGCTGGCCGAGGGGTTTGAGCCCGACGAAGACGTTGGCGGAGTTGGTGCCGCGCCCGCCGGTGAAGCCGACGATGCTCTCGACCGCCGGGTCCGCCTGCACGATGGCACTCGCCCGCTCCAGCTTGTCTTTCATCGACTGGAACGAGATGCGCTGGTCGGCCTGGATGCCGCCCATGAGCTGGCCGGTATCCTGATCGGGGAAGAAGCCCTTCGGGACGATGATGTAGCCGTAGACCGTGAGCCCGATCGCAATGAACACGCTGAGCGCCGTCAGGCGGCGGTGATGGAGGGCGAAGCCGAGGCTGCGCTCGTAGCCCCGCAGCAACGCGTCGAAGCCGCACTCCAATCCCCGCAGCAGGATGTTGGGGCGCCTGCCCCCGTGCATCTCCGCTTCCGGCTTGAGGAGCAGCGCGCACATCATCGGCGTCGTCGTCAGTGAGAGCACGAGCGAGACGAGGATCGCCATCGACAGCGTGACCGCGAATTCCTGGAAAAGCCGGCCGACGATGCCGCCCATGAGCAGGATCGGCAGGAACACGGCGATGAGCGACAGGCTCATCGAGACCACGGTGAAGCCGACCTCGCGGGCACCGAGCAGGGCCGCCTCGACCCTCGGCTTGCCCGCCTCGATGTGGCGTTGGATGTTTTCGAGCACGACGATGGCGTCGTCCACGACGAAGCCGGTCGCGATGATGAGCGCCATCAGCGACAGGATGTCGAGGGAGTAGTCGAGCATCCACATCGCAGCGAAAGTGCCGATGATCGAGATCGGCACTGCCACCGCCGGGATCAGCGTCGCCCGCCACGAGCGCAGGAAGATGAAGGTGACGAAGATGACAAGGATCACCGCGATGATCAGCGTCTCCTCGGTGCTCGCCAGCGAGGCACGGATCGTGGCCGAGCGGTCGCCGGAGATGTTGAGGTCGATGTCGCCCGGCAGCGCCGCCTTCACCTGCGGAATCGCCGCGCGGACCCTCTCCACCGTCTCGACGACGTTGGAGCCCGGCTGCTTGTAGATGAACAGGATCACGCCCGGCTTGCCGTCGATGAGGCCGAGGTTGCGCTTGTCTTCGACCGAATCGACCACCTCGCCGACATCTGCGAGCCGGACGGCGGCGCCGTTGCGATAAGCCACGACGATGTCGCGATAATCGGAGGCCTGCCGGCCTTGGTCGTTGGCGTAGAGCTGGTAGCGGCGGTCCCCCGCGACGATGTCGCCCTTGGGCGAGTTGGCGTTGGCCGAGGCCAGCCCCGCGCGGATGCCCTCCAGGCCGATGCCGTAGTGGAACAGGGCGGTCGGATCGAGCTCGACCCTGACCGCCGGGAGCGAGGAGCCGCCGATATCGACGTTGCCGACACCCTCGATCTGGCTCATCCGCTGCTGCACGATCGTGGCGGCGGAGTCGTAGAGTTGGCCCGGCGTCAGCGTGTCCGAGGTGAGGCCGAGGATCAGGATCGGTGAATCGGCCGGATTGAATTTGCGGTAGGTCGGGTTGGTGCGCAGCGAGGTCGGCAGGTCGGCGCGCGCGGCGTTGATCGCCGCCTGCACGTCGCGGGCCGCACCGTCGATGTCGCGGTTGAGGCCGAACAGCAGGACGATCCGCACCGTGCCCGTGGAGCTCGTCGAGGTCATCTCGTTGACGTCGGCAATGGCCCCGAGCCGCCGCTCCAGCGGCGCGGCCACCGTCGTCGCCATGGTCTCCGGCGAAGCACCGGCCATCTGCGCCTGAACAAGGATGACCGGGAAATCGACCTGCGGCAGCGGCGCCACCGGCAGACGCACATAGGCGAACAGACCGGCCAAGAGCAGGCCGATGGTGAGCAGCGTCGTCGCGACGGGCCGTCGGATGAAGGGTTCGGAGAGGTTCAAGGCACCGCCCCGCCGGGCGCTAGCCCGTCCCGCTCCCGCCGCCGGGTGATCCGCCGCTCCAACCGATCGAAGGCGAGGTAGATGACCGGGGTGGTGAACAGCGTCAGCACCTGGCTGACGATGAGGCCGCCGGCGATGACGATGCCGAGCGGCTGGCGCAGCTCCGAGCCGACGCCTGAGCCGACGATCATCGGAACCGCCGCGAACAGGGCGGCCAGCGTCGTCATCAGGATCGGGCGGAAGCGCAGCAGGCAGGCTTCGTAGATCGCGTCGCGCGGGGCCTTGCCCTCCTCGCGCTCGGCCTGGAGCGCGAAGTCGATCATCATGATCGCGTTCTTCTTCACGATGCCGATCAGGAGCACGATGCCGATGATCGCGATGATATCGAGCGAGAGCCCGAACCACATCAGTCCGAGCAGGGCGCCGATGCCGGCCGACGGCAGGGTCGAGAGGATGGTGATCGGATGGATGAAGCTCTCGTAGAGCACGCCGAGCACGATGTAGACGGTAACGATCGCGGCGCAGACGAGGAACAGCTCGTTGGAGAGCGCGGACTCGAACGCGAAGACCGAGCCCTGCGGTACCACGTTGAAGCTCGCCGGCAGGTTGATGTCCTTTCGCGCGGCGTCAAGCGCATCGACCGCCTGCCCCAGCGCCACGCCCGGCGCGAGGTTGAACGAGACGGTGGTGGCCGGGAACTGACCGAGATGACCGATCAGCAGCGGTGCGCGCCGCTCCTCGACCTTTGCCACCGCCGAGAGGGGTACCTGCCCCGAGGGCGCGGTCGAGGACGGCAGGTAGAGGTTGTCGAGGGAGGCGAGCGTGGTGTGCAGCTTCGGGTCCGCCTCCAGGATCACTCGATACTGGTTCGACTGGGTGAAGATGGTCGAGACGATGCGCTGGCCGAAGGCATCATAGAGCACGTTGTCGATGGTCGCCGGCGTGATGCCGTATCGGCCGGCCGTGGCGCGATCGATGGTGACGTAGGCGGCCAAGCCATTGCCCTGGTAGTCGCTGGTCACGTCGGCGAGCAGCGGTGAGCGGCGAAGTGCCTCGACGTAGCGCGGCACCCAGGTCTCGAAGTCGCCGAGGTTCGGGTTCTCCAGGATGACTTGATACTGCGTCGCCGAAACCGCGGTGTCGATCGTCAGATCCTGGACCGGCTGCATGTAAAGCCGCACGCCGGGCACGCCGCTCGTCGCGGCGTTGAGGCGGCGGATGATCGTGCTGGCATCGGCGCTGCGCTCATCGCGGGGTTTCAGGTTGATGAGGAAGCGGCCGGAATTGAGGGTGACGTTCTGCCCGTCCACGCCGATGAACGAGGACAGGCTCGCGACGTCCGGGTCCTTCAGCACCACGTCGGCCAGCGCCTGCTGGCGCTCGGCCATGGCCTCGTAGGAGACGCTCTGATCGGCCTGTGAGATGCCCTGGATCACGCCCGTGTCCTGCACGGGGAAGAAGCCTTTGGGGATCACCACGAACAGGTAGGCGGTAAGCGCCACGGTCCCGAGCGTGACAAGCAGCGTCAGGCCCTGGTTGGCCAGCACGACGCGCAAAGCCCGGCCGTAGAGGGCGATCACGCCGTCGTTGAGCCGCCGGCCCGCCCGGGCGATGGGACCCTCGCGGCGGGCGGCCGGCGTGTCGGCGCCGTGGGCAACGGGCTTCAAGAGCCGCGCGCACATCATCGGAACGAGGGTGAGCGAGACCACCGCCGAGATGACGATCGTCGCGGCCAGCGTGATCGCGAATTCGCGGAACAGGCGCCCGACCACGTCGCCCATGAACAGGAGCGGGATCAGCACTGCGATCAGCGAGACGGTGAGCGAGATGATGGTGAAGCCGATCTCGCGGCTTCCCTTGAGCGCCGCCTCGAACGGGCTGTCGCCCTCCTCCACGTGGCGGGCGATGTTCTCGATGACGACGATGGCGTCGTCCACGACGAATCCGGTGGCGATGGTCAGCGCCATCAGCGAGAGATTGTCGAGGGAGAATCCCCAGGCATCCATCGCCGCCAGCGCGCCGATCAGCGAGAGCGGCACCGACAGGCTGGGGATCAGCGTCGCGGAGAAGCTGCGCAGGAACAGGAAAATCACCATCACGACGAGCGCGATGGCGAGCATCAGCTCGAACTGCACGTCGTGGACGGAGGCGCGGATCGTCGTCGTGCGGTCGGTCAGCGTCGCGACCGAGACCGAGGCGGGCATCGTCGCCTGAAGTTGCGGCAGCAGCCGCTTGATGCGGTCCACGGTGTCGATGACGTTGGCGCCGGGCTGTCGCTGGATGTTGAGGATGACCGCGGGCGTGCGGTCGGCCCAGGCGCCGAGCCGGGTGTTCTCCGCGCCGTCCACGACTTGAGCCACATCGGTGAGACGCACCGGCGAGCCGTTGCGATAGGCGATGATCGCGCTGGCATAGACCGCCGGGTCGCGAACCTGATCGTTGGCGTTGATGGCGTAGGACTGGGTCGGCCCGTCGATGTTGCCCTTGGGCGTGTTGACGTTGAGGTTGGCGATCGTCGTGCGCAGGTCGTCGATGTTGAGGCCGTAGGCGGCCATCGCCCGGGAGTTGAACCGCACCCGCACCGCCGGCCGCTGTCCGCCGCCCATGCTGACGAGGCCGACCCCCGCGATCTGGCTGATCTTCTGAGCGAGGCGCGTCTCGGCGAGGTCGCGCACCTGCGTCAGCGGCATCGTCGCGGAGGTGAGCGCCAGCGTCAGCACCGGCGCATCGGCCGGGTTCACCTTGGCGTAGATCGGTGGCGCCGGCAGGTCGGTCGGCAGCAGGTTGCCGGCTGCATTGATCGCCGCCTGGACCGACTGCTCGGCGATATCGAGCGGGATATCGAGGTTGAACTGGAGCGTGATGACCGACGCCCCCGCCGAACTCTGCGAGGACATCTGGTTGAGGTTGGCCATCTGGCCGAACTGCCGCTCCAGCGGCGCGGTCACCGCCGAAGTCATCACCTCCGGGCTGGCGCCGGGATAGAAGGTCTGCACCTGGATCGTCGGATAATCGACGGCGGGCAGCGCCGAGACCGGCAGGTTCAGGTAGGACACGGCGCCGACGATCAGGATCGCCAGCATCGACAGCGTCGTGGCAACGGGGCGCAGGATGAAGATGCGAGACGGGTTCATGGCCGTGCCCGTTTACGGCGCCGGGCGCCGGCGTCCCCGGCGCTCCTGGCCGCCCTGGGTCGTCCCCGTCTCGGCCGGTGCTCCGGCCGCGGGCGTCGTGGGAAGCGTCGCACCGGGAGCACCCGCCGCCGGTCCGGCGGCCTGAGGCCCGGTCGTGTGGCCGACGACGCGCACAGGTGCGCCCTCACGCAGCCGGTCGGTGCCGTCGGTCACGACCCGGTCGCCCGCGGCGAGGCCCGACAGCACGACCGTGTTCACCCCGTCGGTCTCGCCGGTCTTGATCGGGCGCACGGTGACTTTCTCGTCGCCATCCATCAGGTAGACGTAGGTGCCCGGCGTGCCGCGCAGGATCGCGGCGTTGGGCACCAGCGGGGCATTCTGGATCGTCTCGACGGTGAGACGCGCGTTGACAAACTGGTTCGGGAACAGGGTCTCGTCCTCGTTCGCGAACATCGCCCGCAGCTTCACCGTCCCGGTCGTGGTGTCGATCTGGTTGTCGACCGTATCGAGGCGGCCGGTGGCGATCTCGTGCTGGTCGCTGCGATCGTAGGCACGCACCGTCAGCTTTGCCCCCTCGCGCACCCGGCGCATCACGCGCGCCACGTCGTCCTCCGGCAGCACGAACACCACCGAGATCGGGTGAAGCTGCGTGACGACGACGATGTTGGTCGATCCGGCGGTGATGTAGTTGCCGAGATCGACCTGCCTCAGGCCGACGCGGCCCTCCACCGGCGAGACGATCCGGGCATAGGTGAGGTTCAGCTTCTGCTGATCGACGAGCGCTTGGTCGGCGGCGACCGTGCCCTCGTTCTGCTTCACCAGAGCGGCTTGGGTGTCGACGTTCTGCTTCGAGATCGAATCCTGCCGGTTCAGGGTCTGGTAGCGCTGGAGATCGAGCTTCGAGTTCTGCAGCAATGCCTGGTCGCGGGCGAGCTGGCCCTGATACTGCGCGAGCAGCGCCTCGTAGGGCCGCGGGTCGATCTGGGCGAGGAAGTCGCCCTCCTTCACCATCTGGCCCTCGCGAAAGCCGATCTTGGTGAGATAGCCGCTGATCTGCGAGCGGATCGAGACGGTGGCGAGCGGCGTCACCGTGCCGAGGCCCTGGAGCACGACCGGCATGTCGCCGGTCACGACCGGCGCGACGCCGACCGCCTGCTTCATCTCTCCGGCCCGCCCGCCGCGGCCGTGCCCGGTGGGTCCCGGTGCCTGCGCCGACTCCTCGGCCGGCTTCTGTCGAGCGTCGTAGGTGCGGTGGGCGACCGCGCCGGCCCCGCCAAGGATCAGTAGCGCGAGCATCCAGCGGCCGAACTTACGGCGTCGGCGGACCGGCGCGGTCGGCACGGGGTCCGCGGTCCGGTACTCCCGGGCGGTCTCCCTGCGTATCGGCGAGCTCTCGTTCATCCCTCACACACTCGTCGATGTCGTTCACGGCCATCGAATGCGGGCCGGTCCGCAGGAACGCGTCAGTCGGCCGGAAGTCCGATCCTGTCGATACCGTGCTGCCCGAAAGGGCCTGCCTCGGTACGGCCGGCGAGCGTCGCCTGGCAATGCGGTGTTCCTACGGCGCCGACGTTTCCGGCATGTTGCTGCGCCCCGGTTCGCCCTGCGACTGATAGAGGCGCATCACGTCGCGAAACGATGCATCGACAGGCGTTACCGGCACAGCGAGGCGCAGACCGAGCCCTAGGCCCGCGGAAACGAAGGCCAGCAGCAGACAGGTTCCCAGACGCATGATCCGCCGATGGTGAGGAGGCCGCCGCGACGAGAAACGCGCGGTCCGATCGGACATGAAAAAAGCCGCCGTGTCGAGCGGCGGCCTTTTCATGAGGACGACCGGACCGGCCTGCCACACCTAAGAGACGAGGGGGCGAAGTCCCTTCAGCGCGGCGGCCGGTCCGACCGTAGGGTGAACATGCGCTTACGACTGATGATCGTCAACATTCGTCACCCCCTCGATGCGTCGCAAAAAACGGATTTGGCGGCTAATCCGCAAGCTCGTGTGCGTGAACGCACGTCGCATCAACTAAGCTGCGACGTTATCGCCAAGCTCCTGCAAGACACCCCTTGTCTTCGGGCATGAAGAGACCAATCGCGCACAAGTTTTCTCCCAACTCCCTTCTTCGTGAAGGCGCTTGGAGCGGCGCAGCCGCTCTGCGAAGACATCGGCCATGACTCTTGCGTCGAATCGCACCCCCTCTCTCATCGGCCACTCCGTCTTCGCCGAGCTGCCGGAAACCGTGTTCGAATCGATGTCGCGTCTGGCGCGGCAGCACGGCGCGATCAATCTCGGCCAGGGCTTTCCCGACGGGCAGGGCCCGGACGACCTGCGCGCCGCCGCGGCGCGGGCGCTGGAGAGCGTCAGCAACCAGTATCCGCCGATGTTGGGGCTGCCCTCGCTGCGCAGGGCCGTCGCGGCGCATTACCGGCACCATCAGGGCCTCGACCTCGATCCTGAGCGGGAGGTGATGGTGACCTCGGGCGCGACCGAGGCGCTGGCCGGCGCGCTGATGGCACTGGTGCGGCCCGGCGACGAAGTCGTGCTGTTCGAGCCGATGTACGACGCCTACCTGCCGCTGGTGCGCAGAGCCGGCGGCGTGCCGCGCTTCGTCTCACTCAAGCCCCCGCATTTCCGGATCGAGGAGGGAGCGCTGGCGGAAGTGTTTTCCGAGCACACCCGGATCGTCCTGCTCAACAACCCGCTCAACCCGAGCGCCACCGTCTTCGGACAGGACGACCTCGCCCTGCTCGCGGCGTTCTGCCGGCGCTTCGACGCCGTCGCGGTCTGCGACGAAGTGTGGGAGCACGTGATCTTCGATGGTCGGCGCCACCTCCCGCTGATGGCTCTGCCCGGCATGCGCGAGCGGACGGTGAAGATCGGCTCGGCGGGCAAGATCTTCAGCCTCACCGGCTGGAAGGTCGGTTTCGTGATGGCGCCGGAGCCGCTGATGCGCGTCCTCTCGCGGGCACACCAGTTCCTCACCTTCACCACGCCGCCGAACCTTCAGGAGGCGGTCGCCTATGGTTTGTCCAAGGACGAGGGATATTTCGAGGGTATGCGAGCCGAACTCGCCCGCTCCCGCGACAGATTGGCGGCGGGTTTGTCGCGGATCGGCTTCTCGGTGCTTCCGAGTGCGGGCACCTACTTCCTTACCGTTGATATCGCGGATCTCGCCGCCGACGACGTTGCCTTTTGCGAACGGATCGTGACGGAGAACGGCGTGGCCGCCATTCCCGTCAGCGCCTTCTACGCGCAGGGAGAGGTGAAAAACCTCGCCCGCTTCTGCTTCGCCAAGACGGACGCTACCCTGGACGCGGCGGTCGAGCGGCTGGCGGGATTATTCCGCCCTGCATGAGCGAAGGCGGGTTTCCACTTCCTTGTGCAAGGCTCGAGGCGGGGCCACATCATCCGCCATGACCACCTCCGTCCATACCCCCAGCATGGCCTATCGCGAGTCTGCAGGAGCGGCACAGCTGCGCCGCCTCACCGACACCAGCACGGAGGCAAGCCTCCAGCGGCTGGAGCAGCTCGCCCACCTGATGGATTCGGCCTTTCTCTTGCCGGGCATCAACCGCCGCGTCGGCCTCGACGCGGTGATCGGTCTCGTCCCCGTGCTCGGCGACATCGCGGGCATGGCGATCGCCTCGTACATCGTCTACGAGGCAAAACGGCTCGGCGCGCCGCGCTGGCTGGTCTGGCGCATGATGGCCAACGTCGCCCTCGACGGGGCGGTGGGCTCGGTGCCGCTGGCCGGCGACCTGCTCGACGCGGCCTTCAAGGCGAACCGCCGCAACGTGCGCCTGCTGCGCCGCCATCTCGAGCGCAAGGGCGACTTGCGGCCGAGCGAGATCGAGGGCACCGCGGTCCGGCTCGACTGAGCCGGCATCGGCCGCCCGAGCGTGAGGGTTGGAGCCGATGAACGAGCACCTGCGACCCGAACCCGATGCGGTGCCCGTCACCGCACCGGGCAACGCGCCGCAGATGCAGCCGCTGCCGACCGCCACACGGCGCGGCCTGTCGCCGCTCAACCGGAGGCGGCTGGCGAATTTTCGGGCCAACCGGCGCGGCTACTGGTCGGCGGTGATCTTCACCGTGCTGTTCGTGCTGAGCCTGTTTGCGGAACTCATCGCCAACGATCGCCCGATCATCATGCAGTACAAGGGCGAGTGGCTGTTCCCCGTCCTGATCGATTACCCGGACGAGAAGTTCGGCGGCTTCCTGGCTCAGACCGACTACCGGGCGCCCGAGACGCGCAAGGAGATCGAGGAGAACGGCTGGGCGCTCTGGCCCCCGATCCCCTACGCCGACAACACCTACATGCGGGACCTGCCGACGCCGGCCCCCTCGCCGCCGACCTGGATGCTGAGCGACGCCGAGTGCCGCCCGGTCGCCGAGCGGGCGGGCGTGAAGGTCGAGGGGCGCGAACTCGGCTGCCGCGACATCGAGTGGCACTGGCTCGGCACCGACAACGCGACGCGGGACGTGCTGGCGCGGGTGATCTACGGCTTCCGCATCTCGATCCTGTTCGGCCTCGTGCTCGCCGGCATCTCATCGGTCATCGGCGTGATCGCCGGGGCGGTGCAGGGCTATTTCGGGGGCTGGACCGACCTGATCTTCCAGCGGATCATCGAGATCTGGGGCGCGATCCCGACGCTCTACCTCATCATCATCATGTCGGCCTTCCTGGTGCCGAGCTTCTTCACCCTGCTCGGCATCCTGACGCTGTTCTCGTGGACGGCGCTGGTCGGCGTCGTGCGCGCAGAGTTCTTGCGTGCCCGCAACTTCGAATATGTGCGTGCCGCCCGCGCGCTCGGCCTGTCGAACGTGCGCATCATGACGCGCCACCTCCTGCCCAACGCCATGGTGGCGACGCTGACCTTCCTGCCGTTCATCCTGAACGGCTCGGTCACGACCCTGACCTCGCTCGATTATCTCGGCTTCGGCCTGCCGCCGGGCTCGCCCTCGCTCGGCGAACTTCTGGCGCAGGGAAAGGACAACATCAACGCGCCCTGGCTCGGGCTCACCGGCTTCTTCGTGGTGGCGACGATGCTGAGCCTGCTCGTCTTCGCGGGTGAAGCGGTGCGCGACGCGTTCGATCCGAGGAAAACCTTCGGCTGACGTGAATCAGCGCCGCGCCTCGTCGCTGCCCGGAGGGCCGCGCCAGCCGGTCTCGACGGTGAAGCCGGCGCTGCGGGTGGCAACGGAATCACCGCCGACATGAGCGAGATAGGCGCCGGCCTCCACCACGAGCGTGCCGTCCGGCTCATGGTAGCCGAGGTCGCGCGCGGGCACGCGGAAACTTGCGATTCCGGTTTCGCCGGAGGCGAGGTCGATGAGCGCGACGCCCTTCAGCAGGCGCCGGGGCCGGCTGCGGCTCGCCACCGGCTGGCTGACATAGAGCTGCGCCACTGCTCGCCCCGCCCGTGTGCCGTAATTGGTGACGGGCGTGCGCACCTCCAGCACGGCGTCGTAGCGGTCCCCGACACCGACGCGCGGCGTCACGATCTCCGGCTCGCCGTAGGCAAAGCGGGTGTAGGAGAGGCCGTAGCCGAACGGGAACAACGGCAGCGGCGATTCGTCGGCATAGCCCATGGTCCAGCGGGTGCCCGGAATATGCGGGCGTCCTCCTGGCAGAGTGTCGTAGGTCAGCGGCAATTGCCCGACGGTGCGCGGCCAGGAGACCGGCAACCGGCCCGACGGGTCGACGTCGCCGAACAGCGTCCCGGCCACCGCCGGGCCGCCCTCGGTGCCCGAAAGCCACGCCATCAGCACGGCTTGCACCCGCGACGGGGCATCCCCGAGTTCGGTCGGGCGCCCGCCGACCACGACGAGCGCCACCGGCTTGCCGGCCTCCGCGACCGCCGCGAGCAGGTCGTGCTGCAGGCTTGGCCAGGACAGATAGGCGCTCGACGAGCCCTCGCCCGAACGATCTCGCGGCTCGCCCATCACCGCCACGACGAGATCGGCTCCCCTCGCTGCCTCGACCGCGGCGGCAAAACCCGCGTGGCTGTCGCAGACCCGTGGGCAGCCGGGCGCGAAGTCGACCGCGACACCCGACGCGGCGGATCGCTCACGCAGGCCCGCCAGGATCGTCACCGTATCCCATTCCTGCCCCGCGCCCTCGTGCGGCCCGACCTGATCCCAGGCCGAATCGGCGAACGGGCCGATGACGGCGATGCGGCGCACCTTGGCCGGATCGATCGGCAGCACGCCGTCCCGGTTCTGGAGCAGGACGAGGCTCGCCTGCGCCGCCTCGCGAGCGAGCCGGCGAGTTTCGGGGCGCAGCAGCTTCTCCTCTGCGCCGTCCGGGTCAATCACGGGGCGGTCGAACAGGCCGAGCCCGAACTTGAGGCGCAGCACCCGGCGCACCGCCGCATCGACGGTGCTTTCGGGAATATGCCCGGCGCGCACCTCCTCGGGCAGGTGGCGCAGGAACAGTCCGCTCGTCATGTCCATGTCGACGCCGGCCATCAGCGCCTTGCGCGCGGCCTCGGCGCCGTCCCGCGCGACGCCGTGCTTCACCAGGCTGGCGACCGCCTGCCAATCGGCCACGACTAGCCCGGAAAATCCCATCTGCCACCGCAGCAGGCCGGTCATCAGCGCCGGGTCGGCGGTGGTGGGCAGGCCGTTCAATGCGGTCAGCGCCGTCATCACCGCGTCGGCGCCGGCCCGGATGCCGTCGCGGAACGGCGGCAGGTGGAGGTCGTGCATTTCGGTCGGGGCGACGAAGGTCGCGTCGTAGTCGCGCCCACCCACCACCGCGCTGTAGCCCGCGAAATGCTTGAGCGTGCTCGCGAGCCCGCCGTCGCGAAAGCCCTCGACCTGGGCGGCGGTGAGCCGTCCCGTCAGCCACGGGTCTTCGCCCAGGCCCTCGACCACCCGGCCCCAGCGCAGGTCACGGGCAACGTCGGCCATCGGCGCGAAGGTCCAGTTGAGGCCGACCGCCGCGGATTCCCGCGCCTGGGCGGCGGCGGCGCGGCGAACGAGCCCGGCATCGAAGCTCGCGGCCATGGCGAGCGGCAGCGGAAAAATCGTCCGGTAGCCGTGGACAATGTCGAGCCCGACGAGAAGCGGGATGCCGAGCCGCGACGAGCGGGCGAGCCGGTCGGCCTGTGCGACGAGACCGGCATTGTTGAAGTTGATAACCGCCCCGACCTCACCGCGGCGGAAGCTGTCAAGGTCGAGGATCGGCTCGTGCGAGATCAGGTTGAGCTGGCCAGCCTTCTCCTCAAGCGTCATCCGCGAGAGCAGCGCCTCGATCCGGTTCTCGACCGGCTCGGCCGCTTCGACCGAACCGATAAGGAGAACGGACCACGCAATGCCGTGGACGATTCTCCGAGCCAGCCGCCGCATCGTCACCGTCCCCCGGGAGCGGTTTCGGCCGCCCTCTCTCACGGCGTGCGACGATGCCTCATGAAGGGGCGTGCCGTCGATGCGACACCGGCCGGCTTCACCGGGTTGCGGGCTAATCGATGTGGACGGCGCTCACGTTGACCGCATCCGGCTCCGACGGCCGGCGCGCAGCCCTGTGCCTGAGACCTCCTCGGCGAGGGGAAGCGGATCGCCCTCACAGGTGACCACCCGATCGCGCCCGGCCCGCTTGGCCCGATAGAGGGCGTCGTCGGCCCGGCGCAGCAGGTAGTCGAGGCTGCCGCCGATCTGGCCCTCGGCGGCCACGCCCACGCTCACGCTCATCCTCAAATCCGGATAGTCCGGTTGAGCGAACCCGGCGACGCCGGCCCGGATCCGCTCGGCCACGCGCGCCGCCGCCCGCTCATCCAACCGCGGCAGCAGGCAGGCGAATTCCTCGCCGCCCATCCGCCCGAACACCGCCTCGGGCGGCAGCAGGGGAGCGGCGATGTGGCAGAACGCGGCCAGAGCCGCATCGCCGACGCTGTGGC
>Ga0268290_100138_pt1 | contig 19885 bp, 21 predicted proteins | sample MetspRMADM_FD_191346 | JGI IMG/M metagenome (GOLD analysis project Ga0268290, IMG submission 191346) | Soil microbial communities from San-Diego area, Southern California, United States - Methylocaldum sp. RMAD-M | ecosystem: Environmental > Terrestrial > Soil > Desert | place: USA: California... | reverse complement strand
CTCGTCGATCAGCGCATGCAGCGACTTCGCGCCGACCGTCTCCAGCATCTGGTCGATCTCGCTGAGCTTCGGGCCGATATGGCGGCGGGCGGCGAAATCGAAGGGATCGTGGCGATCGTATTTCATCGGATGCCTCTCGGGCGAAAGCTTCAGCTTTCCCTCTCCGCTCCGCGGGAGAGGGGGAAGGGCTGCGACGGCGGCTACTTCGCGAACTCCGCGTAGGCCGCCTCGTCCATCAGCGCATCCATGGCGGACGGATCGTCGAGCTTGAGCCGGTAGAGCCAACCCGCGCCCTGCGGGTCGGCGCCGACCGAGGCCGGATCGCCGACCGCCGCCTCATTGACCTCGGTGACCTCGCCGGAGAGCGGCGCGTAGACATCGGAGGCCGCCTTGACGGACTCGACGACCGCGGCCGCCTCGCCCTTGATGAGCCGGGCGCCGACCTTCGGCAGCTCGACGAAGACGAGGTCGCCGAGCTGTTCGGCGGCATGCGCCGTGATGCCGACCGTGGCGACATCGCCGTCGAGGCGCAGCCATTCGTGCTCGTCGGTGAAACGCAGCATGGTTCGAACTCCTGAGACGAGAGAAATCAGCCGCGCTTGAAGCCGGCCGGGACGAAGGGGAGCGGGGAGACGACGAGGGGAAGACGCTGGCCGCGCACGTCCGCGAAGACGCGGGTACCGGGGGCGGCGAGCGCCGTGGGCAGGAAGCCCATGGCGACGGGCGCGCCAAGGCTGGGACCGAAGCCGCCCGAGGTGACACGGCCGACCGCCCCGCCCCCGTTCTCCGCGGCGAAGAGCGGGGCACCCGCCCGGACCGGCGCGCGGCCCTCGGGGCGCAGGCCGACACGCCGCCGGACAGGACCGGCCTCCATCTCGGCGAGGATTTTTTCGGCGCCCGGAAATCCGCCCTTGCGGGCGCCGCCCCGGCGGCGGGCGGGCGAGATCGCCCAGGCCAGGCTCGCCTCGATTGGGCTGGTGGCAGCGTCGATGTCGGAGCCGTGCAGGGGGAGGCCGGCTTCGAGGCGCAGGGAATCGCGGGCGCCGAGGCCCACGGGCATAACCTCGGGCGCGGCGAGCAGCGCCTCGGCCACCGCCTCCGCGCGGGCGGCCGGCACGGCGATCTCGAACCCGTCCTCGCCGGTATAGCCGGAGCGGCTGACGAGGCAGGGCGCGCCGAGGATGTCGACCGCGCACACGTCCATGAACCGCATCATCGCCGTCTCAGGGGCGAGCCGCGCGAGCACGTCCGCCGCCTTCGGCCCCTGGAGCGCGATCAGCGCATCCGGCACGAGCGTCACATCGAGGCTGTCGGGCAGATGCGCCCGGATCCGCGCGAGATCGGTCGCCTTGTTGGCGGCGTTGACGACGACGTGCAGCCGGTCGGGCAGGCGCGCGACCATCAGGTCATCGAGGATGCCGCCGGCCCCGTCCGTCAGGAAGCCGTAGCGCTGGCGTCCGACTCCGAGCCCGAGAATGTCGATCGGGACCAAGGCCTCGAGGGCGCGAGCCGCCTCCGCCCCATCGCCGGAGCGGGGGATCAGCGCGATCTGGCCCATATGCGACACGTCGAAGACACCGGCCGCCGCACGGGTGTGCAAGTGCTCCTTGAGCAGCCCGGCAGCGTATTGCAGCGGCATCGCATAGCCCGCGAACGGCACCATCTTGGCGCCGAGGCGCAGGTGGAGCGCGTGCAGCGGAGTCTGCGCCAGCGGATCAGAGGGGGTGGGGGCGGCAGGGCTCAAGGCCCCGGCGGCTTGCAGGCTCATCGGGCACTCCACGACAGACGGATCTTGCCCGCCGGCCGGCTGGCAAGTTGCCCCCATCTGTCGCGCTTACCTGAGAGCTTCCCTCACTCAGCGGTTGAGCGAGGTTTCTCCTTCGGTGGACGCCGGACGGCGCCTCTCTCCAGATTGTCCAACGGTACGGTGATTGTGCCTGAGAGTTTCCGGGGGTGGTTGCTCCGTCGGCGCCATGACCTCTCTTTCGAGCGGTCTGGGCTCTCCCGTATCGTCTGTATCGGACGGTTGAAGGCTCGCACTTTGCGGCACCACGCGCAAGCCAGGGCGTGTGACGATCAGCGCTGCATGTCGCGGAAGCTGCAGTACCCGCGAAAACTCTGGTAGCCCGCCGGGCAGCGGCGGACGCAGGCTCCGGCCGCGTATTTCAGCGGCGGGCGGCAAGTGTTGCGGAAGCGCTGCTCGCCGAACAGGTAGGATTGGGCCGGGCCAGCGGAAGCCGGTGCCGGAGCAGTGAAGGAACCGGCACCGGCGAGCAGCAGAAGGGCAGCGAGGAGGCGGCGCGGCATGATGGCAGTGTTCCGTAAAAGCTGGAGCAACGCGCCGTCCTGCACCGGGTTCGCAGCGGCCGCCGGCCACGGCTTGACATCTGCCGGGCACCGTCGCCTTCAGGCGCCATGTCGCCGAACCCACTGACCAGCCTCGACGCCTTCGCCGCGGACAAGCTTGCCAGCCTTGAAGCCTCCGCCCTGCGCCGGCGGCTGGCCGTGACCGCCCGCGGTCCCGAAGCGGCGGCGGAGCGAAACGGCCGCGCCCTCGTCTCGTTCTCCTGCAACGACTATCTCGGCCTCGCCCACGATCCGCGGGTGATCGCGGCGGCCTCGGAGGCGCTGGCGCACTACGGCGCGGGCGCGGGCGCCTCGCGGCTGGTGACCGGCAATTCGCCCCCGCTCGCGGCGCTGGAGGAGCGGCTTGCCCGGCACAAGGGCAAGGAGGCGGCCCTCGTCTTCGGCTCCGGCTATCTCGCCAATCTCGGCATTGCCCCGGCCCTCGTCGGCGCAGGCGACCTGATCCTGATCGACGAACTCGGCCATTCCTGCCTGTTCGCGGGCGCGAAGATGTCGGGCGCGCAGGTCGTGCGCTTCGCCCATAACGACCTGGCGGCGTTGCGCGGGCTTCTCGCCGAGCATCGCGGCGCGGCGCGGCGGGCGCTGATCCTGACCGAGCGGGTGTTCAGCATGGACGGCGACCGGGCGCCGCTCCCCGAGATCCTGGCGCTCGCGGACGACTACGATGCCTGGACGCTGGTGGACGACGCCCACGGCCTCGGCGTGGTCGAGCCCGGCCTGCGAGCCCCCCTCGAAATGGGGACGCTGTCGAAGACGCTGGGCTCCTACGGCGGGTATCTCTGTGCGTCGCGGCCCGTGATCGATCTGCTGACCAGCCGGGCGCGCAGTCTCGTCTATACCACCGGCCTACCGCCGGCTTCCGCCGCCGCGGCGCTCACCGCCCTGGAGATCGTCGAGGCGGAGCCGGAGCGCGCCGCCCGGCCGCTGGCGCTCGCCCGCCGCTTCACCGCACGGCTCGGCCTGACCGAAGCGATGAGCCCGATCGTGCCCGTCCTCGTCGGCGAAGCGGAGGCAGCGCTCGCTCTCTCGGCGGCGTTGGAGGCCCGCGGTTTCCTCGTCGTCGCGATTCGCCCGCCGACGGTCGCACCCGGCACCGCGCGCCTGCGGGTCGCCTTCTCGGCGGCCCATGACGAGGGGCAGGTCGATGCCCTGGCCGAGGCTGTCGCCGAACTGGGTCCCGATTGCGTCCGCGCCGGCTGAGTGTCTCTCAGGCGATCGGATCGAGCCGCCTGATCGAGGTGACAGCGCCGAAGCTCTTGACGGCGATGCGCTCGACCGCTTCGCGCAAGGGTTCGATCGCTACCGCCATGTGGTGACCGTTGGCATGGATCAGCCGCTCAGTGTCGAGCATAAGCCCGACATGGCCCTTCCAGAACACGAGGTCGCCGCGCCGCAGGCCGTCGAGCCCCGGTTGCAGGGCGTCGCCGAGCGCCCGCTCCTGCTGGTCGGCATCGCGCGGGCAGGCGCGGCCGGCCGTCTCCAAGCAGAGCTGGACGAGGCCCGAGCAATCGAGGCCGAGGCTGGTGCGTCCGCCCCAGAGATAGGGCGTGCCGAGCAGCCGCTCGGCAGTCGCCGCGTAGTCGGCCTCGGCGGTTCCGAGCGGCACGGCATGACCCGCGAAGACGAAGCCGCCCCCCGCGAGCCGCCAGTACTCGCCCTCTTGCACCTCGGCCGCGAAGGCTGCGCCGAGGCTCAGATGGGCCACGTGCGGGCGCTTCAGGTCGGGCGCCGGATAGACGAAGGTGCGCAAGGCGGCGACCCGGTGGGTCGGCGCGGGATCGGCCGGCCCCAAAGCCGCCTCCGGCAGGTAACCGACATAGCCGTCGCGGGCGATCTGGACCCAGGCGAGGCCGTCACGACGCTCGAACACCGTCACCGCGTCGCCCATCACCGCCTCGGTCTCGAGCCCGGCCTCGAGACGCGGCGCGCGGCGCAAGGGGGCGGAGGGCACGACGACCCGCGCTGGCTCGCCCGCAACGTAGCGCTCCGCAGCGACGACGCTCTTCAGGCGGATGTCGGCGAGGTCGGGCCGGGCCGGGGTGAGGCGGGGATCAGGGGTGTCTGGCATTGCGGGGTTCGTGACTGGCGCAGGATCGGGGCAGGATTCGGGATGGAGCTTTACACTGCGTCTGATTTCCACGGATCATGATCAGCCGAAGAGACGATCACTCCATTTGCTGCGTCGCCGCGACACTATGACTGTCTCGGGTCGGAGGCGCGGGACGGCCTCGTCAACGAATGTGCTGGCGAAGTTCCGGATCGGCGCGCATCCTGCATGCTCGACGAGCGGGGCGTCCGCCCGGCAGCCATGCGGCCGGCGGTCCGTCACGTCCGATATGTGTGCAATGCACAAACCGGACGGACCGTCCTATGATCGGTGCATGAAGACCGCGAGTCGTGCCGTGAAGAAAACGCCCAAGAGCTTCCAGGATCTGCCTCCGATCCGGGTGCGGCGCGAGCCGCCCACGGTGGCCGAGGCGGTCGCCGCCGCCCAGGATCTGGCCGACGACGTCGAGCAGCAGGTGGAGATCGCTTGCGGACTGATCGGCCTCGGCCCGGACGAGGTGCGCCCGCACGTGGTCGCCGCCGCCAAGGCCGCGGCAGCACGGCCCGCCCACCGTCCCCAGGAGCAGCGCATCCTGGCCCCGACGAGCCCCAACCGCGCACCGCCGCGCGCCGTCATCGTCGAGCGTCGCAGCCGCCCGACGGTGGTAGTCGAGCGCCGCAGCCGGCCCCTCGACCCGCGCCGCTGAGGCGTCACCAGGGCAGCGTCTCGCCCCGGTAATCGAGAAAGGCGAGATCGGTCCGTCCGGCCCTCGCCTCGATCACGTCCGCCAGCCCGACCGCGCTCGTTTCCACATCGAGGTCGGCGCCCGCGCCTCCCATGTCGGTAGCGACCCAACCCGGATGCAGCAGCAGCACGCCGAAGTCGCGGTCGGCGTGGCGCGCCGCGAAGCTTCGGACGTTGGTGTTCAGCGCCGCCTTGCTCGCCCGGTAATTCTCCCAGCCGCCCTCGGTGTTGAGCCCGACGCTGCCAAGCACCGAGGACATGAAGGCAAGCGTGCCACCGAGCGCCAGCCTGTCTCGGAAGAGGTCCGCAATCAGGATCGGGCTCACCGCATTGGTGAGATAGACCTGCGCGTGGACCGCGCGCGACACCGCGTGGAGCGGCCGGTCCGCCTCCATCAGAACGCCGGCCACCACGAAGACGAGATCGAATTTTTCGTCCCTCAGCCGTTCGTGCAGGGCAGCGATCGAGGCGTCCTCGTCGATGTCCACCGTCTCGATCCGCACGCCCTGCGCCGCGAGCCGTTCGAGCCCGGGCGCGGCCCCGCGCCGGGTTGCGGTGACCTGCCAGCCGCGCCGCAGGACGGTCTCGGCGAGGCCGAGCCCGAGACCGCGAGAAGCGCCGACGATGAGGGCATGTCTTCGAGAATGGGTCATAATGGCTCGTTCGCGTTCGCATCGGCCGGTGCCGGGCGGCCCTATGCTCAGCCTGGGGGCTCGATCAATCCCCCGTCTGCACCGACCATGTCGCGTGGCGCACCTCGGGCCGCTTCTCCAGATCGGCCACCACAGCGTCGAGATCCTTGGAATGCGCCGTCCGTGCGGTGAGGGTAGCGATCACGTCCACGGTGGTCTCGCCGCGCTCCTCCACCTCCGTCGTGCCGACGGGATAGTCCGCCGCCTCCAGGCGCTCCACCAGCAGGTCGCGGGCGAGACCGGCGGATTCGGCCGGCACCGTCACCTGCACTTCGTAGATCGCCTCCGTCGCATTCTCGTCGATGGGGATGCGGTCGATGAGGTTGACGAGCGGGCGCAGCAGCGTGTTGCCGGCGAGGATGGCAAGGGTGACGAAGCAGGCCTCCAGCGGCAGGTCGGCTCCGGCGAAGGCGCCCACGGCCGCCGAGCACCAGAGGGTCGCGGCGGTGTTGAGGCCGCGCACGTTCATCCCCTCCTTCATGATGACGCCCGCGCCGAGGAAGCCGATGCCGGAGACGACGTAGGCCACGACGCGGGTCGCCCCGTCACCGCCGGTCAGCCGCATGCCGAGATCGACGAAGGCGGCCGCGCCCAGCGCCACCAGCACGGCGGTGCGCAGCCCGGCGCTGCGCTGCCGGTACTGCCGCTCGACCCCGATCAGGGTGCCGAGGCCGAAGGCGACCGCGAGGCTGATCCCGGAATTCAGGGCTTCGGGCGTGGGGAAGGGAAAGGGGCCGGGCATCGAACCTTACAGGGATCTTTTCGGTGGCGCGCGGTTTCCCCGCTGTCGCACGAGCGTGACGGTTGCGTGACGAAACGTCACCGATCCGAGCGCAGTCGATCGAATGCGGTCAATTTGCCCGTGGCCAGGACCTTGGCACGGGATTGACGCGGCGACCGGGCAGCGGGCACACCGGCAGGATTGTGGGAGCCATAAGAATAACCCACGCTGAGGAGACGCGCATGCGGCAGGATCTTTCTCCTGCAACGATGGCCGAAGCTCGACCGGCGCTAGGGGCGCTGGCATGAGCGTCGAGGCACTCGCCCGGCCCGCGGCGGCGACGGCACCCGTCCGCGACCGCATCCTCCAGCTTCGCGACGGACTGAGCCACGGGCTGATCGGCGCCGACAAGCTGGTTGAACGCCTGCTGATCGGGCTGCTGACCGGTGGCCACCTGCTGATCGAGGGCGCACCGGGGCTCGCCAAGACCCGCGCGGTCAAGCGCCTGTCGGACGGGCTCGACGGCTCCTTCGCTCGCGTGCAGTGCACGCCCGACCTGATGCCGGCCGATCTCACCGGCACCACCGTCTGGCGCCAGGATGCGGGCACCTTCGAGTTCCTGCCCGGTCCCCTGTTCCACTCGCTGATCCTCGTCGACGAGGTGAACCGTGCCCCGCCCAAGGTGCAGTCGGCGCTGCTGGAGGCGATGGCGGAGGGGCAGATCACCGTCTCCGGCCACACCCACCGCCTGCCCGACCCTTTCATGGTGGTGGCGACGCAGAACCCGATCGAGCACGCGGGCACCTTCCCACTGCCCGAGGCGCAGCTCGACCGCTTTCTGCTCCACGTCGTCGTCGAGATGCCGGACGAGGCCTCCGAGCGCCGCATCCTCGATCTCGTCGAGGGCGAGCTGAACCACCACGCCGAGGCGATGCCGGTGAAGCTCTCGGTCGCCGAGGTGATCGCCGCCCGCGAGGCCGCGCTCGCCACCTACGTCTCGCCGGCGCTCAAGGACTATCTCGTGCGGCTCGTGGCCGGCACCCGCGGCGACAGCGTGGCACCGGACCTGCGCGCGGCGATCGAGCACCCGGCCTCTCCGCGCGGGACACTCGCCCTGATGGTCGCCGGCAAAGCGAGGGCCTACCTGCACGGCCGTGACCACGTCGTGCCCGAGGACATCGCGGAGCTCGCCGCCGACGCCCTTTCGCACCGCATCGGCCTGACCTGGCGCGCGGCGGCCGAGGGGCGTACCACGCGGGGCATCATCGGCGGGCTGGTCGAGCGGACGCGGGCGCTGTAGCCGTCATGACCGCGACCGCGGCACCTACGAGCGACCCGACCGACGCCCCCGGCATCCATCTCTCCGGCGCCGGGCTGATGAGCCTGCGCCACCTCGCGCGGCGCGGCGTCTCGCCCTCGACGCGGACGATCGCCGGGCTGCCCGGCGGCATCGTCACACGCAAACGCGGGCGCGGCTCGGAGCCGGACGATGTGCGGCCCTGGTCCGAGGGCGACGACCGCCGCTTCATCGACCGCAACGCCACCGCCCGCACCGGCGAACTGCACGTGCGCACGCACCACGACGAGCGCGACCGCGCCGTGGTGCTGCTTGCCGATTTCCGGCCCTCGATGCTGTTCGGGACGCGCCGGGCGCTGCGCTCGATCGCGGCGGCGGAGGCGCTGACGCTGCTCGGCTGGCGCATCGTCGGCGATGGCGGGCGCATCGGCCTGATCGCGGCGGGCGCGGGGGAGCCCTCGGTGGTCCGTCCGGCCGGCGGCGAGCGGGCAATGACCGCTGTCACCGGCGCGCTGGCCCATGCCCATGCCGCCGCGCTCGCAGGACCCGCGATGGACGACCCGCCGCTCACCGACACGCTGGCGCTTGCCCGCTCGCTGCTGCCCTCCGGCGGGCACCTCGTCTTCGCGAGCGCCCTCGACACGCCGGGACCGGATTTCGAGAGCCTGATCACCGCGTTGGCCGAGCGGCTCTCGATCCGCCTGCTGCTGGTCAGCGATGCCTTCGAGCGCGCCCGGCCGCCCGGCCTCTACCCCTACGCCCTGCCGGACGGAGATCGCGGCACCGTCCATGCCCGCCGCGGGGCACCGGCCGTCGACGAGATCGACCCACGCCTCGCCCGCCTCCATGCCTGCGGCGTCGAGGGCCTGCGCATCGATGTCGAGGCCGGGCCGGAGAGCTACGCCCCTCTGATGGAGCGGCTCGATGCGGTGTTGTGAGAGGCCCGCCTCCCATCCCTCGCGGGGCGGCGGGCAGGTGCGACATCCATGACTGCTCCCGCCCCCGACCTGTCGGCTCTGCGCGGCCTGCATCTCCCCACCGGAGGCAACAGTGCGGTGCAGCCAGAGATGGTGGCCGCCATCGTCCTCGGCTTCGCTCTCGCGCTGCTCGTCGGCCTGATCCGCCTGCTCCGCGCGCGGCGCGGCGCCTCTCTGCGCCGGGCCGCTCTGCGGGAGCTGGCGCTCGCCTCGCAGCTGGAGCCTGAAGCGCGGCGCGTCGCGCAGGCCCGACTCCTGCGCCGGGTGGTCCGCACGCTGAAGGGCGAAGAGGCGGCGCGCACCCGCGGCCCCGCCTGGGCCGCAACGCTCGATACCACCTTCGCCACCGACTTCTTCCGCAACGGCCCGGGTCGCGTCTTCGCCGACGATCTCTATCGGCGGCCAAAGAGCGTCGATCCCATGGCCGTCGATCCCGCCGCCATCGATGCCGGTCTCGGCCGCATGCTCTCACAGATCCGGGCCTGACACGAATGCCCGCCTGGTTCACGGCCCTGCTCTCCGCCTTCGACTTCGCGACGCCGCTCGCCCTGCTGCTTCTTCCCCTGCCGCTCGCCGCCCGGCTGATCCCGCCGGAGCGCGAGGGTGGCAGCGGCGCCCTGCGCGTTCCCCCCTCCCTGATCGGGGGAGCCGAGCGGGCGGAGAGCATCGCCGCCCGCGGACGGCGGCGCCTCTGGCTCATCGGAACGCTCTGGACGGCCCTTGTCGTCGCGCTCGCCGGTCCCCGCCTCGTGCTGCCCGCGACCGCGCTGCCGGCTTCTGCCCGAGAGATCGTGCTCGCCCTCGATCTCTCGGGCAGCATGGAGCGCAAGGACTTTTCTCTCGACGGTGAGACGGTAAGCCGGCTCGCCGCGGTGAAGCGCGTCGGCGCCGAGTTCATCCGCCGTCGGGCGGGCGACCGCATTGGCCTCGTCGAGTTCGCCGATCAGGCCTACGTCGCCGCAGCCCCCACCTTCGACACCGCGACCGTCGCCCGCACCCTGGAAGAAGCCACGATCGGCCTCGTGGGGCGCTCCACCGGCATCGGCGACGGGCTCGGCCTCGCCCTCAAGCGTCTCGCTCCGGCTCAGGTCGCGGCGGCCGAGGGCGGGGGGCCGCCCCCATCCCGCGACAAGGTCGTGATTCTGCTCTCGGACGGCGCGAACAATGCCGGACAGACCGCGCCCAAGGACGTGGCAGCACTGGCGAAAGAGCTCGGCGTGCGCGTCTACACCATCGCGCTCGGGCCGATCGACATGGCCGACAACCCCAACAACGAGCAGGACGTGGTCGATGTCGAGACCCTGCGGGCCATGGCCGAGGCCAGCGGCGGCCGGGCGTTTCGCGTGAAGACGACCGACGACCTGGAGAGCGTGGCCAACGCCATCGACGAGCTGGAGGGCGGGCGCGCCAAGGCGCCGCCATTGCCGCTGCGGCGCGACCTCTGGCCGTGGCCGGCGGCGCTCGCCTTTCTCTGCGCCTGCGGGCTCCTGGCGACGCGGCGCCGGACATGATCGAATCGCTCGCCCTCCTGCGCCCGCTCTGGTTTCTGGCGCTGCCCGTGGTGGCCCTGCTCGCGCTCCGCGCGGCGTGGCGCTCGGCGCCGCTCGGCGACTGGGGCAAGGCGGTCGATCCTCACCTGATGGCGCTCTTCGCCCGCCGCGGCGCCGTGCTCGGCGGGCGGCGGCAGGCCAATCTCGCCGCCGCGCTCACCGCAGGCATCCTGGCGTTGGCGCTCACGGGGCCGGCGGTGGAGCGCCCGGAGGCCGCGACCTTCCGCAACCTCGACGCCACGGTGATCGTGCTCGACCTCTCCCGCTCGGTCACCGAGGGCGGCCGCTTCAAGGAGGCGCGGCAGGCCGCGCAATCCGTGGCGGAGGCCGCGGGCACCCGCTCGCTGGCGCTGATCGTGTTTGCCGGCGACGCCTATACCGCCCTCTCACCGACCAACGACCGCGAGACCCTTGCCACCACCCTGTTCGCGCTCGATGCCGACACCGTGCCCGACCGCGGCAGCCACCCGGAGCGCGGATTGGCGCTGGCTCGCCGGACGCTCGCCGAGGCCAACGTCGTCGCCGCCGACGTGGTGCTGATCTCGGACGGCGACGGCCTCGGACAGGCTGCCGAGCGCGAGGCCGCCGCGATCCGGGACAAGGGCTGGCAGCTCCACGCCCTGTTCGTGCCGGCCGCCAAGGCGCTGCCGGCCGGGGCACCGCGGCCCGACCGGATCGCCCTCGACCGGCTCGCGACGGCGGGCGGCGGCCGGGCCGCCGACATCGACAGCCCCCAGGCGGTGCTCGACCGCGTCGGCGCCTCGACCGCCCAGCACCTCGCGGCTGGCGGCTATGGCGTGCTCGCCTTCGCCGATCTCGGCCGCTGGCTGCTGCTGCTGGCGCTGGTGCCCGCCCTCCTCCTGTTCCGACGGAGCGCGTGATGCTGGCGCCCACCCCTCCCCGCCTCGTCAACCGAGCGCCCCCCCAGGGGGTGCCGCTGCGCCGGGTTCTGCCCATCGCCTTCCCGCGTAACTGGCGGCGGCTCGCGCGCATCGCCGGCCTCGCGCTCGCGGGAATCGGCATCCTTGCCCTGCTCCTCGTGTCGGAACCGCGCACGACGCTGGGCCGCTTCCTGATGGCGGTCGGGCTCCCCGGTGCGGCTCTTCAGGTGTTCGATGTGCCCGCATGGCGCGCCGCCGCCCTCTACGAGGCCGGACGTTACGACGACGCCATCCCGCTATTCCGGGCTCAAGGGCGGCGCGGCGCCTACAACCTCGGCAACGCGCTCGCCCGCTCCGGCGACCTGAAGGGTGCGCTCGACGCCTACGACGAGGCGCTGACCTACAATCCCCGCGACGCCGACGCGCAGGCCAACCGTTCGCTGATCGCGAGGGCGCTGGAGGAGGAGATCGACCGCGGCAAGGGCGGCGGCATCGCCAACGCCTCGGCCCAGTACGGCGCCCGCTACAACAACACCGCCAACCAGGACCAGAACGACGACATCCGCGCCACCTCCAGCGGCGAGGGTCTGGCCGGCAACAAGGAGGCGGGTTCCTCCGCCTCTCTCCCCGGCACCAGCCCAGTGGCACGGCGCGGCAAGGCGGAGCAGCAGGCGATCGATTCCGGCAAGGGTCAGGCCCGCGGCTCGGCGAGCGACGCGGCCGGCCGCGGGCGCCAGGGCGCCGGCTCGGCCATGGTCGCCGCCGCCCCGGAGCGCGAGGCGCGACGGGTGACGAAGAGCTTCGAAGCGCACGAGATCCATCCCGACCGGCTCTGGCTCCAGACCCTGCCGGACGAGCCCGGCCGTTACCTGAAGCTGCGCCTCAAGGCCGAGCAGGCCCGCCGCATCGAGGCCGGCACCGCCATCCCGGGAGGCAGCAACCCGTGGTGATCCACTTCGACGTTCTCCGGCCCGACGCGAAAACCCTTCCCCTCTCCCGCAGAATGGGGAGGGGAGACTTGGCGGCCTTCCTCCTCATCCTGCTTGCCCTCGTCTCACCCGCCCGCGCCATCGAGCCCGGCGACCTCACCCTGACGGTGACGCCCGATCTCCCAGGCGGCGCGCAGCCCTATGCCCGCGAGATGGTGCTGCTGCGCCTGCGCGGCGTCTATCGCACGCAGATCCTGCTGGAGGAGGTGCGCCAGCCGGCGCTGGTCAACTTCTCCTGGACGCAGCTCGGCCGCGACCATTGGGGCCGAACGCGCCTGCCCGACGGGCAGATGGCGCTGGAATTCGAGCGCACCATCGCGGTCTTCCCGCAGCATACGGGGACCTTCACCATCGATCCGTTCATCCACCGCCTCACCATCAACGACAACGGTGAGCGCAAGCAGATCGACGTCCGCTCGGAGCCCGTTCCCTTCCCCGTGGCAGCCTGGACGGGGGCGAGCGGCGGCCCCGATACGGCTGAACCGTGGTGGTTGCCGGCGCGGGATGTGTCGATCGCCGATTCCTGGGATCCCGACCCGGAGACGCTGAACAAGGGCGACACCGCACGCCGGATCGTCACCCTGGAGGCGCAGGGCATGCTCGCCGAGGGTCTGCCGCCGCGCCCGGTCATGCGCACCCGCGGCATCATCACCTTCGCCGGCCCGGTGAAGCGCGAGACCATCATCACGCCCTCCGGGCCGGTGGCACGGGCGACCTACCAGTGGGACATCAAGAAGGGCGTGTCCGAGGTGATCCCGCTCGACGCGATCAAGATCCCCTGGTTCGACACGCTCACGCGCACCCTGCGCGAGGCCGAGATCCCCGCCCGCCAGATCGGCGGCGGCCTCGCCGACCGGGAGGAGGATCTCAAGGCCGCCGCCCCTGCCTCTTGGCCCGCCCTCGCCGCTGCGGCGCTCGCCGCCTTCGGTCTCGGGCTCGCTCTGATCGGCTTCCGCACCGGCCCCGCACGCCTGCGCCTCGACCGGGGACAGGCCCGAGCCCTGCGCCTGGCCGCGGCCGCGGGCGATGCGGCGGCTGTCCGGGCGACGCTCGGCCGCGCCGCGCAGGCGCAGCCGGATCTCGCCGCGCTCTGGAAAGGAGAGCCGGATCTGGCGCAAGACTTCGCCGCCCTCGATCGACAGGTGTTCGGCCAAGCGTCGGCGGGCGAGAGCCCGGTCGATCTTCCCGACCTCGTCCGGCGGCTCGCGCGACCCCGGCGACCCGGCCCGTCCGCGGTGCTGGCGCCCGAACCCCGCCTCGCGCCCCTCGACGGCCCGGTCGCGCAAGCGTGACCGCGCGCCGGTGAACGGCCGCGACCAACCCTGGTTTGGTTCCAGACCGGACTCTTGAGGGCCGGCGGATCCAATACGAGGCCGGACGTGAGCGCTGTGAGCCCGATCCCCTATCACCCGTCCGTCGAGCAGCCGCGCACCGACGAGGCCGAACTCCACGCGCAGATGCTCGCGACCTTCGCGAAGATCCAAGAGACCACGTTCAAGGATTACGGTCGGGCGGTGCGCGGCGTTCACGCCAAGGCGCACGGTCTGCTGGTTGGCCGGCTCGACGTGCTGGACAGCCTGCCCCCCGAACTGGCCCAGGGCCTGTTCGAGAAGCCCGGCTCCTACGAGGCCGTGCTGCGTTTCTCCACCAATCCCGGTGACATCCTCGACGACAGCGTCTCAACCCCGCGCGGCCTCGCGCTGAAGATCTTCGGCGTCGAGGGCGAGCGCCTCGGCGGTGCGGAGGGCACCACGCAGGATTTCGTTTTGGCCAACGCACCCGCCTTCACGGCACCGGACGACGCGGCCTTCCTGACGAGCCTGAAACTCCTGGCCGCCACCACCGACACGCCGCAGGTGTTCAAGAAGGCGTTCTCGGCCATCCTGCGCGGCGTCGAAACGGTGCTCGAAGGTCTCGGCACCAAGAGCCCGACCCTGATCGCGTTGGGAGGCCATCCGGAGACGCACATCCTGGGCGAGACGTTCTACAGCCAAGTCCCTCTGCGCTGGGGTGCCTACGTCGCCAAGGTCGCGGTCGCCCCGGTCTCTCCTGCCCTGACGGCGCTGACCGGCGCGAGCCTCAACGTCAACGGGAAACCCAACGGCCTGCGCGAGGCGGTCACCGCCTTCTTCGCCGAGAACGAGGGCATGTGGGAGCTGCGGGCGCAGTTGCGCACCGACGAGGAGACGATGCCCGTCGAGGACGCCTCGAAGCCCTGGCCGGAGGACCGGAGCCCCTATGTCGCGGTGGCCCGCCTCACCGTGCCGCGTCAGGAGGCCTGGAGCGAGGAGAAGGTGCGCCGGATCGACGACGGGCTGGCCTTCAATCCCTGGCACGCGCTCGCCGCGCACCGTCCGCTCGGCGCGATCATGCGGGCCCGCCGGGCCGCCTATCCCGCCTCCGCCAAGTTCCGGGCCGAGCATAACGGCTGCCCGATCCATGAACCGGGTGCTCATTCCGCCGCGGGAGCGTAACGGAGCCGGCGAGCCCGACCTCGAAGAGGGTTCAGGAAAGCGGTCTGCACTCTCGCGGGGATGAGACCCGCGTGGGGCCGGGATGCGCCGGCCTCCCGCTTGCTCTAGGGCCTCGATCCGGACAGGGGCCGGAGACCGGGAGAGAGACGTGTCCGCGAGACAAGCCGGCGAGTCGGGAGGATCGGTCGCCCGCGATCCGCGGCGCCTCGCCGGGATCGCCCTGATGTGCGTCGCCCCGGTGTTCTTCGCGAGCCTCGACGCGACGGGGAAGGTGCTGGCGGGGTCCGGCGTCGATCCGCTCTTCACCACCTTCATGCGCTACGCCGTCAACGTCGGACTGGTGATGGCCTTCCTCAATCCGGTGACGCGGCCGGGCGTGGCGCGTTCCCGACGCCTGCCACTGCAGATCCTCCGCTCGCTGCTGCTGTTCGGCTCGACCGCCTGCAACTTCCTGGCGCTGCGTTCGCTCCAGCTCGCCGAGACGATCTCGATCCAGTTCGCCGCACCGCTCACCGTGGCGCTGCTCGCCGGGCCGCTGCTCGGCGAATGGTCGTCGCGGCTGCGGCTCGCGGCGGTGGCGGCCGGGTTCGTCGGTGTTCTCGTGATCGTGCGGCCGGAGGCGCTGGTGGCGAAGCCCGCGATCCTGTTCAGCCTCGGTGCGATGCTCTGTTACGCGGTCTACGTGATCGTGACGCGCAAGCTCGCGGCCTACGACTCGACCGCGACGACGGTGTTCTATACCGGCCTCGGCGGCCTTGCGGTGATGAGCCCGCTCCTGCCCTGGATCTGGACGGCACCGGCTTCCGGCACGGTCTGGGCTTTGCTGATCGCGGTCGGGCTGTTCGGGACGATCGGGCACTGGCTGCTGGTGCTGGCCCATGCGCGGGCGCCGGCGAGCCTGCTCGCGCCCTTCATCTACACGCAGATCCTATGGTCGGTGCTGCTGGGCTACCTGCTGTTCGGCGACGTGCCGAGCCTCTGGACGATGCTCGGCGCCGGAATCATCGTCGCCTCGGGCCTGGCGCTGCTCGCCGAGGATGCCCTCATGCGCCGGCCTGCGCGGCGGAGCGAACCCGCTTCCCCGCGCAGTGGAGCTCCGACTCAGGACTAGCGGTAGCCGCGATGATGGCGGCGGTGGTGGTCATGGCGGTGCGAGCGCATCCGGGTGCGGTAGGCACGCCGGCCAGGATCGATGCCGAGCGCACCGTTGACGCCGCCCACCGCGCCGCCGACGGCGCCGCCCACGATTCCGCCGATCGGACCGGCGACGCGGTCGCCCTCGGCTGCTCCGCGGCGCATGCCTCCGGGAATACCCTGGGCCTGGGCCTCACCGGCGATGGGCAGGAGGCAGAGCATCAAACCTGCGGCGGCGATGGCGAGACGTCTCATGACGGAGATTCCTCGTTTGTAATGAAGACTTAACCAGTGCTCCGCGCAAGCGGACCGCGACCGGATGCCAGCCAACGAAGCGTCGCCCTTTCCGGTTCCGGCGGGTCGGGGCGTCATCCCCAAGATCTGCCCCCAGGATCTGCCCCAGGATCGGCTGCGAAAACCGCAAGCGTCATCCTCGATCCCGAGATCCGGCCTCGTTGAGGGATACAACAAGAAAGCCGGCTTCCTGGGGAAGCCGGCTTTCTCGATCCTGATTGGTTCTTGGCTATCGCAGCCGGTCAGGTCTGCTGCGTGCGCCGGGGCCGGACCTGCCAGCGCTCGAACGCCTCGGTCACCTCCTCGTCGCGGCCCGGCTCCTGCGGGTTGCGGATCGCGGCGCCGAGCGCCTTCGAGAGGCTCTCGATCACGTCGTCGATGCGCGCATCGGGTGCGAGCCGCTCTCCGGATTCGGCCGCGGGCTTCTGAACCTCGGAAGCCTCGGCCGGAGCCGGGGTCTCATCCGGCTTGGCGGCTTCGACCGGCTCGGATGGCGCAGGCTCCTCAGCGGACGCCACCGGCTCGGGCGCAGGCTCTTCCGCCCGAGGCTGCTCGGTCGGAGCTTCCTCGGCTTTGGGCGCCTCAGCGACGGGTTCCGCTGCGGCCGCCGGAAGAGGCTCTTCGGCAGCCTGAGGCTGCTCCTCCGGCTTGGCCTCGGGCGACGTGGCCGGCTCCGCCACGGCCGCGGCGAGGAGAGCCTCCGGAATCGGAGGGTGCCGCGGCGGCTCGGGCGAGCGCGGCGGGACCGAGGTCTCCCGCGGCGGCGCAACCGGCTTCGACGGGGAGAAGGGCGGACGGTTTGAGCCGAAGCGCGGCTCGATCAGGTCGAGCACCGCATCCAGGGCGGCGTTGCTGAGCGGGATGTCACCTGGGCTCGGGACGCCGGTCAGCGCGATCGACTGACCGTCATAGGCCTTGTCCGTCGTCACCTCCGTACCGAACCAGACCGGCGGCGTGAAACTCTGGGCCGCGGCGGCGTCGGAGAAGACGAGGCTGACGATGTCGAGGCCGGACGGACGCACGTAGCGGTCGACCAGTGCCTCGACCGAGCCCCCGAGCGAAACCGCGGTGCGCTCGTAGACGGCCCGGCCCTGGCACACGTCGAGGAGCGCGTCGCCGTGGGCGCGCGGCACCTCGGTGCGCTCCTCGGACATCGCGCCCTCAGTACCGGTCATCAGCACGAGGAAGCAGTTGGTGCCCTGCAAGCGCACGAACGAGGTGCGCCCGGCCTGCGGCGCAAAGTAGCCCTCGGTGACGCGGGAGCCGCCCCGCTCCTTCCGCAGGAGGCGGACCAGAGAGGGCGCCACGAGAAACCGGCGAACGACACTCATTCACTTCCCTCCGCGGGTCGGCATGCACCGGTCCGGGACCAGCCCGGACACTCGGTCTTCGGGGCGCTGATCCGGAACAGGATCGGCGGCCGCCCACCGTATCGGACACGGGCGGTCCGCGAAGACCGGGGCGTTAACCTCTTCTTCACACGGACCTTCATGGCGAAGTGTTGGGCCCGAAACAACCACGCGGCAAGCCTGGAGGCGGAAAAGGCGTGGAATTCATGGGGCGAAGCCCATGGATGCCTATGAATTCAGCCCTCCGGCTCGAAGCCGAGGGCGACGCCGTTCATGCAGTAGCGCAAGCCCGTCGGAGCCGGCCCGTCCTCGAAGACATGGCCGAGATGCCCCTTGCAGCGGGCGCAATGCACCTCGGTGCGGGTCATCCAGTGGCTGCGGTCGACCTTTGTTTCCACCGCCCCCTCCATCGGCGCAAAGAAGCTCGGCCAGCCGCTGCCCGACTCGTACTTGGTACCGCTCTCGAACAGGGGAGCGCCGCATCCCGCGCAGAAGAAGGTGCCGGGGCGCTTCTCGGCGTTGAGGCCGCTCGTTCCGGCGCGCTCGGTGCCGTGCTCGCGCAGCACACGGTACTGCTCCGGCGTCAGCGCGGCGCGCCACTCGTCGTCCGTGCGAAGCCCGGGATCTGTCCCGATGACATCGGATCCGGCCATAGTCGCGTTCCTCGGTTCGTTTCTCGTTTGGCAAAATAGTGCCGGGCACCGCTTGTCACGAGTGCGACCCGCGCGCGCAAGAACCGATGATACGATGTTCACGCTGCACTCGACATTCGATCCCTTCGGGATGGCGGATGTCGTCTTCGCTCAAACGCCGCGCCGGCTCGCCGATAGCGACCGGCTTGAACCAAGCCGGTCGCTATCAGGCCGCCGCGCCCACGGTGTCGGCCATGCGCGCGCCGCGCTGCCCCAGCGGCTTCTGCGGGCTCGTGGTCGAGTCGCGGGCGGTCTGGTGCTCGATCTCCGCGTTGATCTCGCCGCCGAGCAGCACGATCGTTGCCGAGATCCAGATCCAGGTCATGAAGCCGATCACGGCGCCCAGCGAACCGTAGGTCTCGTTGTAGTTGCCGAAATTGGCGACGTACCAGGAGAACAGGATCGAGGCGACGAGCCACAGCAGACCGGCCACCACGCTGCCCGCGCCGACCCAGCGCCAGCGCGCCCGCTCGCGGCTCGGGCCGTAGCGGTAGAGCACGGCAAGCCCGCCGAGCAGCACGAGGAGCAGTACCGGCCAGCGCGCCATGGCGATGAGGCGGGCCCCGTCGCCGAGGCCGAGGAAGTTGAACAACACCGGCAGCACGACGATCGACATCAGCGCCAGGATGATGAAGAGCAGCGCCCCAGCGGTGAAGGTCAGCGACCGGACGTTGAGCCAGAAGAAGTTGCGCTTCTCCTCCTCCTCGTAGACCACGTTGAGCGCATCGAACATCGCCTTCATGGCGGCGTTGGCGCTCCACAGCGACAGCGTCAGGCTGGTGAAGAAGGTGAAGCCGAGGGCTCCGCTACCCTTGGCGGAGATGCGCTTGACCTGCTCGCCGATGATATCGATGGCGCTTTCCGGAAGCACGCCGTGCAGCGTGGCGAGGTGGACGTTGATCGTGTTCACGTCGGCCACCAGCCCGTAGCAGGTGACGAGCGCGGCGATCGCCGGAAACAGGGAGAGCAGGGTGTAGAAGGTCACGCCCGCCGCCACCGAGAGCACCCGGTCGTTGTTAAACTCCAAGTAGACTCGCGTGGCGATGTCCCACCAGCCTGGGGACGGGATCTCGCCGGGATGATCGGCGGCCCGCCCGCGATCGGCCTGCGTCGCCGCCACCCAGCGGGCGGAGCGGCCCTCATGGGAATGGGCGCCGCCATTGCGCTCCTTCGCCTCGGGCCGCTCCGGCGGCTCGTCGTCGAGCCCGCGCCGGGGCGCGGCGGCGAGGGCGACCAGCGCCGCGCCCATCATCAGGGTCCAGAGCACGGAGGCCGTGCCCTCCGCGGGAGAGCGGGGAGGAGTCGGGGGAGAGGGCGGCATCGTTCCGCGAGGTCGGGCGCAGGCGCCTGGTGTGAGACGCCGTTCAACCCCGGATCAGGCTTGGCCGTTCCCTCGAAACCCGAGGTATCCCCTGGAAAAATCCAGGTGGGAGAAGGCGATGACGCGCAAAGCCTTCCGCGGAAGGCTCTTGCGAGGCCGTCAGGCGCCCTCCCGCTCCGGCAGCGGCGCCTCGACGGTGAAGACGAGGCCGCGGGTGCGATAGTCGATCTTGGCCTCGCCGCCGAACTCGGCGGCCAGTACCCGTTCGATCATGCGCGTGCCGAAGCCGATCCGAGACGGCTTCTCGACGGGCGGACCATCGAGTTCCTCCCAGCGCATCAGCAGGCGCTTCGGCG
>Ga0268290_100136_pt1 | contig 20321 bp, 20 predicted proteins | sample MetspRMADM_FD_191346 | JGI IMG/M metagenome (GOLD analysis project Ga0268290, IMG submission 191346) | Soil microbial communities from San-Diego area, Southern California, United States - Methylocaldum sp. RMAD-M | ecosystem: Environmental > Terrestrial > Soil > Desert | place: USA: California... | reverse complement strand
GAAATCGAAAGGAAAACCCGGCAAAGTCGCGCTCGTCGCCGTCATGCGAAAGATGATCATCATCCTCAACGCAAGAATGCGGGAACACCACGCTAACGCGATTGACACCTAACACCGTTGCTTTTTTATTGCTCGCTCGGCCTGTCAGGCGGTCGCCGCCTGTCTGGCCGCCATCATCCGCCTTACGATGATGACAAGGAGACCGGCGGTGGCAAGGCAGACGGCCAGGAACATCATCGGCAGGATGTCGCTGCCCGTTGAATCCTTGATCCACGGCACCACGTTCTGCGCGACGAAGCCGCCGAGGTTTCCGACCGAATTAATCGCCGCGATGCCGGCTGCCGCACCTGCACCCTTGAGGAAACGCGACGGAAGGCTCCAGAAGACAGGCTGGCCAGCAAAGATGCCTGCAGCGGCGACGCAAAGGAAGGTAAACTGCAGGACCGGCGAGGTAGCGAGTACCGACATAGCCAGGCAGGTAGCGCCAATAAAGGCAGGACCGACGATGTAAAGCGTCTTACGTTCGCTCCGATCCGCAGCATTCGGCACGAACCAAAGCGCCGACGCAACCACGAGCCAGGGGATGATATTGATGAAACCGTTGGCGGTGTTCGACACACCAAAGCCCTTGACGATGGTCGGCAGCCAATAGCTCAGGCCGTAGGCGGCGAGCGGAAACCCGACATAGCAAAGCGCCATCAGCAGCACCCGGGGATTGACGAGCGCCTTGAACCCGTTGTCTGCATGTTCCTCCATTCCCGAATTTTCGCGCGCGAGCCGGTCATGAAGCCAGCGCTTTTCATCCGCCGAAAGGAATTTGGCCTGTTCGGGGGTATCATCGAGATAGAAAAACGTGACGATGCCGGCAACGACCGCCGGTACGCCGGTTGCCAGAAACACCCATTGCCAGCCGGCGTGGCCGAGCAGGCCGTCAAGGTCGAGCAGCATGCCGCCGATCGGAGCGCCAACTGCATTGGCGAGCGCGCTAAAGATCATGAACAAGCCGACCATGCGGCCGCGATAATCCTTCGGGAACCAGAGCGTCAGCAGAAAGAGAACGCCCGGAAAGAAGCCCGCCTCCGCAACGCCCAGCAGGAAGCGCAGGATGTAGAACATCACCGCGTTCTGGGTATAGGCGAGCGCGATGGTAACGATCCCCCAGGTGATCATGATGCGGGCGAACCACCGGCTGGCGCCGAAGCGGTTGAGAAAGAGATTGCTCGGGACTTCGAAGATAAAATAGCCGATGAAGAAGAGCGAGGCACCGAGACCGTAAGCGTATTCGCTGATGCCGAGCGCATCGACCATCTCCAGCTTCGCGTAGCTGACGTTTTGACGGTCGATATAGGCGATCAGATAGAGGATCCCGAGAAACGGCATCAGTCTCCAGACAATCTTCGAAATGAGCTCTTTTTCCTGAACCAACGGATCTTCTCCAAAAAATTCCGCCCGCGTTGAAGCAGGGTATAAGGTCAGGGGGATGTAGAGGATGCGACCCTGCCGGCAAGTGTCAGATATGGCTGCTTCCGCCGCTTGCTAACGGCGGCCTTTTTATGAGAGGGAATCAGAGCCACACAATCAGGAGTGCCACGATGCTCTTACGCCGTACGCTTATTGCCGGTCTTGCCGTCCTCAGCCTAGCACCCGCAGCGGTCTCAGCCGGCCTGCCGGACCTCAAGGGACGCAAGGTGGTCGTGGTGACGGAAAATGCCTATCCGCCCCTGCAATTCGTGGATCCGAAGAGCGGCCAGGCGATCGGCTGGGAATATGATGCGATGAACGAGATCGCAACGCGCCTGAACTTCAAGATCGAGTACCAGAACACGAGCTGGGACGCGATGATCCAGGCTGTATCCGACGGGCAATACGATATCGGCATGACCGGCATCACCATCAAGAACGACCGCAAGGAGAAGGTCGACTTTTCCGATCCCTACATGCGCTCGCAGCAGCTGATGCTGGTGCGCGGCGACGAAGCGCGTTTTACCGATGCCAAGAGCTTTGCCGCTCTGGAAAAGGGGCTGATCGGCGCGCAACCGGGAACGAGCCCCTTCTACACAGCGGTGTATGAGATACTCGACGGCAACGAGCAAAACCCGCGGATCAAGCTTATGGAGACCTTCGGAGCGACTGTGCAGGCGCTGAAGACGGGTGACGTCGACCTGGTGCTGACGGACAGCACCGCCGGCGAAGGTTATGTGAAAGCTTCCGGCGGGACGCTAAAGATCATCGGCGAGCCGCTTGGCACCGAGGATTTCGGGTTCATCTTCAGGAAGGGATCCGACCTTGTCGCGCCAGTCAATGCGGCCATCGCGGCGCTCAAGGCCGACGGCACGCTCGACGCGCTGAACAAGAAATGGTTCCTCGACTATAAGATGGGCCAATAGGGCATGGCGCCAGCGCGCCGAAAGACCGCAGCGCGTGAGGATTTCCCCTGGTGGTTCGTCGCCTTCGGGGCTCTATGCGTCGGGCTCGCGGTCGTCATCGCCGTCAATGATCTCTATGCCCAGGTGTTCGGCGTCGTTTCCAAAGGAATCGGCATCACCGTCGGCGTGACGCTCGGAGCCTTTGCGCTTGCAACGATGCTGGGGCTCGCGATTGCGCTCGCGGGGCTTTCGAACAGTGTTGTTTTACGACAGGCCGCCCGCTTCTATGTGGAGCTGATCCGCGGCATCCCCATCCTCGTCCTGCTGTTCTATGTCGCGTTTGTCGGCGCGCCTGCCTTCGTTGCACTCTACAACTGGCTGCTGGCACCGCTTATCGGGCGAGGCTTTGCCGACGAACTGCTGGTGCGCGATGTCTCGCTGCTCTGGCGGGCGGTGATAGCGCTGATGATCGGCTATGCGGCCTTCATCGCAGAAATCTTTCGCGCCGGCTTCCAGTCGGTCAACGAAGGACAAATCGAGGCGGCAAAAACGCTGGGCTTCAGCCGCTTCCAGCGCTTTCGGCTGATCGTCTTCCCGCAGGCGATGCGGGTGATCTTCCCGCCGCTTTCCAACGATTTCGTCTCGATGGTGAAGGACTCATCGCTCGTCTCGGTGCTGGGTGTCGCCGATATCACCCAGATGGCGAAAGTGTATGCGGCGGGCTCCTTCCGCTTCTTCGAGACCTATTCGATCGTCACCTATATCTACCTGCTGCTGACGATTGGCCTATCGCTGACGCTGCGAGGCATCGAAAGCCGGCTGCGCAAGCGCACGGAGCGGTGAAGGAAGCCATCCCCGCCCGTCGGCATGGATCAGTAGACCTCCGGTACATACATTTCCGGCGGCACCGGATGGCGGATGTAATGCGCGTTGCGGATGCGGCCGGGAAGCTCGATCGACTCCTTCGGAACCGTGTCGTAGGGAACCTGCGAAAGAAGATGCGCGATCATGTTGAGCCGCGCTCTTTTCTTGTCGACCGCCTGCACCACCCACCACGGCGCCTCCGCGATGTGAGTGCGGTCTAGCATTTCCTCCTTGGCCTTGGTGTATTCTTCCCAGTGAACCCGGCTTTCGAGATCCATTGGCGAGAGCTTCCATTGTTTCAGTGGATCGTGGATACGCATCTTGAAGCGGAATTCCTGCTCCTCGTCGGTGATCGAGAACCAGTATTTGACGAGGATAATGCCGGAGCGAACGAGCATCCGCTCGAATTCCGGCACCGAGCGGAAAAATTCCTCCAGTTCGTCAGGCGTGCAGAATCCCATGACGCGCTCGACGCCGGCGCGGTTGTACCAGGAGCGGTCGAACAGTACCATTTCGCCGGCCGTCGGCAGATGGGGCACATAGCGCTGGAAATACCACTGATGCCGTTCACGCTCTGTGGGTGCCGGAAGCGCCACGACGCGGCAGACACGCGGATTGAGGCGCTGGGTGACGCGCTTGATCGCGCCGCCCTTGCCGGCCGAATCGCGGCCCTCGAACAGCACCACCATCTTCAGCTTCTTGTACTGCACCCAGTCCTGCAGCCGGACGAGTTCGTGCTGCAGCCGAAAGAGTTCGCGGAAATAGATCCTCCGGTCGATCGTCGGCTCCGGAGGCTCCGACATGCCCTCGGCGATCAGGTCGTCCAGCCGGTCCTCTTCCATCTGCATTTCCAGCTCTTCGTCGAAGCTGTCGGCAATCTCGTCCTTGATGCGGCTGAGCTGGTCTTCCATGGGTTCGGACATTTGAGATCCCTCCGTTTCTGGCCTCAGATCAACCACGTTTCCGCGAAGACTTTATGACAGTGATGCGACAGGTTTCCGACGATGCAATTCCGTTGCCGATTTCATCGAAAACTGGTATTGCAGCAGCCATGGGATCGAAATTCGGATGCCTCGCGAACCAGTTTATCGTGCTGCAGGACCACAAGCGCCTGCCGGCACGGTTCTTCGCACGCGTATCCGGCGCTCTGAACAGCCGACTTAGCTGACCGATCCATCGCACCGGCAGCGACAAAGCCGTACTATATCTCCCTGTTTCAAAATACCCGATGGATGGCAGCCATGAGCGCACCCCGTACCCTTTATGACAAGATCTGGGACGACCACGTCGTTTCGCAGGACGAGAATGGCACCTGTCTTCTCTATATAGACCGTCACCTCGTACACGAAGTGACGAGCCCGCAGGCCTTCGAAGGCCTGAGGATCGCCGGCCGCAAGGTTCGCGCCCCGGAAAAGACGCTCGCTGTTGTCGACCACAACGTGCCGACTACCGCCGACCGCCACGAAGGCATCAAGAACGAAGAAAGCCGCATTCAAGTCGAAGCGCTTGCACAGAATGCCAAGGATTTCGGCGTCGAATATTATTCCGAGAAGGACGTCCGCCAGGGCATCGTTCACATTGTCGGGCCTGAACAGGGCTTCACCCTTCCCGGCATGACGATCGTTTGCGGCGACAGCCACACGTCGACGCACGGCGCTTTCGGTGCGCTGGCGCATGGCATCGGCACGTCCGAAGTCGAGCACGTGCTGGCCACTCAGACGCTGGTGCAGAAGAAGGCAAAGAACATGCTGGTACGGGTCGACGGCCAGCTGCCTCCGGGCGTCACCGCCAAGGATATCATCCTCGCCATCATCGGCGAGATCGGCACCGCCGGCGGCACCGGCCACGTCATCGAATTTGCCGGCGAAGCCATCCGCTCGCTCTCCATGGAAGGCCGCATGACCGTCTGCAACATGACGATCGAAGGCGGCGCCCGCGCCGGCCTGATCGCGCCGGACGAAAAGACTTTCGAGTATATCAAGAACAAGCCGCGCGCCCCGAAGGGTAAGGCCTGGGACATGGCGCTCGATTACTGGAAGACGCTGCAGACCGACGAAGGCGCGCATTTCGACAAGGTGGTCGTGCTCGACGCCGCCAACCTGCCGCCGATCGTCTCTTGGGGCTCCTCGCCGGAAGACGTGATCTCGGTTGAGGGTTCCGTTCCGAACCCGGACGATATTCAGGATGAAACCAAGCGCACCTCCAAATGGCGCGCTCTGGACTATATGGGCCTGAAGCCGGGCACCAAGATCACTGACATCGCCGTCGATCGCGTATTCATTGGCTCCTGCACCAACGGCCGCATCGAAGACCTGCGCGCCGCCGCCAAGGTTGTTGAAGGCCGCAAAGTCGCTCCCACCGTATCGGCGATGGTCGTTCCGGGCTCCGGAATCGTCAAGGAACAGGCGGAAGCCGAAGGCCTCGACAAGATCTTCAAGGATGCCGGTTTCGAATGGCGCGAACCGGGCTGCTCGATGTGCCTTGCAATGAACGACGACCGCCTGAAGCCGGGCGAGCGTTGCGCCTCCACTTCGAACCGCAATTTCGAGGGTCGCCAGGGCTACAAGGGCCGCACCCACCTTGTCTCGCCGGCCATGGCTGCCGCCGCCGCCATCGCCGGCCACTTCGTCGACATCCGCGAGTGGAAGTAGTCCGTCCATCCGACGTTAACATGATCAATGCCGCCCTGCCCGGGCGGCATTTTCTTTTATGGCCGGCGAAGAAACGCCGGTATGATCCTTGGCGGAACGACAATATCCGGAGCCCGAGGTGGAATCTGACCCATCAGAAAGCGAACTTGGCAGGGATGCGCGCAGACTGCTTTTGCTGCGGCATGCTAAATCCGCCTGGCCGGACGGGATAGCGGATCACGAAAGACCGCTGGCCGAGAGAGGTCGGAAAGCTGCTCAGCTCATGGGCCGATTTATGGCACAGGAGGGGCTCATTCCCAGTCTGGCTATGGTTTCCGACGCACGGCGAACACGGGAAACCTGGGCTTTAGTCAGAAACGAAATCCTCCGCCCGCTGATCTGTCACGATTGTTCCGCAATTTATGAGGCCTCGGCGACTACAATTCTTGCTGAGTTGAGACGGATCGAGCCGGAGTTTCGCACCGTGCTAATCGTAGGACACAATCCGGGACTGCAGGATCTCGCACTGATGCTGGCGGGCAGCGGCCGGCCCGAGGCTATGAAGGCAATCGCCGACAAATATCCAACCGGTGCTCTCGCCGTCCTCGATTTCGCTCTACCGACCTGGCAAAGTATTTCGCCCGGATCCGGCACCCTGAAGCGGTTCGTTAAGCCGCGCTCACTCAAATAAGTCGTCAAGCAACACCGGAATGATGACCTCCGGCCATTGCCAGCAGGAGGTTCAGAGAACCCGCACGACTGTGCCCTTTCTCATAAAGCGGATAAGGCGCTTCATATCGGCAAGGCCCACGGCGATGCAGCCGGCAGTCGGTTGGTAGCCGGGCTTGATCAAATGAAAGAAGATCGCAGAACCGCGATAGCGGCGCCTCGACGTTATGTTCCAGTCGAGCACCAGACAGATGTCGTACAGCCCGTCGGCGCGCATCATCTCCTCATGGCTGGGGCGGAAGGGCGCTTTAACGAGGCTGTTATAGGCCGGATGGTTCGGCTGATCGCACCACAGCATGTCGCTGCGGATATGCCGCATGGGCAGGGCGGTCGGCGGCAGGCGCACCCTCTCGCCCCGCACGAACCCATAAAGGACGCGCATCGACGTGATCGGCGTTGCGCCGTCACCTTCCCGCTTGAATGCCGTCGTGCCGGAGCGCCCGATTGCGGCCTGAACGGTGACGCCTCCCATGGAAACGATGGCGCGCCTTCGATCCCGCGGCGCGGTTCTGACGGTGATAGTGTTCGGGTTCAAGCACGCTCTTTCGCGAAAACGGTGCATTTCTCTCACAAGGTTTTGCTTTGAATATGATTTCGTTTGAATTCATAGCACCTTGGAACACCACGCGTCGCTATGGACGCGCAAGGGAGGCTCTTACATATTGGGCCCGAGCATCATACTTGCCGAAAATCGATTTCGATTTTGGGGTCGATGCTGTAGGGATTAGATCGAAGATCCCGATCGCCTGCCACTGCCGGAAAGCAGGACGGGCGAGCGGAGAGATGAAAGGCTTGAGAATGGCAGCGCGTACCATACTCCTGGTGGATGACGACGACGATCTGCGCGAGACCCTGGTCGAGCAATTGTCGTTCTACGACGAGTTCTCGATTCTCCAGGAAGCCAACGCCGCCAAGGCGCTGCAAACCGCGAAGACCGCCCAGATCGATCTCCTGATCATGGATGTCGGCCTGCCGGATATGGACGGCCGTGAGGCGGTAAAGCTTCTGCGCAAAAACGGGTTTAAGGCGCCGATCATTATGCTGACCGGCCATGATACGGATTCGGATACGATCCTGGGGCTCGAGGCAGGTGCAAACGACTACGTCACCAAGCCCTTTCGCTTCGCAGTGCTGCTTGCCCGTATCCGCGCGCAGCTGCGTCAGTACGAGCAGAGCGAGGACGCAACCTTCACGGTCGGCCCTTACATCTTCAAGCCGAGCCAGAAGCTGCTCACCACCGACGACGGCAAGAAGATCAGGCTCACGGAAAAGGAAGCGGCCATCATCCGCTATCTCTACCGCGCCGGCCAGAAGGTGGTGACGCGCGACGTGCTCTTGGAAGAAGTCTGGGGCTACAATTCCGGCGTCACGACCCACACGCTGGAAACCCACGTCTATCGTCTACGCCAGAAGATCGAACGCGACCCCTCCAGCGCTGAAATCCTGGTCACCGAAAACGGTGGCTACAAAATCGTACCGTGATTTGAACAATGTCCCTGACCGAAGATATCCGCCTGCTCTCACAGGTCCCGCTCTTCAAGGATATGAATGACGACCAGCTTCGCCTCGTGGCCTTTGGGGCCGAGCGGCGACAGGTGGCTGCAGGTCAGGAGCTGTTCCGAGAAAGATCGCCGGCGGAATCGGCTTTTATCATCGCCCGTGGCCGCTTCGAATTGCTGATGACGGACCGTAACGGCGAACCAAAGGTGGAGGCGACGGTCGGCCCCGGCACGCTGTTGTCGGAACTGGCGCTGATCACCATGGTGGAGCGGAAATTCACCGCCGTGGCAGTCGAGGACGCCGAGGCGATGAAAATCAGCCGTTCGCTGTTTCATCGCCTGCTTGAGGAATATCCCGAGGTCGGCCGGGTGATCGAAAGACGCATCCGGGACAATATTGCGAGCCTCGCCAAGGCGGCGGCGGCGATGAGCCACAGGTTTGTCTGAAATCGACAGGGTTCAGAACTTGAAGGTCGCCGTCACCGGAACGTGGTCGGACGGCTGGTTCCAGCCGCGCGCTTCCTTCAGCACCTCGATGTGATCGAGGAACGGCCCGAGATCCGGAGACGACCATATGTGATCCAGCCGACGCCCCTTGTCCGCGACTCGCCAATCCTTGGAACGATAGCTCCACCACGTATAGAGCTTTTCGCTCTCGGGCACGTGCTGGCGCATCAGGTCCAGCCAGCCTCCGCGCGCCATGACCTCGTTCAACCCCTGGGTTTCGATCGGTGTATGGCTGACGATCCTTAGCATCTGCTTGTGCGACCAGACATCGTGCTCAAGCGGCGCTATATTGAGATCGCCGACGAGGACGGAGGATATGCCGGGCATTGGATCAGCCTTGAGAGCCTTCATCTCCTCTACGAAATCGAGCTTGTGGCCGAACTTCGGGTTCACCGTACGATCGGGCTCGTCGCCACCTGCCGGCACGTAGAAATTATGCAGGCGGACGCGGCGCGAACCGCGCTCGAAGATGGCGGAGATGTGCCTTGCATCACCCACCCCGCAATAGTTCTGCCGATGATCTTCCAGAAGCGGGATCTTCGACACGATTGCGACGCCGTGATAGCCCTTCTGGCCGTGAATGATGACGTGCTGGTAGCCTAAGTCCTTGAAGGGCTGCAGCGGAAATTCCGGCTCCTGGCACTTGATTTCCTGCAGGCAGAGGATATCCGGCTTGTGGCGGACGAGGAACTGCTCGACGATCGGCATGCGCAGCCGTACGGAGTTGATGTTCCAGGTACTGATGGAAAAAGTCATGGCCAAACCTCGTATGTTGCGGCGAGGTTTAGGAAATTTTAATTGCGTTGAGAAGCAAAAAGGCCGTGCGCAGGCCCGGCTCTTCAGACTTTTCGAACTTCGACGCGATCAGCCCTTGCGAACTTCGTCATAGGGGATGGTGAAGACCTTTTCGTCGAGGCTCACCCCGTTCCTGACGTTGTAGATCATCACCGACGTGTCCTTGTTCTGAGCGTCGGTAATGGTCCACTGCCTGAGATCGTAGGTCTTGGAATCAAACATCATTGTGATGGTCGAATCGCCGAAGACGGTCTTGTTGCCAAGCACGATAGTCGTCAGGTCGGACTCCTGCTTGACGTCACGGACCATCTGGTTGCCGAGATCGATGCGGTCGGACAGCAGCAGGCTGAGCGGCGTCTTGGACAGAGGATAGACGTCCCAGGTCTTGAGCTTCATGTTGCCGACCACGACGTTCTTGCCGTCGGCAATCACGCGGATCGGCGATGGATCCTCGAAATTGAACCGCAGCTTACCGGGCCGTTCGATAAAGAACTTGCCGCCGGTCTGCTCCCCGCGCGGACCGAACTGCACGAATTCGCCCATCATGGTTTTGACCGAGGAAAAGTGATCGGCGATCTTCTGAGCCGCAGCCGAGCTCTGCGCGAAGCTCATGTTCGGCAAGGACATCGCAGCCACCAGGCTCGCCAGCCCGAGCGAAAATTGCCTGCGGCCAATCGAATCGAGACGGACGTGTGAAAGGATGGATTTATCGTTCTTCATTCTATTCTCCTTCCCCTGGTTCTCGGTTTAAAACGCGGCGTCTTGATGGCAGTTGCAAGCGATCACAAAAGCCTTACCGTTCGAGGATATCGCCCTCGGTCGGCACCAGGATCTCGCGCTTGCCGGCATGATTGGCCGGTCCGATCAGCCCCTCCTGCTCCATTCGCTCGATGAGCGATGCCGCACGGTTATAGCCAATGCCGAGACGCCGCTGGATATAGGATGTGGACGCCTTGCCATCACGCAAGACGATCGCCACTGCCTGATCGTATGGATCGTCTGAATCGCTTAGGTTGCCGGTGCCTGCCGGACCACCGCCTGTGCCGGCTTCATCCTCGTCGTCATCAGCCGTAATCGCATCGAGATATTGGGGCGCCCCTTGCGTTTTCAGGTAGGCGACGATGTCTTCGACTTCCGTGTCCGACACGAAGGGACCATGGACACGCTGAATGCGGCCGCCACCCGCCATGTAGAGCATATCGCCCATGCCGAGCAGTTGTTCAGCGCCCTGCTCGCCCAGGATCGTGCGGCTGTCGATCTTCGATGTGACCTGGAATGAAATACGGGTGGGGAAGTTCGCCTTGATCGTGCCGGTAATAACGTCCACGGAGGGGCGCTGTGTAGCCATGATAACATGGATGCCAGCCGCACGCGCCATCTGCGCCAGGCGCTGGACCGCGCCTTCAATATCCTTGCCGGAGACCATCATCAGGTCGGCCATTTCGTCGATGATAACGACGATATAAGGCATCGGTTGAAGGTCGAATTCTTCGGTCTCATAGACGGCCTCGCCCGTCTGGCGGTCGAAGCCGGTCTGCACGGTGCGGGTAAGCACCTCGCCCTTTTCGATCGCCTGCTCGACGCGGCTGTTGAAGCCGTCGATATTGCGCACGCCGATCTTCGACATCTTCTTGTAGCGCTCTTCCATCTCGCGGACGGTCCACTTGAGCGCCACGACCGCCTTCTTCGGATCGGTCACGACCGGCGAGAGGAGATGCGGAATTCCATCATAGACCGACAGTTCGAGCATCTTCGGGTCAATCATGATCAGGCGGCATTTCTCCGGCGTATAGCGATAGAGAAGCGATAGGATCATGGTATTGATTGCCACCGATTTGCCGGAACCGGTAGTACCGGCGACGAGCAGATGCGGCATCTTGGCAAGGTCGGCGACGACCGGCTCGCCGCCGATGGTCTTGCCGAGAGCCATGGCGAGTTTAGCCTTGCTGCCTTCGAAATCCTTGCTGCCGATCATTTCGCGCAGATACACCGTTTCGCGAGTCCGGTTCGGCAACTCGATCCCGATCGCATTGCGACCGGGCACGACGGCAACACGCGCGGCAATCGCGCTCATCGAACGGGCGATGTCGTCGGCCAGGCCGATGACGCGGGACGACTTGATGCCCGGCGCCGGCTCAAGTTCGTAAAGCGTGACGACAGGCCCCGGACGGACATGGATGATCTCGCCCTTGACACCGAAATCCTCCAACACGCCTTCGAGCAGCCGGGCGTTCTGCTCCAGCGCGTCGGCAGAAAGCGATGCATCGCGCGCGATCGCCTTCGGCTCGTTCAGAAGATGCACGGAGGGAAGCTGGAAACCATCAGGTGAAATGAACGACGCCTGGGCTTCGCGGGCGACGCGGGGGCTTGGCTTCGGTGGAGCGGCGGCAGGGACGACGCGAGGTTGGCCACGGCTGGCCTGCGACGCACGGGAGGAGACAAACGGTGCATCGTCGTCGGCCAGAATACCGGCCGGGCGCGGCGGCATGTCATCCATGTCGAACGGCGGGTCGTCGTCGTAATCATCGTCTTCATGGGCCGAGATTGGCGGAGCTGTGACCACACGGCGCGGCGGCACAGCCCGCTCCGCCGGATCATCGAGCGACGGCTCCATGCGACGGCCGGCCGCGGCAGGAGCAGCCTTGGCACGGACCGGCTCGTTCAACATGCCGAACTCGTCCTCGTTGAAATCATAGGGCTGATCGAAGCCGACACGAACCGGAGGCTTGATCCCCGCAAGTCGGCGCAGCCGGGCTTGGGCAATATACCAGTAGTGGGCAATCGCGCCGAAGGCCAAAAAGCCGGCAAAAGCGCCCTCTTCGTCTTCATCGTCGAATTCTTCACGCTTCGGCGGTGCCTTCGTCGCCGCAACGGGCTTGTCGTCGTCTTCCGCATCCTCCTCGAAAGCCTCGCCGACGAGACCGGAAGCAAAAAGCATGAGCCAGATACAGGGAAGCGTGAAGATGCAGCCGAGCACGATCGCCACCATGCCCGTCGGATAGGCTCCCACGAAAAGTGCGGGAAAGCGGAGGATCATGTCTCCGATCACGCCGCCGATGCCGTTCGGGATCGGCCAGGTGGGCGGTGCGGGAAAGCAGCCGAGCGTGGCGGAGGCAAGCAAAGCGCCGCCGCCCCAAGCAGCCAGCCTCGCCGGGACGCGGTCATATTTACGGCCGGAAATGAGCGCCAATGCGAGGGCGAGCACAGGCAGCAGCGCAACGATGCTTGCCAGGCCCAGAAACTGCATCATCAGGTCGGCAAAGGCAGCGCCCGCAAAGCCGAGAATATTGGTGGGCGCGTTGTCGGTGGCGTAGGAGAAGCTGGGGTCTGCGACATTCCAAGTGGCAAGCGCCGCAACGGCAAGCGCCAAGGCGAGGAAAATGCCGAAGCCGACGAGCGCGAGCGCCTGCCTCCACACAAAGGCGGTGAGGGCCAGGCGGGGAGACCGGTTTGCCATAGCCGCTGAACTGCTTCTGCCCATCGTGTCTGTCCGCCGCCTTCTGAACGCAACTCTTCGCGAGTCGGCATGCTGCCGGCCGATTCGCACAATTCCAGTGCAGAGTAGCCTGACGATAGTTAATGCGCCTTTAACCACGATCCAGAGCGCGGGCGCTGAAAACACGAATAAAAAAGCCCGGACCGAAGTCCGGGCGAAGTGCAGCTTCCAAACGGCCGCTGCGACGGGATCGGAGCGGCGGCTGTTGCCGCCGCCAAATACATATCAGGAGTGATAGGCGGCTTCGCCGTGGGTCGAGAGATCGAGGCCTTCGCGTTCGGCTTCGACGCTGACCCGCAGACCGACGACAAGATCGACGATCTTGTAGAGGATGGCCGAACCGATGCCCGACCACAGCAGCGTTACGATGACACCCTTGAGCTGGGCCCAGACCTGGGTCGCCGTGCCTGCATAACCGGCTGCGAAGTCTGCCGTCGAATAATCGACGATGCCTGCGCCACCGAGAGCGGGGTTGACGAACACACCCGTCAGGATTGCACCAATGATGCCGCCGATGCCGTGCACCCCGAATACGTCCGCCGTGTCGTCATAACCGAACTTGTTCTTCACGGTCGATACGAAGAAGTAGCAGATCGGCGAAACGACGAGACCCATGATGACGGCGCCCATCGGGCCGACGAAGCCGGCAGCCGGAGTGATGACGACGAGACCGGCAACCGCACCCGATGCAGCGCCCAGCATGGATGCCTTCCCGCGAGCGAAGGTTTCGACAATCGCCCAGGAAACGATGGCGGCTGCCGTTGCAACGAAGGTGTTGATCATTGCAAGAGCGGCGTAGGCGTTTGCTTCGAGGTTCGAACCGGCGTTGAAGCCGAACCAGCCGACCCACAGAAGCGAGGCGCCGACCATGGTCAATGTCATGGAGTGAGGAGCCATCATGTCCTTGCCGAAGCCGGTCCGCTTGCCGACCATGATCGCACCGACGAGGCCGGCGATACCGGCATTGATGTGAACCACCGTACCGCCAGCGAAGTCTATTGCGCCGAAGCCGAAGATGAGGCCGGTCGGGCCGTCATAGGCGCTCGGGCCGCCCCAGAACCAAACCATGTGGGCCATCGGGAAGTAAACGAAGGTGAGCCACAGGATCGTAAAGAGGATGACGGCCGAAAACTTGATGCGCTCGGCGAAGGCGCCGACGATCAGGGCCGGCGTGATTGCCGCGAACGTCATCTGGAAGCAGACGAAGACCAGTTCCGGGATGGCCGCACCCTTGGTAAAGCTTTCCGAAAGGGTCGTGGTATCGACACCGGCGAGGAACATCTTCGAGAAGCCGCCGACGAAGCTGTTCAGTGAACCGCCATCGGTGAAGGCCAGGGAATATCCGTAGGTAACCCAGATGACGATTGCAACCGCGGCGATCATCATGACCTGCATCAGCACCGACAGCATGTTCTTGGTGCGCACGAGACCGCCATAAAAGAGCGCAAGGCCCGGTACGATCATCAGCAGCACGAGGATGGAAGAGATCAGCATCCAGGTCGTGTCGCCCTTATCTACCGTCATGGCCGGAGCGGCAGCCGCTGCGGCGGGTGCGGCAGTATCCTGCGCGAAGGCAATGGCGGGCGCAAAGGACGCCGCGGCGGCGGCACCCAAACGTCCGAAAATAGAAACCTTGTTGAATTGCATAGCTTAAAAACTCCCCTGTCAGCCGGTGCTTAAAGCGCTTCTGTGTTGGTTTCGCCGGTACGGATGCGCACGGCCTGCTCGATCGAATAGACGAAGATCTTGCCATCGCCGATCTGGCCGGTCTTTGCAGCCGATGCGATCGCATCCACGGCCTTTTCGACGAGGTCTGAGGGGACGGCGATTTCAATCTTCAATTTCGGCAGAAAACTTACTGCGTATTCGGTACCGCGATAGATCTCGGTATGTCCCTTCTGACGTCCGTAACCTTTGACTTCGGTGACGGTCAGGCCCTGGATACCGACAGCCGTGAGGGCTTCGCGCACCTCATCCAGCTTGAACGGCTTGATAATGGCCATCACGATTTTCATCTGGCTTCCCATCCTTTGTTTGCATTCGGCATACGGCCGACTCTCCTCATCGCCGGCAGATCCCGACAGCGACTGGTGGGTTACATTCAAGGGCCGTGCCAGATTCAAATCGAAGCGTAAGACATTGAAATATAAGGGCTCTGGGAAGAATATCTAAGAAACGTGCATTTGGGCCGCGCAGAGGCGCCCAAATAATGTGCATTTTTGAAAAATTGCACAGCTATTGTTCATTTGCCTTTTTCCGAATCAATCCTTCCTGGGCCACGGACGCAATCAGAACCCCGGCACGGGTATAGATGCTGCCGCGGGTCATCCCTCGGGCACCGGAAGCACTTGGGCTGTCCTGCGTATAGAGTAGCCAGTCATCGAAGGTCGCCGGCCTGTGAAACCACATGGCGTGATCGAGGCTGGCTGCCTGTAGGGACGGATCGAAAATCGAAATGCCGTGCGGATAAAGCGAGGCATCAAGCAGGGTCATGTCGGAGAGATAGGCAAGCACCGCGGCCTGATAATGACGATCCGCCGGGACGCTGCCGAGAGTGCGCACCCAGATATCCTGGCGGGGATCGAGCTTGTCCCTGGTCAGGTAGTGAACGAGGGAAGTGGGGCGTATTTCGATCGGTCGTTCCCGGGTCCAGTAACGCCGGACCGATTCGGGCGCATGATCGAGGAAGAGCGCCTTGAACTCCTTCTCTCCCATCAGGTCTTCCGGTTGGGTAACCGAAGGCATGTCGATCTGATGCTCGTAGCCGCCCTCCTCGATCTGGAAGGATGCCGACATGGAAAAGATAGCCTTGCCGTGCTGTACGGCCACCACCCGGCGCGTGGTGAAGCTTGACCCGTTGCGAATGCGCTCCACCTGATAAAGGATCGGCACGGAAGGATCGCCTGGACGCATGAAATAGGCGTGGAGGGAATGCACAAACCGGTCCAGATCGACGGTCCGCTGCGCCGCCATCAGGGCCTGTGCAATCACCTGACCGCCAAATACCCGCTGCCAGCCGGCGTCCGGGCTGACGCCGCGATAGAGGTTTTCCTCCAGCTTTTCGACGTCGAGTGTCTCGATCAGCTGCTCCATAGCGGACGGTGGCTCGATCTGGGGCGACATTATGACGGTCTCCGGCGATAGGAAGCTGCTGCCGGATGGTCTATATGCAGGTCGTGATATTCTCAAGTCTCACGGGAGTTTAGGTAGATGCTGGACATGCTGGTTGTTGGAGGCGGTTATGTGGGTCTCGCCGCCGCGGTCGCCGTCAAACAGGCGGCGCCGCATCTCAATGTCGAGGTGATCGAGGCCGCGCCAGCCGGTGTTTGGGAAAAGGACGAGCGGGCATCCGCCATTATAGCGGCCGCGACCCGCATGCTCGAAGTCTTTGGCCTTTGGAACGAAATCGCGCCGGACGCCCAGCCGATCAACCGAATGATCGTCACCGATAGCCGTACCTCCGATCCGGTGCGGCCTGTTTTCCTGACCTTCGACGGCGAAGTGGAGGAAGGCCGCCCCTTCGCTCATATGGTGCCGAATGTCGCCATGGTCCGCGCGCTGCGAGGAGCCTCAGAGCGCCTCGGCATCGTGATTCGCCATGGACTATCCGCCGCCGGCTTCAAGACCGAAAGCACGCGTTGCACGGTTTCTCTGTCCGATGGGTCCACAATCGAGACAAAACTGCTTGTCGCATGCGACGGCGTTCGTTCGAAGCTGCGCGACATGGCCGGCATCAGAACCGTCACCTGGGACTACGGCCAATCCGGCATCGTCACCACCGTGGCCCATGAGCGGCCGCATGAAGGCGTAGCGGAAGAGCATTTCCTTCCCTCCGGCCCCTTCGCGATCCTGCCTTTGACCAACAACCGATCTTCGCTCGTCTGGACGGAAAGATCGGCGGAAGCCGAGCGCCTGGTCGCTTCAGACGATCTTGTCTTCGAGGAAGAGCTGCAGCGGCGCTTCGGCCACAAGCTTGGCGAATTGCGGGTCGTCGGCGGTCGGCGTGCCTTCCCGCTCGGCCTGACGCTTGCGCGCGCATTCGTGGCGCCGCGCCTTGCCCTTGCGGGCGACGCCGCGCACGGCATTCATCCGATTTCCGGTCAGGGGCTCAACCTGGGTTTCAAGGACGTCGCAGCCTTGGCGGAAACAGTGGTGGAGGCAGATCGCCTTGGCCTCGATATCGGCGCGTTGAACGTACTGGAGCGTTACCAGTCCTGGCGGCGGTTCGATACGTTCCGCATGGGCGTGACCACCGATGTCCTGAACCGGCTGTTTTCGAACGACATCACTCCCATCCGAATCGCTCGCGACTTCGGGCTCGGGATCGTCGACCGGATGCCGCAGCTGAAGAACTTTTTCATTCACCAGGCTGCGGGGAAGACAGGCGACGGCGGGCCGAGACTGCTTGCCGGCGAAGCAATCTGACTTTCCGCCTCGAGAAAGAAGTATCAGTCCTCGATCTTGCGAGCCTCGGAAACCAGCATAATGGGGATGCCGTCGCGGATCGGATAGGCTAGCCGCACCCGTTCGGAGATCAACTCGTTGGTCTCCCGGTTGAACGAGAGGCGGCCCTTGCTCAGCGGGCATACGAGCAGGTCGAGGAGTTTGGGGTCCACCTTGCTGAGCTTCTCGTCCATGATTTTCCCTACTGCAGAATGGTATCCGAATCGCTGGAGCCCCGCGCCAGAAAGATTTCCGTAATCGCGATCAGCGTTTCCGCCCGGGTCTTCAGATCGGGCGCTTCAAGCAAAGCCTGCTTTTCGGCTGGACCGAAGGGCGACATCATCGACAGCGAATTGACGAGGGTGCGATTGCCGGCGCGTTCGATGCTTTCCCAATCCGCTTCCAGCTTGTTGGCGTCGAGATAGGCGCGAAAGACCCGCAGGAGCTCAGTTCGGTTGACCGAACCCTCATCGTCCTCCACCGACAGGTCGGTCATGAAGGGCGCAATCCTGAAGGTACGATAAGGATGGCCCTGCCCCATCTCCTCCAGCAACCGGAAGCGGCAAGCGCCGCTGATGGAGGCGATGTAGCGGCCATCGCCAGTTTCCGCGAAAGAGGTGATGCGACCGATGCAGCCGACATTTGACAGCGCGGGCCGTGGGCCTTCCACCGGTTCGCCGCTCTCCATCAGCGAAGGCTGGACAATGCCTATCAGCCGGTGCGAGGCGAGCGCCGCATCGAACATGGCAAGATAACGCGGTTCGAAAATGTTGAGCGGCAGTTGACCACCCGGCAGAAGCAGCGCACCTGTCAGCGGAAAGACGGGAACTGCTTCCGGCAAATCCTCCCGCTTCAGATATCTTGCATTTCCCACATGCATGGGTCCGACACCTCCCAGACCACTCTCGCAGTCGCCATCATCTGCTTTCGCAAGTTATGTGGGGCGGTTGCCTTGGAACGCAAGACCAAACAGGCCGGCGCGGCGGCGGTTATGAAAATAGAATCGAAGAAAGCTTTCGGCGGGCAGCAATGGTGGCCGGATCCTTCGGACCCCAGACGTCAAAGAACTGCAGAAGCTGGCGGCGGGCTCCGTCGTCGTCAAAGCTGCGGTCCTTGCGCATGATCATCAACAGATGCTCGGCTGCTTCCTCACGCTGCCCCTGTACATTCAGAATCTTGGCGAGCTTCATGCGCGCCTCGTGATTGTCCGGATGCAGCGCCAGATCGTGTTCGAGAGCAAGGGGATCTCCGAGCTTTCGGGCCTCCTCGATCTGCTCGAGCTTCTTGGCAACAGCCTGAATGGCCGCATCCTTTGCAAGATCTTCCGGAATGGAGGCGAGCATCTGGCTGGCGCGCGCCGTCTCGCCCATGGCGATCAGGCATTGCATCATTCCGCCGGCGGCCTTCGCATTTTCCGGATCGGCCTGGAGGACCGCGCCGTACAGCTGCGCGGCATCCTGGATATTTCCTTCGGCAAGCAGTGTTTCAGCTTCGCCAAGCACGGATTCGATTTCCGCGGCCTGATCCGCGCCGGCAGGTCCGGCAATGCGATCGATGAACTGTCGCACCTGACTTTCCGGCACCGCCCCCATAAAACCGTCTACCGGACGGCCGTCGACGAAGGCAATGACGGCGGGAATCGACTGGATGCCGAGCTGGCCCGGGATCGACGGGTGGTCGTCGATGTTCATCTTGACGAGCTTGACCCGGCCCTGGGCTTCATTGACAACTTTCTCGATTACCGGAGTGAGCTGCTTGCAGGGGCCGCACCAAGGCGCCCAGAAGTCCACGAGAACCGGCTGACGCCGCGATTCTTCGATGACATCCTTGCTAAAGCCGGCGGTGGTGGTGTCCTTGATGGCAGAATCTGCTGCCGGTTGAACGGCAGGCGCCGCACCATAATTCGCCGAAGCAGTCATTTGGCCGCCATAGGCGCCGGCACCATAGGGATTGTCTCTGCCGCTCATGAATGCTCTCCCGGAAAGCTTTGTCTATTGGGCTCGTCGCTCGCAAAGATCGTATGTCAGTCCGTCACTTTCAAGACAAGCGGCGTGTGGCCAGTCGCCTCAAGAAATCGGATAAGGTCGTCGCGGCCAATCGACGTCGTGGCGTCATTGGATAGCGGATGACCATTGATGACGTCGTGCTTCATCAAGTCCTCATCAAGCACGAAGGTAACATTTCGACCCGCATCGTTGAAGGCGCCGAATACGGTGACTGCTCCAGGAACGACGCCGAGATATTCCATCAGCTTTTCGGGCCTGCCAAAGGAGACCCGGCCCGAAGCGCCGATAACCTTGTGAACCGTCTTCAGATCGACCGTCGCACGCTCCTCAACGGTCAGAACAAAATACTGATCCTTCTTGTCCTTGACGAAGAGGTTCTTCGTGTGGCCGCCCGGGATTGCGTCTCGCAGGCTCTCGGATTCGGCAACGGTAAAGACCGGCGGGTGGCTTTTGGTCGAATGGGGGATGTTGAGGCTATCAAGGAAACGGAAGAATTCCGCGGCGGTCTTCGGCGCTGTTTCAGTCATTTTGTCGAGAACTGGCTCTGTTGGTGGGCGACAAATTATAACCTTAATGTCCGGCCTGGCCAAGCCGAGGCAATGGGGCCGGGCAGCGGCAGTTCGGCGAATCCGAAATTTTTCTTCACCCCAACCGTCATTTCCCTGTTGCATTTGAAAAAAGTCTAGGCCATATAGCGCCCGTCGCCGGCAACGAGCCGCGACCCACGGTCCAGCGAACTACCCCGGACCGGCGGATTGATGAGCGGGTGTAGCTCAGGGGTAGAGCACAACCTTGCCAAGGTTGGGGTCGAGGGTTCGAATCCCTTCGCCCGCTCCAGTTTACCAAATGTCCATACCGGAGACATCGGTAACAGATCGTACCTAAGACATGGGTGACAATCTCGTGCCGAACGGATTGTCGATGGTTTGCAAAGTTCTCTGCTCCAGGTCGATATATCCCAAATCATAGTGCATGAAGCTGACGAG
>Ga0268290_100135_pt1 | contig 20347 bp, 22 predicted proteins | sample MetspRMADM_FD_191346 | JGI IMG/M metagenome (GOLD analysis project Ga0268290, IMG submission 191346) | Soil microbial communities from San-Diego area, Southern California, United States - Methylocaldum sp. RMAD-M | ecosystem: Environmental > Terrestrial > Soil > Desert | place: USA: California... | reverse complement strand
CTGCGCCAGAACGTCAGCACCTCGACGACCGCCGACGGCATCGCCTCGGTGCGCTGACGGCGAAACGCGCGGGGATACGCCGGTGCAGCCGGGCCACGCCGTCCGCGAAACGGCCTGAGCGGCCCCGCCTGCACCTCCTCCTCGCTTGACCCTGCCCGGCCCGCCCCCGACGGTGGCGCGCAAAACCGGACGGGAACGGACATGGCCCTTCTTCAGCGGCTCCTCTCCTACGCCTCCTCGGCCTTCGGCCTGCCGGCCACCGCCGAGGCGGTGCCCGACGGCAGCGAGGAGCATCTCGCGGCGACCGCTTTGCTCGTCCACGTCGCCCGCGCCGACGGCGTGCTCGACCCGGCGGAGGCCGAGCGCCTGGTGCGGCTCGTGCGTCGCCGCTACGCCGCCAGCGATGCGGAGGCGCAGAGCCTGATCGAGCGCGCCGCCGCCTTCGAGACGCAGACCCGCGACATGACGAGCCTCGTCGAGCTGATCGGCAGCGATGGCAGCAGCCCGGAGGAGCGGACGCGGCTGCTCGCCATGGCGTGGTCCGTGGCCGGCGCCGACGGCGAGGTACACGAGTTCGAGGAGGCGCTGGTCTGGCGCCTGGGCAAGCTGCTCGGCATCGACGAGGCCGGCATCGCCGCCGCCCGCAACCGCGGCTTCCGCGAGCCCGCCGGCGCGTGAAGGTTTGTCCCGGATTTCGAAAAGGCGAGCCTTTTCGCGGGTCCAGGGCAGAGCCCTGGAACAGTGCCGGGGCGCTGCCCCGAGACCCCGCCTAAGGGATGATCCCTTGGAATCCCAGATAAAATCATGATCGTCAGCCTGACCCTGATCCTGCTCGCCCAGCTTCTCGGCGAGGTCGCCGCTCGCGCCGCCGGCCTGCCGGTGCCGGGGCCGGTGATCGGCATGGCGCTGCTCCTCGGCTTCCTGGTGCTGCGCGACCGGACGCAGCCGGCCTCGACCCGCTGGCTGCCGCCGCCGCTGGTCGACGGTGGGCTGGAGGGCACGGCCAAGGAGATGCTCGCGCATCTCTCGATCCTGTTCGTGCCGGCCGGCGTCGGCATCGTCGGCAAGCTCGACGTGCTGGCGAGCCACGGGCTCGCGCTCGCGCTCGTCCTCCTCGTCTCCGTGACCCTGACGCTGGCGGCGACCGTGCTCACCTTCGTCGCGGTGTCGCGTCTGCTTGAGCATCGGCCCGAACGGTGGTGGCCGGCTTTCGGAAAGAGCCGATGCAAGGACGGTGATCGCCGATGAGCGGCGAGTTCGCTCTCTGGGTTTATCTGAGCCACACGCCGCTGCTGTGGCTCACCGTGACGCTGTTGGCCTACGCGGTGGCCGACCGCTTCTTTCAGGCGGCGGGGCGGCACCCGGTCGCCAACCCGGTGATCCACGCGATCTGGATGATCGGCCTCGTGCTGACCCTCACCGGTACGCCCTACCGCGCCTATTTCGAGGGCGCGCAGTTCGTGCACTTCCTGCTCGGGCCGGCCACGGTGGCGCTGGCCGTGCCGCTCTACGAGCGGCGGGCGACGGTGATGCGCGCGCTTCTGCCGATGCTCGCCGCCCTTTCGGTCGGCTGCATCACGGCGATGACCTCGGCGCTCGTCCTCGCGAAGCTCGCCGGCATCCCCTACGACGTGCGGCTGGCCATGGCCCCGAAATCCGTGACCACGGGCGTCGCCATGGGCATCGTCGAGGCGCTCGGCGGGGACCCGACGCTCGCCGCCGTGCTGGTGATGCTGACCGGCATGGCCGGCGCGGTGATCGTCACGCCGCTGATGCGCAGCCTGCGCATCGAGGACATGCGCGCCCGCGGCTTCGCGGCGGGACTCGCCGCCCACGGGCTGGGCACCGCCCGCGCCTTCCAGGTCAGCGAGGTCGCCGGCACCTTTGCCGGCATCGCCATGGGGCTGAACGCGTTCCTGACCGCGGTTCTCGTGCCGGTGGCGGTCAGCTTCCTGCGCTGAGCCCCGTATTGCGCCGGAGTGCAACGCGCCGTAAACCTCAGCGCAATCGCTCGGACCCGGTGAAAGCCCGGGTGGCTCTTCCGGCCGCCGATCCGCCGGACCACGCATTCGCGACGCTTCCCTCCCGCCCCGCATTGCCGGCGGAGCCCGCGTCCCTCTGCGGATTTTTCTCGATGTCATCGACTCCCAAGACCGCCCGCGGGCGGTTCGCATCCACTTGGTTCGGCTCTCCCTGGGCCGACACCCTCTCCGGAATCGTCGTGGCGTTGGCCCTGATCCCGGAGGCGATCGGCTTCTCGGTGATCGCCGGGGTCGATCCCAAGGTCGGCCTCTACGCCTCGGTCGTCATCGCGATCGTCATCGCCTTCGCCGGCGGGCGCCCGGCCATGATCTCGGCCGCCACCGCCGCCACCGCCGTGGTGATGGTCGATCTCGTGCGCGACCACGGCGTCCAGTACCTGTTCGCCGCCACCATCCTGATGGGGGTGTTCCAGATCCTGGCGGGGCTCGCCCGGCTCGGGCGGCTGATGCGCTTCGTCTCGCGCTCGGTGATGACGGGCTTCGTCAACGCGCTGGCCATCCTCATCTTTCTGGCGCAGCTCCCCGAGCTCACCGGCGTGACACCGGCGACCTACGGGCTGATCGCGCTCGGGCTCGCCATCATCTACGGCGTCCCCAAAGTCACCCGCGCGGTCCCCTCGCCGCTCGTGGCCATCGCCGTGCTCACTGCGCTCACAGCCTATTTCGGGTTCGATGTGCGCACCGTCGCCCATCTCGGCGCGCTGCCGACCGCCTTGCCGAGCTTTGCCCTGCCGGAGGTGCCGCTGACGCTGGAGACCCTGCGCATCATCCTGCCCTACGCCGCGACGCTCGCCGCGGTCGGCCTCTTGGAGAGCCTGCTCACCGCGCAGATCGTCGATGACATGACCGATACCGGCAGCTCCAAGAATCGGGAATGCATGGGCCAGGGGCTGGCCAACATGAGTTCGGCGGTGTTCGGCGGCATGGGCGGCTGCGCCATGATCGGGCAATCGGTCATCAACGTGTCGTCAGGCGCCCGCGGCCGGCTCTCGACCCTGGTGGCAGGGAGCTTTCTGCTGGTGCTGCTCGTGCTCTTGCAGGATCTGCTGGCCATCGTCCCGGTCGCCGCGCTGACCGCCGTGATGATCATGGTCTCGCTCAATACCTTCTCCTGGCGGTCGCTCCTGGAGCTCCGCACCAACCCGCTGCCCTCGTCCCTGGTGATGCTCGCGACCGTCGCCGTGGTGGTCGCCACCCGCGACCTCGCCATCGGCGTGCTCGTCGGCGTCCTGCTGTCGGGCGTGTTCTTCGCCGGAAAAGTCGCGCGGATGAGCCGGGTCACCTCCGAGCTCTCGCCGGACGGGAGTACGCGCACCTACCGGGTGAGCGGTCAGGTGTTCTTCGCCTCTGCAGGCACCTTCGCCGAGGCGATCGACCTGCGCGAGCCGGTGGAGCGCCTCGTCATCGACGTGCACGCGGCGCATTTTTGGGACATCTCGGCGGTGGGCGCCCTCGACCGCGTGGTGATGAAGGCCCGCGCCAATGGCAAGACCGTCGAGGTCGTGGGCCTCAACGAGGCCAGTACCACCCTGGTCGAGCGCTTCGGCCAGCACGACAAGGCGGAGGCCTCGCTGCCGGCGCATTGAGGGGCGCCGAAGAAGGGTGTGTGTTCCCTCTCCGCGCAGGCGGCGCGAGGGACGGACGTACGTCCTGTCCTATCCCCCCGCTTCCAGCGCCCGCGCCAGCGCCACGAACCCCGCCACCGGAATCTCCTCCGCCCGCGCCGTCCCCGGCAGGCCGGCGGCGGCGAGCAGGCGGACGGGGTCGGCGGTGGCGGCTTTCAGGCTCTGGCGCAGCATCTTGCGGCGCTGGCCGAAGGCGGCGCGGGTCACCCGTTCGAGATCGGCGATCCGGCAGGGCAGCGGCTCGGGCCGCGGGCGCAAGTGGACGATGCTGGAGGTGACCTTCGGCGGCGGCACGAAGGCGGTCGGCGCCACGTCGAACAGGATGGTCGCCTGCGTACGCCAGCCGCAGAGCACGCCGAGCCGGCCGTAATTGGCCCGGTCGCTTTCATCGGCGACGATGCGCTCGGCCACCTCGCGCTGGAACATCAGCGTCGCCGATTCCCACCAGGGCGGCCAAGGGTCATCAGTTCGGTCGTCGCGGGTTTCGGCGCCGAGCCAGCCGGTGAGCAGCACGGTGGCGACGTTGTAGGGCAGGTTCGCGACGATCCTGACCGGCCCGTCTCCGACCAGCGGGCGCGGGTCGAAGCCGACCGCGTCGGCATCGATCACGTCGAGCCGGCCGGGATAGTGCGCGGCGATCTCACTGAGCGCCGGCAGCGCGCGGGGGTCGCGCTCGATCGCCACCACGCGCTTGGCGCCCGCCGCCAGCAGCGCCCGGGTCAACCCGCCCGGGCCGGGGCCGACCTCCACCACCGTCACGCCGTCGAGCGCGCCCGCCGAGCGGGCGATGCGGCCGGTCAGGTTGAGATCGAACAGGAAGTTCTGGCCGAGCGCCTTCTTCGGCTCCAGCCCGTGCCGCCGCACCACCTCGCGCAGGGGGGGCAGGCCGTCGGTGCTCAACGCTTCGGTGGTCATCGGCGAAGAGGCTCAGGCGCGGACGGGAAAGGGTGTGACGTTGTCCGTCGGCCGCTGCGCGAGGCGCTGCGCCAGCCGCAGGGCGGCGATCAGGCTGTCGGGCCGGGCGATGCCCTTTCCGGCGATGTCGAAGGCGGTGCCGTGGTCGGGCGAGGTGCGCACGAAGGGAAGCCCCAGCGTCACGTTCACGCCCTCGTCGAAGGCCAGCGTCTTGACCGGGATCAGCGCCTGATCGTGGGTGGGGGTGAGCGCCACGTCGTAGGTCGCCCGCGCCCGCTCGTGGAACAGGGTGTCGGCCGGCAACGGTCCCCGGATGTCGATGCCCTCGCTGCGAAGCGCCGCGACGGCGGGCGCCAGCACGTCCCGGTCCTCGGTGCCCATGGTGCCGGATTCGCCCGCATGCGGGTTGAGGCCCGACAGGACGAGGCGGGGGTGTTCGAGGCCGAAGCGGGCGCGCAGGTCGGCGTGGACGATGCGCGCGGTGCGCTCGACCAAACCTTGCGTCAGCAACTCGGGCACGCGGCGCAGGGCGACGTGGATCGTCACCGGCACCACGGCGAGCGTGTCGCTCCAGATCATCATCACCGGCAGCGGCGGCTCACGCCCCTCTCGCGCGGCGAGCGCGGCCAGAAACTCGGTATGCCCCGGATGGGCGAAGCCGACCCGTGTGAGCACGAACTTGGCGATGGGGTTGGTCACCACGGCCGAGGCCGCGCCGGAGCGCACCAGATCGACGGCGGCGGTGATCGACTCGATGATGGCGCCGGCATTGGCCGAATCCGGCGCGCCGGGCGTGGCGATCACCTTCGCGCCGCTCGGCAGCGGCAACACCGGCAGGGCGCGGGGAAACACCTCGACGGCATCGTCCGGCTCGACCTCGGCCACCGGCACCGACAGGCCGAGCCGGTAGGCGGTGGCTTCCACGAATTCGGGATCGCCGATGATCTGAAACGGCGGCACCCCCCGATCGCCCCGCAACTGCCACGCGGCGAGCGCGATCTCGGGTCCGATCCCGGAAGGATCGCCGAGGGTGAGGGCGAGCGGTCTGTCGTCGGAGGCCATGGCGGGCTTATAACGCGGTTTGACCGATCGCCGAGGGGATTTGAGGGATGGGCTGAGAGGTGGCTGGCCGCTATGCCGACTGCCGTGATGAGGACCCGTGGGTGCGCTCATCGCCGCGGGTCTGGACCATGACTTATGAGGGATCGGTCGGGTTCTGAAGCCGTGGTGCCTGCTTCCGACCCTTGCGGACATTCGACCCGCTTCCGCCGAAGGTCCGGATGGGTCGGTAAGCGGACCCTGCCGGCATCCTAGCGCTAGCCGGGCGGACGAGCGCCTGAGGATTTGAGGTGAGCAGACCGAACGGTCTGACCTGATCCAGCGTTAAGGGTCCCCAGGTCTGAGGATCCGAGGATTGATCGATGTGGAGCTGGCGGATCATGGATCGGGCGCCCCGTGATGGCCGCTGGATCATCGCCATCAACCGGCGCGAGCCGGACCGCCGAGCCGTCATTCGCTGGGATCCGGGCAGCATCGGGGACAGCGAGCCCTGGCGGGTCGCTTCGTGCGACCACGGCTACGCGTCGGACGCTTTCACAGACTGGATGCCCTTTCCACCTTGGCCAGCTCAGGGCGAAAAAGCAGACGCGAGCCAGAGCGAGACTCCGGCGGCGCTGGGCGGTGAGACGTTGCCGAACGGGTTGTGAGGCCTCGAAGGCTAAGCACTACGCTGGTGCCCTCGCCGAGTTCGGCTTCGATCCGGATCCCGCGACTCGACTGGTGAGCCGTGCTCAACCTGCTCTGCGGGCTGGGGCGGGACCGGAGGCAGCTTCATCCGCGGCGCGGCCGCCGGGACGACCCGCGTCGGCGGGATCGGGCTCAGCCCGGTCCGTCGCTGACAGCGTCAATGGCGGCGCGTTCCCGGTTCGGCTCCGGAGATGCCGCGGTTGGCTTTTGATCCGAACTGGTCCGCCGATCCGAGCGAGAGGTGAGGCCGCGCTTCCAGTCAATTTGGTACATGCACCACGTAGATACAGGTATGTTCTCGCAGGCATCCGCTTAAGCAGGCGAGAGCGCCTCGCGAGCAGGAGCGTGAAGAAGGCGGGTGCGTTGTAGCGGATGTAGCGCGGAAGGTTCTCGAACCATTCCGCACTCAGGCGCGCATCCCGTTGCACGCGAGCGAGTGCCCGGTGACGTCGATGGCCGAACGCGTCTAGGGCGCGGGGAAGGCTGTCGTGCTCGCTCAAGGCCGAGGCGAGCGCGACCGCGTCGTCGATGGCGAGACGCGTTCCCGAGCCGATCGTGAAATGTGTCGTATGTGCGGCGTCGCCGATCAGCACCAAGTTGTCCGCGTGCCACGTTCGGTTGATCAACGTGCGGAAGCTCAGCCATGGCAGTCTGTTACCATTGCCATCGCGGCTGATCAGTTCGTGGCCGTCGAGATGCTTGGCAAATATGCTTTCCAGTACCCGCAACTCGGCATCCGCGAGCATCGTGCCAAAACCGAGCCCATTCCACGTCTCCGGTGCGCATTCCACGATGAATGTACTCACTCCCTCCTTGAAGGAGTAGGCGTGAAACCAGACCCATCCGGCGCTGGTCGGAACGAATCCGAAAGTGAAGGAAGGAAATAGCTGTGTCGTTGCGAGCCAGATGTATTTGTTGCGGCCGGCTTCGATCTGCGGCCGGAACTGATCCGCGCGGCGCCGACGCAACTGACTCGCGACACCGTCTGCCGCCACGATGAGGTCGGCGTCAGCGACCTGACTCAGCTCGCTGATCTCGCTCTCGAACCGCACGTCGACGCCTAGCGCGAGCGCCCGCTCGATTAGGATCTGCAGGAGGCGACGACGGCATATGCCGTAGCCCCCGCCTACGGAGTGATGCGGCGGTTGCCCCTCGACGTCGACCACTTGCCCGGACCAGGGAACCGCCTGATCCGCGATCGCCTGCGCGCTGTCCGGATCGTTGGTCCGCAGGGTGGCAAGAAGATCGTCCCAGAAGACGACGCCCCACCCATGTGTCGTTCCCGCTGGGTTTCGCTCGTGGACGACGATCTCATGGTTCGGGTTGCGCCGCTTCATCACGATCGCGAAATACAATCCGGCAGGCCCTGCACCGACACATGAGATCCGCATCAAGACTCTCCATCTAGTCTGATGCTTCATGCATCATGACATGAGATGACTCTGCTAGAGCATCGTCCCGAAAGGTGGCATCGGCTTTCGGAAAAAGACGAGGCAAAACAGGGGCCTAGAGCATCGTCCTGGATACGGTATTCAGGACGATGCTCTAGATCATGATTTCATGTATATTTTGGTGTCGCACTCACGGCAACAAAAGGCCTTCCTGCGTGCATCAAGAACAACGGCGTTTTTTGAAGGATGCAGGAATGCTGATGATCATCCTGCGTGACAGTGCAGCCGTGGCAGCGCGACGGAAGCCGGCGATGAGAGCTTGAAATGGACCACCAACGAGCGCAACGTCGATTCTGGATGATGGTCTTAACCCCAAGGGGCTACGCCCGCCTCTTTGTCTGCCTGCATGGGCGTGACATCCCTCCGCAGCCAGCTTGGGCGTCGGAGCCGCCTCTGACCGACCCCCGATGCCGGGCCATCATCGGAACGGGTCGCACAGCCGGCTGTGAGAAAGCTTAAGAGGAGGACCGGCGGCCTCAACCTCGATGCGCATGGAGCACAACGCTCAGGACGTTGTGACGGCCGGACCGATCTACTGGTACAAAGGCAGCTTTAGGGAGGTCAGCGGCTATTCGAGAAGGCCGGACCGTAGGTTCGCTACTGGCGCAAAGCCGCCGTTCAGCATCCGCGCGCTGAACGGCGGGTTTCCACCCATTGCGGATCTCGGGACCCAAGGTCAAACTGCCGACCTCTCCCTAAATCTCGATGCGCCCACCCCCCGGCGCCCCGCCGGCATCGAGCGCCACGCTCTTCACGATGGCGAAGACCGGGCGCCCGACCGCGAGCCCCAGGTCGCGGGCCGAGGCGCGGGTGAGGCGGGCGGCCAGTGTCGCCTGCCCGCAGGTCACCTCGACGAGGCAGGCGGTGCCCTCCTCCCGCAGGGCGGCGACGTGGCCCGGCAGGACGTTGCGGGCGCTCAAAGCTTCGGGGCGGGCCAGCGCCAGCAGCACGTCGCGGGCGGGCACCCGCAGGTTGAGCTGGCGGCCCTCAGGGGCGTCAATCAACGGCAGGTCGAGGGGGCCGGCCGGGCCGGTCAGGCGCGTCAGACCGGTTGCGGGATCGTGGCGCTCGACCCGCATGGCGAGCACGCTGCCCGCTTCCGCGCCGTCGGGGATCAGGTCGGGCCGGCGCAGCACGGCATCGACCGGGCCGCTCGCCACCACGCGGCCCGCCTCCAGCACCACCACGGTGGAGGCGAGGCGCGCGACCTCCGCCACCGAGTGGCTGACATAGACGATGGGCAACCCGGCCTCGTCGCGAAGCCGCTCGATATAGGGCAGGATCTCGCGCTTGCGGGCCTCGTCGAGGGCCGAGAGCGGCTCGTCCATCAGCAGCAGCCGCGGGCGCGCCAGCAGCGCCCGGCCGATCGCCACCCGCTGCCGCTCGCCCCCCGAGAGGCCGGCGGGGCGCCGCTCCAGCAGCGGGGCGATGCCGAGGAGATCCGCCACCGCGTCGAGGCGCGGCCCGCCCACGCCGCGGGAGAAGAGGCGGCCGAAGCGCAGGTTCTGCCGCACGCTGAGATGCGGCATCAGCCGCGCCTCCTGGAACACGCAGCCGATCTGCCGCCGATGCACCGGCACGCGGATCCCGAGCTCCGTGTCGAGCAGAACGGTGCCGTCGGCGACGATGCGCCCGCGCTGCGGCTGGGCCAGACCGGCGATCAGGTCGATCACCGTGGTCTTGCCCGAGCCCGAGCGCCCGAACAGGGCGGTAAGCCCGGCGCCCGCGCTGAAGGCGACGTCGAGCGCGAAACCGTCGCGGCGGAGGGAAACGTCGACGTCGATGGTCATGCAGCCTCGGCCTGAAACCGTCCGGCCGGCTTCTCAGCAAAACCGAGGCGGAGACAAGAGGCTCGATGGGCGGGGGCTCATAGGCGTTCTGCCGCGTTGTCGGCGCAGGATCCGAAAGGCGCCCGATGATCACCGTCCACCATCTGGAGAACAGCCGCTCGCAGCGGGTGCTGTGGCTGCTCGAGGAGCTGGGGCTCGCCTACACGGTGAAGCGCTACGCGCGCGACCCCGCGACGATGCTGGCCCCGCGCGAACTCCGGGCGGTGCATCCACTCGGCAAGTCGCCGGTGATCGAGGCGGAGGGGCGGGTGGTGGCGGAGACCGGCGCCATCGTGGAGTTCCTCACCGCCCGTGCCGGCGGCGCCCTGACCCCGGCGCCGGACACGCCGGAGCGGGACCGCTACACCTATTTCCTGCACTACGCCGAGGGCTCGGCGATGCCGCCGCTTCTGCTCAAGCTCGTGTTCTCGCGGCTCGCTCCGGGGAGCCCCGCCCTGCTTCGCCCGCTGGTGCGGGCGGTCGCGGCCAAGGTGATGGGCGGCTTCGTCGATCCGGAGCTGCGCCGCCACGCCGCCTACTGGGAGGCGGAACTCGCCGAACGCCCCTATTTCTGCGGCAGCGACTTCACCGTGGCCGACATCATGATGAGCTTCCCCCTCGAAGCCTTTTCCGCCCGCGGGACGGGAGCGGGCCCGCGGGTGACGGAGTGGCTGGCGCGCCTCCATGCGCGGCCCGCCTACAAGCGAGCGCTGGAGCGGGGTGGGCCTTACGCCTATGCGTGAAGGGGGTTTGTGAGCGGGTTATTCCTTACTGTTCCACCCCGATCCGCCGGCTCATCCGCCGCGCCAGCGCCTCCGAGGCCACGAGCGCCAGCATCGAGACCGCGACCGAGACCAGGGTCAGGCGCAGCGCCCCCGCCTCCCCGCCCGGCACCTGGGTGAGCGTATAGATCGCCGAGGGCAGGGTCTGGGTCTCGCCGGGGATGTTGGAGACGAAGGTGATGGTCGCGCCGAACTCGCCCATCGCCTTGGCGAAGGCGAGCACCGCACCCGCGAGGATCCCGGGCAGGCTGAGCGGCAGAGTCACGCTCAGGAACACCAGGGGCGGTGCGGCACCGAGCGTCGCCGCCGCCTGCTCCAGCCGCCGGTCCACCGCCTCGATCGACAGGCGCATCGCTCGCACCATCAGCGGAAAGCCCATCACCGCGCAGGCGAGCGCCGCGCCGGTCCAGCGGAACGAGAACACGAGACCGATCTCGGCGAGCCACGCCCCCAGGAAGCCCCGCCGGCCGAAGGTGAGCAGCAGCAGGTAGCCCGTCACCACCGGAGGCAGGATCAGCGGCAAGTGGACCAGGCCGTCGAGCAGGGCGTGACCCGGAAAACGCCGTCGTGCCAGCAGCCATGCCACGAGCAGGCCCAGCGGCAGGCTCGCCAGCGTCGCGACGGAGGCGACGCGCAGGGACAGCAGCAGGGCCGTCGTCTCGTCGGGGCTGAGGCCGAGCCAATCCGAGGGTCCGCTCACGGCGCCCTCCCCGAAGGAGCGGGCGGGACGGACACGGTCATCCGCCGGGCCTCGCCCTCACGACCCTTGCCGGCAACGCCCTTGCCTCAACGCGCCGCCCTCACAGCCCCGCAGCGGCCTTGAGGGCGGCGTTGATGCGGTCCTGCCAGCCGGGACCGTCTTTCTGGAAATGCTCGAGCACCGCCCTGTCGATGCGCAGGGACACGGTCTCGCGCGCGCCGGGGACGATCGGTGCCCTGGGCGCTTCCGGCGCGGCCTCGGGGGTTTTTCGTGTCACCGCCCTGAAGGCGGCTTCGGCCGCTTGACGCGGGTCGCTCGTGCGGCGGGTGCGATCAATCGCCATGGGGTTCAGGCCGTTGCCTTCTTGCGGCCACGCTTGGGCGCGGGTGGGTTGGCGGCACGCTCCGCGGCCTCCTCGGCTTCCTTGGCGAGCCGCAGGGCCCGCAGGCGCACGGTGCGCTCGTCTACGGCCTTCACCGCGGCCAGGTGCTCGGCCATGGCCTGCTGGCCCTCGCGAGCCATGCGCTCGGCCCGCTCGGCGCGCTCCGCTGCGCGGGTCTTGGCGTCGATGTCGTCGCTCATGAAAGAACTTTCGGCGAGAACTCGCGCCGCGTGAAATCCCGGCGGCGGCGCGCGGCGTCCCGACACGGGTGGGATCGGGCGCGGGACGGCAAAAAAGCCTCGAGCGGGACCGTCGAGGATTCCTGCCTTCAGACTTAGCACGAAAGCGCCGGCAAAGACCAATTCGGCCGAAGCGCAGCCGGTTTTCCCCGGCTCTTCGCGCCTCGCTCTTGCCGGAAGCGCGACGCCACCGCGGCGCCGCTCGCGCAATCCCGATCCGCGCGCCGCAGGGACCAGTACAGGACGCCCTGCGCATCGACGAGCCACAGTGCGACCCACCCTGCCCCGCCGCGGCCCATCGCATTCGTTGTGGCGGCAAGGCTGGAGGCGGCAAGGCTGGGGGAAGGCCCTCGCAGCGCTGAGCCCCCTTCCCGCATGAGGGCCCGAACCCCATCGGCTTGATTACGAGTGCGGGCCGCTTACGGCCCTTCTCTGACATTGAGAAGATCGGCTCCGGACCGAGGGACGTGCGATGCGGTGCTCGACAGCGAAACGCTCAACCCTCAGGGATGGCTTGAAGCTCCGCCGTGCTGGCCAGGATCGTCTCCTGCAACGCCGTCGCGACGGCATGCTGGCGGCCTGAGCCGAGCACCACGAACTCGACCGCGCCGATCGACGGCAATCCGGCCGTCTCCGGGACCGGGGTCAGTCCCGGCGGCATCACCCTGGCCGAGTGCGGCGCGATGCCCAGACCCGCTTCGACGGCAGCGCGCAGCCCCATCAGGCTGCCGCTGGTACAGGCGATCCGCCAGGAGCGGCCCGCCGCTTCGAGGGCATCGAGCGCCAGGGTGCGCGTCATCGAAGGCGGCGGATAGAGAACCAAGGGCAATGGCAGCGCCGGATCGGGAACGAAGCCAGGCCGGCCCGCCCAGATCAGCTCCTCCGCCCAGGCCAACTCGCCGCGCGGGTCGCCGCGTCGGCGCTTGCAGAAGATCACGTCCAGTTCGCCCGCATCGTAGCCCTGGTAGAGGGCCCGGCTGAGCCCGACCGTCAGCTGCAGATCTACGGAGGGGTGGCAATCCGCGAAACGCGCCAGAACCTGGGCCAGGGCCGACAGGGTGTAATCTTCGGAGACGCCGAGGCGGATGCGGCCGCGCAGGCCGCCCGGCGAGAAGAAGGCGCGAAGCCGGTCGTGCGCCTCCAGCACGTCGCGGGCGAAGCCGATCATGGCTTGGCCGTCCGGCGTCAGGGCGACCCGGTGTGTGTCCCGCATGACGAGGGAGCGGCCCAGCGCCTGTTCCAGCCGCGCGATATGCCCGCTGACCGTAGATTGCCGCACGCCGAGCGTCTGCGCAGCAGCCGTGAAGCTGCCGCTCTCAAGTACGGCCAGGAAGGAGCGGATCTGCTCGACGTTCAGGTTGCTCATCATGGTTCGTGATAGCCGATATCCATACCGCTCCGGAGCCCGGCAGGCTTAGGGTCCAGACCGAACCGGCTTCCCAGCACCATCGCCAAGCGTCTCCCAGTGACCGCTCCCCTTGCCATAGCCATGATCTTCATCAGCGGCTTCGTCGCGATCCCGGTATTCGGCAGATGGGCGCATCAGGTCACGGAGGGACTCGCCTTCCTTCTCGCGACCGTCGTGCTGGTGATTGCGATCATGCTCCTTTGTGATCGCTGGCCGGATTACTACGCCAATCCTCAGGTGCCGGTTGCCATGACGGTAACGCCATTTGGCGATTAGTGCATCGCAACGCCTCCATCGCCTGCAGATCAGGGAAAGCCTCGTGAAGCCGCAGATCACGGGTGGCGGCACGTCCGCTGGAACCGCCCTCGCCTTCGTCGCCGGCTTCGTCGATGCGGCGGCCTTCATCGCGCTAACAGGCCTGTTCACGGCCCATGTCACCGGTAACTTCGTCCTTATCGGTGCCGAATTGGTCGCGAGTTCGACGGGCGTGCTGGCGAAGCTTCTGGCGCTGCCCGTCTTCATGGCGGCGGTGGCGGGGTCCCGCATCTTCGCGCTGCTCCTGGAGCGACGGGATGCCGATCCGCTGCCCTGGCTGCTCGCCGTCGAGGCGGCCCTCCTCGCGGGGTTCGGCTTGTGCGGGACCCTGTTGTCGCCGCTGGATGCGCCGGACGGTGCCCCGGCTCTGGTCGTCGGCATGCTCGCCGTCGCGGCCATGGGCGTGCAGAACGCGATCGGTCGACTCTCGCTCGGTCACCTCGCTCCGACCACGGTGATGACCGTGAGCGTAAGCCAAGCCGTCATCGACGCAACGGATCTCGCCCTGAGAACGTCCGGGAACCCCGCTCAGACGCGCGCGCGGCTGCTGCGTGTACTACCGGCCATTGTGACCTTCGCGGCAGGCGCCCTGTGCGGAGCTTTCGGGATCGCCTATCTGGCCTTCGGCTGCATCACGCTGCCGATCATAGTCTTGATCAGCTTGATCGTCCTGGCGATGGCGCCTGCCGAAGCGGACGCCATGACGTGAGCCACGCCAGAGATATCCCAAATCGATGGTCGACCAAGACGGCCGCATAATCGAACGCCCGCTTCTGGGCGATGAGGGAACCTCTGCTTCCCACCCCCAATGGTCCTTCATAAAGCCAAGCTGATTGGGCTTCGGCTCTGGTCCCCTTGTCCTAGCTTCCCAGAAGCCAATGCTATTTGCGAAAGCACCGACCGATCCATTTCCGTAAGATCGTTGTCGCGGTCCTCGCGAACAGTTCGGCCAAGGGCGGCCTGATCCAGTCTCGTGCGGAGGGAGCATGCCGGTTCTGTCGGGCGGCTGTCTGTGCGGTGCCGTGCGCTACGAGGCGCGCTCCCCGCCGCTCCGGGTCACGCTCTGCCACTGCCGCTTCTGCCAGCACGTGACCGGATCGAGCCACCTCGTCGAGCCGCTCTTCGCCCGCGGTGACCTGCAGGTCACCGCGGGCGTGCCAACCGTGTACCGGCACCGCTCGGAGGGCAGCGGCAAGCACCTCGACCTGCATTTCTGCGCCGTCTGTGGGACGACGCTGTTCATGACGTTCGAGCGCTTCCCCACCCTGTGCGGAGTGTATGCCGGGACGCTCGACGACCCGGCCGCGATCGAGGTGCGACCCGACAACGCCAAGCAGGTCTTCGTCGCCTCGGCACGGGCCGAGGCGGTGCTGCTGCCAAGCCTCGACACCTTCGCCGGACCGGCCACGGACGCGGCCGGCGTGCCGCAGGCGCCGTTCGTGCACGACGCCCCCCATAGGGTCGGCCGCCGGGGAAGCGAACCGTTCCCCGGCGAGCCCGAAGGATCGCATCCCCGCTGACGCGGGGCAGCACCCCGATCAGCCGCGGATGAAGGCGAGGAGGTCGGCGTTGAGCCGGTCCGCGTTGACGGTCAGCATCCCGTGCGGCAGGCCCGGATACGTCTTCAGCGTGCCGTTGCGCAGGAGCTTGATCGACTTGTGCGCGGCGGCGCCGATCGGCACGATTTGGTCGTCCTCGCCGTGGAGCACCAACGTCGGTACGGAGATCGCCCGCAGATCCTCGGTCTGGTCGGTTTCCGAGAAGGCCTTGATGCCCTCGTAATGCGCCTTGGCCGAGCCCATCATGCCCTGCCGCCACCAGTTCCGGATCACGCCCTCATGAACCGTCGCGCCGTCGCGGTTGAAGCCGTAGAACGGGCCGGTCGGGACATCGAGGAAGAACTGGGCTCGGTTGTCGGCCAGCGCCTTGCGGAAGCCGTCGAACACCTCGATCGGCAGACCCTCCGGGTTTGCCTCGGTCTTCAGCATCAAGGGGGGCACGGCGCTCACCAGCACCGCCTTGGCCACGCGCCCCTGCGGCTCGCCGTGGCGGGCGACGTAGCGAGCGACCTCGCCGCCGCCGGTGGAGTGGCCGATATGGATGGCGTTCTTCAGGTCGAGAGCCTCGGCGACCGCCGAGGCGTCGGCGGCGTAGTGGTCCATGTCGTGCCCGTCCGGCACCTGCGCCGAGCGGCCGTGGCCGCGCCGGTCGTGGGCCACGACGCGAAAGCCTTGGCCGACGAAGAACAGCATCTGCGCGTCCCAGTCGTCGGACGAGAGCGGCCAGCCGTGATGGAACATGATCGGCTGCGCGTCCTTCGACCCCCAATCCTTGTAGAAGATCTCGGTGCCGTCCCGGGTGGTGATCGTGGCCATGACTGTCTCTCCTCGACGGTAGTGGGTGGGGTGGAGCGGCGTCCGGATCGGGCCGCGGCGGCCGATGCTTGACGGTGGGAGAATGAACCCATGCGGCAGATTTGAAAATCAGAAACAATTGAAACGTATCGTTTCCAAAAGTGGTATGCCGCACTTTTCGCGGGGTGCGAGTCCGCTTTGCAAATGCGAGGCCGGCCCGCTCGGCCGCGGCCATGAGATCTCGGCCAGTGAAGAGCCGGCAGGGATGGTAAGAGTTTCGCCGAGGTTGTGGAACACGCCCGTCGCACCGAAAGGGTGGGACCGAACTGCCGGGATCGATCACGGTTTCCACCTCGGCCGGTGCTCCCTCTGTTCGGGGAGGTCAAGGTCCGTTACGGCGCGGTCGGTCGCCCGGCCGGATCCGATTCGAAGCCTATGAGGACCCCCGCCCGATGGCGAGACATCGCTGGACCGTCGCCGACATCCCCTCCCAGGCCGGCCGCCGCGCCGTCGTGACGGGAGCGAGCGCCGGGCTCGGGTTCGAGACGGCGCGGGCGCTGGCCGGGGCGGGTGCGTCGGTGGTGCTGGCGGTGCGCAATCCGGAGAAGGGGGAGCGCGCCGCCGCGGCGATCCGGCGGGAACATCCCGGCGCCGACCTGTCCGTGCGCCCGATCGATACCGCCTCGCTCGCCTCCGTGCATGCCTTCGCTCAAGCCTGGCCGACGGAAGCGCCGATCGACCGGCTCGTGCTCAATGCCGGCATCGCCGCGGTGCCCCGGCGTGAGGAGAGCGCGGACGGCTTCGAGCGGCAGCTCGCCACGAACTATCTCGGCCATTTCGCGCTGACCGGACTGCTCCTGCCGGTCCTGAGCCCCTCGGCGCGGGTGGTGTCGGTGGCGAGCCTCGCCCATCGCAGCGGAACGATCCGGTTCGACGACCCCCACTGGCGCGAGACCTATGGGGCACAGCCCGCCTACCGGCAGAGCAAGCTCGCGCTCCTGATGTTTGCCCTCGAACTCGACCGGCGGCTCAAGACGACGGGCTCCGGCATCGCCTCGCTCGCGGCGCATCCGGGGCTCGCCGTCACCGAGGTGTTCCGCCGGGGCGACCGGGCGGGCGCGTTCCAGCAGGGGGCGGGGCGGATCATCTTTTCGCTGATCGGCCAGCCGGCGGCGCAGGGTGCCCTGCCGATCCTCTACGCCGCCACCGCGCCGGAGGCGGAGCGCGGCGGCTATTACGGACCGGACGGGCTCTGGGAGGCGCGCGGCGGTCCGAAGCCCGCCGCTATCGCCGCCCGCGCCCTCGACCGGGCCGAGGCCGATCGGCTCTGGGCGATGTCCGAGACGCTCACCGGGGTGCGCTTCGCCCCGTGATCCCCCGCCCTCCCGTCAGGCGACGTTCCGCGTGGGCCGCCGCGCCTGCCTGACGGCCTGAGGGATGAGTTCGATCAGCCCGGTGACCTCGCCGGAGGGTCGGGCCGGGCTGTAGAGGAAGCCCTGCGCGCTGTTGCAGCGCCGCAGCCGCAGCATTTCCGCCTGCTGCTCCGTCTCGACGCCCTCGACCGTGACGTCGATCCCGAGGTCGCCCGCGATGACCATGATAAAGCGCGTCGTCACGAGTGGCCGCGAGTAGACCTCGTCCGGCCAAGCCTCGATCAGGCTGCGGAGCATGGTGGCAAGCACGGACGGCAGCGCGCGCGCCTCGGCGAGCGCCTCGCGCAGCGGCGGACCGCCCGTCTCACAGACCCGAAACGTTCCTGCGGATGACATCGTGGCAACCTCTCCGCCGCGAACCTCCCCCACCATCGTTAAGTTTTTGGAAGACCAATCGTCGCGAATACGTGCCGGAGGAAAATTTTTGCGGCAGCGAATTCGTTTGATGAACGCCTGATTGACGTGTTTGGTAGCGCGCTAAGCGGCATTGTTCGCGCTGCTGCGGGATGGATACCGTATCGAAGCCGCGCATTGGATGCGTCTTGCTTCCTAGGATTTACTTATTGGTATTGGAGGTTTGTGCGAAGACTGCACGATCAGAGTGTCTCACGAAACTCTTGGCCACTGCCCGTTTTCTTTCCGATTGCGATGGTACCGCGGGCGTTCTGCGGGAGACACTCGGTCGTCGCCAATCCAGAAACCGGCGCGACGCGCGAAGGCGAGACCTTCGGTGCCGTTGAGGGCGCGATCGGTGTCCCGGTTCGGATGACTGGATCGGGCGGCCGCCTCGCGCCGGCCAAGGGGAGACGATTTCGGGCCGGCTGCGGGAGCGTCCCGAGGCTTCGAGACGATGCCCCTACAGCCACTTCTTCCAGCGGAAGAATACGTAAGGCAGCACCGCGGCCACTACCATCATGCCGACCGCGGCCGGATAGCCGAAATGCCAGTCGAGCTCCGGCATGGTCTTGAAGTTCATGCCGTAGATCGAGGCGATCAGCGTCGGCGGCATGAACACCACCGCCATGACCGAGAACAGCTTGATGATGTTGTTCTGTTCCAGGTTCACGAGGCCGAGCGTCGCGTCGAGCAGGAACTGGATCTTGGCCGAGATGAAGGTCGCGTGTTCTTCCAGCGATTGCAGGTCGCGTAAGGTCGAGCGCACGTCCTCGCGCAACTCGCGCGGAGCCTTGGCCGTGCGGTAGGTGGCCGAGAGCGAGAGCAGGATGCGCTCCATCGAGACCAGGCTCTCGCGCTGCTTCGAGATCAGGTCGCCGTGCCGCCCGAGCGAGCGCAGCGTGTCCTGCAGCGCGTTGTTGCGCGAGGACGGGTCGCCCTTGTCCTCGAAGATTTTTCGCGAGAGGCGGTCGATCCGCTCGCCCTGGAGCTGGAGCACGTCGGCGGCGCGGTCGATCACCGCCTCGATCAGCCCGGCCAGGATCGACTCGCCCGAGACCGAGCGCGACGGCCCGTTGCCCGTCGCCCGGCCGGCGCGCTGGGTGTACATCCGGAACGCCTGCGGCTCCTCGTAGCGCACGGTGATGAGCCGGTTGTCGCGCAGGATGAAGGTGATGCCGGCCAAGCCCGGCTCCTCGGAATCGCTGACGCGGGAGAGCACGCGCCCCGTCATGTAGCGGGCGCCGGCCTCGACGTAGAGCAGCTCGGAGGGTTCGATGTCCTTCATCTCCTCGCGCGTCGGCACGGTGATGCCGAGGAAGGATTCGACCTTCACCTCCTCCTCCCGCGTCGGGCGCACGAGGTCGAGCCAGACCGTGTCCTCGGGGATCGGCTCCTGCAGTTCGAGGTAGCGGCGCTCCAGCACCGTCTGGGTGTCGCCCGCGACGGGCTTGTGCGTGAAGATCAAGGCGTTGCGACCTGTGGAAGCTTCAGTCGAGCGCCCCGGGAGGGGCGACGCTTGTCTCCGGCACGAAGAAGTCCGGCGCAAGCGGGACGCCTGCTGTGACGCGGTATTTTGAAAAGTCCGTGACGCCCTCCTCGGCCAGGAAGGTGTCGTCGATCAGGAAGCGCCCGGTGAAACTCTTGGCGTCCTTGAGGAACACGGCGTGGGCCGCGTCGGCCATGATCTCGGGCGTGCGGCTCGCCTGCATCAGGGCGTCGCCGCCGAGCAGGTTCCTGACCGCCGCCGTGGCGATGGTGGTGCGTGGCCACAGGGCGTTGACGGCGATGCCCCTGCCCCGGAGTTCGCCCGCCAGCCCCAGCACGCACAGCGACATGCCGAACTTCGCGATTGAGTAGGCGAGGTGCGGCGCGAACCATTTTTCCGCCATGTCGAGCGGCGGCGAGAGCATCAGGATGTGCGGGTTCTCGGCCCGCTCTAGATGGGGGATCGCGTACTTGCTCACCATGTAGGTGCCGCGCGCGTTGATCCCGTGCATCAGGTCGAAGCGCTTCATCTCGGTCTTGGGCGTGTTCGACAGCGAGATCGCGCTCGCATTGTTGACCACGATGTCGATCCCGCCGAACGTCTTGGCCGTCCGGTCGAGCGCGTCCTTCACGGCCTCCTCGTCGCGCACATCGACCGTCAGCGGCAGCGCCCGGCCCCCGGCCCGCTCGATGTCTTCGGCCGCCGTGAAGATCGTGCCCTCCAGCTTCGGATGCGGTTCGGCGGTCTTGGCCGCGATGGCGACGTTGGCGCCGTCGCGGGCGGCGCGCAGGCCGATGGCGAGCCCGATGCCGCGCGAGGCGCCGGTGATGAACAGCGTCTTTCCTGCCAGGCTCATGCGTCATCCTCTCCGATCCGGAAGCGCTCCGGCTGGCGGCCGTCGGCGTCGGTGAAACCGTAGGCGCGGGCGAGATCCCCGACATGGACCGTCCGCCCGGCCCGGTCCAGCACGGACGGGTCGGCGGCGAGCGCGGCCAGCGCCCGGCCGGCATAGAGCGGGCTCTCGGTGGCGAGCGCCTCCTGGCCGAGATCGCGCACCCGCTCGGTGGCGACGAAGCCCGGCGAGAGGCTCAGCGCGCAGACGCCGTGCTCTCTCAGCTCGGCGGCGCAGGCGAAGGCGAGCCGGTTCGTCGCCGCCTTGGCGAGGTCGTAGTAGATGTCGCCGAGATAGGTCTCGGTGCCGAAGGAGACGAAGGCGATCAGCCCCTGCTTCGCGGCGACCATGG